>Ga0078972_1000114_pt1 | contig 319140 bp, 293 predicted proteins | sample YelNatPaOPGAMG01_FD_67568 | JGI IMG/M metagenome (GOLD analysis project Ga0078972, IMG submission 67568) | Hot spring thermophilic microbial communities from Obsidian Pool, Yellowstone National Park, USA - OP-RAMG-01 (SPADES assembly) (version 2) | ecosystem: Environmental > Aquatic > Thermal...
GCCTCCTGCGACGCAAACGGACTTCCGCGATCACACGATCGCGGCCCCATTGAAGCGTTAAATCGGATTTGGATGGACGGATCGGTCCCAGAATTTCCGCGATCACACGATCGCGGCCCCATTGAAGCCTTACGTCCTCCTCATCATATGGCGTCGCTTTTTGCATTTCCGCGATCACACGATCGCGGCCCCATTGAAGCAACGCTGTCGATATCGACGTCTCCCAAGATTTTTATATTTCCGCGATCACACGATCGCGGCCCCATTGAAGCATTCCTCGGCCCAAGCAAAATCACTAGGCAAGCGCTATTTCCGCGATCACACGATCGCGGCCCCATTGAAGCCAGATACGCGACAGTGCTGCACGTCGACTATGGAGAATTTCCGCGATCACACGATCGCGGCCCCATTGAAGCGTGTGTCAGACTTGGATTGACATACTTAAGCTCGCGATTTCCGCGATCACACGATCGCGGCCCCATTGAAGCATGCCAGGAGGGTCTTGTTCTGTCGTAGCGCGATAGTATTTCCGCGATCACACGATCGCGGCCCCATTGAAGCTTGGTGTCATATGACAGAGTCAGGCTTGCCGAGCCCATTTCCGCGATCACACGATCGCGGCCCCATTGAAGCGTCCCTCCGCCTCCCAATGGATTGAAGATCGTCATCCATTTCCGCGATCACACGATCGCGGCCCCATTGAAGCGAGACAAATATACATATCCCCTGACTTGGGTTCAGTGGATTTCCGCGATCACACGATCGCGGCCCCATTGCAAAACATCGTTACCAGCCAAGTAGTACTAGTAGTTACAAGTTTTTATCGCCCCTTGTCGGTCGGCAACAACGTTGTTAAAATGTGGCACATGTTGGACCCGAGATCCGGTCGTACCCTGGAAAGAAGGCAAGAGAAAAGACTATTCGCTTACGCGCTGGCCGCAGGTGCAGGCATGCTGGCAGCGGGGACTCCCGCCGAAGCCGGTGTCATCTACGTCAACCCAACTGATCAGACTTACACCAACATTGGCTTTCAATTAGACCTCAACGGCGATAGTGTCAACGATGTCACGTTCACTAACGCTGGCTACTCCTTTTATTGGAGAATTCTCAAAGCTGCTGCCGATGGCGTAGTTAGGAACGCTTGGGGTTGGGCCGTTCCTTTGCCAGCAGGATCCTTTATCGGGCCGGGCGGCCAGTTTGCCGCCAACCCCGCCTTGGCTGAGGCTTCGAACTACTACGGCGTTTTCTATAGCTATGGACCCTGGGCCAATGTCAATGACCATTATCTTGGTCTGCGTTTTCCGATCGGGTCAGACACCCACTACGGTTGGGTGCGGATGGATGTTCAGACTAACGTTGGCTCTATGAGTATCTCCGCGACGGTCAAAGATTGGGCTTACGAGAGCACACCCAACGTCGGCATCTCCGCAGGCGACACTGGCGTCGTTCCCGAACCCGGTACCCTGAGCCTGCTCGCTTTGGGCTCAGCTGGCCTCGCCCTTTGGCGCAAGCGCAAGACGCAATCCCGAGCGGCCTGACGGCTTTGGATGATTGCGCGCAGGCTATTGCTGGTCGGCTGGGATGGTGCTGACTGGCGTTTTATTCATCCCCTGTTGGACGCGGGCTTTATGCCGGCGCTCGAAGGCCTAATCGACCGCGGAGTGATAGGGAATCTCGCCAGCATTCGCCCTTTGCTATCGCCTCTGATCTGGACCTCGATAGCAACCGGCAAGCTCCCCGACAAGCACGGCATCCTCGGCTTCGTTGAGCCGGATCCTGTGACCGGTGGTATTCGCCCCTCGTCCAGTAACTCCCGCAATGTCAAGGCAATCTGGAACATCCTCACGCAAGAAGGTTTGCGCACCCATGTGGTGGCCTGGATGGCTACCCATCCGCCTGAGCCCATACGCGGCATAGCCGTTTCACCACTCTTCCAACGCGCGACAGCACCCTTGGGTCAGCCTTGGCCCTTGCCTGCCGACTCCATACACCCAGATCATTTGAGCGAGACCTTAGCCCCCTTGCGCGTGCATCCGGGTGAGCTTGGTGAACAAGAAATTCTTCCTTTTATTCCTGGCGCCGCTGAGATCGATCAGGACGGCGACAGGCGGCTGGCGGTTTTCGCGGTCATCCTCGCCGAGTGCCTCTCGGTACACAACGCGATCACATGGATCCTCGAGCACGAAGATTGGGACTTCGCCGCGGTTTATTACAACGCACTGGACCACTTTTCTCACACCTTCGCGCAATATCATCCCCCGGCGAGGGAAGGCCTGTCCGAACAGGAGCGCGAGATTTACAAAGACGTGCTGGCAGGCGCTTATCGCTTCCACGATATGATGCTCGCTCGCCTGCTCAGTCTGGCCGGTCCGGAAACGACCGTTATGCTGGTCTCCGACCATGGCTTTCACTCGGGCCCCCTGTTGCCTCGTCGCATTCCGCGCGAAGTGTCCGGACCCGCCATCGCTCACCGGCCCGTGGGGATCTTTTGTCTGGCCGGCCCTGACATTCGGCGCGACGAACGTATTTACGGAGCCAGCGTTCTGGACATTACACCGACCATACTCGCGCTGTTCGGGTTGTCCGTGGGGCGAGACATGGACGGGAAGGTCCTCTTGCAGGCATTCAAGAAACCGCCGCGCCTCGAAACGATCCCCAGTTGGGAGGAGGTTCCTGGAGATGCCGGCATGCACGCCGGACAAGCGCGGATGGATCCTGCCGCAGCTCAGGCTCTCATTCAGCAGTTCGTGGCGCTGGGCTACATCGAGCCGCCCTCGCCGGAGCGCTCCCAAGCAGTAGCGGCAGCCGTCCGCGAGTCTCAATTCAATTTGGCCCATGTGTACTTCTACAGTCACCGGCCGCGTCTGGCCCTGCCACTGCTGGAACAGCTTGTGCGGGAACATCCCGCCGAACAGCGTTACGCCGTCGCGCTGGCCCAGTGTCTGCTGGCCCTCGGAGAGCGCGAACGCGCCCGCCAACTGCTCAATGGCTTGCTTGATAGTGAGAAACGCCGACCATGGGCCCAATGGTTGCTGGCAATGACGGATTTGCTCGATGAGCGAGCAGATGACGCCTTGGAGCTCCTGATCCGTTTGGAGCAGGATGAAAGCAGACTTCCAGCTCTGTACATCCGACTGGGTTCGGCCTACCTAAAACTAGGGCGTCTCGAGGATGCAGGGCGCGCCTTCGAAAAAGCTCTCGAGCTGGACCCCGATTTGCCCGCCGCTCACCTGGGACTCTGCCGCTTGCGCTTACGTCAGAAGCGTTACCAGCAAGCCGCCGACGCAGCCCTGGAAGCCGTAGGGCTAGAGCACTTTTTGCCAGCGGGCCATTATCTGCTGGGCGTCGCGCTGGCGCGTCTGGGACGTTACCAACGCGCTATCCAGGCTTTCGAGCTCGCTCTTTCCATGCAACCAAGGCTGGCCGGCGCCCATCGCTGGCTGGCCTCACTCTACGGGCGTCCCGGAGGCCATCCGGGCAAGGCGGTCGAACACCGTTTGCGTTACGCTAAGCTTTTGCTAGAGCGGCAGGAAAGGGCTCAAAAGTGATTGTCGTGGTCTCCGGTCTTCCTCGTTCAGGAACCTCGCTGCTCATGCAGATGCTGTCGGCCGGTGGTTTTCCGGTGCTCAGCGATGGGGCGCGCGTTGCCGATGAGGATAACCCAAGGGGCTATCTTGAGTGGGAGTTGGCCAAAAGGCTGCCTCGCGAGCCTAATCTCATTGGGATGGCCGAAGGCAAGGCTGTTAAGATCGTCTCTTCGCTGCTGTGGGCCCTGCCGCCCGAACACGAGTACCGCATACTGTACATGGAAAGACCCCTCGTCGAGGTCGCTGCTTCCCAAGTGGCGATGATCCGCCGGCACGGCGGGGCTCGGCCGCCGCTGGAGGGCGAGGCGCTAGTTCGAACGCTGGCGGTTCATCAGCAGCAAGTGCTCGCGCTCGTCGAGCGAATGCCTGGGGTCGCTTTGTGCATCGTCCGCTATCATGATGTGCTGGCCGATCCGGAGCGAGAGATCCGGCGAATTACGAGCTTCCTAGGCGTCACGCTCGACTGCGTGGCCATGGCCCGCCAGGTAGACGCTCGCCTCTACCGGCAGCGCGCCTGTGCTTCTCCGCAAGCGGCGCTTGGTGATTGAATTGAATCTGAGCGCGCATCGTCTACGGTCACGCAAGCCCCCCGAATGCGACGCCAGCTGATTTCCAGGCTGAGGTCTTGCAATGGCGTGCTCAGATGGAACGACTCCTCTATTCGTTAGCCTTAGAAGATGCTTCCGCCAGCCACCCCCGGCGTAGCCGCTCCGCCGGAACGCTGGAAAGATATGGCTTGATGTCCAGTATCGGAGTCCCATCCAGCATGTCCACGCCGCGCACATACAGGCGCGCTCCCTCCCTTCGCAGAAGTTCCACGACCGTCAGACCAATCGGGTTCGGACGGTGCGGTGAACGCGTTGCAAATACCCCGTGCTCCCGCACGTCGCTGGGTGGCGTGGCCATAAGCGAGTACCCCTCTGAACGGTCAAAAACCCAGACCACATAAAGATGGGAAAAACCTTCGATGTCAGTAAGGCCGGGTTCAAAATCTTCTTGTATTTCAAGTACACCCTCAGCCTCATGCTTCGCGTTTAGCCCCTTTGGAATCTGCTGGACGTCTGTATAAGGGCTCCGCACAAATCCGATCGGGTGGAAAAGGAATCCTCGCGTGCTGCCGTCTATGTCCATCTATCCTCCTGAAATGCGCATTTTCAGGACGCGCAAAAGCGTTTATGCTCAACACCTCCGCTGCGCCAGACCTTGTACAATCTGCTGAGCATCGCTCACCGGAACCAGCATTCCGTGGGTAAAATCACGGTAATGTCTGCTCGAGTACCTTTTGAGCCAGTTGCTCGCGGTATTTGAGTAACTGCTCCCGTAATTCCGGTCGCGTACGCGTCAGAATAGCCACCGCCAGCAACGCTGCATTGACCGCACCGGGGTTGCCTATGGCCAGGGTGCCGACCGGAATACCGGCAGGCATCTGAACAGTGGAAAGCAGGGAATCAAGACCACCGAGTGACTTGGTCTCCATAGGTACGCCGAGAACCGGCACTATGGTGTGCGCCGCTACGACGCCTGCAAGATGAGCTGCGCCGCCTGCCGCAGCAATGATCACCTCAATGCCACGCTCGAGCGCGCGGGAAGCGTAAGCCGCCGTTTCAGCAGGCGTACGGTGTGCGGAAAGCACACGGCACTCATGAGGCACCCCAAAGCGTTGCAGAGTCTCAGCCGTTGCACGCATGATCTCCCAGTCCGATTTGCTACCCATCAAAACAGCCACAAGAGGCCTGGTTTGTTCTGACATCTGCTCTCCTTAGTTCTCTAAATGCCCGTTCCACAATTATAAAAAGCCGCGTACACAGTAACGCGCCCATTACAGGACCTCGAGAATCAGGCATTTCAAATAGTGCGTCTCGGGCACAGTCAGCAGGATGGGGTGATCAGCAGACTGCGTGCGGCGCTCAAGCACCCGGAGCTGCCTGCCGGCATCCAGCGAAGCTGAGGCAACTGTTTCAAGAAACATGCTTTCACTCACGTGCTGCGAGCACGAGCAGGTCACCAGCACACCATCTTTCTCGAGCAGGCGCAAGGCTCTCAGGTTTATCTCCTTGTAGCCCCGTAACGCGGACTGCACATCGGACCTGGACTTGGCAAAAGCCGGTGGGTCCAGAATGACTGTCTGAAACTTTCGTCCTGTAGTTGCATACCCGTAAAGAAGGTCGAAAACGTCTGCACGCCTGAAGGCTAGATTTGAGATGCTGTTGGCCGCGCAGTTCAGTTCCGCTTTGCGCAGAGCCTCTTCCGATGAATCCACCCCTTCAACCGACTCGCACACCCCAGCCAGGTGCATGGCAAAACCTCCGGTCGAAGTGAAGCAGTCCAGCGCGCGCCCGTGCGCGTAGCGGGCCGCAGCTAGATAATTTTCCCGCTGGTCGAGAAACAGGCCTGTTTTCTGTCCGTGCAGAAGGTCTGCATAGAACACCAGACCGTTTATCCGCACCGACGTCTGTTCCGGCACTTCCCCGGCCAAAGGGCCGCTTTCTAGAGGTAGGTTTTCTCTCACGCGAACCGGTGCGTCGTTGCGCGCCAGGATTCCGCGTGGACAGATAAGCTCCTGAAGGATCGCAGCGATCATCCCCTTCATTCTGTCCATCCCCTGGTCAAGGGTCTGGATCACCAGGTAGTCTCCGTAACGGTCCACAATCAATCCCGGGAGTCGGTCGCCTTCACCGTGTACCAGCCGGTAGGCGTCGCTGCCGATCACCACACGCTGCCGTAGTCGTAGCGCCTCAATGAGCCTTTCCCGTAAGAAAGCCTCATTTACCGCCTCCACGTGCTCGCTGAGGAGCCTCAGGCAGATCTGGGAGACCGAAGAATAATGAGCCGTGCCAAGCATTCTCCCCTTCGGCCCTGCGACAAAAACCACATCCCCGGGCATTGCCCCTGCCCGATCGGTCACGTCGCTGGCAAACACCCATGGATGCCCGGAAGCGAGACGCCGGGCGCCCTTGGCGGTTACGCGAACGGTGGGTATGCCGTGGTTGGTCAATCAGGCAAGAGCTTGAAGGCGCTCGACACGCTTTTCAGTTGAAGGATGGGTGGAAAACAGCTGCATCAGCGACTGTCCTGTGAAGGGCTTGATGATGAACATGTGGGCAGTCGCTGGTGAAGCGTCCATGGGTATGCGTTTGGAATAAGCTTCCAGTTTCCTCAAGGCGCTGATCAGCCCGTCAGGACTGCCCGTCTGCACGGCCGAGGTTCTGTCAGCAGCATACTCCCGTGTACGGGAGATGGCCATTTGAATCAGCAGAGCGGCAATCGGCGCCAGAATCATCATCAACAGCAACCCGAGCACTCCACCCCGGTTGTCCTCCTCGTCGCTGCGGCTACCTCCAAACATACCCGCAAACATGGCCATCCTGGCCAGCATGGTGATGGCGGCGGCAATTGTGGCCGCCACCGAGCTGATCAGGATGTCCCGGTGTTTTACATGTCCCAGCTCGTGGCCGATCACTCCCTCGAGCTCCCGGTCATTCAGAATCTCCAGCAAACCTGCCGTGACAGCAAGCGAGGCATGCGAGGGGTTCCGGCCAGTGGCGAAGGCGTTAGGCGAGGCTTCATTAATCAGCCACAGTCGCGGCATCGGCAGTCCCATGCGCGTACACAGGTTGCGCACGATGGGAGCAAGACGGGCGTATACGGCAACGTTCTCGGTCTCGGTCACAGGCTGAGCCGCGTACATGCTCAGAGCGATTCGGTCGGAAAAAAAGTAGCTTGTCGCGTTCATCAACACGGCCAGAATCAACCCTATGTAGAGACCCTGCCGGCCAGCGATAGCCTCACCGCCCACCAGCAGTAACGCGCTGAGCAGACCTAGCAGTAATACCGTTTTGAGACCGTTCATCGCAACAAACTTACCTCTCTCCTTTTTATTCTGGCACAAACGGCAGAAAGGGGCGCCCGTTTGCTGCGCCCCTTACTGCGTTCGTCTCCAAACTTAGTCTTTAGCAACTTCTACCTTTATGTTCCGCGGCTTGGCAACTTCCTTTTTGGGCAGCGTCACCGTCAATACTCCCTTCGAATAATCCGCTCTGACTTTTTCCGTATCAACAGAATCGGGGACGCTAAAATACCTGGCAAAAGAGCCGTAGCTGCGCTCAAGTCGATGGTAACCGACCTCCTTTTGATCAGTCTCGAACTTGCGTTCACCTTTCAGCGTGAGTGTGCCGTTTTCAATCTCTACGCTCACATCGTTCATGTCCACACCGGGCAGATCGGCTTTGAGAATCAACTCATTCTCTGTTTCAAAAATGTCCACCGCCGGAGTCCAAGGGCGCATCGACCTGGGCTCGTTAAGCATGCGCGCTACCGTATCCTGGAATAGGCGCAGTCCACTCGGGAAATCCATTACATCACGGAAAGGATCAAATTTCGCTACAGGCATGAGCATCCACCTCCAAAAATCTACTCAATTATTATAATAAAATCTTAGCCGATGATTGTCAAGATACTTTTCAATAACTTTTGCAAATTTTTAGGGCAAAATAAAAAAGCAAGGAGTTATAGCAACCCCTTGCTTTTCAACAGCCTACTAAAAATTCTGCTTAGGATTCAGAGCCCGATCCCTCCTCAGGCTCCCTCCCCTCTTGCATTGCTTTTAATCGTTCTTCACGCCGTCTGGCTCGCTCAGCGGCCCTTTTGACGAGCTCGGAACCGACAAGCTCCAGCATAGCTTGCTCAGCGCCATCGCCTTTGCGCCATCCCACGCGGGTGATCCGGGTATAACCACCGTTGCGTTGCCCAAAGCGCGCGCCCAATGTATCAAAAAGCTTTTTTACCGCACTAGGCGTCTTCAGAAAGGCCGCCGCCTGTCGGCGCGCGTGAAGGGTATCCCTCTTAGCCAGTGTGATCATTTTTTCCACTAGGGGTTTAGCGGCTTTGGCCTTGGGAACGGTCGTAATTACCCGCTCCTGTACAATGACGCTAGTGACCAAGCCCCGCAAAAGAGATGTGCGCGCGGCCGAATCCCGCCCCAGTTTGTAGCCAGCTTTTTTGTGTCTCATCGCCGATCACCTATTCATGCATTTGATCCAAGTCCTCATCCACGGTGGGCTGGCTTGGCTCCGGGGCAGCTTTGGCCTCCGGCAAGCTCACCCCAGGCGGAGGCACAAGCCGTCCTTGCGCGTCTAACCGCATTCCGAGAGTCAAGCCAAGGCTGCTGAGGATATCTTTAATTTCGTTCAAAGACTTGCGTCCGAAATTCTTGGTCCGCAGCATTTCCGCCTCGGTCTTTTGAACCAAGTCGCCGATAGTTTGGATGTTAGCGTTTTTCAGACAGTTGTAAGAGCGCACGCTGAGCTCGAGTTCCTCAACCGAGCGGTTAAGGATCTCGTTCAGCGGGCCGAGGCCACGCTCCGCCCCCTCTTCTGCGGCCTCTGGCAGCTCCTCGAAATTGATGAAGATGCTCATGTGGTCCTTGAGAAGCTTAGCCGCCTGACCAATGGCGTCCTGCGGTGAGATGGCGCCGTTAGTCCATATCTCGAGCGTGAGCTTGTCGTAATCTGTCATCTGCCCCAGGCGGGCCGCTTCAACGGTGTAATTGACTTTACGCACCGGAGAATGCACAGAGTCGATGGGGATGTAACCCAGCGGAAGGTCTTCATCAAAGTTCCGTTCAGCGCTCACATAACCGCGTCCCTTCCTGAGCCTCATTTCAATGTGCAGTTTGCCATTTTCCGACACCGTGGCAACGTGTATATTGCGGTCAAGCACTTCCACTTCCGGACCCACCTCGATTTGCCCGCTAAACACTTCCCCGGGTTGGTCGATGTCCAGTCGGGCAGTAACCACGTTATCTGTGGTCATCTTGAAGGGGATCTGCTTGAGGTTCAGGATGATGTCGGTAGCATCCTCGACAACGCCAGGGATGGAGCTGAATTCGTGGGCTGCACCCTCAATACGCACCGCCGTAATAGCCGCGCCTTCGATGGAGCTCAACAGCACTCTGCGGAGGCTGTTGCCAATGGTCGTACCGAACCCCCGCTCGAAAGGCTGTGCCGTGAACATGCCGTAACGGTCCGTAAGGGTGTCCGTGTTGGCAACTAGTCTTTTCGGTTTTTGAAAGCCTTTAAACATGAACCTTTTCCTCTGCCGAATATCCCGGCCCTCCGCCGCGCCGGCGAGAGCACAGTCACTCCTCACTTTGAGTACAATTCGACAATCAATTGCTCGTTTACCTGAATTTGAACCAGGTCCTCGCGCCTGGGCATACTGACGACGCGTGCGCGCAGCGCCTCCCGGTCTACTTCCAGCCAATTTGGAGAAGGTGTATGGGCCGTAGCGTCACGCGCGGCCAGAATTGCCGTGTTATTGCGGCTCTTCTCGCGCACCTCGACAACGTCGTTGACCTTCACCAAATACGAGGGAATATCAACCTTACGCCCATTGACCAGTATATGACCATGGCGCACGAGCTGGCGGCACTGGCTCCGGCTCGTACCCAGCCCCATGCGGTACACTACGTTGTCCAGCCTCCGTTCCAGCATGCTCAGCATCTGCTCGCCGGTGATTCCTTTCATCCGGCTAGCCTTTTCAAACAAATTGCGAAATTGCCCTTCCAGCAATCCGTAAATGCGCCGCACCTTTTGCTTTTCCCGAAGCTGGAGCCCGTAGCCGACGACTTTCGGACGGCGGTCCCTGCCGTGCTGCCCTGGCGGAACATTCCGCTTTTCAACGGCGCACTTTTCGCTGTGGCAACGCTCGCCCTTCAGAAACAATTTCATCCCTTCTCTCCGGCATAGCCGGCAAGCGGGACCACGATATCTTGCCAATTTTTCCTCCTTACCTTACCTCTGTGTTAAGGTGCAGTTTACGGTCAACGCACGACCTTCTTCCTGCTTGCCGTCGTGTCCGCGCCGAGGCAGAACACGTCACTAAAAACATGCGCCTCCCAACTACACTCTGCGTTTCTTAGGAGGCCGGCAGCCATTGTGCGGGATAGGAGTCACGTCCTTGATGGCCCGCACGTCCAATCCAGCCGTAGCTAGGGCCCGGATAGCGGACTCTCTTCCGGCGCCTGGCCCACTCACGCGCACTTCAACCGTCCGTACCCCTGCCTCCCGGGCCTTGTTGGCCGCCGTTAGGGCCGCTTGCTGCGCTGCAAACGGCGTCCCCTTGCGAGAACCTCGAAAGCCTAGCGCGCCGGCGCTTGACCAGGCAATCACATTGCCGGCCGGATCTGCCACGCTCACGATCGTGTTGTTGAAAGTGGCCTGGATGTGAACCACGCCGACAGGCACAAGCTTCTTTTCTTTCTTCTTGAAAACCTTCTTTTTTCCAGTCTTCGCAGTCGCTTTCGCCATAGGTTTAGGCTCTTAGGTTTTGGCTGTCGCCTTCTTCTTGTTTGCGATGGTGCCGCGCCGCGGTCCCTTGCGGGTCCGCGCGTTCGTGTGGGTTCTCTGGCCTCGTACCGGCAGCCCCCGGCGGTGTCGCAGTCCCCGGTAGGATCCCATCTCGATGAGGCGCTTGATATTCATCGTGATCTCTTTGCGAAGATCTCCCTCGACCGCGCCTTCCTCTTCGATAATCTGGCGGATCCGGTTCACCTCTTCCTCACTGAGCTCGCCAACCTTCTTGTTCGGGTCAACGCCAGCCCGGTAAAGGATGGAGAGGGACCGCGTGCGCCCGATGCCGTAAATGTAGGTCAGGCCAATTGCAGCGCGCTTTTTGGGCGGCAGATCTACGCCCGCGATTCGTGCCATAGTTCCTTCCCCTTATCCCTGTCGCTGTTTGTGCTTCGGGTTACTGCAAATGACCCTCACCACCCCTCGGCGGTGGATCACTTTGCATTTGTCACAAATCTTTTTAACCGATGCCCGTACTTTCATACTGTTCCTCAGCAGGCGGCTGCTTATGCTGGCGCCGCCCCGCCTACCTCTCTAACACTAGGTTCACAATTCTTCCTCTGCTGGGATCGTGCGGCGACAACTCCACGCGCACCCTGTCGCCAACCCGGAGACGGACAAAGTTACGTTCCATCGTTCCAGCCGGGTGGGCGATCACCTGCTCGCGATTGTCCAGCTCCAGCCGATAGGCGGCGCTCGGCAGTAGCTCAATCACCGTAGCCGTCACCGCTCGCGCTTTTTCTGCTCTTGCTTCCACCTGTTGCATCCAAACTGAAACATACCCGTTTTCTAGGGACGGGTCAGCACCCATGGACCATCTGAGGTTACCGCAACACAGTGTTCAAAATGCGCCGAATAAGACCCATCGCGGGTCACCGCCGTCCAGTGGTCCGACAGAACACGGCTTTCCGGACGTCCGGCGTTCACCATCGGCTCAATAGCAAGCACCATGCCTTCCTTTAGCCGTGGATTCTCATTGTGCCGGTCCACATAGTTAGGCACCTGAGGTTCCTCGTGCAACTTGGTTCCGATACCGTGCCCCACATATTCCCGCACCACAGAAAACCCATGGTTGGTGACGTGCTTTTCCACTGCCTCAGAGATATCCAGTACCCGGTTGCCCATACGGACTTTATCAATGGCCAGCTCGAGCGCTTCGCGCGTCACCGCCAGCAACTTTTCTGCTGTCTGGCTCACCGTACCTACCGGAACGGTAATCGCCGAGTCCCCGAAATAACCTTCCAGTTCCACGCCCGTATCAATGGAAACAATGTCTCCACTCCGCAAGACCCGCTTGGCTGAGGGCATGCCGTGGACGATCTCCTCATTCACTGACACACACAGCACAAATGGGTAACGCTGGCCGGCAGCCGGAACATAGTAGTCTTTAAATGCCGGCCGCGCGCCCGCGTCACGAATCATCTTTTCAGCCGCCACCTCTAGCTCTAGCGTCGTAATTCCCTCGGTCACCATTGCCGCCAGCTCCTGAAGAACTTTCCACACTAGCAGTCCGCTGCGGCGCATTTTTTCCAGTTCGCTGGCGGTTTTTCGAACAATCATCGGCGCCGGCCTAAAAAACGCTGCGACGGCCCCGAATCCGTCCCGCGCGAGGTGTGAAGCCTTCATAATGGCGCATAATGAGTTGCGCCTCGATCTGGTTGATCGTGTCCATGGCGACGCCCACCACAATCAGCAGGGACGTGCCACCAAAATAGAAAGTAACTCCCAGCCCATCCAGTAAAAACCTGGGAAAGTGCGCGTCGATCCAGTTACCAACAAGCGGCAGATGCTGTAAAGCGATGCCTGAGATCATAATCTGCGGGATCAAGCACAACACGGACAGATACAGCCCTCCCACCACGGTAATCTTGGTGAGAATTTTGTTCATGTATTCCGCCGTATTCCTGCCCGGACGAATCCCCGGGATGAACCCCCCATATTTCCGCATATTGTCCGCCGCTTCGTTCGGGTTAAAGATGATCGACACGTAGAAAAAGCAGAAAAATACAATTCCCACCACGAACAGCACAACATATAGCGGCTCCCGGGGACCCATTGCCGCCAGCATCCCGCTCAGCCAGCGACTGTTTTTGACCCATGGCACCAAGGCTAAAGTCTGCGGGAAGGCCAAAATCGAAGATGCAAAAATCACCGGGATTACCCCGCCCGCATTCACCTTCAACGGCAAATGTGTCGACTGACCGCCCATCAGACGCCGCCCGACCACCCGCTTGGCGTACTGCACTGGGATTCGACGCTCGCCGCGCTCTACTAGAACAATGAACGCTACAACAGCAAGCATGACCACCAGAATCATGATCAGTGTGAGTGCGCCCCACTGCCGGGTCACAAAAACGTGGGTATAAATGTCCACCACAGCCCGCGGCAACCCCACTACAATCCCCGCGAAGATGATCAGGGACATACCGTTTCCAATGCCGCGTTCGGAAATTTGCTCGCCCAGCCACATGATGAAGGCAGTTCCCGTGGTCAGCGTCAGCATGGTCATCAAAACGAAACCCCAACCCGGGTTCAATACGAAGTTCCCCTGACTGGATTGCAGGGCCGTGGCGATGCCAAAGGATTGAAACATGGAAAGGCCCACAGTAAGGTAGCGTGTCCACTGCGTAATCTTGCGGCGGCCAAGCTCCCCTTCCTTCTGGAGCTTTTCGAGCGTCGGGATGACGACCGTAAGCAACTGGAGAATGATGGAAGCAGTGATGTAGGGCATGATCCCTAGCGCGAAAATGGTCAGGCGCCGGAACATACCGCCGGAAAACAGGTCTATGAAGCCGAACAAAGTACCTTGATTCTGCTGAAAAAACTCCTCCAGCCGAAGCGCATTAATGCCGGGGGTGGGGATGTGACCGCCCACGCGATAGACCGCTAGCAGGGCCAAGGTGAATAATACCCGCTTGCGAAGGTCAGGGATGCGAAAAATATTCGCAACGGCTTCAAAAAACTTCGCCATAAACTCAGCTCGCTTCCGGTCGTACTCCGCCGGACTCAATCACTTCCGCCGTTCCTCCAGCGGCACGAATCTTCTCCAGTGCAGCTTTCGAAAACACGTGAGCGCGCACGGTGATGCTCCGGCCGAGATCTCCACCGCCAAGCACCTTCAGGCCGTCGAGCATCTTTTTCACCACGCCTAACTCACGCAGCCGGTTGGGGTCGAATTCCGATCCTTCCAGTTTATCAAGTCGCCCAACGTTCACCACTGCGTACTCGCGCCGGAAAATATTGGTAAAGCCTCGCTTGGGTACCCTTCTGTGCAGGGGCATTTGGCCGCCCTCGAATCCGCGCTTTTGCCGGAACCCGGTGACGGATCGCTGGCCCTTTTGACCACGACCCGAAGTCTTGCCACGGCCAGACCCCATTCCCCGCCCGACACGGCGACTGTGTTTTTTCTGACCCGTCGGAGGTTTCAGTTGACTTAGATTCATAATTGCTCGCTCCCTCACTCGACCACGGCCAGAAGGTGAGGCACTCTTGCCACCATGCCGCGGAACGCCGGGGTATCCGGCTTTTCGACCACCTGGTTGAGCTTGCGCAATCCCAAACTGCGTACGATCTTCTTGTGCTTTTGAGGCGCGCAGATAGGGCTACGCACCAGCTTGATCTTGATCTTGCCTTCCGCCATATTTCTTCCTGCCCGCCAGGCCCAGCTTTTTGCCACGCCTATAAGTTTTCCAAGGGCACTCCGCGCAACTCCGCCACCTCCTGCCGGTCGCGAAGCTGCTCGAGTGCATTGATAGCCGCCTTCACTACGTTGTGCGGATTATGCGAGCCGATGGATTTCGTCAACACATTCGAAATGCCGGCTGCCTGAATCACAGCTCGCACCGGACCTCCTGCGATTACCCCAGTCCCTTCCGGCGCAGGTTTGAGCAATACCAAGCCGCTGCCGAAATGTCCGAGCACAGGATGGGGGATTGTAGTTGGCAGCACGTTGATCTTCCTGAGATTCTTCTTGGCCGCCTCGATCCCCTTCTTAATGGCCGCAGGCACTTCTTTTGCCTTGCCCGTACCATAGCCCACCACTTTGGCTTCGGGATCGCCGACCACGACCAGCGCTGAAAAGCTTAGATTCTTGCCGCCCTTGACCACTTTGGTTACACGGTTGATCGAAACGACCTGTTCTTTCAGATTCAAATTCTGTGGACTCACTCTTGGAACTTTCGGTGTGACTGGCATGCGTTTAAAACTCCAATCCCGCCTCTCGCGCCGCCTCCGCCAGAGCTTTTACGCGCCCGTGGTACAGATACCCGCCGCGGTCAAACACCACTTTGCGAACGCCCTTCTCCTTGGCCCTCTCGGCTACAAGTTTGCCGATCACTCTGGCGCCAGCAACGTTACCTCCGCTACGCAATTCGGCAGCCAAATCCATCGAAGAGGCTGACACAAGCGTACGTCCGTGCACATCGTCGATCACCTGCGCATAAATGTGCGCCAGGCTGCGGTAAACGCACAGCCGCGGCCTTTCCGGAGTACCTCTCACTTTCCGCCGAATCCGCTGGTGAATGCGAATACGGCGTTTGTTTTTGGAGACCGTGTGAATCACTTGGCTCCTCCTGCTCCACTCTTTCCAACTTTCTTGCGTAACACCTCGCCGGTGTAGCGGATACCCTTGTTCTTATACGGATCAGGCGGCCGCAGAGCCCGCATGTTTGCCGCTACTTGCCCCACCAGCTGCCGATCGACTCCGCTTAACACAATGTGTGTCTGTTTATCCACTTTGGCATCCACCCCTGCGGGCAACACAAACTCGATGGGGTGAGAATAACCCAATGAGAACGTGACGATTTTCCCCTTCACGTCGGCGCGATAGCCTATACCGACAATATCGAGCTCCTTGGTGAAACCCGTGGATACTCCTTGTATGGCATTCGCCAGCAGCGCTCGCGTGAGGCCGTGGACAGCGGCCAGCCGTTCGTCGTCCCGGATAACTTGCAGAACTCCGTCCTTTTCTTCTACGCGAATACCTGCCGGAACAGGCACGTCGAGCTTGCCTTTAGGCCCTTCCACATGAACCTGCCCGTCAATCCGTACTTTCACGGTCTTGGGCAGGACAATCGGTTTTTTTCCAACTCGCGACATGGCTTAATTCTCCGGAGGATCTACCAAACCTGACAAAGGATCTCTCCGCCGACGCCTTCCTTATGCGCGTTCTTGCCGGTCATCACTCCGCGCGGCGTCGTCAGGATGTTGACTCCCATACCGCCCAGCACTCGCGGAATCTCCTTGCGCCCGACATACACACGGCAGCCGGGACGTGAGACCCGCTCCAACCGGGAAATAACGGGCACGTTTTCGGGCGTGTACTTCAGATAAATCTTAATGGTCTTGCGAGCGCCCTCCTCAGCCAACTTGTAGTTCGTGATGTAGCCTTCCTCTTTAAGGATTCGCGCAATGTCCAGCTTCAGCCTGGAGGCGGGCACATCCACTTTCGGATGTCTCGCCTTGAGGGCATTCCGGATTCTTGTCAACATGTCCGCGACCGGATCCGTTGTCATCCTCGATTCTCCCTTTCCAGCTACCAGCTCGCCTTCACAACGCCAGGGATCTCCCCAGCCAGCGTTAACTGGCGGAAACAGATGCGGCAAAGTTTAAACTTCCGCAGGAAACCTCGCGGGCGCCCACACCGTAGGCACCGGTTCCTATGACGAACCTTGAATTTCGGCTTCTTGAGCGCTTTGGCGAATTTTGCAGTGGTAGCCATTAGTCTTTACCTTCTTCTCTCACTCTGTACCTACCGAAACGGCATCCCAAGATGCCGCAACAGCGCAAGCCCTTCAGCATCCGAACGCGCTGTAGTCGTGATGCAGATGTTCATGCCCTTGATCTTTTCCACCTTGTTGTAATCAATCTCAGGGAAAATTAGCTGATCGCGGATCCCCAAGGTGTAGTTGCCCCGGCCATCGAACGATTTCGTAGATACGCCCCGAAAGTCCCGGACTCGCGGCAGCGCAACATTCACAAGCCGGTCGAGAAACTCATACATCCGGTCACCGCGTAACGTCGCAGTGCAACCGATTGACATGCCCGCGCGCAACTTGAAGGCGGCGATCGACTTTTTGGCTTTTGTGATCACCGGTTTCTGCCCGGTAATCAGAGCTAGTTCGGAAACCGCACCGTCGAGAAGCTTAGGGTTCTGCGTCGCTTCCCCAAGGCCGATATTCACGCTGATTTTCTCCAGCTTGGGCACCGCCATCACATTCTTGTAGCCGAACTCCTTCATCAGGGCCGGCACGACATTTTTCTTGTAATGCTCCTTAAGCCTGACTGTCATTGCTTCTCCAGAGGGGCTCCGCATTTGCGGCAAATCCTTGTCCGGCGAACGGTATCCCCAACCCGCTCGACGCGATGCCCGATGCGGACTGGGCCGCAAGCTGAACACACAATCATCACGTTGGAAATGTCGATAGGGCTCTCGCGCTCTGCGATGCCCCCTTTAATCTGCCGTGCAGGGTTCGGGCGCGTGTGGCGCTTGATCATCATCACGTGTTCAACCAGAATTTTGCCACGCGCTGCATCCACGCTTAGCACACGGCCTGTCTTGCCCTTGTCCCGCCCGGCGATCACTTTAACGATGTCGTTCTTCTTGATCTCCGGCCGCTTGACTTTGACCTTGCCCCCAACACGCACTTTAACTCTTGCAAGTGAAGCCATCACAGCACCTCCGGGGCTAGCGACACAATTTTCATGAATTTTTTGTCGCGGAGCTCGCGCGCCACCGGCCCGAAGACACGCGTTCCAATAGGTTCGCCGACATCATTGATCAGAACCGCTGCATTGGAGTCAAAGCGGATATATGTGCCGTCCTTGCGTCGAGTTTCCTTCCGCATCCGCACGATGACACAACGCACCACCTTGCCTTTTTTGATCGCCGAATCGGGTGCGGCTTCCTTGACGCTGGCCGTAACGACGTCACCCAAGCCAGCACGCAAGCCCAAGTCCCCGCCACGCGGTAAAATACACTGCAGCTTGCGTGCGCCGCTGTTGTCGGCGACCTCGAGAATCGTTCGCATTCCGATCATGACGCTCTCCTGTTATCCCTCCGCGGATTCCTTATGGCTTCTCACTCGTAGTGGGCACTTCGTCCAGAGATTCCGGCTCCACACCCACTTGGACCCCGCGCCGAACGATTTCGGCCAAACGCCACCTCTTCAGTCTGCTCAGTGGACGGGATTCCACGATCCGGACGGTGTCTCCGACCCGCGCGACCGACTCTTCGTCGTGGGCATAGAAGCGTTTTCGCCGGGTGACAATGCGTTTATATAACGGGTGCGGCACCCGGCGCGTCACCTCCACGACGATAGTCTTCGCCATCTTGGTTGAGACCACTTCGCCCACTTTTTCGTTCTTGCGCGTAACTGCTTTCTCTTCTGCCATTGTCCGGCTACCCTTTCTCGGCTGACTGGCCCACTGGCGGCTCAGAGAGCAGATCGCGTTCCCTTAGTATCGTAAGCAGCCGGGCCTTGTCTTTTTTCAGGCCACGGTACTTTTTCAAACCTTCCATCTGCCCCATAGAGATCTGAAAGCGCAACCGAAACAACTGCTCGTTCATTTCCGCCAACTGGGCGTGAAGTTCCTGATTGTCCATCCCTCGAATCTTGTCGGCTTTCATGATTTTCCCTTACGCTTCCTGCGCCTCCGCAACCCGGGAAACGAGTTTGCACGGCAGCGGAAGCTTGTCTGCCGCAAGCTCCATAGCCTGCTGCGCCACAGCCTTCGGCACACCTTCCATCTCAAACAAAATCTTGCCCGGACGGACGACCGCCACCCATTGCTCGGGCGCTCCTTTGCCCTTGCCCATGCGGGTTTCCGCAGGCTTCTTGGTAATCGGCTTGTCCGGGAACAAACGGATCCAGACCTTGCCGCCGCGCTTGATAAAGCGCGTCATGGCGACGCGTGCTGCCTCGATCTGCCGGTCGGTAACCCAGCCGCACCGCATCGCTTTCAGCCCGTAATCACCGAAGGCAAGCTGCGAGCCCCGCCAGGCCTTCCCTTTCATGCGGCCGCGCTGTTGCTTTCTGTATTTGACTTTTTTCGGCATCAACATGGTTTGGAATCCCTCCTACTGCCGCTCCTCCGGCTTAGCTGTAGGCTCCGTTCCGGCATCTCCGTCCGAGCCCTTCGTGGTCTCCGGCGTTTCCTCGCGCAACTCCGGCTTCCATGCAGCCTGCGGGGAAGCAAAAGGCGGAACTACTGGGCCAGGCTTGCTCTCCATTCGATCCAATTCCCCGGTTGCACTTGGCGCTGGTGGCACGCTTTCCGCTTGCGGGGGAACCGGTTTACGCTCACGCTTTTCCCGGGGAGGCATACGCCTTGGCTCCGGCTCGCCGAGCAGCGAGGCTCTCAAAACCGGCTCCAAAATCTCGCCCTTATAAATCCACGCTTTTACGCCAATTACGCCGTAAGTCGTATGCGCTTCGCTGAACCCGTAATCGATATCGGCGCGCAAAGTATGCAACGGCAGTTGCCCTTGCAGGTACCATTCGCTCCTGGCGATTTCCGCCCCATTCAGCCTGCCCGAAACTCTTACTTTGATGCCCTTGCAGCCGAACCGCAGCGCCGAATCCACCGCCTTCCGCATTGCGCGCCGGAATGCCACGCGCTTTTCAAGTTGAAGGGCGATGGACTCAGCCACAAGCTGTGCATCGAGCTCCGGTTTATGAACCTCCTGGATATCAATGAACACTTCGCGGTTGGTTTTCTTCGCCAGGTCTTGCTTGAGTTTTTCGATTTCGGCTCCTTTGCGGCCGATAATGATGCCGGGGCGCGAGGTCCGAATAGTGATCCTGAGTTTATTTCCCGGCCGGTCCACCTCTATCGAACTAACCCCCGCCGCCTTAAGCCTCTCGCGCAGCAGTTGCTTCAGTCCAAGATCTTCATGCAGCAACTTGGCGTAATCTTGCTTGGCAAACCAGCGTGAACGCCAAACCTTCGTGACACCAAGCCGAAAACCGTAAGGATGTACTTTCTGTCCCATGCCTGCCGTTATCTCCCTCAGCCCTCCCCAACTTCTATGGCGATGTGTGATATTCGCCGCTGGTAGCGATAGGCGCGTCCCATCGGCGCCGGGCGAATGCGTTTCATACGAGGGCCTTCGTTGACGTACGCTTCGCGCACGACCAGCTTGTCCACGTCCACGTCTGCCCCCCGATTCTGCACGTTGGCGATGGCCGAACGCAGCACCTTCTCCACGATGGGCGCAACGCGCTTCTTAGTGCTCTGCAAAATAGTCAGCGCTTCCCCTGCCTTCCGCCCACGGATCAGGTCCACGACCAGGCGTGCCTTCTGGGGGGAAACCCGTATGTATCTTGCTTCCGCTCTCGCTTCCATAGTCCCTCAGCTAGGCGGGTTTGGCCGCCTTCTCCGCAGCCGTCTTGGCCGAGTGCCCCCGGAATGTTCTGGTGGGGGCGAACTCGCCCAGTTTATGGCCAACCATGTTCTCGGTGATGTAAACCGGGATGAATTTCTTGCCGTTGTGCACAGCGATAGTATGCCCGACAAATTCCGGAAGGATGGTCGATCGACGCGACCATGTCCGAATCACCTTCTTCTCGTTCTTTGCGTTCAACTCCTCCACCCTCTTCAGCAGGTGGTCGTCGGTGAACGGCCCTTTCTTGATTGAGCGTCCCATATCGCCTCGCTAATCGCAGCTCAAACCCGTCTCCGACACTGAAACGGTTTCATGTTCTCCTCTTTTTGGTTCTGCGGCTTACGATCCAAGGATCCGTACGCTTGTTATTCCGGGTCTTGTAACCGCGCGTGGGCTGGCCCCATGGAGTCACCGGGTGGCGCCCGCCTGAAGTCTTTCCTTCGCCCCCGCCATGTGGGTGGTCAACCGGGTTCATCGATACACCGCGATTGTGAGGCCGGCGCCCGAGCCAGCGGTTCCTACCCGCTTTTCCAAGCGATACGTTCTCGTGGTCAGGGTTGCCCACCTGGCCGATGGTGGCCATGCAATCCAAGTGAACCTTGCGCACCTCTCCGCTCGGCAACTTCAGTAGCGCAAAGTCAGACTCTTTTGATACCAATTGCACCTGAGCTCCTGCGGAACGCGCCATTTGCCCACCCTTGCCGGGACGCAGTTCCACATTGTGCACAATGGTGCCAGCCGGAATATTCCGAAGAGGAAGAGCGTTACCCACCAAAATGTCTGCCTCCGGACCAGACATCACCGTCTGCCCCACTTGCAGCCCAAGGGGTGCAAGAATGTACCGCTTCTCGCCGTCCGTGTAGTGTAATAAAGCGATCCTGGCCGAACGGTTGGGATCGTATTCAATGGCAGCCACCTTGGCGGAAACAGAGACCTTGTCGCGCTTGAAATCAATGATGCGATACCCTCTTTTGTGCCCGCCGCCGCGAAACCACGACGTGATCTCGCCGTGCGCGTTACGCCCGCCAGTCCGCTTCTTGCCGACCGTCAGCGACTTCTCTGGTCTCTGCTTGGTGATTTCCTCACGTGCCAGAATAGTCTGGAACCTTCGCGTCGGCGTAGTGGGGCGATAAGTTTTTATCGGCATATCAAATCTCCGCGTACTCCGGCATCTTTTCACCGGCCTTCAACTTGACGTAAGCCTTCTTCCAGTCCGGACGGTATCCGCTGAAACGACCGCGCCTTGCCAGCTTTCCCCGCAGGTTCGTAGTGCGAATCTCTTCGACCTTGACCTTGAACAGTTTTTCTACGGCCGCCTTGATCTGGGCTTTGTTGGCGGTGGGCGCTACCTCAAAACACAGAGTCCGTTCGGCTTCCTTTTTGCCAACGCCTTTTTCCGTAACGATCGGACGGCGAATTACCTCGTGTATGTTCATCGCGCCAAAGCCTCCGATATCTTTTTGGCAGCCGCTTCTGACATCAGGACACAGTCGTGGCCAAGCAAGTGGTAAACCGTCACTTCCCGGCTGGGCAAAAGAGTCACGTTAGAAAGGTTTTTGGAACCGAGCAAAAGATTTCGGTTCTCCTCATTGTCAACAAGCAGCACCGTCCGGGAGGCTTCCAGCTTCTCGAGCACTGCCCGAAACGACTTTGTCTTGTGGTCGGGCAGCGTGAAGGCCTGGACAATTTTCATTTCCCCGTCTCTCAGCTTGGCCGAGAGTGCCGAGCGCAAAGCGCCCAGCAGCATTTTACGCGGAAGCCTGTAGCTGTAATCTCGCGGCACAGGGCCGTGCACGGTCCCGCCATGTCTCCAAAGCGGAGACCGGATCGATCCCATCCTTGCGCGACCTGTGCCCTTCTGACGCCACAGTTTCTTGCCTGAACCCGAGACCTCGCCCCGAACTTTGGTCTTTGCCGTCCCTCTGCGTTGACAAGCCAGGTAATGCCGCACCGCCTCGTACAAAAGGGCCTCATTCACCGGGGCGGCGAACACTTTGTCGGAGAGCTCTAACTCACCGACTTTCTGATTGTTCAAATCCACAACGTCCACTCTGGGCATGTCTCACCTCTTTGCACGGCGCACCACGACGTAGCCGCCGTTCGGACCGGGAACAGCCCCCTTCACAACCAGCAAGTTATCTTCGACATCCACTTCGATAACTTCCAGGTTGCGCACCGTCACTCTCTGGACGCCCATGTGTCCGGCCATGCGCAGGCCAGGGAACACCCTGGATGGGAAACTGGAGGCGCCGATGGAACCGGGAGCACGGTGAAACATCGATCCGTGAGAAGCCTCACCCCCACGGAAGTGGTGCCGTTTCACCAAGCCGGCAAAACCACGGCCCTTGCTCACGCCAATCACGTCTACTTTATCCTTGGGCTTGAACTGGTCCACCAGTACACGGTCCCCCGCTTTGAGGTCGTTATCTCCGGGACACAACCTTAACTCCCGCAGAAACTTCACACCTTCTATGCCGGCTTTCTTTAGATGTCCGGCCAGAGGCTTATTGATCCGCCGCGGCTTGACGTATTCCATCAAGCCAAGCTGCACGGCGTCGTAGCCGTCCCGAGCCGGCGTCTTCCGCTGTACCACCACGCAAGGACCGGCCTTCAGCAAGGTCACCGGAACGACCTGCCCGTCCGGGCGAAAAACCTGCGTCATCCCGATCTTTTTGCCAAGAATTCCTGGGCTCATAATTCCTCGATCGGCTGGCGACCTTGGCCCCCTCCACGGCAGCGAAACCGTTGCTGCCTAACAGGGCCTGGCCGCGAGCTACTTCTTTCCAAAGGCTTTGATTTCCACATCCACGCCAGCCGGAAGATCCAGCTTCATTAAAGCGTCCACGGTGTCCTGCGTCGGCTCGAGAATGTCCAACAGGCGCTTGTGAGTCCGAACCTCGAACTGTTCCCGGGACTTCTTGTCCACATGCGGCGACCGGAGCACGGTAAAGCGGTTCTTGACTGTAGGCAGCGGAATAGGGCCTGCCACCTGTGCCCCCGTTTCCCCGGCGGTCTTGACAATAGCCTTTGTCGACTCGTCGAGGATCCGGTGATCGTAAGCCTTCAAGCGAATTCGAATACGCTCTCTCAGCATCTGATGCCTCTCGAAGGGTCCGTGGCGGGCATCCTCACTCGAGGATCTCCGTCACGGTACCGGCTCCTACGGTCCGCCCCCCTTCCCGGATAGCAAACCGCAACCCTTTGTCCATGGCCACCGGCGTGATCAGCTCTACCTCCAGGTTCACGTTGTCTCCGGGCATCACCATCTCCGTCCCCGCCGGCAGCTTCGTCACCCCAGTTACATCCGTAGTCCGAAAATAAAATTGCGGCCGGTACCCGCTGAAAAACGGCGTGTGCCGCCCCCCTTCTTCCTTGCTCAGTACGTATACCTCACCCTTAAACCGCTTGTGCGGCGTTATTGACCCCGGCTTGGCTATCACCTGCCCGCGCTCTACTTCGTCTTTGTCTATCCCCCGCAACAGCAACCCTACGTTGTCCCCTGCACGCCCCTCGTCCAGCAACTTCTTGAACATCTCTACGCCCGTGATCACCGTCTTGCGTGTCTCACGAAAACCTACTATCTCCATCTCATCCCCTACCTTCACCAGCCCCCGCTCAATCCTCCCGGTTACTACCGTCCCCCGCCCCTGAATCGAAAAAATGTCCTCTATCGGCATCAAAAACGGCTTGTCAATATCCCGCTGCGGCAGTGGAATGTAACTGTCCACCGCCTCCATGAGCTCCTCAATCCCTTTCTCCCACTTCTCTTCCCCGTTCAATGCCCCTAATGCCGATACCCGAACCACCGGAACTTCGTCCCCAGGAAATTCGTACTTCTTCAATAACTCCCGCACCTCTAGCTCCACCAAATCCAAAAGCTCCGGATCGTCTACCGCGTCTACCTTGTTCAAACACACCACAATGTACGGCACCCCTACCTGACGCGCCAGTAAGACATGCTCCCGCGTCTGCGGCATCGGACCGTCGGTCGCCGCTACCACCAAAATCGCCCCGTCCATCTGCGCCGCACCCGTGATCATGTTCTTGATGTAATCCGCATGCCCCGGACAGTCTACGTGCGCATAGTGCCGCTTGTCCGTCTCGTACTCTACGTGCGCTACCGCAATCGTGATCCCTCGCGCCTTCTCCTCCGGCGCATTGTCGATCGAGTCAAAACTCCGAAACTTTACCTTCGGATTCTTCTTCGCCAATACCCGCGTGATCGCCGCCGTCAGCGTCGTCTTGCCGTGATCTATGTGCCCAATCGTCCCTATGTTTACATGCGGCTTGCTGCGGTCAAATTTCTCCTTCGCCATATCTTCAAAATCTCCTGTGCGCTTCCAAAATCTCCTACCTGTTCGCCCTGCCCTGAACCCGACTGACGATCTCCTCGGAGATCGAAGCAGGCGCTTCTTCATAGCGTCCGAAATGCATCGTGAAGCTACCCCGGCCTTGCGTTCGGGATCGCAAATCCGTGGCGTAGCCGAACATCTCCGCCAGCGGCACAGAGGCCCTGATGATCTGTGAGGTGCCACGTAACTGCACCCCCTCGATGCGTCCCCTGCGGGAATTCAGATCACCAATAACATCGCCCATGAACTCCTCGGGAACCACAACTTCAACGCTCATCACCGGTTCAAGCAGGACCGGCTTGGCTTTTCCGGCTGCGTGCTTCAGGGCCATGGAGCCAGCAATCTTGAAGGCCATCTCCGAGGAGTCCACCTCGTGGTAGCTCCCGTCGAACAACGTAACTTTTATATCCGCCAAGGGATATCCCGCCAGCACTCCCCCTTCCAGGGCTTCTTCCACGCCTTTTTGGACGGCTGGTATAAACTCTTTCGGGATTACCCCGCCAACGATCTCGCTCACGAATTGGAAACCCCCACCGGGCGGCAGTGGTTCCACCCGGAGCTTTACATGCCCGTACTGACCACGGCCACCAGTCTGCCGAATAAAGCGCCCCTCAGCCTCGGCCTGATCCCGAATGGTCTCCCGGTAGGCTACCTGCGGCTTCCCAACATTGGCAGCCACTCCGAACTCTCGCTGCATCCGGTCGACGATGATTTCAAGGTGCAGCTCACCCATGCCAGCCAGGATAGTTTGGCCTGTTTCAGGATCCGTCGAGACCTTCAAAGTCGGATCTTCCTGGGAAAGCTTGCCCATAGCTATGCTGAGCTTTTCCTGATCCGCCTTCGTCTTCGGCTCGATGGCCAGTTGAATGACGGGCGTCGGGAACTCGATGGATTCCAGCACCAGCGGTTGCGCCTCGTCGCATATAGTGTCGCCCGTAGATACGCTCCGAAGGCCGACGGCTGCAGCGATATCACCCGCGAAAATCTCGGCAATTTCTTCGCGCTTGTCGGCGTGCATCCGCACGAGCCGTCCCACTCGTTCACGGCGACCTTTCGCCACGTTATAGATTGAATCGCCACTGGCCAGCCTTCCGGAGTAAACGCGTAGAAAGGCAAGCTGCCCTACAAAGGGATCCGTCATGATTTTAAAGACCAGCGCCGAAAAGGGCTCATCATCAGAAGCCTTTCGCGTTACGACCACCCCGGGCTGGTCCACCGCTTCTCCCTCCACAGGAGGAATATCCGCAGGAGAAGGCAAGTAATAGACAACCGCATCGAGCAACTTCTGGATACCCTTATTCTTAAAAGCAGAGCCGCAAATGACAGGAAAGATTTTTTGGGCCAGGGTTGCCTTGCGAATACCGCGGCGTAAATCTTCGTTGCTCAGCTCTTGACCTTCGACAAATTTCTCGAACAGAGCGTCGTCACTCTCCGCGACGGCTTCAATTAACTTTTCACGGTAGTGGGCTGCCTGTTCACGCAACTCCTCAGGGATTTCGATTTCGTCGTACTCCGCGCCCAGAGTCTCATCGCGCCAAATGCTGGCCTTCATTTGGACCAGATCAACGACACCTTTAAATTGCTCCTCGGCGCCGATCGGAATCTGTATCGGCAACGGCTTGCACTGCAAACGCTTCACGATAGAGTCCACCGAGTGGAAGAAGTCGGCGCCAACGCGGTCCATCTTATTGATGAAACATATGCGTGGCACCCGGTATTTGTCCGCCTGGCGCCACACGGTCTCTGACTGCGGCTGCACGCCGGCCACAGCGTCGAAAACGGCTACGGCGCCATCCAGCACGCGCAGGCTGCGTTCCACCTCTGCCGTAAAGTCCACATGCCCCGGAGTGTCAATAATGTTGATCTGATGCTGTCGCCACTCGCAAGTGGTCGCCGCCGAGGTAATCGTAATGCCGCGCTCCTGCTCTTGTTCCATCCAGTCCATCACCGCCGTTCCTTCATGCACTTCGCCCAGCTTGTAGGTGCGGCCGGTGTAATAGAGGATGCGCTCGGTCGTAGTGGTCTTGCCGGCATCAATGTGCGCCATGATGCCGATGTTCCTCACTCTATCGAGCGGCACAGTACGCGGCATATTCCAGTTACCAGCGGTAATGCGCAAAAGCCTTGTTGGCTTCAGCCATACGGTGTACGTCGTCCTTCTTCTTAATGGCGCCGCCGCGCATATTGGCGGCATCCGCAAGTTCATTCGCTAGCTTTTCCGGCATCCCCTTCTCCGCACGCACACGAGCGTTCTGGATGATCCATCGGATCGCCAGGCTGGTACGGCGGTTCTGAGGAACCTCCACCGGCACCTGATAGTTGGCACCGCCCACACGCCTGGTCTTCACCTCAAGCAGCGGCTTGCAATTCTCCACAGCCTTTTTAAAGGCCTTAAGCGCCTCTTCGCCGGTGCGCTCCTGCACCTTCTCCATGGCTGTGTAAAAAATACGGCGGGCGACGCTCTTTTTACCGTCCCACATCATGCAGTTGATAAACCGCTCTACAAGCGACGAGTTGTAGACCGGATCGGGTGGGATCTGTCGGGGTTCGATCTTTCGTCGGCGTGGCATGGTTCTTTACGATTTAGGCCTCTTAGCTCCGTACTTGGAGCGACCCTGCTTACGATCAGCAACGCCAGCTGTGTCGAGCGTTCCGCGAATCACGTGGTAGCGCACGCCCGGCAGGTCTTTCACGCGTCCTCCACGGATCAGCACGATGGAGTGTTCCTGAAGGTTGTGACCTACACCGGGGATGTACGCAGTCACTTCAATACCATTGGTCAGCCGCACACGCGCTACCTTCCGCAAGGCCGAGTTGGGCTTTTTCGGCGTTGTTGTGTAAACGCGCGTACAGACTCCGCGCTTTTGGGGGCAGCCCTGCAGCGCAGGGCTGGACGTACCATAACGGGCCCTTACCCGGCCTTTCCGCACCAGTTGGTTGAACGTTGGCACAAATCTTCCTCTCTCGCTGCCAATCAGTCTTTTGCTCAAAAGCCCGTCCACGATCACGTCCCAAGACGCAAGATGTCGTTTTATGTCGGGAGCGGTCGCGGATCTTCACGAAAGCGCTCGACTCTAATCTAACGCTTCCAGAATTGCGAGGATTCTTACTTCGGACTCGCCCATGCTCCGCCAGCTTCTACCCGGTCGGAACCTCGGGGCTGACCCCCGGCCGGCCTGCCACGCGACAGGGGTAGCACGGGAGCAGTAAAGCTAACTCGCCAAACATTGTTAAGAATAGCGAACGCGTGAACGGGCTGTCAACTGCGCCTTCAGGATAGGATATCAGCAGTTCCTCACGAAGTTGCATGCTGTGTTTCGATGGAGTAGTGGAATCCGAGCCGCTCACTTATCCCGATGACTGCAGGAGGCTCCACCCACCACCGTCCCGTCTGCCACTTCACCTTGGCTACTCACTACCACGCGTTCCTGCGGATTAGTGCCTCGCTCGATGAATGGCGCCGGCATGCTGACCAACTTTCCAGCGGCCATAAGCTGACGTGCAACCGAGACGCGGTTCTCGGCGCCCATCAGGATCACAAGCGTGTCTACGCCCGCATACTTCTCCCAGGCTGTGTTCTCATTATCTTGACAGTGGGCGGTCGTCACGGCAAAGGAGGTGGCCATGCCGCGAAAAGTCATAGGGATACCCATCATCGCTGGCACCGTCAGGACTGAACTGACGCCAAGAACCACCTCCACATAGGCGGAGGTGGAAGGCGAGAGGGCCACGCGACTCGATCTCCACCTGTATGAGATCATACACGCAGAGGGATTGGCGTGCACGTATTTTCGCAAGCGCGAAAATCGGTGTCCCTCGGATGGCTTGCTCCTGATCGCCTTTACGGTAAGGCCTCAAACGTCTTAGGCCACGCCCTCCAAGAGGACCTTCCGGAACTGCTCTCAGGAGATGACAATACACAACCTTTTCCCGGCCGCAGCCACAGGTAGCATGAAACCGGGTAGACTATTAGAGGCATAGCGCACGGTTGCGCCTTGAGGCGATGAATTCGCCTGCATATCAATGCGGTAACAAGGCAAGAGACCTCCGATGACCAGTGAAACCCGTCAGTGCCGGAAACCCCTCATGCCAAACCGAACGTGTAACAGCTATCACCGGAGGAAAGTCAGATGACAGTTACGTATGTGACTCTAATGGCCCTGCTCGTTGCCCCGAATCCAGTAAGACAGCTCTGGAACCAATTCAACGACGACACCTTTGCGGGCATCTACCAATTGAGTTGGTTCGATTGGGCATTGCTCATTCCGTATTTTACGTTGCTAGTGATCCTATCGATTTACGGGATGCACAGGTTCGAGGTTATACGCACCTATTTGAAACATCGCAAGCGGCTACCACACGATCCGCCCGCGCGGTTCCAACAATTGCCCCCTGTGACCATCCAGCTGCCCCTGTACAACGAAAGGTATGTCGTCGAGCGCCTGATCGAAGCAGTTGTGAAGATCGACTACCCCAAACATTTGTTACAGGTCCAAGTACTGGACGACTCGACTGACGATACGCATCCTTTTACAGAAGCACTGGTAGAGCACTATCACAGCCTCGGCTACCCCATCGAGTACCACCATCGCAACGAGAGGACCGGATACAAAGCGGGTGCTTTGCAAGAGGGTCTCAAAACAGCCCGTGGAGAATTCATCGCCATTTTCGACGCGGATTTTATTCCTCCTTCCGACTTTTTGCAGCGCACTATCCATTTCTTCACGGACCCGACAGTGGGGGTGGTTCAAACACGCTGGAGTTATTTGAATCGCGATTACAATGTTCTGACCGAAGTACAGGCCATGTTACTAGATGGTCATTTTGTGCTGGAGCATACGGCGCGCTGCGCCCGCGGATTGTTTTTCAATTTCAACGGCACAGCTGGCGTGTTGCGAAGGCGGATGATCGAGGACGCGGGAGGGTGGCAGCACGATACGCTGACCGAAGACTGCGATTTGAGCTACCGCGCCCAGTTGAAAGGATGGCGCTTCGTTTACCTGCCGGGGCTCAACTCCCCTTCAGAGCTCCCGGTCGAAATGCACGCCTTTCAGGTGCAACAATCGCGATGGGCCAAAGGATTAACCCAAGTGGCGAAAAAACTTCTCCCAACCATCCTCCGCGCCCCAGTTCCCTGGCGGCATAAAGTAGAAGCCTTTTTTCACCTAACGCCAAATCTTTCCTACCCCATGATGATTGTGGTTTCCGCCTTGATGCTGCCGGTGATGATCGTACGTTTTTATATGGGGTGGTTCCAACTTCTAGTCATTGATACGCCGCTTATTATCGCTTCGTTCTGGTCTATTATGGCGTTTTACCTACTGGCGCAACGCGAGCTATACCCAAAGTCCTGGAAACGTTCTATTCTTCTGATGCCAGCGCTGATCGCTTCAGGGATTGCGCTGGCGATCATTAATACGCGGGCGGTGGTAGAGGCGTTGCTCGGAATCAAGACCAGTTTTGTGCGCACTGCTAAATATGCCGTGGGCCCCGAGCGTATCCCCATCCAGGACCAAAAATACCGGAGGAAAAGTGGATTATTGCCATACATAGAAATCGCAGTGGGGAGTTATTTTCTTTTCATGGTGTATTTTGCCATCGATACCAGCAACTTCCTGGCCCTTCCTTTTTTGGTGCTCTTCGTCGCTGGATACTTCTGGGCAGGGTTTGCCACTCTTTATCAAGAATTCCGAAGCCGTCTTCGCTGGCAACGGCGCCGACTTCAGCTTCAAGCCGCAAGGTAACCGCTGCCATCTCTGCACCGAGCATTCGAGATAATGACATGAAACCGACCCTTACTTCACTATCGGCCTCACCGTGGCGGCAGCTTACCAGTTATCAGTACCTCGTGCTCGTGGTAGCCTGGCTGGGCTGGATTTTCGACTCCATGGACGCGACCATTTACACACTGGTAATGACCCCAGCTTTGCAGGAGTTGCTCGGAAGCCGCGCTACAGTTGAAAACATCGGTTGGTATGGAGGCATCATTTTCGCTGTTTTCGTCATCGGCTGGGCTGTGGGAGGGGTATTGTTCGGGACGGTGGCCGATTATGTGGGTAGGGCCCGCGTATTAGTTATCACTATTTTGATTTATGCCATATTTACCGGCATGGCTGGCATGGCCCGTTCATGGCAAGAACTGGCAATTTACCGCTTCCTCACCGCCCTCGGCATTGGTGGAGAGTGGGCGGCAGGCGCCACGCTGGTCGCCGAAGTATGGCCTGAATCCTTGCGGGTTAAGGGCGCAGGTCTATTGCAGTCGGCCTGGGGCGCGGGTTACTTTTTCGCCGCCGGCCTCTATTTACTGTTTTCCCATTACAGTTGGCGGTTGATGTTTTTCATTGGCCTCGTTCCAGCTCTTGTGGCTGTAGTCGCAAGACTGAAAGTCCGCGAACCAGAGCGGTGGCAGCGGGTGCGAGGCACAAAAACAGCCAATACGGGAAGGCTTACACTATCCGAACTTTTTACTCCAGTCAGACGTCGTGACACTCTGGTGGGTTCCGCGCTGGCGTTCGTGGCCGTGTTTGGCCTTTGGGGAGCAACCAACTGGACGCCTTCGCTTATCCATGAACTTCTCGACCCGCGCCATCTATCTCCAGATGAGGTCGTAAGGAAAGTCAGCTATGCCGTCATGTCGTTGAATGCCGGGGCGATTGCGGGCTATATTGCGTTTGCCCCACTGGCTGAGTGGCTGGGCAGGCGGGCAGCCTTTCTAATTATGATGGTTGGTTCCGCAGTCAGTTTGCCGGCGACCTTCTGGCTGCCTTCTTCCTACGTAACCGTCTTACTGGTCATGCCCGCACTGGGTTTCTTTACCAACGGCATTTTCAGCGGATTCCCAATATACTTGCCCGAACTCTACCCTACGCGCATAAGGGCTACTGGCGCCGGATTCTGCTTTAACATCGGGCGCGTGTTGGCGGCAGCAGGTCCGTTCATCACCGGCTATCTGGTTACCCAGCTTGGCACCTTCGCACACGCAGCCAGTTGCATTGCCATAATTTACCTCGTCGGCTGTCTGGTGCTTCTGTATGCGAGGGAAACCAAAGGGCAGCCTATTACCTAATTTGGTTGCAGCCGGTTGATCACCACACTCCGATCAATTTCCACCAACCAAAACCAATGGTCGCCCAGATCACGAAATTCAACGCCGACACCACAGCACCCACTGTCCACCACATCCGAAATGATACATATCCCTGGGCAAAAAACATCGGCGACGGAGTGGTGCCGTAGTTGGTTAGCCCGGCTGCCAGACATACGAAGCAAGCAAATGCATAAGCAGGCAATCCCGTTGGAGCTCCTCGAGCCACTAGAACAGCCAGAAAGGGCGCGTACATCGCCAAAACATGCGAAGTAATGCTGGCGAAAGCGTAGTGCGAGTAAAAGTACACCAGCAGCGCCACTCCAAACAGGGTCGTCCAGCCGGTGTGTCCTAAAAGAGCACTAACACCTCTGGCGAATTCAGCCGTCACACCCAATTCGGCGAGTTGCCTCCCTAAGCACAACAGCCCCCCATACCAAACGAATATGTCCCAGGCAGCCTTCTCGCTCTTGACGTCCTCCCAACTGAGTACTCCGGCGATCAACAAGGCGACGCTGCCGAGCAAACCCGAGATGGCGACGTCGATTTTGTGCCATGAAGAGGTCATCCAAAGCCCACACACGGCGGCGAAAACGGCTGCAACCATTTTCTCCTCAAGTCTCATTGGCCCCATAGCCTCCAGTTCCTTGCGAGCGAAGGCCGAGGCTTCCGGCGTTCGCCGGATTCCGGGAGGGTTCAGACGCATAATCACCCAAGGAATGAACGCCAGCGAACAAATGCCGGGAACTATTCCGGCCAAAAACCAGCTCGTCCAGGTGATCGGATAATGAAACTGTTCCGTGGCAAGTCGCGCCGCTAGGGGATTGCTAGCCTGCCCAGTGAAAAACATCGCGGCAGTGACGCAAATGCTTTGGTAGACGCCGGTCATCAAGAAAGAGCCGAGCAGCGCTGATGTTGGACCGGGCCTGGAGCCATAAACCTCTGCAATCGAGCGTGCGATCGGCAGGATCACTCCTCCGGAGCGAGCGGCATTGGAAGGAATGATGGACGCCAAAGTCATATCGGACAGCGCTAGCGCGTAGCACACGCCAAGGGAGCTCGTCCCAAAAAGGCGCACGAAAAACAGCGCGATACGGCGGGCGAGACCGGTCTTGATAAGCGCCCGGGAAATGAAAAATGCGGCCATCACCAACCAAACTGTGGGATCTCCATAACCCGCTAAAGCTTCGGTGACTTTCAATCCCCCTAGAACTGCTGACAGGCCGACGGCCAGAAGTACTACGGCCCCTCCTGGTATTGGTTGTAAGATCAAACCGGCAATGGTGGCTAGAAAAATTCCTACCAGCCGCCAGCTCGGCGGATTGATAGCTTCAGGCCGCGGCAATACCCAGACAACCAGGACATAGACTAACAGAGCTGCTAGGGCCCGCCAGGCGCGCCCCGAGCCGTCTGGCTCCGCCAAACCTTGTCGGGCCGTCTGAATGTCCGCGCGCCCGCTCATTGAGCTTCGGAAACGCGGACCACAAGCTCCGCGCCCAGTAACTCTTCGAGAAGAGGGGTCTGAGGATAAGGATGCCCCTTATAACGGCGGAACCCTTCACCGAATTCCAGGCCTGCGCGCCGGCCGCATTCGCGCGTCCAACGCTCCATCATGTCCAAGTAGTTGTCCACCCCGTGGTGCTTGAGCAGCCATTCCCGCTGGCTGTTGTGCTGCGCAAGCATCATCTTTTTTTCTTCAAACACGGATTCCACGTTGACCACGAAATCCGGTCTCACAATCTGTCCGTTCCGGTCTACTCCTCCCAGAGGATCCATGAAGTACAGATGAGGGATGGCGGGCAGAGGAGGCGCGGGATTCGAAGATCCGGTATGGAAATTCTTGACCGGCGCCCCAAAACACGCATCCCGCACAAGGACGCTAGCAGCCTCGTGGTCAGCCATGTAGTCCACCGGGGAGGCGGTAAGAACCAGTTCGGGCTGAACGATGCGTAACAACTCCACTACCCGCCGCCGCGAAGCGTCGTCGGAAAACACCGCAAAGTCTCGGAATTCCAGGCACAAGTATTCTGCGCCGATCATGTGCGCTGCATGGCGAGCCTCCCTGCGCCTGACGGCGGCAATTTCTTCAGCACAAAGGTCGGCAGAGCCACAATCGCCAGGCGTCATGGTGGCCACCGTGATCTTGTGTCCCCGGGCCGCCAGGAGATTTAAAGTTCCCCCGGAAAGAATTTCTGCGTCGTCTGGATGAGCATGTATGCAAAGAATACGTCGCGTCATAAATTATTAATCAAAATTGCGCACAAGGGCTTCTGTAAGGCTTCGTGAACGGTTGGTTGCCGTCTCGACCGCGGAAATCAGCATAGCACGAAGCCCATGCCGTTCCAGTTCATGAATGGCCGATATGGTCACTCCCCCCGGAGTGATCACCTGATCTCTGAGGATCGCTGGGTGCAAGCCTGTCTCGCGGACCAGCTTCGCGGCTCCAAGTACTGTCTGCTCCGCGAGCTTTGTGGCAACTTCCCGCGAAAGGCCCACTTTTAACCCACCGGCAATCAGAGCCTCAATCACGATGTAAATATACGCCGGACCGCTACCTGAAAGCGCCGTGACAGCATCCATCATCTTTTCCTCGACAAAACAGACCACTCCCACGGCCCCAAAAATACTCTCGACGAGTTTGCGTTGCTTCGTAGTGCATGCAGCATTGGCGGCAATTGCCGTTGCTCCTTCCTCTACCACCACGGGGATATTCGGCATTGCACGGAAAACCGCCATGCGTTTGGCAATTAGCTTTTCAACAAGCGCTATGGGGATCGCTGCGGCCACGGAAACCAGGATCTGGTCGTTACGTAAAACATCCCGAATCTCCTGAAGCACAGATGGGATCGCGTCCGGTTTCACCGCGAGGAGAACAATATCCGCCGTCCGGACTGCTTCTACATTGCCCCCGGTGGTAACGGCGATGGAGAATCTCTGCGCAATTTCCTTCGCACGCTCCACAGATCGGTCTGTGGCAACAAGGTGCTTCCGGTCGGTCACAGCACCTTTAATGATGCCTCCAATCAGCGCAGCGCCTATATTGCCAGCGCCGATAACAGCGATCCGCTTCATTTCAGACATGCGCTCATTGTAACCAGTCTGGTGGAAAATTTGTCCGCGACCAGCGAATTTCTCAGAGGCGACTTGCTGTACCGGCTACTGGAGTAGTTGCTGCAAGGTGACGCCAAAAACTGCGCTTGGAGATTGGGGGCACTGATTGTATTTTATAAACCGCGCCCCATGCAGGAACGAAGCTGCGGGTATAGGATATTCAGAGGAGGTTTGCCTTGTCACATAAATTCACCAGGCGACACTTTTTTTTCGGCAGCCTGCTGGCGGGGGCGGTGCCCCCTGCGGGATTTGGCAGTGTGCCTTCGCTCACAATGCTCGGCTATAAATCACCCAGCGAGAAATTAAATATTGCGTCTATTGGCGCTGGTGGGAAAGCAACCAGCGACATCGAGGGTTGCGCCTCAGAGAACATCGTCGCGCTCTGCGATGTGGACGAAAAGCAGGCCGCCAAAACGTTTCAGAAGTACGAAAAGGTTCCCAAGTATAAAGATTTTCGACGGATGCTTGATAAGGAAGGCAAAAACATCGATGCCGTCATCATAACTATCCCTGATTTTATGCACGCCACGGCAGCTATGTGGTGTATGGAGCGGGGCAAACATGTTTACGTGCAAAAACCACTGACTCGCACCGTGTGGGAAGCCCGGAAGCTGATGGAGGCGGCTAACAAATACAAAGTCGCTACGCAGATGGGCAACCAGGGTTACTCAAACGAAGGCACACGACAAGCTGCCGAAATGATTTGGGCAGGTGAAATCGGCAACGTGACCGAAGTCCATGCATGGACCGACCGTCCAATCTGGCCGCAAGGATTGACGGTGATCCCGCCCCCTGATCCGGTTCCGAGCACCCTCGATTGGGACAACTGGCTGGGTATAGCAAAATACCGGCCCTTTACCATCGGTGGGAAAGGATACCCAACTAGATACGGAAATTTCTACGAACCTTTTAACTGGCGTGGCTTTTATGACTTTGGTTGTGGCGCATTGGGCGACATGGCGTGCCATATCCTTGGCGTAGCGAACCTGGCGCTTAAGCTTGGCCCTCCTCTCAGCGTGGAATGCATCCACAAGGAAGGCACCAGCGATTTCATGTTCCCCAAGAAATCGGTCATCCGGTTTGACTTTCCGGCACGCGGTCCCATGCCCCCGGTAAAACTGTTTTGGTATGACGGGGTTAAAGAAACCCCAGAAATTCCGGGAGTCCCCAAAGGAGAACTCCTCGGTGACTTACCTACGAGGCCCTACCGGCCCACCGAAGGACAAAGTGGCTCGGCATCGCGGCGGCGTCGTAGCTATACAGGTGTCATTGGACGCGTGTTCAATTGGGAGGAATTTCAAGCCATAATGCAGGACCCGGACCGCCGCACGCCTCCTCCCGATGGTAGTTTGTTTATCGGTGACAAGGGCATGCTGACCACGGGTACGTATGGCGAAGAAACGCGACTGATTCCGGTCGAGAAGATGAAAGATTACGAATTCCCTGCGCCGCTGCTGACCCGTTCTCCAGGTCACTACCGCGACTGGATTCGCGCTTGCAAAGGTGGAGAGCCCGCCTGTTCCAACTTTAATGTCGCGGCGCCGTTTGTCGAGTGGATGTTGCTAGGAGTGATCGCGCTCCGCGTCGACGGTAAATTGCAGTGGGACGCCGGAAAAATGAAGTTCAAGAACAATTCCGAAGCGAACCAGTACCTCAAGCCGACTTTCCGCAAAGGTTGGTCGTTTACATAAAGACGCTCCGCGCGTCCCATCTACATCCTGGTCTTACAGGGAAGGCGCTCCGCCAGCCACAGAGCGTCTTCCCTTAAGTCTTTTCAGGCATTATTTGCTTGTGATCGCCTGGTCGAATTCCGCCCGCACGTTGTTAAAGCCAATGAGGATTGAATTCCGGAAGATGTTTCCGGATTCCCCCATTTTTTCGGATAATTAGGGCTGCATCATGAAAACTTCTGCTGTAAAGCCAGTACGTTACCTTAGCAGGGCGGAAATGGACCGGATACATCAATCGGCCGTGCGTGTGCTCGAGCGAACAGGCATGTGTGTGGATCACATAAAAGCGTTAGAGTACCTGAGACAGGCCGGTTGCCGCGTGGATATGGACCGTCGCATTGTGAAATTTCCACCGGAAGTTGTAGAAGCCGCTGTTTCCCGGATGCGGTCCAATTTTCGTCAGCCTGGCCGCAAACCAGTTCGCATGTCGGTGCGCTATTCGCAGGTACGGTTCGACGCTCAGCCCTTCCGCATTCACGAAGACTTCACTGTCAGCGCCGGCGGTTTTTGCTGTTTTATCTGGGACCTTGAAGGACGCAGGCGGCCGGCGACCCTCAACGATGTCCGCGAATCATTGAAGCTTGCAGATAAGCTCGATCAGATCACATATACAGGTCTGCCATGTGCCGCACAGGATGTACCCGTCGAGATCAGACCGGTAGTCATGGCAGCGGAGCTGGTAAAAGCAACGAGAAAGCTGGGAGGGATAGAAACTTTCCGCCGAAAGGACGTGGAGTACATTACCCGTATTGGTGAAATCGTGGCCGGCAGCCGTGAGGCTCACCGGCGCGAGCCCATCCTTGTTGGCTATGCTGAGGCGCGCTCTCCCTTGTGTATCGATGCAGATATGGCCGATGTAATGCTGGCCCATCTGGAGCTCGGGTTGCCCCAAAGCCTGGATACCATGCCCAACGGAGGAGCAACTGCTCCAATGAGCTCGCCAGGAATTCTCACACTGGGTCTTGCTGAAACACTCGGAGGGCTTGTGCTTGGCTTTGCAGTCGACCCCCAGGCGACCATGACAATTGACCTTACACCGGGCTTTTGCGATATGCGCTCCATGCATTTCCGCTACGCAGGAGCGGAACGTGTACCGCTTTTAGCCGCGCGGGTACAGCTCATCTCGGAATACTACAGGTGTCCTTCGGGGGTCCATGGCGGAAAGACTGATGCTTGCGTGCCGGGAATTCAGGCCGGGGTAGAAAAGGCCCTTTCGATGTACGCGGCGGTAATGGCTGGAGCAATCGGGTTCGGCACAATCGGTCACCTGGAAAATGCGGTGACGTACTCCCCGCTGCAACTGGTTATCGATAATGAGACTGCGCGATACGTTCGTCGTGCTGTGCGAGGTATCGAAGTTACTGAGGAAACGCTGGCGCTTGATGTCATTGAAGAAGTGGGCATTGGCGGCCACACTTTCGACCACAACCACACAATGGCGCGTTACAGGCAGGAAGAATTGCTTTCGCCGTTCTTCGATTGCCTATCCTGGGGTACAGGAGATAGCCTGGACAGGGAACGGTTTGAGAAGCGCGCAGCTGCTAAAGCCCGCGCCCTGCTTACTGGCGAAAGCGAACCGGTGCTCACCGCCGAGCAAGAGGCTGCGATTGATGAGATTGTGAAAGAGGCGGCGATGGATTCTGCAAACTAAGCCCCCAGCTTAATCGAATACCTCGCAATTCAGGTTTTGTTACTGAAAAACTAAGCGGAAATCAAGCCCAACTCCTGCAGCTTGGCCCATACTTTACCGGCGCTTTCCTCGGGAGTTTCCCTCGAGGTGTCCAGAATTACTTCCGGATTCAGAGGCGGCTCGTAGGGATCCGACACCCCTGTAAACTGGGAAATCTCACCCGCAAGCGCCCGTTTGTATAAACCTTTCGCATCGCGCTGGATCAAGACTTCCAGCGGACAGTAAACATAAACCTCCACAAAATTCTCTATCTTGGCGCGTAATTCATCCCGAATTTCCCGGTAAGGCGAGATTGCGGCACCGATGGCGATCACCCCATTGCGTGAAAGTAGCTCGCAGACAAAACCGATACGGCGAATGTTCGTATCACGGTCCTCCTTGCTAAAACCTAAACCCTTAGAAAGGTGGGTCCGCACAACATCGCCGTCGAGAATTTCTACCTTTGCCCCGGCTTCCTTCAACTTCCTATAAATGATCTGGGAAATAGTGCTCTTGCCAGCGCCAGAAAGACCGGTAAACCAGAGAGTAAATCCTTTGTGCGATAACATTTGTGGCTTTTTGTAATTATGTGAGTTCCAACCCGGCACCAGCAGCGGTGCTTGCTGGAATTATATCGTACATGAGTAGCCACTCTAAGCCTTGTACCCACCCACAATTTCAATCCTTTTCGACCTACGCCAGCACTACCTCGGGAGTTCGCGCTTACGGTGAGATGAGGTATTCTTAGGGTTTCTGCCAGGCTGACTTCGTGGCAAGGGCCTCGATCTCTACCCAGGCAAACAGCAGTTGGATCTGCCACAAAACGCCTGCTACATCAGGTGATGGCCAGGAGATGACGCGATGAATTTCACATTACGGGTGGGAACAGTTGTTCTGTTTGCTGCCGGGTTGCTTTTACCTCAAGATCAAAAAACCAATTCCGACCTCCAGTGGCTCACTCTTCCTCATCCGCCTATTGAAATCAACGGGCTGCCATGGTTGGACGAAAATAAGTACGAACTTATACGCTTGCCCCTGCGCGTGAAGGACATGGTTCCTAAAGAGGTTTGGTCTCTAGCTCAAGATCCGGCAGGCGCCCGTATTCGTTTTCGAACAGATTCTTCAACTGTGGCTATCCGGTTAGAATATCCGCGACCGCCCGACGGCAGGAACTTGCATGCTTTCGGGCAGACCGGCGTCGACCTTTACGTGGACGGGGCTTATCGAAGTACGGCCGTCGCCGACAAGGAGTCGAAGCCAGGGCGGATCACGGAATTCACTTACTTTAAAGCGCCCGACAAGCCACGACTAGCGCGCGAAATTGTGCTCTACCTGCCCACATATTTCCCTGTGCAAATCCACGGCATCGGCCTGGACAAAGCCGCTAAGGTATGGAAACCGGCGTCGTTCGCGCTACCCAAGCCCATCGTGTTCTATGGGACCTCTATTACACAAGGAGGTTGTGCGAGCCGGCCTGGCATGGCTTATCAGGCCATATTGGGAAGAAAACTAAACGTGGACTTTGTCAATCTCGGCTTCTCCGGCGCCGGCAAAGGAGAACCGATTATGGCTCAAACGGTCGCCGAAATCGACGCCGCGTGTTTTGTGCTCGACTTCGCCCAGAACAATCCAACTGTTGAATCGTTGGCTGAAGTCTACGGTCCTTTCATTGAGACGCTGCGGTCAAAGCACCCTGGTACGCCCGTCCTCGCCAATACACCAATCTACAGCTCCGGCGAACTGCTAAATCCTAATCATAAGCTCGCCGGCATGCGGTATCTGATCCGCGAAGTGGTATCGAAACGTATCGCGGCTGGAGATAAAAACATACAAATTATCGAGGGGACGGACATGCTCGGCCCAAATGGCGGAGACGGACTTGTGGACGGCACACATCCAAACGACCTCGGTTTCCAATGGATGGCCGACGCATTCTCGGCTCGTCTTAGCAAGATGCTTGGACTGCCGGCGACAAAATAGGCTTTACAGAAACTGCCATGGAAAAACGCCGGAGACCATGGAAAGAAGCGCTTCGGTATTGCACACGGTAGAATACCTCATGACAGGAGTTAGGAGTTGAGAGATTTTCCCGCGGCTACCATTTGGGAATTGCTCGACTCCGCTGCACAAAGGTTCGGCCAAAAGCCGGCTATTCTCGCACCTGGCCGGGAGCCAATGACCTATCAAGGGCTCGCCGAAGAAACGGAGCGTTTATCAAGAGAATTGCGCGGGGCTGGGATCCGTGCTTGCGACCGCGTGGCCGTCGTACTTCCTAATGGCCCCGAGATGGCGGTTGCTTTTGTGGCTGTCAGTTGCTGTGCCGGGTGCGCCCCGTTGAATCCAAATTACGGACGCAGGGATTTCGAATTTCACCTCCGGGATGTTAAAGCCAAGACTGTCATTACAGCGCCATCCCCTCCCCCAGCTCTCACCGAAGCAGCTGATGCGCTGCAGATCCCGTTATTGCCTCTGCGCCCGCAAGCGCGCGCTGGAGAGTTTGTACTCAATGCAGGCTGTGCGCATGAGCACACTGACTGGCCCGGCCCTGATCACACTGCTCTGTTGCTGCACACCTCTGGTACGACTTCGCGTCCGAAGCTTGTACCCCTTTCGGCCTCTAACCTGTTGGCTTCGGCCTCTCATATAGCCACAAGCCTTGCCCTGACGCCCTCTGACTGCTGCCTGAATATTATGCCGCTTTTTCACATTCATGGACTCATGGCGGCAGTACTGTCCACGCTTTATTCCGGGGGAGCCGTTGTTTGTACCAATGGCCTGTACGCCAGCAAGTTCTTCGACTGGATGCGAGACTTTCGCCCCACCTGGTACACCGCGGTGCCAACTATGCACCAATCCATCCTGTCGCTTGCCGCCTCAAACAGAGAGGTTATCCGCAAGGTCCCCCTCCGTTTAATTCGTTCCTGCTCTGCCCCGTTACCGGCTACTGTTCTGGCAGGTTTAGAAAGTGCATTCAATGCCCCGGTCATAGAAGCGTATGGGATGACGGAAGCGGCACATCAGATAAGCGCCAATCCCTTGCCGCCTGCCCCCCGTAAGCCCGGATCCGTAGGCGTTGCAGCGGGACCGGAAATAGCCATCATCGATGAAAAAACAGGCGAATTCCTTCCTGCCGGATCCACGGGAGAGGTCGTTATTCGCGGACCGAATGTATTCGCCGGATACGAAGGCGCACACGAGGCTAATATGTCATCATTTACGCGCGGTTGGTTTCGGACTGGCGACCAAGCAATGATGGATAAGGAAGGCTATTTGTACCTTACCGGCCGATTAAAGGAACTGATTAACCGAGGCGGTGAGAAAATCTCTCCGCGCGAGGTTGACGAGGCTTTACTGGCACACCATGCCGTAAGGCAAGCAGTAGCCTTCGCTATCCCCGACGCGCGGCTTGGGGAAGAGGTGGGTGCTGCGGTCGAGCTAAAAGAAGGCCACGAGGTCGATCCCGTAGAGCTGCAGCGCTTCGTTGCCCAACGTCTGGTGTCGTATAAGGTACCCCGCCTGATTCAAGTTGTGGAAAGTATTCCGAAAGGCCCCACAGGGAAGCTCCAGCGCATCGGACTTGCAGAAAGACTGGGTCTCCACGCTCGGCAAGACAGACAGATAGGCGCATTCATCCCCCCACGTACCGCCAGAGAGGAACGCATCACCGCCATTTGGCGCGAACTGCTACCGGTCGCGCGGATTGGCATTCTGGATCATTTCGAAGCACTGGGTGGCGACTCGCTGCTCGCGGCCCAAATGTTGACCAGGGTCGCAGCACTCGAAGGCGTTGACATACCGTACCAACGTTTCATAGAAAGCCCGACTATCTCCGCGCTGGCAGAAGTGATCGAATCCTCAAAACGTAACTCGAGCGACGCAATTGTAGTACTTCAGCCGCATGGTGACGCTCGACCTTTGATTTGTCTTCCATCTCACGATGGGGAGCTGCTCGGCCTCGCCCACATGGCTGCTTATTTGGGTGGCCAGCTGCCGGTCTGGGCAATCGACATCAGGCGGTTTCAGGGCGCACGCGATATGGCCGAACTTGCCAGACTCTGTGCCTCAAGTCTAAGGAGCCGCCAGCCATGTGGACCTTATCGGCTGGCCGGCGTCTGTTTTGGAGGCTGCCTCATCGCGGAAATAGCCCGCCTTCTTGGCGAACAGGGCGATTCTGTCGAATTCCTCTGCTTAATCGATGCGCTCAATCCCGCCTGGGAGCAGCAGAGCAGCTTCCGGAATGTAGTCCTTGCGCGTTATAGGCAACTACGCTTGCGGATCTCGGGTCACTTTGGGGCTTTGCAAGCCATGAAACCGGATCAAAGGATGGATTATCTTCACGCACGGCTCCACGCGTTCTTCCGATATCACAAAGAGTTAGTTGCTTCCCGCGTGGGGATGAGTGGACTTACTGCGACTAACCGGCGTTTCATGCAAAGCTTTCATCCCGGCGCGTGGCGAGGTAACGCGTTGCTTATCCGTGTTCCCGGGCGCAGGCTTGATGCCCCATATTTGGGCTGGCAAGAGGTGATCAAAGGCCGCCTCGACATCGTTGACATACCCTTCGATGCCAACGGCGCCCTGACTGCATCCAATGCGGAAAAAGTCGCTGCGATCCTGCGGAACAGATTGGACCGCCTGTGAAGCGCCTATTTACCGAATCGACACGCAGGCAGTGGTATCTGGACAAGCTGGTGGCCTTGCAAAAGCGCGAGGTTCATCTGAACCTTATAAAGCGCTGGACTACGGAGCGGTCACCTCAAAGGGTGCTCAAAACCGACCTGTTTGAAGAGGCTTATGGTCTAGATCAGATCCTGGATGGTCTGTTCCCTGTGGCGTGTATGCTGTGCGGGATGGATAAAGTGCCATCCACAGTTTGCATGGCTGCCAAACGCTTCCCCAGACTCTCAAAATCCGCTGTGGTAACCGACATTCGCTCAGCCGCCTTCTGCGATGAGGCATTTGACCTGATACTTTCCATTTCTACACTGGACCATTTCATATCCCGGCTAGAATACTTGGAGGCAATGCGGGAACTCGCGCGCCTTCTTGCACCAGGCGGCGCACTGATTTTGACCCTCGATAACCCATCAAACCCGCTCTATTACGTGCTGAAATGCTTCAGCCGCACAACCGCCAGCCCCTTTTCACTAGGCTATACCCCATCACGCGCAGCTTTGCACAGGGATTTGACCGAAATAGGTCTGGCAATATGCGATACCGCATGGGTTCTTCATAACCCGCGAGGCATTTCGACACTTGTCTTTCTCCTGTTGCGGCGCTGTCTGCATACCCGTGCTGACGTGCCTATCAGGTTGCTGCTCAGCCTGTTTGATTCTCTAGGGCGTCTCCCTGTCCGGCGCTTCACAGCATGTTTTCAGGCCGTGCTGGCAGTTAAACGAGCGCCCGTATGCCAGGTTTCCTGAAAAACCATTCGTGTTATAGCCGGCTACACTCGGAAAAATTCTTGTTATTCTGAACGCTAGCTCGGGTCGTGGGCTGAACAGTAACACATTATGGCGAACATATTCCCCATACCGAGGAGCTTGCGCGAGGCCCTTGCTATCCTTACAAACCTCCCTGTCGCGCTATTAGCGATGCTCTGGCGGCGCCTTTTGTACCGCACGACTTTTATCGCCGTGACAGGAAGTTTCGGCAAGACCACGGCGAAAGATTTCCTGGCAGCGATATTGTCCCGTGTCGGTCCCACGGTTAAAACTCAAGGCAGCGCGAACGGCAGAGGCGGAATTGAACGGACAATCCTGGGCGCCCGCCCACATCACCGGTTTGTTGTGGTGGAAATAGGCACGGACCGCCCAGGCGGAATGATTCGCGCATCCTTGGTCGCTCGGCCCAATGTAGCCATAATTCTCAATGTTGGCCGGGCACACGCTAAAGAATTTCGTAGTCTCGATCGCATTGCCTCCGAGAAAGCCAGCCTGCTGCGCTTCCTTAAGAAAGACGGCGTAGCTGTGCTGAATGGAGACGATCCCAGAGTTGCGGCCATGGCGGCAACGTGCCCGGGAAAGGTTCTTCTATTCGGCTCATCCGAGAAATTTGATGTATGTTTTCTTGACCCCGCCGCCGTGTGGCCCGGTCGCTTGGAATTTACCGTAGTCCACGCGGGCCAAAAAGCCGCTATAAAGACCCAGCTAGTAGGAGTACACTGGGCACCGGCAGTCACTGGGGCTGTTGCCGCAGCCCTGGCATGTGGGGCGACACTTTCTCAAGCGGTCGACGCTTCCGCCAGTGTGGAACCCTATGTTGCCAGGATGCAACCAGTGACGTTGCCGGGGGGCATAATAATGCTTCGCGATGAACATATTGGGAGCATCGACGGCTTCGAGCAAGCTTTCCATGTACTTAGCCAGGCCCGAGCCACAAGGCGCATCCTGGTTATCAGTGACTATACAGATTCAAAGAAAAGGCCTCGCCAGCGGATGCGCGACATTGCTCGGTTGGCCAGCCGGACTGGCATAGCCTTGGTTTTCGTGGGTGAACGTTCCCTCGAAGGCATGGAGAGTGCACGGAAAGAAGGCATCCCACCGGAGAACTCTCACGGCTTTTTGCACATGGAAGAGGCGGCAGCCTTTCTGCGAACGGAACTCCGGCGTGGCGATTTAATCCTGCTAAGAGGTAGGATGCAAGACCATCTCTCCCGCCTGTATTTCCAGATCCTGGGAAGCGTCTCCTGTAGGTTGACCAAGTGTGGGCGGCGGCGTCCGTGCGATGACTGCTCCAAACTCGGCTTTAAGCCTATGGCGCCAAACGTCTTCTAGCATCCTTGTATGTGTGGAATAGCGGGCATTTTTGGGAGTAAACTCTCCAGGCTCGAACTGAGCCGCATTCTGGAGGCCATGAATGCCGCCCAGATTCACCGCGGTCCCGACGAATCCGGTCTCATGGTCGACGAGTCGTCGGGATCTGGATTGGCAAGTTGCCGCCTGAGTATCATTGACCTCGAACGGGGGCGCCAGCCTATTTCGAATGAAGATCAGACCGTTCATGTAGTCTTGAACGGTGAAATCTACAATCATAACCAGCTCCGGCATTGGCTGATACAAAAAGGGCATGCGATTCGCAGCCGATCGGATACAGAAGTCTTGGTCCATTTGTATGAAGAGCGGGGCGAGGACATGCTAGAAAAGCTCGAAGGTATGTTCGCATTTGCTGTGTATGATGCCCCCTCGGGGCGGTTGCTACTGGCGCGGGATGGCCCTGGAATGAAACCCTTGTACATCGCCCAGACGGCGCATGGGTTCCTCTTCGCCTCTGAGGTAAAAGCCTTGTTCGCAACGGGCATGGTCGCGCCGGCGCCTGATCTTGCGGCGCTGGATGCTTATCTGGCGGCGGGCTACGTGCCGGCGCCCCTCAGCATGTTCCAAGGTATCCGTAAGCTAGAAGCGGGCCATTACGTTGTTGTCAGCAGCAAAGGTCTGCGAGAAAGCAATTACTGGAGTCCGCGATTTCAGTCAAACCGCCAGCCAGCTACTCAGGCTGAAGAGTATGAAAAGCAACTGGAAGAGCTTCTTTCCCAGGCGGTACGGTCGCATCTGGCGGCGGACGTTCCAGTGGGTGCTTTCCTGAGCGGCGGCTGGGATTCTTCATTAGTCACTACCCTGGCCGTGCGCCAAGCTACATCCAGGCTGAAAACTTTTTCGATAGTTTTTCCTGAAGATCCGCAAATGGACGAGAGTGCTTTCTCAAGCCTGGTGGCTGCAAGACTCGCCACCGAGCATTACGTGGTCGAGTACCGCCTAGCACAGTTTCCGGAAATCCTGCTGAAGCTCATCCGTCACCTGGAAGAACCATGCACCACGGTGCCTGCTGGAGTGATGTTCCACCTGGCTTCACTGGCCGCAGCGCACGTGAAGACGGTCGTCAGCGGAGAGGGTGCTGATGAGCTTTTCGGCGGGTATGAATGGGTGCGACTTAACAGTCCTTATGTAATACGAAAAGCCTTCCCTCGCCGGTTATGCCAGCAACTGGGCCCGTGGTGCCCGCATCAGCGGTTGCAAAAACTGATGCGCATCTTTGCCGCGAAAGAAGACCGCGTGGCTGACGCGGAATGGCGCCGCTTGTTCCCTCCCAACGTCAAGCAAAAGTTGCTCCGAGCGGAGTTTCGCAATGACGGTCCTGACTTGGCGCCATTCCTTGTCCCTGACAAGATACTAGCGTCCTGTTCGGACAGCCTCGAACGGCGACTGGCCATCGACATTGTTTCGAGACTTGCCGAAGGTATTCTTTTTGTAAGCGACAAGGTCAGCATGGCACATTCGCTCGAAGTGCGGATGCCATTCCTGGACCGTTCTGTGGTGGACTTTGCCCTAGGATTGCCTTCCTGGATGAAGGTGTTTCGTGGCAGAGAAAAGCGCGTGTTGGCTGGAATTGCCCGGCGGTATCTACCTGAGGAAATCGCCCAGCGGAGAAAACACGGGCTCGGTTATCCTTCGAATATGTGGAGGCACAGGGCTCTCATGACTTTTGCAAGACAACTGCTACTGGATTCTACAAAGGGGCCTTTTTCTAAACCGGCTGTAGAGCAGTATCTGGCGCGGCATTGCGCGCCTAGCAGCTTCCGTGGCATCAACGCGTTGGTATTTTTGCAAGCCTGGTGGAACGAATTTCTGTCGTGAACCTGTATACCGTTCTAACCCTATGGGTACACAAACCTTCAGACAGACAGAGCGTTCCCGCAAAAGGGTGCTGCGCGTTCTCCAGACTAGAGGGAGCCAGCGGCTAATTGAACTGAAGAGCGGGCACGGAGCGCCACGGCCTATTCTTCCCGGGCAATGACGTTTGGAACAAAGCCGCGACAACGCTCTCAACAGGAAACGTGCCGTCTGCTGCTCCCATCACGTTCCAGCTTCTTCTTTACCGGGGATGTCCTGAATGCCCACCGTTGGGGTCCGCCGCCTCAATTTTCTCAACCTTCAATACCTTTGTCTTCGGGTACAACGTCCCGGTCACGACGACCTTCTGAGCAGCAAAGCTCGCTGCAGTCTGCTGATCACTCAAAACGTAAATGTCCTTGCCCACCAAAAGAGCGTACTTGGTGCTCGGACTCATCTTCACGCACTTTTGTACGCACTTCGCATCGGGTGTCACGCCCATAGTGTGTTTGGCGCCACACATCGTGTCTGTAACGACCCCGATAAATTGCTGAGTTTTGTCGGAGCCTGCAACGATCGTTGCGGCGAAAAGTAGAGTTGCGATTATTGGTTTCATTTTCTTGACCGGTTCCTTTCGTTGATTGAAGTTAAAAATTGGAGACCCTTGCTTCGATTTAAGCGCTTCCAGATCATTTCGAACCTTACCTCGTCCAGAGGCTGCTTGAGTTGGAAGTTGAAATCCCTCATGCTGCCGAAATGCATGACGGCCCTCTCGTAGGCCGTTATTGTGAGATGATACGGGTCAGTACTGCTCACGTTTTCGATGTCCTCATAACGCCAAGTGCGTGATTGGTCAACTCGCTGCGTTTTATAGATAATTCGACCAGCTCCCGCCTCAAGGACCCCTTCGGATCCCTGAATCCTTCCCAACAGCTTTGCCGGGACCTCCCACCACAATGCGCCAGGGTCAGGATCGACAATAGCAGCGACCAGCCTTCGATCCAGTTTGTCCTTCAGTAATGCATATACAGGCTCAAAAGACTGGCCATCAGAGAGCCCAAACTCGTACTTTTCATCGGCGCCCAGAAGCCATTTGCGGTCCTTATAGGTTAAGATTATTAGCCTCTTAGTAGAGACATAAAGCTGCTGGATTTCGTCGTAGTTCCACATCGCATGGTGGAGCTGCTCCGACGCTTCTCCTTTCTTCTTGCCCAGCTCCTGATAAGAGATGGCCCGTTCGTCGATCTGGAGAACACCGGCGCCGCTGCCCAACCAATGTTTGTGCCGCACATGATAGCGCAAACTTGACTGAGCAGCCGGGGCAGACGTCAGAGAAAGCACCATCACCATCGCGGCGCGAGTTGCTTTTTGATTTCGAAATGCCATTTCCACACCTTATAGATTGCGGGGTAAACGACCAGTTCCAGAATGAAGGATGTAAAAATGCCGCCAATCATTGGTGCAGCGATGCGTCGCATCACGTCAGCGCCGGCGCCGGTGGACCACATGATTGGAACCAGCCCCATAACCATACAGGCTACCGTCATAAACTTCGGCCGAATCCGCTTGACGGCTCCGCGCAGGATGGCCTGTTGCAAATCGTCAAGACTGTTCATCCGGCCTTCTTTCCTCGCTTGCTCGAACTCCAGGTCCAAATACAGAAGCATGAAGACAGCGGTTTCCGCATCTACACCCATCAGGGCGATCAGCCCCACCCAGACGCCAATACTCATGTTGTAACCGAGTAAGTAAAGCAACCAGATGGCCCCGACCGCCGAAAATGGCACCGTCAGCATGATCAGCATCGTCTTCACGCCAGACTTCGTGTTGGTGTAGAGCAGCATCATGATCAGGAAAATGGTTAGTGGCAACACCACAAACAACCGCTTCTTCACGCGTTCCATCGCCTCGTACTGGCCACTCCATGCCAGTGCGTATCCGGACGGTAACTTGACTTTATCTCGGATTACTCGCTTTGCTTCCTCGACGTAACTTCCCACATCACGGCCCGCTACATCAACGTAAACGTAGCCATTGAGCATGCCGTTTTCGTCGCGAACCATGGATGGCCCGGGCACAAGTTTGATGTCCGCGAGTTGGGCAAGAGGAATCTGTGCCTGCGCACTCGGGTTCCCGTTAGACACAGAAACAAGGACCCGTCCGAGCTTGTTCAGATCACTTCTGAAGTCGCGGGCATAGCGTACATTAATGGGATAGCGCTCCCGCCCTTCGATCGTGGTGGAGACATTGCCGCCGCCAATGGCGCTCATGATGACGGCGTGTGCATCGTCTATACTCAGCCCATAGCGCGCAAGCTCCCCACGCTTCCAGTCAAAATCCAGATAGTAACCGCCCTCCGTGCGCTCCGCGAAAACATTCCGGGTGCCTTGGATGTGTGGCAGGATGCTTTCAATTTCGGTCGCAATCCGTTGGATCTCATTGCGGTTTGCTCCATAGACCTTGATCCCGACCGGCGTGCGCACGCCTGTCGTGAGCATATCAATACGCCCCTTGACCGGCATGGTCCAGGAATTGGAAACTCCGGGAAGCTTGAGGGCGGCATCCATTTCATTCACCAGTTGCTCGGTAGCGATGTGGTCCGGAGTAAAGCGCCGTAAAACGACCTTGGCCCACGTGGGCGCCCAGGAAGAGTACCAAGTGTTTACCTTGCGCCATTGATCGTGAGGCTTTAGGACAATAGTTGTCTCCATCATTGAGAGCGGCGCTGGATCGGTGGGAGTCTCCGCGCGGCCGGCTTTCCCAAACACGCTTTCTACTTCCGGGAAGGACTTAATGATGCGATCCTGGACCTGCAAGAGTCTCTGCGCCTCCGTCACTGAGAGGCCCGGCAAGGTGGACGGCATGTACAGGAGCGTGCCCTCATCCAGAGGCGGCATGAACTCAGACCCCAATCGCTGATAGACGGGGATGGTCAGAAAAACTGTAGTTATGGCGCCGGCGATGACAAAGTACTTCCGCCGGAGCGTCCAAACGCATAGTGGCTGGTAGAGCCGGATTAAAATTTTGCTGATCGGATGTTTTTCCTCAGGATGAATTCTCCCGACCAGGAGCGCGTTGGCTACGTGCGCAAGGAGTCGTGGCCGGAACTCGAAGTTTCTCAAGTGCATAAACAGCAGCCGCATCGCCGGATCCAATGTGATTGCCAGCATAGCCGCCACAATCATCGAAAGGTTCTTGGTATACGCAAGCGGCTTGAACAGACGTCCCTCCTGAGCCTCCAGCGTAAGAACCGGCATGAATGACACAGCGATCACCAGAAGCGCGAAAAAGCCGGGCTCGCCTACTTCTTTGATCGCGTCGATAACCACGCGATGGTAATCCTTTTTTCTGCCCGCCCGCTCCCATTCTTCAAGTTTCTTGTGCGTCTGCTCCACAACCACAATGGCTGCGTCGACCATAGCGCCGATCGCTATGGCTATTCCCCCAAGCGACATGATGTTCGAGGTCACGCCGATTATCTTCATGGGAATAAAGGAGATGATGATGGCAATAGGAATTGTGAAAACCGGGATGACCGCGCTGGGGATATGCCAGAGAAAAATTAGTATTACGACGGATACAATCGCGATTTCTTCGATCAATGTGTGCTTGAGGTTCTCTATTGATCGGAGAATCAAATCAGAGCGGTCGTAGGCTGTGAAGATTTTGACGCCAGCCGGAAGTCCCGGTTCTACCTCTTTCAGTTTTTCCTTAACCCGCTCGATGACATTCAGCGCATTTTCTCCCTGACGCATCACTACGATGCCGCCCACTACATCGCCTTCGCCGTTCCAGTCGGCAATACCACGCCGGATGTCTGGACCCAGAGTTACACTCGCGACGTCACGGACGCGTACTGGTACGCCACTTGAAGTTGAGGCTAAAACGATTTCGCCAATGTCATTTGCTGATCTGGCGTAGCCCCGACCGCGGACCATATACTCAACGCCACTGAATTCGATCAGCCGGCCACCTACATCGTCATTTCCCTTTCTGATTGCTTCGACAACCTTTGCGATCGGAATATGGAAGGCCTCCAGCTTGGCAGGGTCGACGTTCACCTGATATTGCCGGACAAATCCGCCGATCGGCGCCACCTCCGCCACTCCGGGAACGGCCCGCAAGGCGTAGCGGAGGAACCAGTCCTGATAGGAGCGGATCTGGTCCAGCCGGTTCGTGCCTGAAGTGTCAACCAGCACATATTGGAATACCCACCCCACGCCCGTGGCATCCGGACCAAGTTCGGTCCTCACCCCTTCGGGCAGCCGGGGAAGAACGCCGGAAAGGTACTCTAGAGTTCGGGAACGCGCCCAGTAGATGTCGGTACCTTCTTCGAAGATGATGTATACGAATGAATAGCCAAAATCGGAAAATCCGCGCACCGCTTTGACCTTGGGCACTCCCAACATGGCCGTGACAATAGGGTAGGTGACCTGATCCTCTACAATGTCCGGACTGCGGTCCCATCTGGAATAAACGATCACCTGTGCGTCGCTGAGATCAGGAATTGCATCCAGAGGCACGTTTTTCATCGACCATATGCCTGCCGCGACAGCAAAAGCAACGAGCGTAAAAACGAGAAATTTGTTGCGCGCGGAGAATTCGATGATTGCGCCAATCATCGCCCATGGCCCTCGTGATGCGACAGGCGTGGGTCCGGTGTTCTGCCAGTGCTGCTTTCTGCGCCGAGATCGCCGGAGGCATGCGGGTGACCGGACATGTCCGCGAGGGCCGATTTAAGCTGGCTCTCCGAATCGATCAGAAAATTTGCGGAGGTCACGATTCGCTCTCCCGCACGCAGGCCCCGTATAATCGCGATGCGATCGCCGAATTGCTCCCCAGTTTCCACTTGCCGAGGCTCAAGGTAGCCATCGCCCCGGTCTACGAATACAGTTTTCTTCACGCCGGAATCCAGCACTGCCTCGACAGGAACACTCAACCTTTTGGGCAGATCCACCCGGAATTGGACATCCACGTACATATCCGGCTTTAACACCAGCCCTGGGTTGTCGGCTTCCAGACGGATCTTGAGGGTGCGGGACAATGGGTCAACTTCAGGTTGAATGTAATCAACATGCGCAAGAAATTTCCTGCCAGGCAGGTAAGTGATAGAGACTGTGGCCGACTGGTGTAATCGGATTTCAGGTATTTCGTATTCGAACACGTCCGCCATAATCCAGACCTTGCTCAAGTCCACGACGGTATAAAGTTCGGTATTTGCCGTGATGCGTTGTTTGGGAAAAGCATTACGCCCCATGACGTGGCCGCTCGTGGGCGAGTACAGCGTGACGTACGTCAAAGGTTCGCCCGTGCGAGCCACGTGGTTGATCTGCTCGTCGCTCAGTTCCCACAGCTCCAGGCGCTTGCGCGCTGCCCGCACAAGCGCGTCGCTGTAACTTTTCTCCCCTCCCAGAGAGTCGGCATTCCAAAGTTTCTCGCCACGGAGCGCTAAAAGGTACTCCTGCTGAGAAGCCACCAGCTCGGGACTATAGATGGTGAGTAACGGCTGGCCCTTTTCAATTTTTTCCCCAACGAAATCAACAAAGACTTTGTCGATCCAACCGTCGATTCTTGCATGTACTCGCCAAATGCGTGTCTCGTCGTAAGCGACTTTTCCAACCGCACGAAAAGTATAGCTTCCACCGGCGTATTCCACAGTACCGTACGATACGCCAATTAGCTGCTGCTTTTCCGGGCTCACCCTGATTGTGCCCGCGGGCATCGGCGAAGGACCGCCTTCATAAACCGGTACAAGTTTCATGCCGCAGTCCGGAGCAATGCCGGGTTTGGTGGATCTGTACGCCGGATGCATCGGATCGACGTAGTAGAGAATCCTCCTGCCGCCTTTCGAGGTGACACTGCGTCCTATTCCCTCCCCATGCCGACGTTTAAAGCCAAGACCAATTAGGATGCCAACCGCAATAAGCACAATAGTCATCGATACGCGTAAGGATGTCATCGAAAGTTCCCTTACGGAATGAGTTGAAGCGCAGTCATCTCTTCAAGGCGCGTTAGAGCAAGATAGTAATTCTCTAGTTCTTCGTAATAGTTCATTTCGTACTCGACAACCGTGACGTAGTTGGTGAATACTGTCAGAAAATCAACCAAGCCCCTCTCATACGAGATAAGGGCGGATTCCAGGGCGAGACTGGCCTGCGGCATTACAGTCTGGCCATATAGCCTGACAAGTTGCTCAGAAGTTTGTGCCATGAAGTAGTCGTCCTGGATGCGATAATGTACAGCCTGGTCGGTAGCCTCGAATTCTCTCCGAAACTGGCTGAGCGTTTGCGCATGGTCCGTAACTTCCGCTCGTTGTTTGCGAAAAAAATACAACGGAATCTTGAAATCAACGCGAAACATATACATAGGTGGCATGCCCCCCATGTTGTAGTACCCGCCGTTTAAGGTGAAGTCCGGGTAGTATTGTTTGCGCGCGAGATTGAGGGCCAGCTCAGCGCGCTGGACCATTTTCTCCTGCCCCTTCAACAAAGGCGAATTCTCTCGCGCAGCGGCGTAGAGATCCTCGAGCTTGATTGTCATGGGGAAAAGGTGTAGCTCCGTCGGCCTTGGCAAGGTCGATCCCGAGATGCGGTTGAGTAAGCTGACAATCTCCGCTTCGCGTACGCGCTCCTCGCGCTCCAGTTGCATGCGCCTGGCCACTAGAATGGAGATCTGCGTCTGCGTTTTGAAAACGTCCTGCTGGGCGGCCTTGCCGACCTCGTAACGAGCCTCGGTAACACGGAGAAGCTTTTGCAAAAGTCGAAGGTTTTTCTCCAGTACGCCGGCCGTTGCGAAGGCATAAGCACGGCGGTAGTATGCCTGCTTCACCCGCGAGACCACGTTCAGTTGCACGCGCGCGTACTCCTGCCACTGCGCTTCTGCTTCCCGTAGTGCAACATCTCCGGCTAGCCTCCGCTTTCCTGGAAAAGGGATCTCTTGAGAAATCATCACCCCGATGTTGCTCGTCGGGTACAGGCCGAGGCCCGCTCCTGGCAAAGGACGTCCACTTCCTGTGTAGCCGGGCGAGATTATTGGATCAGGAAGGCTGCTCACTTGGGCTGGGCGCTGGCGCGCCGCCTCATACCGCTTTTGTGCGGCCAGGATCTCAGGATTATTGTTCAGTGCTTCAGACAGGAGATCTTGAAGCGCTTGTGGGCCGGTCTGTGCCCTCATCGCTACGGCCAAAATAGTGGTTGTAATTACCCATCGCTGCAACAGTGGCAAAGCCGAAGTGCGTCCATTGCGCTGTCTGTGGGTGCCCATCGTATTCTGTTATCGTTCTGCCATTACAAGGCACATATTTTGCCAACCGCCTCTGGGCTGCCCAACTCACTCATTTCTCGCGCCCCGGCAACTGAGACCAAGCACCTCTAAGTATGCGTATCCGGCTGTGGAGTGGAGATTTCTGGACAGCTCTTGGACAAAATCCGCCAGCCCGGCCTATTTCCCGATTACTCATTGAAGACCCCTGGCGGTAAAAATCGCTCGCGGAAGTCGAAGTTTTTCATTGCTGTCATAAATGGAACATAAATTGCCTCATCCACCTCGGGGGGTTCACAACAGGTGGGAAGCAATACTAGTAAAACGACCCCTCGGCGTCTCCCCTTGTGCCCCGTTCTCCATTTCGAATTCGTTTATAGTAGCTTTGAAGACTTGCTAGTAGGTCATATGCCAGCAACGCCGGGGAAAGGCGTATTTGGCGATGGGCTTTCTGGTTGATTGCCGGATCGGGGTTTCCATAAAGCAAACAGTGAGGGGTGAGGTGCAGGCGACGCGCCGTGTCTCTCAGACAGCGGGCAGATATACGCTTATCGTAGGTAAGAATGTTACCGAACATGCAGTCGGAATCGTGTGGGCTTCATTCGCGATGTTCCGCTCAGCCAGAGCCGGTCATTGAACACGGGCGAGCCAATAGTACCGGGTTCAATTGGAAGGCAACTTTATTGGTTCTGGCGGGAATCCTCATTACGAGCGCTGGTCACTATTTAACCCCACGCGAGATGAGGCTTTGGCACGGTATCTTCCAGCGGATGTACTACCTCCCTGTAGTGTACGCATCAATTGTTTTCGGCTGGGTCGGTGGCCTCGCGGCCGCGGCGCTTTCAGGTTTTTTGTATGTCCCGCACATCTTGATTACGTGGCGGCATGAGCATCAATACGCGCTTGAACAATACGCAGAGATATGCATGTTTCTCGCGGTAGGAGTAGTGACGGGCGTGCTTTCCGACAGGGAAAGGAAACGAAAGGCCGAACTGCAGGCGACGGCAGAGCGACTCCAGCAGGTCTACCAGAAACTCCAGGCGACCTTTGAACAGGTAAAGAGGGCGGAACGCCTCTCGGCGATTGGGCAACTCGTAGCTGGATTGGCCCATGAGATCCGCAATCCGCTAGCTAGCCTGGATGGCGCTGCCGAAGTACTGGCCACGGGCGGCGACCAGCCCGAGCTGCGGCAGGAGACGGTCTCTATCATCCGTGCGGAATGCGCACGTCTCAACCGACTACTAGGCAGCCTTCTCGATTTTGCCCGCCCACGCTGTCCTCAGTGGACCGAGGTGGATCTGTCCCAGGTACTGGATGCTGTGGTTGAGCTGATGAGCCATTCGGCTGGAAAGGCCATGCGCTTTCACAAGGAGATGCACCCGGATGCCGACAAGCTTGTTGGAGACAAGGAACAATTGACCCAGGTTATTCTCAACCTGACCTTAAACGCAGTGCAGGCAATGCCTACAGGAGGAAACGTATGGCTGGTGACGAGGCGGCAAGCTGGAGGTATCGAGATTCAGGTTCGTGATGAGGGGACCGGCATCCCCGACGAATACATAGACAAAATTTTCGATCCTTTCTTCACGACCAAGGACACCGGCACCGGGCTCGGTCTCTCGCTCGTCCATCAGATTGTGGTGCAACATGGCGGAACGGTAACTGTCACCAGAAACCGCGACATAGGCGCCACCTTCACGCTTTTCTTTCCTGACCGCAGGGAGGCCCGCGATGATCGGTAAGCGAGTCCTGGTAGTCGAGGATGAGGAAAATCTCCGCCGTGTCACACAACTGAAATTGCAGCAGGCCGGCTATGAGGCGACGACCGCGGAGGACGGGACCGAAGCGCTGGAAATTCTTTCAAGGTCGCCTCAGGATCTGGTCCTGACAGATCTGAAGATGCCAGGGATGTCTGGCATCGAACTACTCAACAACATCAAACAGACGTATCCGGAGATTATTGTAATCGTGATCACGGCGTATGGCACGATTGAATCCGCGGTGGAAGCAATGCGGATGGGTGCCTATGACTACATCATGAAGCCAGTCAGCGCGGAAGCGCTGAAGTTGGTTATTTCGCGGGCCCTGGAGCATCATCAACTTCAGGAGGAGGTCCGTAGCCTCCGTAGCGCCATAGATAGGAAATACGGCTTCGAAAACATCGTCGGTAAGGCCAAAAATCTCTTGGTGACTCTAGACAATGCAGCCCGCGCAGCGCAGAGTGATACCACAGTGCTGATTCGTGGAGAGACAGGCACTGGCAAGGAACTGCTGGCCAAAGCCATTCATTTCAATAGCCCGCGCCGCGACCGCCCGTTCGTAGTTATCAACTGCGGGGCTATTCCCAAAGAGCTACTGGAGTCGGAATTATTTGGATATGTGAAGGGATCCTTTACCGGAGCATTCGCCAATAAAGAGGGCAAGATCGAGATGGCGCATCAGGGAACACTGTTTCTGGATGAAATCGGCGAAATGCCCTGGGAGTTACAGGTCAAGCTTCTCCGATTGATCCAGGAACGCGAGATTGAGAAAGTGGGCGCCCGTAATCCAGTGAAGGTAGATGTCCGCATCATAGCCGCCACTCACAGGAACCTTGAAGCCATGGTGGAAGACGGCGATTTCCGTGAGGACCTATATTACCGCCTCGCTGTCATTCCCCTTAACCTACCGCCGTTGCGCGAACGCCCGGAAGACATCCCGGAACTGGTTGCGCTGTTCTTCGAGCGGTTTAAGACAAGACTCAACCGCCCGCATTTGACGCTGCCTGCCTCCCTGCTCCCGTATTTTTCCTTATACCGATGGCCGGGGAATGTGCGTGAGCTGGAAAACGTCGTAGAAAGGTTGGTTGTCCTCGCGCCTCGCGACAAAATTACCGTCGCTGACCTGCCAGAGTTCTTACGCCGCGAGCAACCTCCGCTCGAAGCCATTGAGCTGAGCTTACCGCCAGATGGTATCAGCCTAGAGGCCGTGGAGCGTGAACTCGTGCTTCGGGCTTTGGAAAAGTGCGGTTGGAACCAAACTAAGGCCGCCGCTTACCTCGACATCAGCAGAAAGCAGTTGATCCATCGAATGGAAAAATTCGGGTTTCGTAAGGAAGGCTGAAAGGTCATCTGTAAGCGCCCACTACAGTCTGTGTCGAGGTGCTGGTACAATAGCGGGTTCAGAGAAAACCAAGGTGTTCTAGGAGAATACTTCGTGGGTCTTCTTCGAGCTGCTCTTCGCATTTACAGTTACCTTTTCCAAGTCTTGTTTGCCTTGTTTCTGCTCTCGATCACGGTGGTGTGGTTGCTGAGCGGGCGGAGTTCCTTCCGCCTTTACATACTCCCGTGGGAAGGGGGCAAGTTAGCCTGCGGCTTGGTGCTTCTCGCAGTGGCTGGAATGTTAGTGACGTGGTTTGCGATTAAGGGAGCACTGCAGCGCGTCTTCTTTATTTGGAATCTGTTTGTGCTGGTGTTGGTCCTGCGTGGCTACTTTTTTTCCAATTACACCTTCAAGCCCGGCACCGGTTCCGTTACGACCGCCATCTGGATCACCCTGGCTGCCGCTATCGCATCCGGTGGCGCCTGCCTTCATTACCGGAGCCCGGCTGAACAAAAGCATTAAGGTTCCAGTAAAGGCTGGCGAGCTCTCGGCAGGACGCTCTCTGTGTGCCTGACTCTCAACTCTTAGGCTGCCCACCCGCGGCGGCGCCGATTTCGGGACTGTTAGCCGTAGCAGGTTCCTGTCCCCAGTGCTCGCGGATTACCATCGTCTGATCGGAGTAGAAACTTCGCCTTCCCGTATTCCCGTAGGCGACCGGATTCGCATTAATCTTGTAACCGGTTGCAGTCCCCTCCATCACAAAGTTGTAGCCGCCCTTTGTCCCGGAAGCCAAATCTTTGGGGATGAGATCGGCGCCTTCGGGGCCAGGCTGCCCGCTGGTCGGAGGTCCCAGTTCGGCCAGCGAAGTGGCGTAGCGCCCAAACTGAGACGAATACTGCGCTTGCGCCTTGTGGATGGTCGTGATGTTGGTAATGGCAGCCGTCTCTTTTGCATTCATCAAGATGGCACTAAACTTGGGCGCCGCGGCACTGATCAGTACAACGATGATAGCGATGACAATGAGCAGCTCGATCAGGGTAAAACCACGTCGTCTACGCTGCTGCATGATTTCCTCCCGGGTCAAATGCCTCAGACTTAAGTCTACAGCCTCTAGGACCAAAGTGCTCGCCCCGTTATATTGTTATGATGGCTCACCACCATCAGCCGTTCAAGTATCCCGGAGCTTTGACCAGCGCGTCCAAGCGCCGTACCCTTTGCAAAAACGGGCCGAGCAGCGCAAGAAGCAGCGCATTAGGGCCGTCGGAAAGCGCTCGCTTAGGCTCCTGATGAACCTCAATGAAAAGCCCGTCGATTCCCACGGCTACCGCCGCTCGCGCCAGCGGCTCGATAAACTGCGGCTGTCCCGCCGAACAAGTCCCGGTAGCTCCCGGAAGTTGCACGCTGTGCGTGGCATCGAAGATGACCGGCCACCCGAACTCCCGCAGAATAACAAGGCTCCTCATGTCCACAACCAGATTCTGATAACCAAAACAGGTTCCACGCTCGGTGAGCAAGATCCGTGAGTTTCCTGTGGAAGCAACCTTCTCGGCAGCCAGACGCAAATCCTGCGGAGCCAAAAACTGACCCTTTTTAATGTTCACAATGCGGCCTGTACGTCCCGCTTCTAGCAATAAGTCTGTCTGTCGGCACAAGAAAGCAGGGATCTGGAGTATATCAGCCACTTCCCCTGCGGGGGCGGCCTGAGAAGGCTCATGAATATCCGTCAGAATTGCAAAACCAGCATGCTTCAAGCCCGCCAGAATCCGCAAGCCTTCCTTTAAGCCAGGCCCACGGTAGGAATGGATGCTACTGCGGTTAGCCTTATCGAAAGACGCTTTGAACACAAACGGCCCAGCTATCGCCGCTATCTCGCGAGCCAGAAAGTGCACTTGTTCCTCACTTTCGATAACACACGGCCCAGCGATCAAGGCCAGCGGTCCGCCGCCGAAAACAATGGTTTCACCATGTGGAGTTCGCAGTTCAACCGGCATGCTGATACTGTTCGTGCGGAAAAGTCTTTCCCGCCTGCCTCTGTTTTCTGTATTTGTGGGCGGCCCCTATAAAAGAGCGAAACAGCGGGTGAGGCTCGAGCGGCCTGGATTTAAATTCCGGATGGAATTGACATCCCAGAAACCATGGATGGTCAGGCAATTCACAGATTTCTACATAAACCCCGTCGGGGGTCTGACCGGTGATGCGCAGTCCGTGAGCGGTGAGGATATCCTCGTAGTCACGGTTGAACTCATACCTGTGCCGGTGCCGCTCGCTGATTTCGCGCGTTCCATAAGCCTTGCGCGCAAGGCTGCCGTCCGCGAGAATGCAAGGGTAAGCTCCCAGTCGCATGGTTCCACCCATCTCATCCACACCCTTTAGCTCCCGCAACTTGTAAATTACGCGGTAAGGAGTAGCCGGATCAAACTCGGTGGAGTCCGCGCGTTCCAGCCCGCATACGTGGCGTGCGAATTCGATCACCATGGTTTGCATGCCCAAGCAGATTCCGAAATACGGCACCTGATGCTCCCGGGCATAGCGGATGGCGACAATCTTTCCTTCTACTCCTCGCAATCCGAAGCCACCCGGCACTAGGATGCCATCATACTCCTCAAGTTGCCGCTCGCCACCAGGCTCAGACAATCTCTCGGCATCGACCCAGTGAATGTTTACTTTCAGGTTATGCGCTAATCCGCCGTGAACCAGCGCCTCTTTCAGGCTCTTATAAGAATCTTCATAACCCACATATTTGCCCACCAATCCGATATCTACCTCACCCTGCGGATGCTTAAGCCTGTCCACCATGGCAGCCCACTTCGACAAGTCACGGGCCGGAGCCTCCAGGCGAAGCAGGCGTAGGATGATCTCATCCACCCGTTGTTGAGCGTAGACCAAAGGCACCTCGTAGACAGATTCCACATCACAAGCGGTAATTACCGCATCCACGTCCACATCGCAGAACAAAGCGATTTTTTCCCGCATTTCCTGCGGCAAAAACCGCTCGGAGCGGCATAACAACAGATCCGGCTGGATGCCGATGGCGCGGAGTTCTTTCACGCTGTGCTGCGTCGGCTTCGTTTTCAGCTCGTGCGCGGCTGCAATGTAAGGAACCAGGGTTACGTGGACAAATAAAGTATTTTCCCTGCCGTGTTCGTGGCGCATCTGGCGGATGGCTTCGAGAAAAGGTAGTGACTCTATGTCGCCTACCGTACCGCCAATTTCGACAACCACAACATCCACGCCTTCGGACACACGCTTCACCGCAGCTTTGATTTCATTGGTAACGTGCGGAATGACTTGAACTGTTTTCCCAAGATAGTCGCCCCGGCGCTCGCGCGTGATAATACGCTCATAGATTCGCCCAGAGGTCACGTTGTTGCTCTGCGTCAGCGCCGAATGAGTGAACCGCTCGTAATGACCGAGGTCGAGGTCCGTTTCGGCCCCATCGTCGGTCACGAATACCTCGCCGTGCTGGAAAGGGCTCATCGTACCGGGATCGACGTTCAGATACGGGTCAAATTTTTGCAACGTCACCTTTAGACCGCGGCTTTCCAGGAGACATCCGATTGAAGAGGCGGCAATGCCCTTGCCTAGGGACGACACCACGCCGCCAGTGACAAATATGTACTTAGCCATGGTTTTTCATTGTCCGGCGAACCCCGGCTGCCAACAGGTCTGCGACCCTCTCCAGATCTTCCGGCGTGTCTACGCCGATGGAATCGTAGTCAGTCTCCACGACATGAATGCGACATCCATTCTCAAGAGCCCGTAACTGTTCTAAACGTTCAGCTTTTTCTAATGGGCCAGCAGGAAGCTGTGCATAGCGCAGCAGAAAATCGCGCCGGTAAACATAAAGACCAATATGTTTGTAATGTACGACTCCTATACCCGTCTCGTACGGAATGGGCAACCGGGAAAAGTAAATGGCATTCCCGTCGAGACTCGTTACAACTTTCACCACGTTCGGGTTCACCAATTCTCGCTGATCCTGAATCCGCTTCTTGAGTGTGCACATGTCGCATTCGGGGTGCTCAATCAAACCATTCACAGCAGCATCAATGGCCGTCGGCTCGATTAAGGGCTCATCCCCCTGAATGTTTACCACCAGACTGGCCGAATCACTTGCAGCCACCTCAGCGACGCGTTCTGTGCCAGAGCTATGCTCGGGGCTCGTCATCCTGATCATGGCTCCGAAGCGCCTAGCCTCGGCAAAAATTCTATCGTCGTCAGTGGCAATGAGGAGCCGGCTCAGACTTCCGGCGAGGCTTGCGCGCTCCCAGACGTGCCTCAGCATAGATTTGCCAGCAACGACGGCGAGTGGCTTTCCCGGAAAGCGTGACGAGGCAAATCGGGCAGGAATCACTCCCAAAACCGTATGCCGCACGATCGATGATAACATGAAAAACGCTGCGTGCTATACTCGTAGCAGACGCGCCGTACAGGAGAGTCACATGCATGTCTGGGCGGTGAAGAAAGTGATTCTTCTGGGCTTGTGCTGGGCAGTAGCTTTCCTTACCGTTCCGCGCGCAGGTGCACAGCAAAAAGCGGCCGGGACGGCGAGCTCGGGAGATCCTCAAGTTTCTATCACGCCACGGGTAAGAACCAGTTCGGCTTCTACGACCACCAGCCCACGAAGCAATATTCGAGTGGACTCCACACTCGTTCTTATCCCTGTCACGGTTATTGACCCTCTGAATCGCTTCGTCACCGGGCTTGAGAAAGAGCACTTCAGCCTCGAAGAGGACAAGGTTCCCCAGACCATAACTCACTTTTCAAGTGAGGATGCTGCTCTGTCAGTGGGATTGGTTTTTGACACTAGCGGGAGCATGGGGAATAAACTTATCAAATCCCGGCAGGCGGTAGCGCAGTTTTTCAAAACTTCCAACCCGCAGGATGAGTATTTTCTGGTTCAGTTTAATGAGCGCCCGGAGCTGGTCGTGCCCTTTACGACTAATACAGAGGAAATTCAGAACCGCCTAGCGTTCACCCAGTCCAAGGGTAGGACCGCTCTGCTGGATGCGATTTACTTGGCCGTCCACGAAATGAAGAAATCCCGTAACCCCCGCAAAGCTCTATTGGTTATCTCCGATGGAGGAGATAACAACAGTCGGTATACCCAGAGTGAAATCAAGAATTTGATCAGGGAAGCAGATGTACAGATTTACGCCATTGGCATCTTCGAGCCGATCGGCGGGAGGGGGAGAACACCCGAGGAACTAGCCGGGCCTAGCCTGTTGAATGAAATCGCTGAGCAGACAGGTGGGCGGGCTTATTCCGTGGACAACCTCAACGATTTGCCGGATATTGCCGCCAAAATCGGCATCGAGCTGCGGAACCAGTACGTACTTGGCTATGCGCCAACCAACCAAGTCAAAGACGGAAAGTACCGGCATGTTAAAGTGAAATTGAAGCAGCCAAGAGGCCTGCCACCTCTAAGGGCTTTCTGGCGGCTCGGTTATTATGCACCCACTCAATAGGGCGGTTGTCACCTGGTTAGCTGCCTGCGTCATTTGTTCCAGTCTCCGAGCACAGACCCCGCCGGTTTTTAGATCCGAAATTCGCCTTGTGGTCCTCCACGCAAGTGTCATCGACAAGCATGGCAAGTTGCTCACTGATTTGACACAAAGCGCATTCAAGGTGTTTGAAGACGGCGTCGAGCAGCAAATCAAGATTTTTCGCCGTGAAGATGTGCCGGTGTCACTTGGTATCGTGATCGACAACAGCGGAAGTATGCGCGACAAGCGAGAAAAGGTCGAAAGCGCAAGTCTCCAGCTAGTAAAGGCTTCCAACCCGCAGGATCAGGTTTTCATCGTCAATTTTAACGATGAGGCTTACCTCGACGTCCCTTTTACGAATGACATCAAAAAGCTGGAGGAAGGCGTAGCGCGTATTGATTCCCGTGGTGGAACCGCCATGCGCGACGCCATCAGCATGTCCATTGACTACCTCAAACAAGAAGGCAAACTGAACAAGAAAGTGATTCTCGTCATTACGGATGGCAATGACAACACCAGCTCGGTCTCTCTTGAACAGTTGGTGCAAAAAGCCCAACAATCCGAGGTGCTCATTTATGCCATCGGATTGCTAAATGAAGAGGAACCGCGTGAAGCAAAGCGCGCCAAGCGCGCACTGAACGCTTTGACCACAGCATCCGGAGGTCTGGCGTATTACCCAAAGGAGCTGGTGGATGTAGAACGCCTCGCCCTGCAGGTGGCGCACGAGATCCGCAACCAGTACATTCTTGCGTATACGCCGAGTAACCTTAATCTGGATGGCGCCTTCCGTCGCATTCGGGTGACAGTGAAAGGCCCCAACAACCCCGTCGTACGTACCCGAACCGGTTATTATGCGACACCCGACTTCAGACCATCGGCGGTGGCAGCAACTACCTCCTCAAATCACTAGATGCGGTCTGTTTTTCCGCACGGCTAGGTTCAGATCGTCTTGGTAACTTTGGAAAGGGCGCGGGGACGGTCCGGGTCCAATCCCTTTTGGTCCGCGAGCAAGGCGGCGAATAACTGCCCGGGGATGATGTAAGGAATCGGCGTGTACAGATCCGCCGGAGACGCCTTCAGGAGGAGCAGCTTTTCAGGTATGAAGATCGCGCGTGAACCTGTTGCCACAACGTCTTTGCGATGGGATAGATCGGTGATTACCACCGTCTCGGCGCGGCGCTGGCGGAGTTTTTCAAGCACCTCCAAGGTTGAGGGCCAGGTTTTCCCGCCCGGGGCAAACACGAAAACGGGACAAGACTCATTGATAGCCGCGATAGGGCCATGCAAAAAATCTGCCGAAGAAAAGCGCTCTGCAACCACATAGCAGGTTTCCATAAGCTTGAGCCCGAACTCAAGCGCATTGGCGTAGTTCAATCCGCGTCCCACAACCCACGCCTCGCTCATGAATCGGTAACGTTCTACCTTTTCTGCGATCTCAGGAAAGATTTTCAGCGCAGCCGCAGCCCATTCCGGCACACGGCGCAACTCATCGAGACGAATGCCAGCCCCAAGAGCGTAAGCGAGCAGGTAGAACATAAGGACTTGCCCGGTGTAGGTCTTGGTAGCCGCTATGCTCTTTTCTTTTCCGGCCCGTACCAGCCATACGTTACTGGCAAGTTTCGCCAGAGCACTGGCCGGCTCATTTGTGATCCCGATATCCCAGGCCCCCAGTGCGCGCGCCCGTTCCAGCACCAGGTTAGTATCCGTGGATTCACCGGATTGCGACACCCCCACGACAAGGGCGTCTTTAAGATTCACCGAAGCGCCATAAAGAGTGAAGATGGATGGAGCTGCCAGAGAAACCGGAATCCCCGTAGTAATTTCCAGCAAATAACGGCCGAATTGCGCCGCGTTGTCCGAAGTTCCCCTGGCAGCAATAAGTATCAAGTTTGGCCGTTGCCCGGCCAATTTTTTCCGTAGCTGTTCCGCTGCTTTCAACCCACTGCATAGCGTTCTTTCCAGCGCTTCGGGCTGCTGGCGGATCTCAACTAACATTGTTGACATAATCATGAAGATATCAGAGTGGGGTTACCGGCCGGTTTTCGGAACCAACCCACACCGAGGGTGCGCTTTTTTCTACAGCTGGCGGATAGACAAGATTTGGCTTGAGCACGAGTATTACCGATTGCATCTGCGCGTCCCGAGAGTTGCGGCGGAATAACGGCCCGAACAAGGGTATCGAGGATAAACCTGCCGGCCCTGAAATCCGGCGGTTGAGGGAGCCGGCAATTAATCCTGCCACAATGGCCCACTCTCCTTCTCGCAACCGTACGGTGGATTGCAGCTTTCGGCTGGAAATGACAGGAATCCCGTTGTTAGACTCACCTGTAAGGACCTTGAATTCTGCATCAATGTCAAGAGAAAGTTCTCTGGCATCATGCAGGTGAGGTGTCAACTTCAGGATCAATCCGAGGTCTTCGAAGTTCACTACAGGTGGGATAGCGTATTGTTGACCTTCAACCTGTCCCAAGAACGCAGCAGACAGGACGGGATACCTCTCGCCGACATGTAGAGTGGCCGGCTTGTTATCCACGGTCCGTATTGCGCTGCTGAGCAAGGTGTGAAGATCCGACTGGTTTCCGGTGCTCATAACTCCGGCATCAGTGACACCGACGCCAAGGAAACTGTCCCCTCCCCCGAAACCCACAAACCTGCTGAAACCTTGCGGGACTGTGGGCGTTGACCGCCAAAAGCTACTGAAGTTTACCAAAGGGAAGTTTGTCCCTAGTATGGATCCGTACTCGACTGAGCTAGTTGCGTTTACCTCAAGAAAGTCGACCTGGATCATCACTTGCGCCGAGTAACGCAATAGCCGGTGGATCAATGCAATGGCGGGCAAAACCTTGGAGATACGGTCCCGGATCACCAGAATGCGCCGTTGTGAGTCCAAATTGAACCGGGTCAGGTTCATGGCTTGCTGGACGCTGCGGACAAGGTCCTGCGCTTCCTGAAGCGAGACAGGCGAAGGAATTGGCAAGGCTACCGAAACATTCGGCTCCAGTTCCGCTCTTTTTGGCGCAGTATCTTTAGCAACCAAAAACAGCTTTTCACTTAGGGGGATGATAAAAGAACCGGTCGCCAGCTCGAGTGCACGTAAGGCTTCACGGTACCCAACGTTAGTTAGTTGAAAGCGGAAAGGAGCCCCGGGCTGGTATTCCGAATCGAAAACGGCCTCCAAGCCATAGGCTCGAGCAGTCAGCGCAAAGAGGGTCTGAGCTGTTCCCTGAAAATCCAGATCTTTACGCTGCTCGCTAGCCTTAAGTTCCCAGGGTGGTAAAGGGCGAAGTGCTTCGGCCAATCCTGCCTCCGTGACAGCAGGATTCTCGGAGCGGTCTTGCTCTTTGGCCGGCTGAGACCCGGAGTTTCCGGGCGCCACTCCGGAAAGATCGGCCAGCGTTTTACAACGCAGCCAGTACAACGGATTGGTCGGATCTTCACCGGCCGCTCGACAATAGAGCAAGCACGCGCCTTTGACGTCTCCGCGCCGCTCGGCTCGCCTTGCTTGTCGGAAAAAACGGCGCGCCTCCCCATTGCCGGCCATGGCGCAGTTGACGACCAACAACAACAAAACTAACAGGTTGCGCATTCTCCCTGACAATTTATGACGGATGCCGAGCAGCGGGCGTGCAGGGCGCCGCAGAAGTTCAGAATTTAAGGGTCCCTAAGTTGTTGAATGTGGTGTAGATTGTGAATATGAGTGCGGTCACAACAGCGAGAGAGCGGCCTTCCTTTACCCCTGCGGTTCCCAACACGATCGAGGAACTGGGGGTCCCAGACATGCTTGTTCAGGATCTTGTACTACGGCGGGTGATGATTGAACGTACCAGCACGCTCGCATCCTTAAGCAAATCCTTGAAACTGTCATTACCGGTAGTCGAGTTTGTCTTCCGTCAGATGCGCCACCGTCAATTGATCGAGGTCATGGGCATGGTGGGCAATGATTACACCTTCATGCTCTCGGGACCGGGCAGGCAACTAGCCACAGAACGTTTCCAAATGAGCCAGTATGCAGGCCCCTGTCCAGTGTCGCTCCATGACTACCATCTAGCCACGAATGCCCAAGCGGCGAGAATTCAGGTGAACAGGCAGAAACTCCGGCAGATTCTCTGGGATTTGGTTCTGACCGACTCGCTTTTGGACCAGCTCGGCCCGGCAGTTATTTCTCAGGCGCCTCTATTTTTATATGGATCTACCGGAAACGGAAAGACTTCTATTGCCGAGCGCTTAGTACGGCTCTACGAAGACGACGTGCTGATTCCTTATGCCGTGGAGGTGGATAATCAGATCATCATTCTCTACGATCCTGTAGTCCACCAAAAAACCGGAACAGACCTAGAAGAGGTGGACAGGGATCCACGCTGGGTTCGCTGCCGTCGGCCTTGTATCATTACCGGAGGCGAACTGGTATCGAGCATGCTGGACCTGCGGTTGGACGAAACCTCCGGCACCTATGCCGCACCGTTGCAGATGAAAGCCAACAATGGGGTTTTAGTCATTGATGACTTTGGCCGCCAGCTCATCCCGCCTCGCGATTTGCTGAATCGCTGGATTGTTCCACTCGACCGGCGCGTTGACTACCTGATGCTTCGCTATGGCGTAAAGTTCCAAATTCCTTTCGAGTTGATGGTTGTCTTTGCCACCAACCTTGACCCTGCCACCCTGGCGGACGAAGCCTTCTTACGCAGGATTCAGAATAAAATTCTTGTTGAAGAAGTTTCGGCCGGCGTGTTTGATGAGATCCTACGACGGTGCGCGGAAGCCTTCAACATACCATATGACCAAGAGAAAGCGGAGTACTTGCGGCGGCTCATTTTGAGTGAGGGGCGAACTGTACTCCGGGCCTGCTATCCCTCCGATGTGTGCAAGATTTTGGTGTCCATAAGCCGGTATGAGGGTCGAGAACCGCAAATGACAAAAGTGGACCTGGAGCGGGCCGTGCGCCTTTATTTTGCCCGTTCATGAAGTCAAGAATTTTCTGCGGAGGTTCACTCAGTGGGAGTCGATAACAACGTACAGGAAAAGGTTCACTTGCCAGTGGCTTACCTTGTCGTTTTCGGTTTCGTAGTGGTAGGACTCGCCGGCTTTTGGTACCTAAACCGCCTCTCGCAGCAGCCTCAACCACAGGGCCCGGCGTTAACCCCCGAGGCTAAGGCATATGTCCGGTATCTAAAACTAAGCGACGTCGAGATGAAAGCTTCGGAAACCTATCTGAAGCAAACCTTGGTGGAGATCACTGGAAAGATCACGAATACGGGAAACCGGGCACTCAAATCAGTGGACATAAATTGCGTATTTTATGACCCCTGGGGGCAGGTTGTAATGCGAGAACGGGTTTCCATCGTGCGCAGCAAAGACGGCGGGCTTGTTCCAGGCGAGACAAAGAATTTTCGCCTTGCTTTCGATAACCTTCCTCAGAGCTGGAATCAGGCGATGCCTCAATTGGTCATTGCTCAAATTATCTTTGGATAGATGGGAATTGTGCTTGTCCCAGAATTGGCCAAAAGCCTGAAGACGAACGGAGAGCTCCATCTGAAACTAAAGGTGCTACCCAAAAGCAACCGTTCGGAACTCGCTGGATTTATGGCGGATGGGACATTGAAGGTGCGACTCCATGCGCCGCCCGAAAGGGGTAAAGCTAATGCTGAGTTGCGCCTGCTACTCGCCCGAGAACTACAGGTGAGTCTGGACAAGGTACAGATTGTGAGTGGGGAGACCTCCCAGCATAAACAAGTGCGAATTCGTTTGTAGGGGCGCGCTAAGGCGCCCGACGTGTTCCGATTACCAGGGCTGAGTGGGACTAATCTCCTGGTAAGATCAAGGATGATGACAAAGCAGAAGATTCTCTCTTCCATAATTGATATTGGCATCGTTCCCGTTATTCGGACCACGAGCGCAGAGGCTGCCATCAAGTCCATCGAGGCTATTTACAACGGGGGCATCCGCGCGGCAGAAATCACGATGACCGTGCCTGGGGCAGTTCGGGCCCTGGAGAAAGTCGCTGACCAGTTCGGCGAAAAAATTGTTTTGGGCGCTGGAACCGTGCTCGATGCGGAAACGGCCAGGGTGTGCATGCTCGCTGGCGCTGAGTTTTTCGTCTCGCCGAGTCTGAAGTTAGAAATGATCGAAATGGCAAAGCGTTACTCGAAAGTTGTCATGCCTGGCGCCATGACCCCAACCGAAGTGCTGACCGCTTGGGAAGCTGGTGCCGACATCGTCAAGATTTTTCCCTGCGGCAACCTTGGTGGCCCCAAGTATATCAAGGCGTTACGAGCGCCCTTCCCTCACATTGCAATGATCCCCACTGGCGGCGTGAACCTGGAGACGGCGGGTGAGTTTCTCAAGGCTGGGGCATGTGCAGTAGCGGTGGGCGCGGAACTGGTGGATGCCAAGAGTGTACAAGAGGGCCGCTTCGACGTGATTGAAGAAAAGGCGCGCCAGTACCTTGCGGTTATCACTAAAGCGCGCCAGGAGATCGGGCCAGGGGCTTGAGCTTGCGCGGCCCTGACTTCCGGTAGTCCATTAACCGCTAAACTGTTACACTGAGAAACTGGTTATGGCCATCAGTAAAGATTTGCTGGAAATCCTGGTGTGCCCCTTGTGTAAGACACCGGTTGAGCTCCTTCAGGACGAAAACGGATTGAAGTGTGTTCAATGCAAGCGGGTGTACCCGATCCGGGACGATATCCCCGTCATGCTGGTTGACGAGGCCAGGATCGAAGAGTAATCGTTACCCTAATGGAAAACGCGCTGCAGCACCTACCCCCCGGGGCGCGGGTGGCTATAATACGCTTGCGCTCCCTGGGGGATTGCGTGCTCACGACGCCTGCGCTCCATCTTCTCAAAACCAGCCGATCTGACCTGAAAGTGGCCGTGATCGTGGAAGAACGCTTCGGCCCCGTTTTCCGAGGAAATCCGGATGTCGACGAGCTTTTGCCCCCGTCGGTTCAGGCGCTACGTGGCTGGAGTCCTCAACTGTGTCTAGACCTGCACGGTGGCCCGCGAAGCGCCCTTTTGGTAGCGCTTTCCGGTGCCAAACTGCGGGCAGGCTTTGCCCACTTCCGCGCTTGGTTCGCCTATAACATCAGGATACCCACTGCTCAGCAGATCCTTGGAGTCGGGCGGAAGGTGCACACGGCCGAACACTTGGCTTCTGCGGTCTTTTATCTTGGAGTGCCTGTTGCGGAAGTGCCCCGCGCCAGATTGTTCGCATCCTGCCCCAATAAGGACATTCCTTATGCCATTATCCACCCGTATGCAAACGGCCAGGGAAAAACGTGGCCTGCACGGGGTTTCCTGGCTGTAGCCAGGAAGTTGGAGCTGGATTTCCACTTGAAACCTGTTTTTATTGCCGGACCGGGAGAAGATCTGCGCACCTTTCAGGAATTCCGCACCTTGGTGGGCGTATCACTCGAAGAGGTGAAAAACTTAATGGCTGGCGCCAGTGTGTTTGTGGGTAACGATTCAGGCCCTGCGCACATGGCGGCTGCTTTCGGGCTGCCCGTACTGGTGTTATTCGGGGCCTCGGACCCTGTAATCTGGGGGCCTTGGAAAACCGTCTCAGAAGTCGTGGTGGCCCCCGGATCACTTGAAAAACTGGCGGTCGAAAACGTATTACAAGCGCTTGACCGGCTCAAGGTAGCTGCATGAAGGATCTTCTTCGCCTGCTCCGCTTCGTTCGGCCCTACATTGTTGCCCTGCTGGCTGCGGTATTGTTAATGGCGCTGGTAGGCGGAGCCCATGCGACTATAGCGTTATTGATCGGCCCGGTATTTGACAGGGTACTTAACCCCACTTCCCACGAGGCCCCCGTGCCTCTGTTCACCGTGCCAGTCACAGGCAAGGTTGTTTATCTCAATACCTTGCTGCCTTCCGGAATCCATAACGTCTGGACCATGATTGCGGTGGCAATCTTGGCGGTGTTTTTGATCCGCGGGATTTGCGATTACTTCGGCAATTACTTGGTTAACTATGTCGGACTTTCCGCAGTTACCGATCTCCGGCAGGCGGCTTTTGACAAGGTATTACGGCAGGGAGCTGAGTTCTTTGAGTCTCACTCAACCGGAAGACTGATGTCTTCCATCATGAACGACATCGAGAAGATTCAGGTAGCCACGTCCCACATCCTCGCAGACTTACTACGGCAGTGTTTCATCGTACTAGGCCTCCTTTATGTGCTTATCACCACTGACTGGCGACTCGCCACCGTCAGCCTTACCCTGCTTCCTTTCGTGCTCCTGCCCACGGCGCGGATCGGCAAACGAATCCGCCGGACAACCCGGAGGGCACAAGATGACATGGCAGACTTGAACCAGTTGATGCAGGAAACGCTGAGTGGCCATGTTGTCGTAAAGTCCTTTGGCGCCGAAGCGTTTGAATCCAAACGTTTCCGGGCTATCGCGGAGCGCCTCAAAAGAAGCAATTTGCACTACGTTTCCCAACAGGCGCTCGCCTCGCCACTGATAGAGTTTTTCGGCGCTGTGACCATCGTCGGCCTGTTGACATATGCCAGAACGCAGATTAAGGCAGGACAGATGACCACGGGCGATTTTACTACCTTCGTAATGGCCCTGCTCATGCTTTACGAGCCGGTCAAACGGCTCACCGGAATTCACAATATTTTCCAACAGGCGATCGGCGCCTCCCAAAAAGTTTTCGAGTATTTAAAGCGAGAGGATTCCATTCGCGAAAACCCTCGCGCAATACGGCTGGAACGGTTTCGCGGCTCGATTGTCTTTGATAAGGTGTCGTTCCGATATCCTCACTCGCCAAACGGCTTTTTGCTGAAGGATATTTGTTTGGAAGTGAAAGCCGGAGAAGTGGTTGCTCTGGTTGGTCCGAGCGGCGCCGGCAAGAGCACGCTGGTTAGCTTGTTACCACGTTTTTACGACGTGTCGGCAGGCTCCGTGCGCATAGACGGGTACGACGTCCGAGATCTGAATTTAAGCTCCTTACGAAGACAAATCGGCGTTGTGCCTCAGGAGACGTTTCTTTTTAACGACACCGTGGCCAACAACATCCGTTATGGCAAACAAAACGCCAAATTTGAAGAAATCCGGGAGGCGGCACGGAACGCCCTCGCCGAGGAGTTTATTCTTCAAATGCCCAAAGGCTATGAGACCATCATAGGAGACCGAGGGCTGAAATTGAGCGGTGGGCAGAGACAGCGTATCGCTATCGCTCGCGTTTTACTGGAAAATGCCCCAATTCTTATACTCGACGAAGCCACGTCCCACTTGGACACAGAATCGGAGCGGCTGGTCCAAAAGGCGCTGGCGAATCTGATGGCAGGCCGCACGGTCATCGTCATCGCTCATCGGCTTTCAACAATTCGGAGCGCCGATAAAATTGCGGTTCTCGACCAGGGCCGTATCTGCGAAATGGGCCGGCACGAGGAACTCATGGCGGCTGGAGGGATTTACCGCCGTCTGCATGAGCTCCAGTTCGCCGAAACGGGCCAGCAGCTATGAGCGTCAGAAGCATGACCGGTTTTGCAAGCGTGAGAAAGGCGTCGGAAGCCTGCGAAGTAGCTCTGAACGTCAAGAGTCTCAACCACCGGGGGCTGGAGCTACATTTCTCCATGCCCCCCGAACTGAATGTCCTCGAAAGTGAGCTGCGTGCTCTGATTAAACAGCGAGCTTCGCGGGGACATTTCCAAATTTATATTTCATATACCAGCAGCCGCCGAGTATCCGCTGTTTTGGTCAACCGCGCACTGCTTGAGTCCTATGTCGCAGCATTCCGTCAGGCGGTCGCCGAATTCGGCTTATCCGGTGAACCGGATTTGAATATGGCGCTCACCCTGCCCGGCATTTTTCGGGATCAAGCCCCCGAGGCTCCCGACGAGGATCTACGTCGCCTCGTACTGGAGGCGATGAGCGAGGGCCTTGATGAGCTGAGCTCATTCCGGCAAAGGGAGGGTGCGGCCATCGCCGAGGAGATTCGCAGCCGTACAGCCAGAATACAAGAACTCAATGCACGCCTGGAGCAATTGCGGAACCAAGCATTACCAACATTTCAGGCGAGATTGCGGAACCGATTGGAAGAACTTCTCATGGGGAGTTTTGTTGAGCCGCAACGGATTATCCAGGAAGCGGCGCTGCTAGCCGAGCGTAGTGATATCAGTGAGGAGACAGCCCGTTTGAAAATCCACGCAGCTCAACTGGAGCAGTTGCTGCGTCAAGGTGGGGAGGTGGGAAAGAAACTCGACTTCCTGCTCCAGGAAATGAACCGGGAAGCTAATACGATACTTGGTAAAACCACAGGCATCGGCGAGCTTGGCCTTGCAATCACTGAATTGGCTTTGGCGGCCAAGGCTGAAATAGATAAAATCAGGGAGCAATCACTGAACCTCGAATGAGCATTGTTTTCATAGTTTCTGCCCCATCCGGCTCTGGAAAATCCACGCTCGTCGGTGGGCTGCTCAAACTGATGCCCGAGCTTATGTTTTCGGTGTCTTACACCACCCGGCCACCGCGCGGACATGAACAGGCTGGCGAGGCGTATTATTACATCAGCCGCCAGGAGTTTGAGCAGCGTGTAGAGCGGGGGGAATTTTTGGAATACGCCGAAGTATTCGGCCACTTGTACGGGACTCATCGTAGCGTACTAGAGGAGGCGCGACGTCAGGGGAAGGACCTGGTGCTCGACATCGACGTTCAAGGTGCGAGACAATTAAAAAGATCGATCCTGGATGCGGTAAGCATCTTTATACTTGCTCCTTCCCGCAAAATCCTGGAAGAGCGATTACGGGCACGCTCGGAAGACCCCGATCCCGTAATTGAGAGGCGGCTGCGTGAAGCGGCGGACGAAATCCGAAATTACAGGGCTTACGATTATGTTCTGGTCAACCGCGAGGTGGAGTCTTCCGTGGATACTTTAGCTGCTATTGTAAAAGCAGAGAGGGTGCGGCGGAGCAGGATGGAAGATGCTATACGCCCGATCCTAGCGACTTTCGAAACGTAATGAATTGAGGTATTTCCGATTATGGCGGATAAATCGTCAAAAAATACACGTTATGCCATCCCTGACGATCCAGAGCAAAGCACGTACAGGTTTATCATCGTCGCAGCCAAGCGTGCCCGCCAGCTCCAGTCTGGCGCCAGACCATTCTTGCCGACTACCTCGAAAAAGCCTACAGTTATTGCGATGGAAGAGGTGCGCCGGGGTTTAGTCAAATATGTGGACCCTGCTTTGACGCCGCAACCACAAGCGGAAGAACAAGCTCAACAAGAGGCGTAGGGCCATGAAGGCGGCACTGGGGGTCGGTGGTGGGATCGCGGCTTACAAGGCTGTGGAACTGGCCCGGACGCTGACCGACAGCGGCGCAAGTGTTCAGGTGGTGATGACCGCAGCCGCTCAGGAGTTTGTGCGGCCCTTGACCTTCGCGGCCTTGACCGGCAGAAAAGTCATCACTAGCATGTTTTCCTCCAGCGCAGACGAAGAAACGCTTTTAGGCGCGGTTGAACACATTCAGATAGCACTGGAAAATGATGTCCTTATAGTAGCGCCGGCTACCGCCGACCTCCTGGCAAAGTTTGCCCACGGCCTTGCCAACGACTTTCTTACCACGCTTTACCTCGCCTTCACCGGTCCGGTTGTGCTAGCGCCTGCGATGAATACCAACATGTGGCGGCACCGTGCCACACAGCAGAACTTGGGAATCCTTAAAGATCGCGGCCATGTGATTGTGGAACCGGAAGAAGGCCCGCTCGCTTGTGGAATGACGGGGCCCGGGCGGCTCGCTGATCCTGCACGGATAGCAGAGAAAGTCTTCGCTGTACTAACTTTGAACCGGGATCTCGAAAAAGACACGGTTTTGGTAACTGCCGGGCCGACACAGGAGCCAATTGACCCGATTCGGTTTTTGTCCAACCGTTCTAGCGGAAGGATGGGATATGCTTTGGCCGAGGCGGCGGTGGCGCGGGGCGCTCAGACCATACTCATCTCTGGGCCAGTCCATCTTCGGGAGCCTGCGGGCGTCGAAATAATCAGAGTACGTACTGCCGCAGAAATGCGGGAAGCCGTTTTATCCCGGCTAGAGGCGGCCACGATTGTGGTAATGGCCGCGGCCGTTGCTGATTACCGTCCCACTGTTCGACACGATCACAAAATCAAAAAGACTGAAACCAGCCTTTACCTCGAGCTGGAACTCAATCCGGACGTTCTGGCACAGGTTGGTGCGCGAAAAGGCTCTAGGCTCGTGATTGGTTTTGCTGCGGAAACGGATAGCCTTCTCGAGGAGGCCCGACGGAAGCTGATCGCCAAAAACTGCGACATGATCGTGGCCAACCAGGTGGGGCTGCCCGATACTGGCTTTGAAACCGAAATGAATGCTGTAACACTGGTGCTCCGCACAGGGGAAGCCATAGAGCTGCCGCGCGCGCCCAAGCGCAAGATTGCAGACCAAATTTTTGACGAGGCCCTGAAGCTGCGGAAGGTTCTGAAAGCTTCCTGATGGACCGCGAATTGCTCCGGCAGTACCTGCTCTTCTATAAAGACTTGGGGGTGGACTTTCTCTATCGCCGCTCGAAAGCTGAAGCCAGTCATACTGACGAACCAACCCGGAAGGTAATAACCCCGCTTCTTCCGCCGGAGCCAGTTTCGTTGTTTTCGGGTCTGTCTGTCCCAACAGAGTGCGGTGATTCGCTCTTAAAGATTCTTGAGGACATCGGCGATTGTAAACGCTGCAGGTTACATGAACGGCGTACCAAAATCGTCTTCGGCGCAGGCAACGAAAAAGCGAAACTGGTTTTTGTTGGAGAAGGTCCGGGGGCCGAGGAAGACGAAAAGGGTCTGCCCTTTGTTGGCCGAGCTGGCCAGCTTCTTACGCAAATGATTGAAGGTACGGCGCGCAAAGAAGGCCTTTCGCTCTCGCGGGAAGACGTTTATATCTGCAACGTGGTCAAGTGCCGTCCCCCAGACAACCGCACTCCCTTGCCTGATGAGATGGAGATTTGCAGTCAGTTCTTGTTTCGGCAACTTGCGATCATCAGACCAAAGGCAATCTGCGCTCTTGGGGCGACAGCCGCAAAAGCTTTACTGGGGCGCCGTGAAGGCGTTACCCGGTCACGCGGCAACTGGTTTCGCTGGCGGGATATCCCCGTGATGGTGACTTACCACCCCTCCTACCTGTTGCGCCCGTATAACCAGAGCGCAAAGCGGGAAGCCTGGGAGGACCTCAAGAAGGTGTTGCATTATGTCTATGACTGATCCACGCACGGGATTGTTTATCACCTTCGAGGGGATGGACGGATGCGGTAAAACAACGCAGATGCGCTTGCTAACGGCAAGGCTGCGGGGCGCCGGCTACGATGTCGTGGAGAATTACGAGCCTGGCGGGACGCCAGTAGGGTCTCAAATTCGTAAGGTTCTGCTCGATGCCCGTAATCAAGAGCTGAGCCCGACCGCAGAGCTCCTGTTGTATTTCGCCTGTCGCGCGCAAAACGTCGACCAGACAATCCTCCCAGCGCTCCGAAAGGGGAAGATTGTTGTTTCCGACAGGTTTACTGACTCAACGCTGGCTTATCAAGCCGCCGGGAGGGGGCTGGATGCTGATATCGTCCGCACCCTGGACAGAATCGCATGCCGGGGACTCGTACCGGACCTCACTGTATTGCTTGATATCGATGCCGAAACCAGTCTTGCCCGCGCCCGGATCAGAAACTCTGGCGCACGATGTGACGATTCCTCCGCACTGACGCGAATAGATGACGAGAGTCTGGAATTTCACATTAGAGTCGGAGAAGCGTACGCGCAAATGGCCGCTAAGGAACCGAAGCGGTTTATTGTAATCGATGGGCGCCCAGATGTTGCTACCGTCGAAGCAGCTATCTGGCAGGCATTGGAACCACGAATCCGTACATATTATGATTGAGGATTTTTACGGGAACGAGCGAGTAGTGCGTGCTTTGGAGATTATGCTGGCCCAGCAGCGCATCCCTCAGACTCTGCTGCTGGTGGGGCCAGAGGGAATCGGCAAAGCCACTCTGGCACGTCGGTTGGCCGCCTACCTGTTAGGCGGGAAAGAGGAGATTGAACGAGATGATCTGAGTCTTCCCCAAAACCTGGCAATGATGGGGGAACGAGAAAAGTGGTCTGCCGAACAGCGCGCAGAAGATCCGCTGTTGCTGGCCTCTCACCCCGATTTCGTTACGTTCCCACCGGATGGCCCGCTGCGCCAGATTTCTATCCAGCAAATGCGCTTGCTAAAAGAGCTAGCGCAATTCAAACCGTTAAAAGGGGATCGCAGAGTCTTTCTAGTCGATAAAATAGACCGTGCCGGAGAACAGGCTGCCAATTCGCTCCTGAAAACCTTGGAGGAACCGCCTGACCACCTGATGTTAATTCTTACCGCGCAAAACATCTATGATCTACTGCCAACAATTCGTTCCCGAGCTGTACCCCTATACTTGGTTCCCTTACAGCCCGAGGAAATGCGGTCTTTTGTCGCCTCCCGCCATCTGGATGAACCCGAACGCCGTATTGCGCTTGCAGGCGGTTGCCCGGGCATAGCGATCTCCCTGGATCTCGAAGCATACGAACGGCGGAGGGAAGCGATGCTCGCATTACTGAAAGTATCCGCGGGCGTGGCCCCATTTGGGCATTGGTTACAGTATTCAGATAGCTTGGGAGGAGGCAGGCAAGACAAGAGGTTGGATGATTTTTTGCTAGTATTATATTCGCTGCTTGCTGATATACTTGCGGCCCACCAGCACCGCGATGAGATCCGTAACGTGGATATCAGAGACGAGCTTGAACAACTGGCTCGCCAGGTTTCATTCGATTGGATCCGCAAAGCGGTAGCTATTACGGATGAGCTGTTCGGATTGCTGCGGAGAAATATTCAGAAGTCGATTGCTCTAGATGCTTTCGCCATCGAGTTACGGGGGATGAGCTGACCCGAACAACTGCCCAAATCCCTGATGCAATTTTGGTCGGCAACTCTAGCCTGGAACCATTTCCTTACTGGACGTCCAATCTGTATTTGAAGCGATTCATCGCGAAACATGGTTCAACACCGGGTAAGAACAAGCCAAAGGCTTATCCAGGCGCGGCCCCCTCTTGCGGCTCAGCGACGCTTGTGTTATCAATTTAGTTAACAGTCGGCAACTCGAAACTTTCGGTTATCAGAATCCCGGAAAGCCTGCGAGTGTCACCTATGTGAAGTCTCTCCTGAGCGAGGAGTCATACTGTGGAAGCCACGAATCGAAAATTGATCCGCCCGAGTTTGAATGAAGTCAAAGAACAATTACAGTCTCGGCGCAATCAAAAGAAGTCGGCGCCGCCCGATCAGACCCACGCGGAGAGCTATTATTACATCAAGCAGATGCAGGCCAAGACCCCCATGGCGATTGTGCTTGCCGGCGGTGAGGTCGTGCACGGGGTAATTGAGTGGTACGACAAGTGCTGCCTCAAGGTAAATCGGACCGAGGGCCCCAACCTGCTGATTTACAAGCCCAGCATACGGTACATGTACAAAGAAAACCAGTAAATGCCTCCGGAAATCGGGCTCACGTGACCTCTTTGAGCCGAAGTCGGTATTGCCGACGACGCCCCGCTTCTTCGTAACGTCGCTTTTCGTCGTCCGTCTCAGGGATCACCGGAGGGACCGGTGTCGGCATGCCTTGGGAATCAAGCGCAACAAATGTCAGGTAAGCAGAAGAAGTGTGCCGTACTTCGCCTGTTGTCAGATCTTCCACCATAACCTTGACCCCAACTTCCATAGACGTTCGAAAGGCGCGGTTCACAGAAGAACGCAACACCACAAGCTGACCAATGTGCACGGGGTGCAGAAAGCTCATGTGGTCAACAGAAGCCGTCACTACTGGGCGCCGCGCGTGGCGCGTAGCAGCTATGGCGCCGGCCATATCCACCAGGTGCATTACGCGACCGCCCAGTAAATGCCCCAACGGATTAGCGTCATTGGGGAGTGCAATCTCGGAGTATTCGGAAATCGACTCGCGGACAGGGCGCGGTTTTAGCATTTCACTCACAGGGATCAGCATAGCGAAATCTACAAGCGCCAGAGAAAGAAGCGGCGGAAATGGGAAGAGCGGGTGTCTGCTGCAAGGAATGTAACGCAAGGGATTAGTAAAAAACGGAAGTAAGATGGCAGAGTTGGGAAAGAAGCTTTTGGGGCTGAAAGTGATCTGAGCGATGTGTGGTATAAAGAGAAATGCAGGCCTGGGTGTTGGTCGCAGCAGACGTGCTTCAAGAATTTGGGCGCGTAGCTCAACTGGCAGAGCAACTGACTCTTAATCAGTAGGTTGCAGGTTCGATTCCTGCCGCGCTCACCATTTAGCCCCTCCGACACGGCGAATGCTGGACACGAGAATGGAAGACCGACTGGCCTCAGTCGCGAGCCTATACAGGCGCCGGCATTACATAACGTAGAGAACGGGACAAAATAGAAAAGTCTTTGGGCTCGGAGAAGCCGCCTGCTCGGCTTGCGGTAGCGTGAAAGAGGTGTCTTCTTGACCCGACACCTTCAATTTCCTAGAATACGAATCAGGGGTGGCCCCCGAGTGTATATATGGTGTACGAGCGGGCCCTGTCACCAAGAAAAGCTGAAGTCCTCCGCTCTGTCATCGCGACATACATAAAGACCGGGCAGCCCGTAGCTTCCCGAACTATTTCCAGGCGGTGGATGGGTTCTCTCAGTCCGGCCTCGATCCGCAACGTGATGGCGGACCTGGATGAGGATGGCTATTTGTATCAACCGCACACCTCCGCAGGGCGTCTTCCCACAGAAAAAGCTTTCCGGTTTTTTGTGCGGGAAATCAGCCTTCGCCAGCCCTCGCCGGAGGAACTTGAGCGTTTGCGTCAGCAGTTTGTCGAGGTGGACAATGCTGAGGATTGGGTAGGGTTGTCCTCACGGGTACTCACGGAAATGACGGGCAACGTAGGTATCGCTGCGGCCGCTCCAACCAATAGCCGGGTGCTCGACCAAATCGAGCTCGTCCCGCTGGCTGGCCGCCGTGTTCTGGTCGTGGTGATCACCAGGGACCGTGTTGTTCGAAACCGCGTTGTTACCGTGGATGAGGAGATTTCGAGCGAGGAAGCCACTTCGATAAGAAACTACTTAAACCATCACTTCAGCGGGTGGACACTCTCCGATACGCGTGCCGAGCTGGAGCGCAGGTTGCGGCTGCAAAGCGCGTATTACGATTCTTTATTGCAGCGTCTGACAACACTCTACAGCAAAGGCGTACTGGATATTGACTCGGATCCAGAGGTGCATCTGCAGGGAGCTGCGAGCCTTATTGGCTTGGACTTGCATCTGACGCGCACTAAAATGCAGCAGTTGCTTCGCGCCCTCGAAGAAAAGAAGAAAATTGTTCAGTTACTCGATCGCTTCCTCACGGTCCCTCCGGGCGAAGTCACGGTACAAATAGGTCTTGGAGAGCTGCACCCGGCCATGAAGGAGCTTTCCCTGATCGGCATCAATGTCGGCGCTCTGGGAAGCATTTCTGCCAGGATCGCCGTCCTGGGGCCCATGCGAATGGACTACGCTAAGGTGATGACCGCTGTTTTACAGGTAGGCGAAGCTGTACAGCAACTTACCTCATAAAAGCGGGAACCACCCAGAAACCTTTCGCAGGGATCATTGTAGTCTTTGTTACTCTTAAAGTCAGAGGATATGAACGATAACAGGCAACAGCAGACTGCCAGCACAACACCCGAGCCGAGTACCACTCAGCCAGCCGAAGCTCCAACCGTCTCTCCCGCGCCCGATCTGGCGGCTCAGGTAGAGGCGCTGACCGCAGAACGTGCGGAATTGCATGACCGTTTGCTTCGCCGCCAGGCAGATTACGAGAATCTACGGCGCCGCACCGCCAAGGAAAAGGAAGAGATTCGCGAGTTCGCCGCGATGTCCTGCGTCGGTGCGCTGCTGCCAATTTTGGATGACTTCGAGCGGGCATTGACAGTTGAGTGTGCAGATCCCGACTACCGTAAGGGAATGCTCCTAATCTATCAGCGGATGTTTGAAACCCTGCAAAAATTGGGATTGGAAACCATCCGCGCTGAGGGGCAAAAGTTTGACCCCCACGTGCACCACGCCGCGGAGACCGTTCAAACGAGTGAGTTCGAGGATCATACCGTAATTGCTGAGCTGCAAAAAGGATACAGCTTCCGTGGTAAACTGCTGCGCCCGGCCATGGTTAAGGTTGCAGTGGCTCCACTGGACAAGGGTGGGGCGTAAACTAGCGTGAACAAGCGCGATTATTACGAAGTACTAGGCGTCGGTCGTGACGCCGACGAACAGACACTCAAGAGCGCCTACCGCAAAATGGCGCTTAAGTATCATCCGGACCGTAACCCCGGTGATAAAGAGGCGGAAGAACGTTTTAAAGAAGCCGCCGAGGCCTATAGCGTTCTCTCCGATCCGCAAAAACGTGCAGCTTACGATCGTTATGGGCACGCTGGCATTAGTTCCTCGGCCGGCGCCCCAAGCTTTGATCCTTCAATCTTCGCCGACTTCACCGATATTTTTGGAGACTTCTTCGGATTCGCTGATTTGTTTGGTACAGGAACTTCTCACCGCGGGACACGGGCACAACGTGGGGAGGATGTCCGTTATGATCTCGAGATCAATTTCGAAGATGCGATGAAAGGATTGCACGCGGAGATTCTTGTGCCCAAAACTGAAATATGCCCCCGCTGTAAGGGTCAGCGAGGTGAACCCGGCAAGGGCCTGGTGACCTGCCCACTATGCCGGGGACAAGGGGAACTTTTCCGGCAACACGGTTTTCTCTCCATCAGAAGTACATGCTCGCAGTGTGGCGGCACCGGTCGTCTCATTCGCCATCCCTGCACGCAATGCCGTGGCGAGGGATATGTGCATTCCGAAAAGCGCCTCAAGGTGAATGTCCCGCCTGGAGTGGACACAGGCACGCGCCTGCGGCTTACCGGGGAGGGAAACCCCGGCCACAACGGAGGCCCCCCAGGCGACCTTTATGTGGCCATAAAGGTGAGGGAACACCCCATTTTCGAACGGATCGAGAACGATTTGCATTGCACGGTTCCCATTAACATTGCTCAAGCAGCACTGGGCACGGAAATCACGGTGCCCACCATAGACGGCCCAGAAGCGCTGAAAATCCCGGAAGGCACGCAGCACGGCACGCGTTTCCGCTTGCGGGGCCGCGGTGTTCCCTTCCTCAATGGGCATGGTCGCGGCGACCTGTACGTTCATGTGGAGGTTACTGTTCCTGCGAAACTGACGCGCGAGCAACGCAAGCTGCTTGAACAGCTCGCGCAGACTCTGCCTGCTCAAAATGAGCCCCACGAGAGACGCCTCTTTGACAAAGTGAAGGATTATTTCATGTAGGCCATAGCTTCAGATATGGCGGCCGAGAGGCTCGGGCAATTGCACCACCCTGAGTCCACTTACAAATTTCAGCCGACGTGGGAGTTGCGTTTTCCGACCAGACGCCATAGCGCGTTGGTCTGCTAAGCGATAATTGTCTGACTGGAGGATAATGCATCGCAGCGTATTGTTACGTGGCGCGCGGCAGTTACTGACCCTGCGCGGACCAGCAGGTCCAAGGCGAGGCTCGGCTCTTCGGGATCTTGGCATCATCGAAAATGGGGCTGTATTAATTTACGGGGGCCGCATTGTCGAAGTTGGCACCAGCCGGCGGATTGAAAACCTGGCATCAGCTAGGCAAGCACAGGAAATTGATGCCTCCGGCTGTGTCGTAATGCCTGGTTTTGTCGATAGCCACACGCACATGGTATCCGGGCCTTCCTGCCTAAACGAGTACGAAGCAGGGGATCTTAGCAAAGCGGACACCGAAAGCTCTGAGATGGCCAACAAGGTACTGGCTGGAGTGAAAGTTGTGCGCACCAGCTCTTCACGCAGGCTTCAGATGCTGGCGGGCCGGCTAATCGAGAATCTTCTTCGTCACGGGACAACCACCGTAGAGATCAAATCAGGGTACGGGCTTGAAAAAGGGGCCGAAGTGAAAATCCTCAGAGTAATATCTCAACTTCACGACAGACCTATGGACGTGATCCCCACATTTCTCGGCGCCCATATCATCCCTCCAGAATTCGCCGGACGGCCTGAGGATTACATTGACTGGCTGAACACAGACGTGCTGCCTTTGATCCGCCAGCGGCGACTGGCTCGCTTTGTGGATGCCGTCTGCCATAGGGACACTTTCCGGTTTCATCAAGTGAAGCGCCATCTGGAGGCCGCGCGCCAGTTGGGATTCGATATAAAAATACATGCCGATCAGTTCCATCATTCTGGCGCCGTTCGTGTAGCTGTGGAACTTGGGGCGGTCAGCGCCGACGACCTTCAGCACGCAGACAAAGACGACATTGCGATCCTGGCGCAGTCACAAACAATGGCCACGCTCCTGCCGGGGGCTAATTTCCACCTCAGGAGCAGCCACTACGCTCCGGCCAGAGCGCTGATTGATCAAGGCGCTGCTGTGGCTCTCGCCAGTGGTTTCGATCCTGTGACATGCCCCACAGGCAGTATGGCCGCCGTTATATCCCTGGCCTGTTCACAAATGCATATGGCGCCAGCTGAGGCCATTTCGGCCGCCACTATCAATGGGGCACACGCGCTTGGCTACGCCGACCGCGTCGGTTCGCTGGAATGCGGAAAGCAGGCGGATCTGATAGTCCTTGACGCATCCGACTACCGGGAAATCCCGTATTATTTCGGAATGAATTTGGTGATTCTGACAATGAAGAACGGGGAGATTATCTACCGGCGTGGAGACGTTCAATGTGCAGACAAATCGTAGAGTGCGTGCCGAATTTTTCTGAGGGCCTGAACATGCTGGTTGTCGACGCTATCGTCGATGCGGTTAGCACCGTCCCGGGCTTATTGTTACTGGACAGATCCTCAGACGTCGATCACAATCGTTCGGTGCTCACCTTTGCGGGTTACCCCGAAGCGGTCGCCGAAGGCGCGATACGGGCCACACAGAAAGCCGTCGAGCGTATCAATCTGAATCGCCACAAGGGGGTGCATCCGCGGATAGGCGCGGCCGACGTAATCCCCTTTGTTCCTGTGGCGAATATTGATCTTGACGAGTGTGTTACGCTTGCCTGGAAAGTTGGCCAGGAAATCTGGGAGCGCCTCGCGGTGCCGGTCTACTTTTATGGTGCGGCCGCGCGGGTAAAAGAGCGGGTGGGTTTGGCCAATATCCGCCGTGGGGGGTTCGAACGTCTTCGCGAGGCCGTACACACCGATCCGAAACGGCGCCCTGACCTTGGCGGTCCACTCCTACATCCCACTGCAGGAGCGGTCGCGGTAGGCGCCCGGAAGTGGTTGATCGCGTATAACATCAACCTGGAAACATCCGATGTAGAACTGGCTAGAACCATTGCAAAAACCGTCCGGGCTTCCTCGGGAGGATTCCCGCATGTCCAAGCAATGGGAGTTTTTTTGGCTTCGCGCAAGCTTGCCCAAGTCTCCATGAATTTAACTGATTTCGAGCAGATTCCTGTGGATCATTTGTTTGATACCGTACGCCGGGAAGCAGAACAGAGAGGAGGAAAAATTGCGGGCAGTGAGATCGTGGGGCTAATCCCCAAAAGAGCCTTCGAGATGGCGCCTGAGTTCTATATGCGCTGTGAGAACTTTCACCCAAACCTTATCTTAGAGAACCGCATTGCCGCGTTACGATTGTAGATAGGACGTGTTTCAACTACTGTGCACGATAAACGGCCAGAATGGTTACGGGCTCAGGGGCCGGGTGGTGAAACGTACCGGAGTCTGAAGGCGCTGATGAAAGGCCTCGCGCTGCACACGGTCTGTGAGAGCGCAGCCTGTCCCAACATGGGTGAATGCTGGAACCTCAAGACGGCGGCCTTCATGATCCTCGGCAGCGTATGCACCCGCCGCTGTAACTTTTGCGCAGTACAAAAAGGGGCGCCGGAACTGGTGGATTACGACGAGCCACGCCGCGTGGCTGAAGCCGTGGCGGCGCTTGGCCTTCGCCACGCCGTCATCACAAGCGTGACTCGGGACGACCTGAAAGATGGCGGAGCTGAATTGTTTGCGCTCACCGTCCGGGCAATTCGGGCTCGAGTGCCCTGTTGCCGTGTAGAAGTACTGACGCCAGATTTTCAGGGTTCTCACGCATGCATCGACATTGTCCTCGACGTCACCCCGGATGTTTTCAATCATAACGTCGAGACCGTTCCGAGGCTTTATCGTAGCGTGCGACCAGGGGCACGTTATGAACGGTCCCTAGAGGTTCTCGCTTATGCCGGCAAAAGGCGACCCGAGATCCTGACAAAATCCGGGCTTATGTTAGGACTAGGAGAAACAGAGGAAGAGGTATTTGAGGTTATGCGTGATCTTCGTGCGCACGGCATCCGCATTATCACCCTGGGCCAGTATCTGCGCCCGTCACCCGGTCATCTTCCGGTTGCACGGTACATAGCCCCTGAAGAATTCGATGCTTATCGCAAGGTCGGCTACGCAATGGGCTTTTTGCACGTAGAGTCCGGTCCGCTGGTGCGCAGCTCATACCACGCTGCCCGAGTTGCAGAAGCCTCAGGCTTCGATGCCCACACGTCTCACCGTACAATGGGAAAGTGACCTTGCTCACCATAGACGAACAGATCACATACCTGAAGAAGGGCCTGGCGGAGCTGATTCGTGAGGAAGAGCTTCGCGAGCGATTAATTGAGTATGGGAAGGCCGGCCGCCCGTTGCGGGTTAAGGTCGGATTCGATCCAACCGCTCCCGACCTGCACCTAGGCCACACCGTTCTTCTTCGAAAGATGAAGCATTTTCAGGATCTTGGCCACCGGGTCATTTTTCTGATTGGCGACGGGACGGCCCGCATCGGCGATCCTACAGGCCGGAACGTCACGCGACCGCCGATGACCGCTGAAGAGATCCGGGAAAACGCTGAAACGTACAAACAGCAGGTGTTTAAGATCTTGGACCCAAATAAAACAGAGGTGCGGTTCAATAGCGAATGGTTGTGCACGCTGAACTTCGAGGACATGATCCGGCTTTGCGCCAAGTATACTGTGGCACGATTGCTCGAGCGCGACGATTTTGCAAACCGCTATAAGCAAGGGACACCGATATCCGTTCACGAGTTGATTTATCCGCTGGCGCAGGCATACGACTCGGTAGCCCTGGAAGCCGATGTAGAGCTGGGCGGCACAGACCAGAAGTTTAACCTCTTGGTGGGAAGGGAGATACAGCGCGATTACGGGCAGACTCCCCAAATTGTTGCGACCACACCGCTACTGGAGGGCACTGATGGAGTCAACAAGATGTCCAAATCATTGGGCAACTACATTGGGATTGATGAGCCCCCCGAAATAATGTTCGCCAAGATCATGAGCATCAGTGACGAGCTGATGTTCCGCTACTATGAACTGCTGACCGATTTGAGCCTTGGCGAAATCGGGCGGATGCGAAGACAGATCGAGGCTGGCGAGCTGCACCCGATGGACGCAAAGACGCAACTGGCCCGTCTTATTGTCACTGATTTTCATTCAGTGGCCGACGCTAATCGGGCTGCGGAGGAGTTTAATCGAGTAGTGCGCAAGGGGGAAGCCCCACGCGGATTACACTCGGTGAAGCTTGACGGCTCGGTTTGCAGACTTGACAAGGTGTTGGTGAAGGCGGGGCTTTCTTGCTCGGTCAGTGAGGCTACCAGAAAGATCAAAGAAGGGGCAGTGGAGGTTGACGGAACACGGGTGCGGACGCTAATTCAATTGGACTCTCCTGGAGAACATATAATCAGGCTCGGCAAGAGCTGGAGACGTGTTATCGTCTAGTAGAAATGGCCGCGTCCGAAACGATTGTCCATCTCAGCAAGAAGCTAATTCCTTCAGCCATGCATCTCAATTTGGCCGCTAACTGGAACCAGACTCCGGAGGATTGGGAACGTATTCTGAAGCTTGAACCTGAGGGCTGCTTTGGCCTGTTCTGCGATGGCACACTGGTTTCCACCACAACGGCCATATGCTACAAACAAGAACTTGCATGGGTTGGGATGGTGCTTACGGATCCGGCCTATCGCGGCAGGGGCTATGCCCGGATCCTTATGGAGCGTGCGCTGGAGTTTGTTGCGCAGCGCGGCGTAGCTTGGGTGAAACTGGACGCGACCGATATGGGCCGGCCCTTGTACCTTAAACTTGGCTTCGAGGATGAGGCGCCGGTTGAGCGATGGATGGCGCAAGCTCCAGCGGAAATACGGCCTTGTGACCTACCCATATATGAACCCAACCATACGCTTGACCTGGAGGCTTTTGGAGCTTGTCGATGTGCGCTGCTTTCCACGCTGGCAACCGTAGAGGCTGTTTCACTTCCGGGAGAAGGATTTGCAATGGCAAGACCGGGAAGTCGGGCAGCGTATTTTGGACCTTGTGTGACCCGCACGCCCGAAGCCGCGCGGCGGTTCCTGCAATGGTTTCTTGCACGTCACCCGCGGGAGTTAGTGGCTTGGGACATTTTGCCGAACAACCTCGAAGCAGTACGACTGGCAAAGGAATTCGGGTTCGAACGACGGCGGGAGCTGGTCAGGATGGTGCGGCCAGGTCCATCTGCCTTTGGGCCATTCGCTCATAACGATTCCTATGTATTTGCCATTGCGGGTTTTGAGTACGGATAATTCGTGATGCGCCGCAAGCATTACCTCTGGAAACTCCGGGAGCGGACCCTTCAGCTTGGTGATCAGACTCTTATCGTCGGCGTGCTCAATGTAACTCCGGATTCTTTTTCCGACGGCGGGAAGTATCAAGATCCCGACCGAGCCTTCGCACGAGCATTGGAAATGGAAGAAGAAGGCGCTGACATCATAGATATCGGTGCGGAGTCCACCAAGCCGGGCTCGGCACGCATTTCCGAGTCGGAAGAATTGCGGCGTCTCGTTCCTGTGTTGAAGCGCCTGCGGGGGCGTCTGGCGGTCCCGGTATCTGTGGATACCTACAAATCTACTGTAGCCGGGAAAGCATTTGAGCTAGGGGCCGAAATCGTTAACGATCCGAGTGGCCTGACCATGGATCCCCAGTTGGCCCGTATCGCCGCTCAATATAACGCCGGGTTGGTGTTGAACCACATGCGCGGAACCCCCGAGACCTGGGCCAAGCTGCCGCCACTGCCAGACGTAATGGGAACTATTTTGCATGACCTAGACGCAAGCGTCCACCGCGCCCGCCTCAGTGGCGTGGAAATGTCACGGATTGTCATCGATCCCGGCATCGGCTTTGGCAAGCGTAAAGAACAGAATTCGGAAATTCTTGCCCGACTCGGCGAGCTAGCGCGCCTGGACCTGCCGATCCTAGTCGGACCTTCACGCAAGTCGTTTCTCGCACAGAAGGATAAACGATCCACGGAGTTTGCCACTGCTTCGGCTGTAGCTGCCGCTATCCTGGGCGGCGCGCATTTGGTTCGCGTGCACGACGTGCGTGAGATGAAGGTGGTGGCTGCTGTTGCCGACGCAGTGTTGGAGGCCGGAGAACGGCCGGAACGTTGAGCGGGCTACAGGCGCCCCTTAAAGCTTTTGACAGCGGGGGCAATAGTGGGTCCCGCGCTGCGCCACGACGATACGGCGGATGGGAGAGCCACAGTGGACGCATGGCGCTCCCGTCCTCCGGTAGACAAGGTGCTTATACTGAAAGCTGCCCGCGCGTTCCATGGCATCTACATAGTCGGAAATGGTCGAGCCACCCGCCGCAATGGCTTCGGAGAGGACCTGGCGTATGGCTTCAAAAAGGCGGCGCACGCGGGCTTGGTTGAGGCTGGAGGCTTTTGCACGAGGGTGGACCCCGGCACGAAAAAGGCTTTCATCCGCGTAGATATTTCCGATTCCGCGTAGAAACTTTTGGTTTAGTAGTAGAGGTTTCACGGCGCCGCGCCGCAAACGCAAGCGGGCCGCAAAATCTTTAAATGTAATAGCCAGAGGATCGGCGCCAAGGTAATCAGGGAGCTGCTGAACCCACTCAATGGAGCCGAATTTCCTGGCGTCGTCAAATCGAAGTGAACCCTCGTCCAGATAAAGCATCGCACGAGTGTGCTGCCCGGGGACGCTGTTGAGAAGCAGCCTACCTGTCATGCCCAGGCGAATAAGGAGCATCCCTTCAGTGAGCATCAGTACGACCATCTTGCCGTACCGAGTGACTTTGAGAATTCTCTGACCATTCGCCCCCTGAGGGTCACCTCGGCGCACGCAATCGGAAAAAAACCGGAGCTCGAGAATTCTGCGGCCCTCCAGATGAGGTGCAAGGGTTCTAACGATGGTTTCTGCTTCCGGAAGTTCAGGCAAGGTTCTAAGCCTATTAGTGTAAAATGGAAACCAAGGAGCTGAGCCACCCTAGCTCAGTTGGTAGAGCGGCTGATTCGTAATCAGCAGGTCGCCGGTTCAAGCCCGGCGGGTGGCTCCACACCCGCAGGGCCACTTCAAGCCGGGTGCTCTCATAGCCCTTTTCCGCGCAAAAGGTAGAAAAGCACCGGAGTAATTAGTAAAGACAGCACCATGGAAACCGACACGCCGCCAATTACTGCAATAGCCAGCGGTTGCAACAGTTGTGCCCCGGTGCCAACATTGAAGGCCAGTGGAAGCATGCCGGCAACGGTCGCCAAAGCAGTCATCGAGATAGGGCGTAGCCGCCGGCGACCAGCGCGAAAAATCGCCTCCTGCAGAGGGTAACCCTGGGCCGTATAGTGCTGCTCTGCATCCAGCATAAGAATTCCGTTTTTCTGCACGATGCCCACCACCATAATTGCGCCCATAAAAGAGCAAATGTTGAGGGTGGCTCCCGTCAGATAGAGAGCCAACAACGTGCCCGAACTGCAAAGAATAGTCGCGATCAGGATGGCGATGGGGTGCGAAAAGGAGCGGAATTCGATGACCAGAATTACAAAAATCAACAAAATGGAAGCAAGCAAGACCTGGGTCAGCCCCAAAAAAGACTCTTGCTGGATGTGATACAGGCCCCCATATTGGATGTCCATGCCGGGTGGAATCGGGACCTCCTTCGGTAACCGCGCCTGGATCTCCCGCATGGTGGACCCCAGATCCCGTCCTGCCAGGCGGGCAGTGACCGAAACGAAGTTCCGCAAGTTGTCGCGGTGAATTTCCGTCTGGCCCTGCTCCATTTCTACGTCAGCTATGCTCGACAAGGGCACCGTGGCGCCAGTAGGAGAGGTGATGAGCAACGACTGTAGTTTTTCGACCGAATCGCGGTATTGCCACGGGTAGCGAACACGAATGCCGATAAGCCGATTGCCGCGAATCATGTTTGAGGCTACCTGCCCATCTAGAATCTGCCCCTCCAAATCCGCCACGTCACGAACACCAAAGCCAGCTCTTTGCGCCTTCTCCAAATTCACACGGAAATTGACTGCGGGCCCAATGACGAAGTTCTGGTTCACAACATCCACTACCCCTTTTACTTTGGGTAACCACTCCTCAATGTCCTTGGCCGCCTGGCCGGCGGCTTTTTGGTCATCCGCGAAAACCTTGATCTCAATCGGCTGTGGGGACCACACTAAGTCTCCTATTAAATCTTCCAGGATATGAGGAAACTCGACTTCAATCGCAGGCTCGCTGCGCCTGATTTTTTCTCTCAGCTCTGCGGTAACCTGTTCGACCGAACGTGTCCGTACGCGCTTGAGCCGAACCAGAAAGTCACCGGTGTTGGGTTCCGCAATGGCGAGGGCGAGACGCGCGCCCGTTCTTCTCGAATAACTTTCCACCTCTGGAGTTTCCCGCAGGAACTGCTCAATGTGCAGCAGCACCCTATTGGTCTCCTCAAGTGATGTGCCTGAGGGCATAATGTAGTCGAGCACGAAAGCACCTTCATCCATCTCCGGCAAAAATCCGCTCCCAAGACGGGTGTATACGAGCACCGAGACGCCTAAAATGGCGACAGCCGCGACCAGCATTAAGCGCGCGTGGGCGAGCGACCACTGTAACGAGCCTTCATAGTGCGCCGTGAGCCATCGCATCAAGCGACCCTCCCCAGCCTGCTTGGCTTGCTCGACTCCGCTTTGATCCGCTTTCGGCCATTTCACAAACTGGCGCGCCAACAAGGGCGTAAAGAAAATTGCCAGAAACAGTGAAGCCAGTAAAGCCGTCACCATGGTCATAGCGAGAGCCCGGAAAAATACCGCGGTAATGCCTCCGAGAAATACCAAAGGGACGAAGACTGCTATAGGGGTCAAGGTGGAGCCGATCAGGGCGGGAGTGAGTTCATGAACGGCGCTCTTGGAAGCTTGCTGTGGTGTCTGTCCGAGCGACAGATGCACCATAATGTTTTCCACCATGACGATGGCGTCGTCTATTACCACACCGATCGATGCGGCCAGCCCCCCCAAAGTCATCATATTGAAACTCATGTGGAAGAGCCGCATGAACACGATCGCGCACAGCAGTGCTATAGGAATGACAAGCGCAGCAACCAACGTCGTCCGCCAATTTTTTAAAAACCCCACCAGGACAGCCACTGACAAAAGCAGACCAATGACTATGCTTTCACTTACGCTGCCGATGGAGTCTCTAATTTGCATTGACAGATCGTAAAAAACATTCAGGCTGACGTTATAAGGCAAAGTCTTGCGGATGCTCTTCAATTCCTGATTCACGGCATTGGCGATGGCAACTGCATTGCCATCCGGCTGCTGGAGTACATTCACCAGCACAGCCGGGCGCCCGTCCGCAGTGACGATGTTGTACACGGGGCGCTCACCCGGCACTACCTGTGCCAGGTTCTTGATAAGCACAGGCGTGCCTTTGACTACTTCGACCACCGTATTTTCGATATCTTCCCGACCTCGCGCCAGCCCGGTTACCGTCGTTAGGTAAAGACGGTGGTTTTCCTGGATCATTCCGGCAGGCTCGACAATGTTGTTACTGCGAATGGCGTCGAAGACTTTCGTTAATGGCACACCATAGCCGTTCAATTTTTCCGGATCCACCAAAACGTGATATTCCGGCGGGCGCCCACCCACGATCCGCATTTCCGCCACTCCTGGCAGACGGTACAGACGCGGCGTTATATCGTAATACGCCAGATCCCAGAGTTCAGACAAGCTCTTGTACGGCGAGGTGATGCTGAAACCAATCATGGGGAAAACAGAAAAAGTAAGGCGGTTCACGTAGAAACGCGCCGAAGGCGGCAACGACGGCATAATCTGTGCCATCCTGCCCTGCACCAGGTGCAATGCATTCAGAATGTCGATGTCCCAGCGGAAAAACGCGTTGATTTCCGTGGATCCACGGGCGGTCACGGAACGAATATCCGTGATGCCTGGCACTAGGCGAATCGCTTCTTCGATGGGACGCGTCACCGAGAGCATCTGTATATCTGCCGGAGTAATGCCGTTGTCGACCAAAATGACGATGCGCGGAAAATCGGTTTGCGGAAAAATAGCCACGGGCAGGCGAAAAATAAAAATTGCTCCAGCCAGAGCAAAACTAAGAACAATCAAGAGCAGCGCCCGGGCATGTGCTTCGATCAAATCCCCAAGACGTCCACTCATTGCGGTGTGCCCTCCCAGTGGACCTCGGTGCCATCGGGCAGTCCGTAGCCGCCCTCAACAACCACCAGCTCCCCCGGCTTGAGGCCACTGGTGATTTGCACCTTGCCGTCAAAAATCCGTCCGGTCACGACCTGCCGGAGGTGAACGATCTTGTGGCTGTCGACGACCAACACGGATCCGCGTGATGTGCCTTCTACCAACTGAACGGCCGGCAGTGGCGCCACCACGCTGCCAGGCTGCATGCCCGTGAGGACCTTCAGGTCTCCGAAAACTCCGGCACGGAGCCGTTCGTTGTCTGGAATTTCGCACCAAACTTCCACGCTCCGGCGGGCAGCATCGACGACCTTGCTGACAACAGAAATCTTTCCTTGAAAGCTCATGCCCGGATAATCGACAGCCGTAAAGGAGCAAGGCTGGCCTTGACGCACCGTCTCTGCCTGCTTTTCAGGTACCTGCGCGCGAGCGACTACCGCCGCGAAATCCATAACTGTAAAAACCGGAGCATCCGGCTTGGCCATATCACCCGGGTACAAGAACTGGTCGGTGATCACGCCCGCGAAAGGGCTACGGAGGGAAGCATACCCCACTTGTGTTTCGACCAGCGCCAGTTTGGCTTGTGCTTGCTCGAGACGGCTTTGTGCGATACGCACATCGCTTTCCCTAGAATGGTGCAAAAACAAATCCAAAGACCTGCGCGCTACATCGTAGTCCACCTGGGCTTTGGCTAACTCGGTCTGACTTACCAGCAGATCCCTCTCTGGTATCGCCCCGTCTTTAAAGAGTTGCTGGCGCCTCTCGTAGATCTTCTGTGCTTGATTGAGCGCCGCTTCCGCCGCGGCCACCTGTCCTCGGGCCCTTTCTACATCGGCCGGAAGGGTACCAGAAGAAAGCTTCTCGAGCGTCTGGCGGGCGTCTTCCACAGCCGCCACAGCCTCTGCCCGTTGGGCAAGCAGGTCCCGGTCGTCTAAGACTGCCAGCGTCTGGCCGGCAGCCACACGGTCTCCCTTTTGCGCGCGCAGCTCGCGGATCGGAGCGGTAATGCGGGACGCCACGTTAGCCTGCTGGCGGGGGAAAATACTGGCCGGCGCCTGAATGGAGAATTCAACCGTCTCCGTACGCGTGAGAGCAACCTTGACAGACACGCTCGGCTTCGCAGGTACTTGCTCTCGGGATCCACACCCCACAAGCACCAGAAAAATAAGCAAAAACAAGACGTGTTTCATAGTCCAGCTGCCGCCTCCAGGTCTGCTTTCGCATTCAGGTAATTCGCAATGGCGGCGTAATGATTCGACTGCGCTTGCGCCAGCTGGCTCTGGGCCGCCACTACATCCAGCGCAGAGCCTTCTCCGCCTTCATAACGCAAGCGGCTCAATCGGAGATTTTCTTCTGAAAGTTTGATTTGAGACTCCGTGAGCATAATCTGATCGTAAATCGCCCGCACGCGCGCCAAGGCATCCTGATACTCACGAGAAAAATTTCGCGTGGTGATCTGCCGGGTGGTATCCACTTGCTGGGCGCGGAGCAAAGATTGATGTTCCTGGCTGCGGCTCCGCATCCAGTCAAAAACCGGGATGTTGAGATTTACAAAGGCCGCATATCCCCTGTCCTGAATATTGAAACGCAAAGAATCAATACCGTACTGAAAGACTAAGCTGGCCTGCGGAAATAGTTCTGCGCGGGCGCGTTTTGCATCCGCCAGATACGCTCGCCTCTGTGCTTCCAAGAACCGAAACTCAGGGCGTCGAAGGAAGACGGAAGGACCGCCAGGAGGGGGATCGGGTGGAGGTAGCGGCTTGTCAAACACGTCTTCTATTTGCAACGGATCAAAAACATTTTCCGTCCAGAACGAAGCCAGCCGGTGATTTGCTATCTCAGCGTCCAGCTCGGCGGCGCGCTGTGACTGCTCAAAGAAAGCGACCTGGGAAGCTGCCTTGGCTACATCCGCCTGCGCAGCCTCGCCGTTTTGGAAAAGCAGCCGCGTGCGGCCTTCGAAACTTCGAGCCTCCTCGAGTGCAGCCCGGTTGACTTCAACCAGCCGGCGGGCAAGAAGCAGTTGGTAATATGCTGTTGTAACGGCACGCCTCAGATCCCGTTCCGAAACGGTCTCATCCGCTGCCGCCGCGTCCTGTTCGGCGCGCGCCCGCGCCCACGCGCTACGCAGGCGGCCTGAAGTGTCAAGTTCCTCAACAGCAACAAACTGCGATGTGTATTCGCGAATACCGTTCAAGGCCACGAAGCTAAATTCACTGCGGTTGTTCAGCAACGGGCTGTTGTATGTCATGCCCGAACCCCAGCGGAGTTGTGGCAAGAACCCGGAACGGGCCTGGGTCAGCCCGTAACCAGCGATTTCACGTCCTTTCTGCGCTACGCTCCAAATCGATGGAACCGACCGGGCCAGGCGAATGCAGTCATTCAGCGTAAGAAGCTGGTCTGCCGGCTGGCATGGACGGGCCAACAGGACCAATGTGACGCAAATACAGATATGGGACGAAATTTTCATGGCCAAATATGTGAGGATGTGCATTATACCTTCTGTCGCAGCATGGTTGCGACGTAGGGGGCAATGAAAGGTTTACGGAGTCCGGACCCAAAAGTGACAGTACGACGCCTGCCTGCGCTCCATCTTGCCGTCCGTGCTAAAATTTTGCACCCCAGGATCTGCTGGTAGCGTGGCAGATTTTGCCGGAGCATAATGTGTTGGAATACGACAGTGGAGAAGCATATTTTGAATAACTCGTATTGGCTGTGGTTGATACACCGGAGCAGAGACGGGGTGCGCACTAATGTCCGCCTCATAGCTATGTTCATCGGCGTTTGGTTTGCCTGGGGTGGTTTCGGTTTGATGCTTGCGCCGATGTTGGTGGCAGGACCGTTCCACTGGAAGCAGGTTCCACCCCCACCCCAGCGCAATGGCCGCATGATAGCTGTACGTACTGTTCCGGCTCTCGAGGAGGCACTCCGGGACGCCCACCCCGGCGACACCATTGTCCTGGAAGAGGGGATCTATACGCTTGATCGGACACTCTGGATAGTGGATAAGACACATGTGACACTTTGTGGCCGCTCGCGTGATCCTTCCAAGACAATCTTGAAGGGGAAAGGATGGGGCAAACCCAGCGATGATTATCGGACAATTGCCAATCAGGATCTGCTCGTGATCCGCAGCTCCCAGGACATCCTGATTGCGAACCTTACCTTCGCTGATGGCGCGCATTACGGGATAAGAATCGGGGCTGATAACGATTTGAGCGCGCCTAACCCAGGTGGGATCCACATATACAATTGCTATTTCCGCGACATAGCGACCCGGGCTATAAAAGGCGTAGCGATGGCTAATCGCAAGCCCGTATCAGGCGGTTCGGTACGTTTCTGTGTTTTTGAAAACACAAAAGTGCCAGACCCTTCATGGAGCTGGGCGATCTACGGCGGCAATTACATTTCTTCCATCGACATGATGTACCTGGAGGCGTGGAACTTCTCCGATAACCTATTCCTTAACATTAAGGGTGCAACCGGAGGTGGGCGGGGAGCCATCTTTGTGTGGAACCAAAGCCGTAACATTGTTGTTGAGCGCAACGTGTTTGTAGGCTGTGACCGGGCAATAGCCTTTGGAAATCCATCCAAGCCGACAGGCTATCAAGAGGGAACGCTGCACGTTTATGACGGGATTATCCGCAACAACTTTATCATTGTGGGCGCGAATCCTCATACCACTGGCGTCAAAGGAATCGAAATCGTGTGGGTCGACAATGTCCAGGTGCACCATAACTCCATCTATGCGCCCGACCTTCAATACCGTGGCATTCATTTCTTCCAGAAGATACACCGCCTCCATGTAGCGAATAACCTCGTGCGAGGGCGTATTGATGGAGAAGGGGATGCCTCGCTCAACGGAAACGTCACGGGCATGCTGGAGGGCTGCTTCGTGAACCCACAAGAAGGGGATCTGCACCTGACGGAGCACGCCACGGAAGCATTGGCTAAAGGCGTTTTCCTCCCGGCCGTTAAAGAGGACATAGACGGCGAGAGGCGCCGGGACCCACCCGAAGTCGGAGCTGACGAGCGCATCATCGGGGCGCGTTAGGCCGCTTACTCCCGAAGCATTTGATCGCCGGAAAGAGATAATCATAGCATCAGGTTGGTAATAGCGGAGCTAATGCCTGCTTCGGGTCGTTCACGGAGTAAGCCTGTCAAGGGTTTCCCCAACGGTCCTCGGCCTGAACGAGCCGGGCGGGCATCAAGTGAGGTGTTTGACGGCCGAATGTGAAAAGCGCTGTACTATACCTTTACTCCATGCATGACATTCAGCGAACCAATGGGATGTTACGGCAAGTATTGAGTGTAGCCTTGTCATTGGGATCAGTCGCTATCGTGGCCTTACCAGCAGTTACTTACGAGGTGGGGCCCGGAAAAACTTTGGCACGCCTACACGATGTGCCATGGGAGACACTACAACCAGGCGATACAGTGCTGATTCAATGGCGTCCGGAACCCTATAGAGAAAGGATACTTATCTGTACACGCGGAACCGCGACAGCGCCTGTCACGATACGCGGGATACCTGGCCCAGAAGGTCAGCTGCCTGTCATAGACGGCCGTGACGCATGGTCGCCTCCTGGTCCGTCTGCCTGGGACAATGGGCGGTCAGTAGTCCAGATCGGCAATGCCAACTATGAGCCCGGCACGCTTCCCTCATATATCATTCTCGAGAACCTGGACATTCGTAGCGGTCGGCCGCCGTACACCTACATTACGGCCGACGGTTCGAAACGCATTTATCGGAAAAACGCAGCCGCGGTTTACGTGGAACGCGGCGAAAACCTGATTATCCGGCACTGCGAGATCCACGACAGCGGAAATGGGTTGATGATCGGCTCTAGTGATCGTAGCGTCTCCGCAAAAGTGCTAGTGGAAGCCAACTACATTTACGGCAATGGCATTGAGGGAAGCCTCTACGAACACAACAGCTACACGGCTGCAAGGGGAATTACATTTCAGTACAACCGTTATGGCCCGCTGCGCGCAGGCGCGCGAGGCAATAATCTCAAAGACCGTTCGACGAGCCTGGTGATCCGCTACAACTGGATCGAAGGTGGTAACCGGGAACTGGATATAGTCGACGCCGAGGACAGCATCCAGCTGCGTCAGGATCCAAACTACCGGACGAGTTTCGTCTACGGCAACGTGCTCATCGAACGGGAAGGAGATGGCAATCCCCAGATGGTTCACTACGGAGGAGACAGCACGCATATCGATTGGTATCGCAAAGGGACACTCTATTTTTACAACAACACTTTAATTTCCCTCCGGACAGACAGGACAGTGCTATTTCGCTTGTCCACCAACGAAGAGCGGTGCGAGGCACACAACAACATTTTTTACACTGTGGGATCCGGAAGAACACTGGCGCTGTTGCAATCCGATGGAATCCTCACGTTGGGCCGGAACTGGCTTAAGAAAGGCTGGGTGATGAGCCCAGAGCCGCTACGCGGGCAGGTCCTTCGGCAGGCTTCTCTGATCGAAGGCGAAACGCCTGGATTGGTTGAAGGTGGGCCTCTTATGTTTCATCTTGCCCCCACGTCGCCGTGTATCGGACGTGCGGGAAAGCTGCCTAAATCCGTAATAGCAGTATCGCAGGAATACATCATCCACCAGTCGGGCCAATCTCGTAAGTCGAAAAAGGTCCGCGATCTGGGCGCCTTCGAGTTTCGGCCGCAATCCTAGAGGTTCGATAACGCTGACGAGGAAAAGAAAGCTACAGCCACAAACTGCGCCGCTTGGAGCGTAACAGCCATATGAAGAAGGGTCCGCCCATCATGGCGGTAATCACGCCAACGGGGATTTCCGTAGGAGCAAGGATGGTGCGCGCCACAGTATCGCAGGCCGCCAGGAAGACGGCACCCACGAAAAACGACGCGGGCATCAGCAGGCGATGGTCGGCACCAAGCCATAATCGCAAAGCATGGGGCACAATGAGACCCACAAACCCGATGGGACCCGTAAACGCGGTAATCGAGCCTGTAACCAGGGAGCCAGTTAGATACCCCACTAGGATCAAGCGCGAGGCAGGCACGCCTCTTGCCGATGCCCATTCCTCTCCCACGGCCAGCAGATTCCATTCACGCGCTCTGCGCACCAGGTATACGATGGCAGGGAGTGTCACCACGGCAAGCCAAGCTAGCGTCGAGTATTCCACAGCGTCGATGCCTCCCAGCAGCCAGCGAACAATGGCGAAAGACTGTTCAAAGTTTGCCATGTATTGAATGAAGAGGATACAAGCCAGGCAAATGCTGTTGATGGTGATTCCCGCAAGCAGTAGGGTAAAGGAAGACATGCGGCGTCCATCACTGGCTAGACCAAGTACGAGAAACAACGTTATGGCTGCCCCGCTGAACGCGGATGCCCATACGGCTGGAATACCGGCTATCTGTTGCCAGCCTGCGGAAATTGCCAGTACCGCGCCAAGAGAAGCTCCACTTGAGACTCCCAACGTGTACGGCGTGGCCAGCGCATCGCGGAGCAGAGCCTGAAACAGTGTCCCCGCTACAGCCAGGACGCCGCCAGCAAGAAATGCCAGAAGGACCCGCGGAATCCGTGCATAGAACAGGATTTCGGCGTCTGGCGATTTCCCGGCGAAAGCCCGCCAATAATCGATGTGTGCGGAACCTATCAGCGGAAGTACGAATAGGGCGGCGAGCACAACTCCGGCTGCTATCGCCGTAGTGAGCCAGAATCGGCCAGGGGTGACTGCCTTAATTCCCATAAACAATCCACAGACGCCCATCCTGCGTCTTGTTGATTTCCACTTCCACCGAAAAAACTTCCCGAATGTTCTCTACAGTAAGAACAGCTTCGGGGTCCGCGTCGGCGACGACCTCTCCGGAGCGTAGCATCACCACCCGGTCTGCATAAGCACCCGCCAGGTTCAAATCATGTGTAACAGAGACCACGAGCAGGCCTTCACGACAAAGGCGCCGGAGCAATCCGTAGACAACGACCTGATGCTCCAGGTCCAGGAAGGTTGTCGGCTCATCCAGCAGCAAAACCCTGGGCGACTGCGCCAACACCGAAGCCAGAATCACCCGCTGCTTCTCGCCGGCGCTTAAAGATCGAAAGTCCCGGGAGCGGAAGGCCAGCGTGTCTGTGGTCAACATGGCCTTTTGTACTGCTTCACGGTCCTCAAGCGTTTCGAAAAGTCCATTACCGTAAGGGGTGCGTCCCATTAATACGACCTGCTCGGCGCTAAACGGGAACTCGAGATGAAACGTTTGCGGAACGAACGACACCTCGCGGGCGAAGGCCCGGCGCGGCCAGCGGCTCACCTCCAGCGCACGGTAGGCGCACCGCCCTTTGTATTGAAGACGTAAGCCGGCCATCAGGCTGAGCAGGGTAGACTTTCCTGCGCCATTTGGTCCCACAATAGCCACCAGTTGGGATTCAGGCAGCTCAAAGCTGATGTGCCTGAGGATGTCTGTCCCATTGAACTGAACTACAGTATCTCGCAAGGAAAATAAAACGCTCAAAAACCGGCCTCCGGGTGAATTATTCTCACCAATTGACGTGCTGCCTGGGCCACACGTGGCCCAGGCACGACATATATGTCCGGGGAAACAGCATAAACCCTGTGATCCCGCACGGCAGGCACAGAAGAAAAACGATTCCACAAAGTTACCACGGCCTGTCTTTGCTTCGCCGTCACGCCGTTTGTACCAGCCATATCGCTCATGTCCACGATCACTTCCGGCTTTCTGGCGAGCACCTCCTCGATGGACACCTTGGCGTAAGCAGCCCGTGAATCGTCAAAAAGGTTATTCCCACCGGCGATACGCACAAGTTCAGCCAGGTACGAGGAGCGCCCCACGGCGATCAGCTCCTCGATCCGCCCTGGCGTGCGGCCGACCAAAAACAGCACGCGTTTTCGCGGCAGCCCGGAGGTACGTTGCCGAATCAGCGCCAAATCGCGCCTGATGAAATCAGTTAATTTTTCGGCTCGCGCCGTCACACCGGCAAGCCTGCCAATCTGCAAGATCGAACTGCAGATGCCGTCGATCGTCGAATCATCCAACTCAATAACATGCAACTGTAGGGAAGGCAATCTCACGGGCCCACGGAGCATGCTCTTTTCAACCAGCACCACATCTGGCCGGAGGGCAAGGATAGCTTCCACGTCAGGACGAAGGTAATTACCAATTTTCGGCTTAGAAACAGCTTCTGGTGGGTAACGGCAGAAGGTGGTAACGCCTACAACCCGCTCACCCAGTCCCAGCGCGTATAGCATTTCCGTGATGCTAGGCGCCGTGGAGACAATACGCCCAGACTGCGCTAGGGCAACCCAATACAATACCGGCAGCAGGGTGAGTTTGACTACCATGCTACACGTACGCCGCCTCGGACACTCCGCGACTGGCTGCTGTAACCGAGGACTTCTTCATAACGCATGTTGAGTAGGTTGTCAGTGCGCAAAAAGGGAGAAATATGCTCACGCAGTTTGAAGGAGGCCATCGCATAAACGTTCCGGTAGCCCGGATTCCGTGTTACTCCCAGGTTGTAATCGTAGTCCTGCCTCTCCCCGACAAACACAGCCCCCATCTGGAACCAGCAGCGCCGTGGGGCAAAGGACATAGACACAGCTCCAGAGCGCGCAGGACGCCTGCCGAGCTCCTGGCCTATGCCGGTAAAGGGACTAGCCGGCGTACTGGAGCGAATAATGCGCGTCCACAAGCGCATAAACGACCCGGAGAGCTCAATCTGTCTGGCGAGCCGAACACGCCCAGACGACTCCATACCGCGAGCGCGGCTTTTGTCCACGTTCTCCCAGCTCCCCCACAAAGGTGGAGGCAAAGATACGAAAGTAATGAGGTCGGTGAACGAGTTATTGAAAACCGTAACATCGGTAGCCGCGCGGCGGCCAAACCATTCCCCCGCAATACCGGCCTCATAAGTGGTGGTTTTCTCGGGGAGAAGTTTTGGATTCCCGACAAAATAAGCTTCGCGGGAAAAGTTCTGGATCAAACTAGGCTCAGTAATGCCCCTACCCGCGCCGAAACGGAGGAAAAGGCGGGAAACCGGGCCGTGCTCTCCGACCAGAAGAAAATTGACTGCTCCACGCGGAACGAACTTTCCGCCAAACGCGCTGCTATGCTCCAGTCGCGCACCTCCGGCGAAAAACACCCGGCGGGCAAGTGCTCTCTGTACATGTAGGAATGCCCCATGATTACCTCGCGCGACGATCCTTTGGGACACGTCCCCTTGCTGCCGCTCGTAGTCGTAGCCAAACACAATGGAACCGTCCCGTTGGTCTAAGGTTCCGAGATAACTGAAATGCTTGCGTGAGGTCGCGCTAAGATAAGGCTCAGAAAGCGGATAGAGGGTCACTTGCTGCTCCACCAGCCGAGTCCCAGACGGTATTACGGACGGCAAATTATTCGGATCTAGGAGGCTAACAAGGTATGTGCGAGGTACGGGTGTGGAAACATCGCGGACCAATGCCGCCAGCGGGTAAGGTCCCTCGATGTTCCAGTCGGTGTAAAGGTCCCTTATCCTGTGGTACCCAAAAGCTATCTGTTGGAAATAACGGCTACCACGAACGTCATCAAGACGCAGGGAAACAACTGTGTCGCGGTTCGTTTCGGCGGCGTCAAAATCGTACAATCCGTAAGCCACCTGACCGGGCGCGCCAACAATCGAGTCTCCTGCTCTTACCACTCCCCGCAACCGGGTGTTCGGCGACAGGTGCAGGCCGAGGTTTGCGCTGCCTACGGTATTTCGATAGGCATCATTTTGAAATTCGCCTACCGTATGGAATTGCTCCGCATGGAGGGAATAATCGATGAGCGACCCGGAACCACCGGAAAGACCTGCCGTCCAGCGGTCGGTTCCAAAGCTTCCCCGTTCATAGGAGAAGGAGCCGTGTGGCCACACACTCTCTGGATCCCCTTGCTGGGTGAACAGTTGGATGACGCCAGCAGCAGCTTCGGCGCCGAATATGGGACTTTCGGGACCGCGCACCACCTCGATACGTTCGAGATCGCTTGAAGTGAGATGAGCGAGGTTGAACTCACCTCCGGGATCGTTGACGGGGACCCCATCAACCAGAACCAGCGTTCCCGTGCGCTCTGCGCCTCGAGTAAAAACAGAGGTGAGGCTGCCGTATCGTCCGGTAGTTGTCACCTGCAAACCGGGAAGGCTGCGGAGCACGTCAGAAACAGGTAAAAAGTCTCTTCCTCGAAGATCGGCGCGCGTTACTATACTAGCGTCGACGCCGGCTTGCTCCACGGTCGTTTCCGCACGAGTTGCAGTAACTACAATGCGCTCATTCAGGCCGGCGATGTTCAGCTGCACCCGTACAGGCGTTTCCGGCGTCAGCTGGATATGTTGCACTTCGAAACCGGGCGCGGAGATTTCGGCTTTGCAGACGGCCATTCCGGTTATGCGGAACCCGCCGTCTGGCCCGGATTGCACTGTCTTATCATTGCACCGTACGACGGCGCCACCAATTGGCTTGCCGGACGGGTCAACGACCGTGCCCTCAAGGTTGCGGGTCTGTGCCTGGACTGTCGGACATGGCAATACCGCCGTGAGAAGAAAAAGAAAGGTTGAAATAGTTGGCTTCATGAGACGTTCTCCCTCGGAACGCATCACTCATCTCAACGAGGAACCGGTCTCCTGGCTTGCGACTTGGCCTTAATTTTTGGAGGGTTGCCCGGCCTTCCCGCTTTCGCAGTGACCGTGCGGCCGTCCTACTGATGTCGCTCACAGTTGCGGGGCAGCGGCGGATTTGCACCGCCTTGTCGTACATTCCTCGTCTGCGGGTGATCGTTTGTCAATTATCTTGTATCTAGTCGCCGTATAGCCTCGAGGCCAACAGCGATGCTTTCGAGTATAGCAGGTTGGCCCTACTGAACGAAGCCGGCAACGAAAAGTTCCGCCGAGGCTCTTGCCCGAACTTCGACTGCTTGCTGCTCGGCGAATTGCATGCGCTTAATGTCAAAAGCCATAAGCGGCCCATCATCACCGTCTTCCATTCTGATGACAACAGCAGTGCAGGCCAAGTACCTGGGCGTGATGGAAACTGCAGTGGGTAGGGTTATTAAAATATGGGCTACATCACCTACCTTTGGAGGGTCGAGCCATGCCTCACCAGGACAGCGTATCGAAACACCTGAACGGCTCACTTCACAGGTATACCCGTGCAGCTTGAGATGTGGTTTATCGGGGAATGACACCCGGCAAGACAGCTCCAAGCGGAACCGCTGTCTACGTCTACGTTCTTGCGTCGGCATAGGAAAACATATAGGACTAGCGTGAACTATGACAAACTGCAGCCAGACCATCTGTTGGCTTGCCGCCAAAACTGGTCCAGTACTATAGTCGTGCACATACGAAGATCCTCTCAAGCGGTCTACGGCGCAAAAGGCATCCATGCCTCTTGAGAGTGGAAGGACTCTGCCCACCGGCCAGGAATAATAGTCGAACAGCACGGGCATTGGCCATGCTGCGTGAGCCGGTATTCGAGGACACGAAAACCACGGCGGCGTATGAGGACCTCTCCACAGCCTGGACACTTGGTATCCTCAAGCCCGGGGACCAAACCCGGCAGATTACCAGCATAAACGAAGCGCAAACCAGCCCGACGCCCTATCGAAGCCGCTCGGATCAACGTCGAGGCCGGAGTATTGTCCGGATCTTGCATTTTGTAATCCTTGTGGAAGGCTGTTACATGCCAGGGAATGTCCTGAGAGACTTCGGCTAGGAACTCAGCTATCTTTGTGAGCTCCTCGTCTGAATCATTGAACCCCGGCACGACCAGCGTAACCACTTCCAGCCAAAAACCCATCCGGTGGATCAGCCGTATGCTCTCGAGAATCGGCCCCAGCCTTCCGCCTAGTCTGCGATAGTTCTGGTCCGAGAAGCTTTTCAGGTCCACCTTGTAAAGATCCACATAAGGTTTCAGGTATTCGAGGGCTTGCGGAGTCGCGTTCCCGTTGGAAACAAAGCCGGTAAGCAAACCGGCCTTCTGGGCTCCCTCAAAAATGGCTACGGCCCACTCGGCTGTAATCAGGGGTTCGTTGTACGTGCTCACTACCACCTCGGCGCCGAGCTGGACCGCATTTTGGACCAGCCTGCCGGGATCAATAGGGTGGAAGGGAACGACTGCCTTCGGATCCCGGATTGCCTGTGAAGTTATCCAATTCTGGCAATAAGGGCAATGCAAATCGCACCCCAACATACCGAAGCTGTAAGCCAAGCAACCGGGGCGCACGTGGAAAAAGGGCTTCTTTTCGATCGGATCGCACTGTGCGCCTGCAACATAACCCCAGGGAACAAAAAGTTTACCGCCCCGATTGAAGCGAACTTTACAGACCCCGGCCTGTCCTTCCGGTATAGGGCATTGATGGCCGCAGGCGTAACACCGAATGCGCTTGCCGTCCAAGGGCTCCCAGAGAACACCTTCCCGGACATTGGCCTCCAGAGCCTGTGCCAGTGTAGCCATCTCCAATAGACAGTATCCCGCGAATAGATTGTCAGCGCATTCAGGAAAAGCTCCCCAGCCCCCACGTTTGACTGCGGCTCTGCTATCTTGTGATGATTGGGCTGGCGATGGCTTTTGATGTAAAACCGATGCGGGAGTTCATGGTGCGCCCGGCTGTCCCTTCGGCGCTGTCAAGGTTGCCTGAACTCGCAGCTAATCTTTTCTATACTTGGGATCCTACCATTCGCTCTCTGTTCAGGCGTCTGGATCCAAGCGCGTGGAAAGCATCCAACCGTAACCCCGTCCTAATGCTGGGGCGCATATCCCAGGAAACTCTGGAAAAAGCCGCTCTGGATCCACGTTTCCTGTCCCTTTACCGGCAAACGTGTGACCGGTTCGATGCGTACATGAGGCATTCGGAACCGCTATACAAGCAGAGAAAACTGATTGCTTATTTCTGCATGGAATATGGTTTGGTAGAGTGCCTCCCCATTTATTCCGGCGGTCTGGGCATGCTTGCCGGAGATTTCCTAAAGGCGGCGAGCGATTCGGGCTTGCCAGTGGTTGGAGTCGGACTTCTTTACCAGAAAGGCTACCTGGAGCAATTCTTAAACCCTGACGGATGGCAGCAGGAACATTACCCTGTGAATGATTTTTATACTTTGCCGGTGCAACCCGTTTCTGACGAAAGCGGCGGAGAGTTGAAAATCAACGTGAAGCTGCCCGGAGGGCCTGTTTTCATCAAGGTTTGGTGCGCCGATGTGGGGCGTGTCAAACTGTATCTGCTCGACACCAACATCGAAGAGAACACGAACCCCGAGTACCGAAACATTACAGACCAGCTTTATGGAGGTGACGTTCACACACGTATCCGGCAAGAGATCGTGCTAGGTATTGGCGGGCTCCGCGCTCTGAAAGCCGTTGGTCTGGAGCCGGACGTTTTCCATATGAACGAAGGCCATTCCGCGTTCCTTGCTCTGGAACGCATTCGGCTGCTGATGAAAGAGCAGGGACTGAGTTTTGAAGAAAGTTTGGACGCTGCGCGCGCCGGCAATATATTTACAACCCACACCTCCGTGCCCGCCGGCATTGATGTTTTCGATGCCGGAATTATGCATGAATACTTCGGAGAATATTGTCAAGAAACAGGCATTTCCTTCGACCGGCTAATGGCTTTAGGCCGCTGGCACCCCAACGACACTCACGAACGCTTTTCAATGGCCATCCTGGCCATTCAAACCTCCTCATATCGCAATGCGGTCAGCCGCTTACATAGGCGTGTATCTCAGGAAATGTGGTCCGGATTGTGGCCCCAGCTGCCCGTCTGGGAAGTACCCATTACCTCGATCACCAATGGGATTCATTTACGCACCTGGCTAAACACGGATTTGGCGCAGCTCTACGACCAGTATTTGCAACCAGACTGGCGGGAAGAATGGGATGACGCCTTGATGTGGGATCAGGTGAATGAGATTCCCGACCAAGAGCTGATTGAGGTGCACAGGAGAAGAAAGCGCCGCCTCATCAACTTCATTCGTGAGAGGCAGGTAGCTTGCGCCGTGGCGCGCAAAGCTTCGGCAAGTGAAATCCAGCGTCTTTCTGAAGTTCTTGACCCTGAGATCTTCACCATCGGCTTCGCCCGCCGCTTTGCCACGTATAAGAGGGCGACGCTTCTGTTCCGCGACGTAAACCGTCTGAAAAAGATCCTTTGTAACCCTAAGATGCCGGTTCAGGTGGTCATTTCCGGAAAAGCACACCCCAAGGATCATCCCGCAAAGACGCTAATCCGCGAGATCGTGCAGCTCTCAAGAGACCCTGACTTGTTCGGGCGGCTGATTTTCGTAGAAGATTACGGCATGCAGGTGGCCCGCGAGCTGGTTCAGGGCGTGGATCTTTGGCTCAACACGCCCAGGCGCGGCGAAGAAGCGTGTGGAACCAGCGGAATGAAGGCCGGCATCAACGGGGTTCTGAGCCTAAGTATTCTCGACGGATGGTTCGACGAAGCGTACGAATACACCGGCGGTTGGGCCATAGGGGACCGGGAACCTTACGCCGAAGACCAGGACGAGATTCACGCCAGAGCGATCTATTCACTGCTTGAGAATGAGATCGTGCCAATGTATTACCAAAGGAAAGAAGAAGAGAACGGATCGGAATGGATGCGACGGGTCAAGCAGTCCATCAAGTACCTTAGCCGCCAGTTCAACTGCCGGCGCATGGTTGAGGAATATATGACCCAGCTATACGAGCCGGCCTACGCGGCTTCGCAGGGTCAAAAAGAAGACGGTTACGAAAAGGTGCGTCGTAAGACAAGATGGTCCGCAGAGGTTTTGCACGTCTGGGACAAGGTGACCTTCGTAGATCTTGGGCCGGCGCCTAATGGTCCTGTTGTGTCGGGGCATCCTATTCCGGTAAGAGTTGCCATTGAGCTGGCCGGCCTCAAGCCGGACGACGTTCGCGTGGAGGCTGTTTTCGGGCGTGTGGGGGCAACTGGGGGCCTTGAAGAAACGGAGGTTATTGCCCTTCCTGCCGTAGAGCAACACGGTACCGTTTACGTTTTTGCCAGCGATATTCTTCCGCAAAGAACCGGTCGTGTAGGTTATGCCGTGCGCATAGCCCCTAACCATTACAACGACCCGCTGACACGCTCCTGCCATGTGCCGCTGAAGTGGGGGGGCGAAACAAGGGCGCACTCATAGCCGTGCCTAATTGCCCCAGGTTCTGCGAGGGTGTAGCGCCGAACGAGTGCTAATGCGGGGCACGAAGTGAAGCATGCACAGTTCAGACAGCCCCGGTAGGCCAGCCTTTAGAGCCTGCCTCATCGAGCACCTCCCGCACCAAACCCTTTAACTGTTCGCGCGTCATCTCGTCGAGCCGCACGCGAAGTGGCAGCGCTGTATCTCCGAAGTGTACCGTTTGCTGCGGGAAAGGCATAACAATTCCAAGCTCATCGAACCGTTTTTTAATCCGGCGGTTCATTTCCCTGCCAACCGTCCACTGCTCCATGGGAGCCGTCTTAATTCTGGCTTTAATGACTATTGACGAAGGAGCAAACTGATCCACGCCGAAAACCTCTAAAGGCTCGAGGATCTTTTTCTGATAGTCTTTTTCCTGGATCATCTCGGCCGCCACCGCCTTGAGCGCTTCCACCACGCGGTCCGTGTCTTCTTCGTAGGTTACGTTCAGGCTGAAGACATAGTACGAGTACCCGCGCGTCATGTTGGCGAGGCTGTTGATCGTGCCGTTGGGGAAAACGTGGACGGTTCCATCCAGACTTCGTAGAACGGTAGTGCGCAAGTTGATCTCTTCGACCAGGCCGGATACTCCATTGATAACAGCTACGTCGTTAACGCGTATCTGGTTTTCCACTAGTAGAAAGAGCCCGCCGATAAGATCGCGCACCAGGCTTTGCGCTCCGAAACCGACCGCTACACCAACAACCCCCGCGCCAGCCAAAATCGGACCGATGTCGAATCCCGCTTCGCGTAACACCATCACAAAAGCCAGGATCCAGATCAGCACAGCCGAGGTCTTTCGGAAGATGCCACCGAGGGTTTCTGCTCTCTTGTCCAGCTCGACCAGGGGGCCGTCCGCGTGTCGCCTCATGGCCTGCACTATGTGATCCTGGATTTTGGGCACGTACCGGCTGACAATTCGGGTTGCCAGGAATGCTCCCCCGAAGATCACAATCAGTCGGGTCGCGTTTTTGAGGAGTGGATAGAAATTCTGAAGTGATACTTCTGGAACGCTTGCCATAAGAGCCATCCTAGCCCAGGCCCGGTGCAAATACAGGCGGCTGTTACAAAATCAGCATGCAATCTCCGTAAGAATAAAAACGATAGCCGGCTTCCACGGCGTGTCGATAGGCCGCCAACACGAAATCCTTTCCTGCGAAGGCGCACACCAACAACAGCAAGCTGCTGCGCGGCAAATGAAAATTCGTCAGCAACGCACCTGTTGCCTGGAATTGGAAACCGGGATAAATGAACAGGTCGGTTTCGCCTGACATGGCTTCAATTCCTCCCCGCAACATGGCTGTTTCGATCGTCCGCACGGCTGTAGTCCCCGTGGCGACGAGCCGTTTTGCGCGGTTCATTGCGAGGGCGCTTTCAGCGGGAATTTGAAACCATTCTGGGTGTAGATGATGCCGTTCGACATTCTCCTCGTGAACAGGCTGGAAGGTGCCGAGTCCCACATGCAGAGTTACTTGTACGATTTCCGCACCCGCGTGGCGGCATTGCTCCAGTATTTCAGGTGTAAAGTGCAGGCCGGCTGTAGGCGCCGCAACAGAGCCCGGCTGGGTGGCGAACACTGTTTGGTAGCGCTCTCTGTCCAAGGGGACATCCGGCCGTTTGATGTAAGGAGGAAGCGGCACATGGCCGATTTCGTTGAGACACTCGTAAATGTCGCCTTTACAAAGAAACCGGATCGTTCTTTCTCCAAATGCACCGCGTCCAATTACTTCGGCCACCACGTCATCGGAAAACCTCACTCTTTCTCCAATGGGCATCTTGCGCCCCGGATGAACCAGTGCGAGCCAGGTCTTGGGATCGCCCCCAATTGGATGTAACAAAAACACTTCCACTTTACCGGTAAGATACTGCCAGCGTTTTGGATTATGCTTGCCGATGGGAAGCGCGCGGACTCCCTCCCGGCGGCCATACAGGCGGCAAGGAAACACCTTGGAGTCGTTCAAGACCAGACAATCGCCTGGTCCCAAAAAATGAGGAAATTCCCGGAAAACGTGATCTTCCCAGGTTCCTCGCGCCCTGTCTAGGACAAGCATCCGGGAAGCCGCCCGGTCCTCGATAGGCACTTGTGCAATACGGTCTTCGGGTAAGTAGTAGTCAAATTCGGACAGGCGCATAGAGGACGATCGCCTAATACAGCGTGGGCTACCTTACGAAATCACTCTTTCCGGCCAAACTGCCACGTCTAGGTACCCGCAAGGGTGATTCAGGACCATTAGGCTGCATTCATGACCGGAACAGGTGTCGCAGTACACTAGACCTTAGGATAACAATTTGAAGATCCTCGGTATCGAGACCTCCTGCGATGAAACTGCGGCAGCCGTGGTGGAGGACGGCAAAGAAGTAGTCTCTTCTGCCGTAGCGTCTCAGTTGTCCACACACGGCAAGTACGGCGGGGTCGTGCCCGAGCTGGCATCCCGGGAACATCTACGCGCCATTGTCCCAGTGGTCAACGCTTCTCTCGAGCAAGCCCGGACAAATTTTGATGAGCTTGCGGCTGTGGCGGTGACGTCCGGGCCCGGGCTGGTAGGTTCCCTGCTTGTCGGCATCACCTACGCCAAGGCCCTATGCTTCGCACGGAACCTTCCGCTTATCGGCGTCAATCATCTGGAAGGTCATATTCACGCTGTAGCGCTCGAGGCGGGCCGGACGGGAGCAACAATCGAGTACCCGGCTCTGGCGCTGGTAGTCAGTGGGGGGCACACTCACCTGTTCGAAGTGCTTCAAGGCTTCCGCTACCGTTTGCTGGGCAAAACGCGCGACGACGCCGCTGGAGAAGCCTTTGACAAGGTTGCCAAACTCCTCGGATTCGGCTACCCAGGTGGGCCTGTAATTGACCTGTTAGCACAACATGGTGATCCTCTGGCCATACGGTTTACCCTGGCGCGCATGAAGGGTAATCCGCTGGATTTTAGTTTCAGCGGTCTAAAAACGGCTGTTTTGCGTTGGGTCGAACAGCACAATATCGCTGAGGAACTGACAGCCCGCCAGAAGCTGCTACTGAACAATCCGCATCCCAGCGTGGAACAATGGCTCGCCGTGACATCGCGCGCTACGCTCGATCTGCTTGCTTCTTTTCAACATACCGTAATCGAGGAGCTATTACGGAGGATACGGGCCAGTGCTGAACAGATACAGGCACAATCGGTGATAGTTTCCGGTGGCGTCGCTTCCAATTTGGCGTTGCGGAAAGCCGTCGTAAAGGCAAACCTTCCTTGCCCAGTGTTTTTCCCTTCTTTTGGCCTGTCTACCGATAATGCGGCGATGATTGCCGCTGCAGCGTTCCCCAAGTATTTGCGAGGCGAGTTTAGCGATTTCAGCCTAAAGGCTCAACCTAGCCTTTCTCTGGCATGAAAGTGAAAATAACATTTGACAGCCGACAACCTGTGACCTTGTAATGAATCTCATGCTCGAACGGCCGATTGCGCTACTAGTACTTTTTAGCTTGGCAACCTCCGCGGCTGTAACGCGTGTCCAGCTCAGGGAACGCTCAGACGTGCTGGAGGGAGCCCCATTTGGAAGTTCTGGGTCATATGAACGCATCATTGGAAAAGTTTTTTTCACAGTGGATCCGGAGTTGCCTGGCAACCGCATCATCTCCGACATAGATCTCGCGCCGCGAAATGAACGGGGTCAAGTAGAATTTTCCGCCGATTTGTATGTTCTTAAGCCCCGCGATCCGGCTCGAGGCAATGGGACAGTGTTATTCGAGGTCCCCAACCGTGGCGGCAAGGGTTTGCTGGGGATGTTTTGCAACGCCGTTTCGACCCGAGACCCGCGCTCAGAGAAGGATTTTGGCGACGGATTTCTTTTGACGCGTGGTTTTACGCTAGTCTGGCTGGGCTGGCAGTTCGATGTTCCGAAAGAGCCGGGTTTGATGCGTCTCTATGCGCCTGTGGCACACCATCAGGATCGTCCCATTACTGGTGTTGTCCGCGCCGAATATATCCCGACCAGCAGAGTGTTGAGCTTTTCGCTGGGTGACCGTACGATGATTCCCTATCCCGTCGCCGACCCCGCAAATGCTACGAACCGTTTGACTGTACGGGACAACGTGCTAGGGCGGAGACGGACTATTCCCCGGCGTGACTGGCAGTTTGCGCGTGCACAAAATGGGAAGCCTGTCCCCGACTGCACGCAGGTTTTCATGAGTTCCGGGTTCGTCCCAGGAAAAATTTATGAAGTTACTTACAAAGCGCAGGATCCAGTAGTCGCTGGGCTAGGCTTGGCAGCCGTCCGCGATTTCATCTCGTTTCTGAAATACGGCATCCCGGGAGGCAGCCGTACTCTGCTGGGAGATCAGCGCCGCTATCTCAGGCGTGCAATCGGCTTCGGCTCCTCGCAAAGCGGCCGTTTTTTGCGCACATTTATCTATCTGGGTTTCAACGCAGATGAAGAGGGCCGTAAAGTTTTTGACGGGGTGTGGGCCCACGTTGCCGGCGCTGGACGCGGTAGTTTTAATCACCGTTTCGCACAACCGTCCCGCGACGGGCACCCCTTCATGAATACTCTCTATCCAACAGATATTTTCCCCTTCACCGATCTGGATCAGACTGACCAGCTCACGGCCCTCACCGATGGCATTCTGCACCGTAGCGCGGCAGCTGGTGTCGTCCCGAAGATTTTCTATACCAATGGATCCTATGAGTATTGGGGGCGGGCGGCTTCCCTGATTCACACTAGCCTGGACGGTAAAAAGGATGTGCCATTGTCCCCCATGACCCGCATATACTTCTTTTCCGGCAGCCAGCATGGACCGGCGCCTTTTCCGCCCCAGAGAACGGCTACACAAAACCTTCCAAACTTCACTGACTTTCGGTGGTGCATGCGCGCGCTACTGGTGAGGCTGAACCGCTGGATTACAGATGGCACTGCACCGCCCGTTTCGCGATATCCGCGTGTGGCCTCGGGAGAGCTTGTGCTTTTGCAACAGGTTCGTTTCCCGAAAATCCCCTCCGTGCGGTTCCCAATACGCTTGCATCTTGCCTACCGAGTTAACTATGGACCAGAGTTCAGGACAAAAGGAGTAATAACGATCGAACCACCGAAAGTGGGAAAGCCGTTTACGGTTCTTGTACCGCAGGTAGATGCCGATGGTAATGAAACCAGTGGCATACGCATGCCCGAAGTGAAAGTACCACTGGGGACTTTTACCGGCTGGAATCTGCGCGCCCACAAAATTGGCGCTCCGGATGAACTGTACAGCATGGTGGGGTCGTTTATTCCATTTCCCAGAACAAAGGCGGAACGCATACGAACGGGCGATCCCAGGCGCTCGATCGAGGAACGTTACGCTGGACGCAAGGATTACCTCACAAGGGTTTCAGCGGCAGCCTATAATCTGGTGAAAACCGGATATCTTCTCCAGGACGACCAGCCCGAGCTGATCAAAAGAGCAGGAGTGCACTGGGATGTCATAATCGGAGGGAAATTGCGCTAGAGTTGGGCGGCTGGCCTCATGAACTGCCAATCAGAATGCCGGTGAGGAATACAAGCAACCCACCCACGACCACTTGGAGGGCCGCAGGCAACAATGGTGTGTCCATATAACGATGACGGATGTAACTAATAGCAGCCAATTCTACAAGCACAACCCCGATGGCGACTGCTGTAGCGAGGCGAAAATCGGGAATCAGGTATGGCAGGGTATGACCGATTCCTCCGGTGGTAGTCATGAGCCCGCAGACCAAGCCGCGCACCCAAGGGTGACCCCGACCGGTTAAAGAGCCGTCGTCGGAAAGCGCCTCGGCAAAGCCCATCGAGATCCCGGCTCCTGCGGAAGCCGCCAAGCCAACGAGGAATGCATCCCAACTGGTTTTTGTGGCGAAAGCGGCCGCGAATAAGGGTGCAAGTGTGGAAACAGAGCCATCCATAAGACCGGCCAGGCCGGGCTGCACAACCTGCAATACAAACAGGCGGCGGGTGGTGGACGCTTCGGCTTCCCTCGCCTCAGGTGTGAGATGGCTGGCTTCAAGCGAGGCCGCAGTGGCAATATGGCGGGCCTCTACTTCCGCTAGATCACCAAGCAACTTGCGCGTGGACGCATCTGCAACGCGTTGGGCGGCACGCTCGTAGAAGCGGCGTGTTTCTAACTCCATGAGCTCGGTCTGTTTCCTTGCCACCTCAACACCCAACGGACGTACAAGCCATACCGGCCGACGTTTGACGAAGCCCTTGACATCCTCGCGACGGATCAAAGGAATGTGTTCACCGAAGCGCCTTTGGTAGGTCTCAATAAGAGTTCTGCGATGTTCTGACTCCTCCGCCTGCATCTGCTCAAAGACCTTAGCGGTTGCTGGATAGGACTGGCGCAAGGCATCTGCAAAGTCAGCGTAAATGCGGCTATCTTCTTCTTCGAGAGAGATGGCCAACGCGAGAATTTCACGTTCGGACAGATCCTTAAAATCTTTGGCCACGGCATTTTCAGGTTATCTGAGGTCATAAAGACGGGGCAAGAGATGATACGATGAAAACAAATGCATCCCAATCGTCCGGAACAACCCCTGAAAGAACCAATCCCCGGAGTGCGCAATTTGATTGCGGTCGGGTCAGGGAAGGGTGGCGTCGGCAAGACAACGGTGTCCGTGAACCTGGCGGTCGCGCTTGCGAGATCAGGGTATAGCGTTGGACTTCTGGACGCCGACGTTTACGGCCCAAATGTACCGCGGATGATGGGTATTCATAAGATGCCGGGCGTGCACGAAGAGCGCATACAGCCGTTGGAGCAGTTCGGTGTCCGACTGATGTCCATGGGGTTCTTGAACCCTGGTGATCGCCCGCTGATCTGGCGAGGCCCGATGCTCCACAATGTTATTCAGCAGTTTTTGCGTGGGGTGGACTGGGGCGAATTAGATCACCTGGTCGTCGATTTGCCCCCGGGCACAGGAGACGTTCAACTCAGTTTGGTGCAAAGCGTTCCTATTAGTGGAGCCATCGTGGTGACGACGCCGTCGGATGTGGCTCTTGAGGATGCGCGAAAAGCTGTCCACATGTTTCGCCAGGTGCGCGTGAAGGTTCTTGGGATTGTGGAAAACATGAGTTATCTGGTTTGCCCACATTGTAACCAGCGCATAGATGTGTTCAGCTATGGTGGCGGTCGCAGGGTTGCCGAGGAGTTGGGCGTGCCTTTTCTGGCCGAACTACCGCTCGATCCCGAGGTTCGCGCCGGTGGGGACTCTGGTAAACCTGTAGCATTGCGCGACGGGGATGCCCCGCAAGCGGAGGCCTACTCAAATCTTGCGCGGAAAACCACTGAGCGCCTGGCATCGCTCGGGCCACAACAAGGCCCCCAAATGGAAATCACCGAATAGGATCTGGATTTCACCCCACACCAGCGGTCTGAGTTTCCGGCCGATGGCGAAGGCTGGCGAGGAGAAAGTCACGGTTCATGCGGGCAATCACTTCCAGCTTGATTCCCTTGGGGCACACGGCCTCGCAAGCGCCCACGTTCGTACAACTCCCAAACAGTTCCTGTCCCATGGCCTCCACCATAGCCAGTGCTCTGCGGTCACGCTCAGGCTGACCCTGCGGTAGCAGTCCCAAATGGGAAATCTTAGCGCCGACGAACAAGGATGCCGAAGCGTTCGGACAGGCGGCCACGCATGCACCACAGCCGATACAGGCCGCGGCATCCATGGCGCGCTCTACGATTTGCTTGGGGATTGGTATGGAATTGGCATCAGGAGCGCTACCTGCGGAAATGGAAATAAAACCACCAGCCTGTATAATCCTGTCGAAAGCGCTCCGGTCTACCACGAGATCCTTGATCACGGGAAATGCACGTGCGCGCCAAGGCTCAATGTAGATTGCATCCCCATCCTTGAAGTTCCTCATGTGGAGCTGGCAGAGCGTGACCCCGGCAACAGGGCCGTGAGCGACGCCATTCACCATGGCTCCACACATACCGCAGATCCCCTCCCGGCAATCATGATCGAAAGCTACGGGTTCTTCGCCCTTCAAGGTCAGGTCTTCATTAAGCACATCGAGCATCTCCAGGAACGACATGTCGGGGTTGACATTGCGGACTTCATAACGAACCATCCGGCCGCTGTCGTTCGGATTTTTCTGTCTCCAGATGTAAAGCGTCAGGTTCATTACTTGTAACTCCGCTGCGAAGGCAAAACATATTGAAACTGCAATGGCTCCTTGTGTAAGAGAGGCCGCCGATCCAAGCCCTGGTACTCCCAGACAGCCACGTGGGAATAGTTTTCATCGTCACGCAACGCCTCACCCTCCGGCGTTTGGTATTCTTCCCGAAAGTGGCCGCCGCAAGATTCATTCCGTTCCAGCGCGTCGAGGACAATCAGCTCCGCGAGTTCAAAGAAGTCGGCAACTCGGAGGGCACGCTCTAAGGACTGGTTCAGCTGTTCTCCCGATCCAGGCACTTTTACGTTTCGCCAAAACTCCTCGCGCATTTCCGGAATCTTGGCGAGCGCATACTGGAGTCCTTCAGCGTTGCGAGACATCCCACAGTGCTCCCAGAGCATTTTTCCCAACTCTCGGTGAAAAGAGTTTACGGTGCGTTTTCCATTAATGGACAGAAGCTGTTTGATCGTGATCTGAACGTTTTGTTCGATTTCGCGGCATGTCGGGTGGTCGGCATCAACCTTTTCGAGCGTAGCGCCTGCAAGGTAGTCGCCGATGGTGTAAGGCAGAATAAAATAACCGTCGGCCAGCCCTTGCATCAGCGCACTAGCTCCAAGGCGGTTGGCGCCGTGGTCAGAAAAATTCGCCTCTCCGATAACGAAAAGGCCGGGAATTGTACTCATCAGACGGTAATCGACCCAGAGCCCTCCCATAGTGTAGTGGATGGCCGGATAGATACGCATCGGCACTTCGTAGGGATCTTCCGCAGTGATGAGTTTGTACATATCGAAGAGGTTGCCATACCTCTCCATAATGGTTTGCCTGCCAACTCGGCGGATCGCATCAGTGAGATCCAGGTAAACACCCAGGCCCGTTGCCCCGACTCCCCGCCCCTCATCACAAACCCGCTTGGCTGCCCGGGACGCGATGTCACGAGGCGCGAGGTTGCCAAAAGCAGGGTACATACGCTCCAGATAGTAATCCCGTTCTTGTTCGGGAATCTCATTCGGTGGCCGCTTATCGCCTTTTTTCAGCGGCACCCAGATCCGGCCGTCGTTTCGCAAGGACTCGCTCATCAAAGTTAGCTTGGATTGATACTCGCCGGTTACGGGGATGCACGTCGGGTGGATTTGCGCGAAGCATGGATTGGCAAATCCAGCGCCTCGTTTATAGGCTCTCCAAATAGCGGTACAGTTGGAGCCCTTGGCGTATGTGGCCAGATAGAATACGTTGCCATACCCTCCAGTAGCTAACACCACAGCGTCGGCAACATGGGATTCGATTTTTCCAGTAATCAGGTTCCGCGTAGTAATACCTCGCGCCTTACCGCCGATAACAATCAAATCAAGCATCTCCGTCCTGGGGAAAATTTTTACCTGGCCTCCAGCTACTTGCCTCATGAGCGCCTGGTAGGCGCCCAGCAGCAACTGTTGCCCGGTTTGCCCGCGCGCGTAAAATGTGCGGGACACTTGAGCCCCCCCAAAGGAGCGGTTGGCCAGCAACCCTCCGTATTCCCGTGCGAATGGCACGCCTTGAGCCACGCACTGGTCAATGATGTTCAGGCTGATCTGCGCCAACCGGTAGACATTGGCCTCACGAGCCCGAAAATCACCTCCTTTTATGGTGTCGTAAAAAAGACGGAACACGCTGTCTCCGTCGTTTTGATAATTTTTGGCTGCATTGATACCGCCCTGCGCGGCGATACTGTGCGCTCTTCTCGGACTATCCTGGAAAAAAAAGCACTTGACGTTGTAGCCCAGCTCCCCGAGGGTAGCGGAAGCTGAAGCTCCTGCCAGCCCGCTGCCCACGACGATGATATTGTACTTGCGTTTGTTCGCAGGGCTGACCAGCTTCATCTCAAACCGGCATTCGTCCCAGGCCTTTTCGATGGGACCAGAAGGTATTCTGGCATCAAGTCGCATCCTTCACGCTCCTGTGATTAGGACCCGATCCATCCGCCCAGCACGGCGATCGGGATAGAAATGTTGCCGGCGGCGATAAAAATTGCCAGGGCGGCAGAAAGACGTTTCAACCACGGCGTATATCGCGGGTGGTTCACTCCTAGGGATTGGAACATGCTCCAGAGCCCGTGATACAGGTGCAGGCATAACAAGGCCATGGCGATGGTATAAAAAATGGAGACTGGCAACAGCCGAAAACCGTTCACCAGGTTGTCATATACGTCCAGTTCCCGGTAAGGCAGTCCCAGGGAACCTGTGGTCAGGTGGAGGATATGGAAGATTACAAACGCAGCGATGAAGGGCCCGCTCCATATCATCGTGCGGGAAGCATAACCCGCCGGAGGATTGTTTTCTTTGATATATCCAACCGGCCGAGCCTTACGCTTGAGCAACCACAACTGGAATGCTGCCGTGATATGGAGAGCTACAGCAGAGAAAAGCACCAGCCGGGCAATCCATAACAGCAGTGGTTTGGAATGTAAAAACTCAGCGTAGTGGTTGATCTGCTCACGGCCTAAGTAAATTTGGAGGTTTCCGATCAGATGAGCGAAAACATAAACGAACAGGATGAACCCTGTCACCGCCATTACGGCCTTCTTGCCTACTGTAGTGCGGTAGAGTCCGAACCCGCCAGTTGCCCCAAAAACCATAGTTGTTGACGCCATAGCACCCGCCCCCCATTCTGAAGATGCGGCAAAAGGACTATTTTATAGGAACCAGCGCATAAAGGGGTAGGAGCAGGCGTTTAACAGTTGGGGCTCGTTCTGATGGTCAAAAGGAGAATCAGGCCGCAGGAGGAGATCTGCGCTTGCGGCGCTTCAGGAAAAAGGCCACACCCATCAGCCCAGTACCTACAGTCAAAAGAGAAGCCGGTTCGGGAACCGCAGGTTCGGGGAATGGTGTACCGAGTTCCGCGCTCAAGTAAAAATTCTCCGCAGCGCCAGCCGTACCGCTGACTTCCGCAGCAAGCCCGATTCTGTTTTGCCCGAAATTCGGACCGCTGAAAGCCACCGCTTGTGCCGCGGTGTATTGATCATAGTCCATCCGGAAAAGGAAACCGGAGGTTCCACCACCGGTCCCTGCGTCAGGAATGTAATATGGCGAGGCGAGAGACGCAGAGTAAAGTGTGACGCCGCTCGGGTCGTAAAACGTCAAAATCAATTTCTCGATGGTGAGACCAGGCGCGCTCCCAGGTTCTGCGCCATTAAATATCACAGATAGGTAAGAAGCCCCATTGGCGGCCAACCCTACCACGCTGGCAATGGTGGCAGTCGTACCGCCGGTGGTTCCGGCGTTGGTGATTCCTGAGACAGGGCAGGGATTGGCGGAGCTAGAAACCTGGCTGGTCGAGCCATTCCACCAGACGCAGCCCGCCTCGGTCCCATTATTCTTCAGCGACAATACTTGCACCAAATGACCTGGGCTCCCGTTAATGTCGACGGTGGTTTGGTAAAGGAGATCGCCATATGCACGGTTGAGTGACCCAAAGACCAGTAACAGGAACGTTACTGGGAGAATTACGCCTTTATATTTTGTAGCTGTGGTGGTCATAAACATTCGGCTCGGGCCTCTTCGCGCGCCCCGTTGCATTTACTCCTTTACCTTAGGCCGCTTCAGGGGTAATTACAAGGGAGATAAGTACTGTTTAGCCCCTAGGTAGTACTATGCGCATGGCCCAGTACCCTGGGCACACCCCAATGAATTTCGTCACTATGCTACAATGCGCGGGATGCCGGCTATTTCACCCGAGTCCTCCACGTCGGATGAACTGACCCGACGAGTGATTGCCGTGGTCGCGAAGACGCAACGAGTGCCCATAGAGAAAATTTCCTTGGATAGTACATTCGAAGAGTTGGGGATGGACTCCCTTGACGGGGTGAACCTTTTGTTTGCTCTGGAGGAGGAGTTTAACATCAACATTCCTGACGAAGACGCCAAGGATATCCGAAGCGTACGACAGATGGTGGAGGGGGTGAGCAAGCTCCTGGCAACCGGGGGAGAAGCGGTCCAGAGCTAGCGCATGTCGCAGCGTCGGGTGGTTATTACGGGTGTTGGAATCATCTCCGCGCTGGGGGCGGATAGGAGTGCATTCTGGCGTGCGTTGTCAGGGGGACAATCTGGGATCCGCCCCATCGAAGCTATTCAGCCCGGGCAGCTTCGTTTCCAGAATGGAGCGGAAGTACGCAACTATAACCCAGCGGATTACTTCGAAGCGAAGGAAGCAGAGCTGCTGGACAGGTTTGCGCAATTCGGGGTGATCGCTGTCAGGGAAGCCGTTAAAGACGCGGGCATTTGCTGGACGGGCGAACTCCGTGAGCGAACTGCGATCGTCACTGGAGCATGCGTCGGAGGACAGGGTACGGAGGATAAGGGTTTTTTTGACGTTTACCACGAAAAACGCAACCGTGTGCATCCGCTAACTATTCCGCGAACCATGGCGAATGCGGCAGCCAGCCAGATATCGATGGAGTTTGGCATCACAGGTCCGGCGTTCACGCTGTCGACAGCGTGTTCTTCGGCGAATCACGCAATCGGGCACGCTTTTTGGATGGTGCGGCACGGAATGGCGGAGATGGCTTTGACAGGTGGCAGCGAAGCTCCTTTTAGTTTCGGCCTTCTGAAGGCTTGGGAAGCGATGCGTGTGGTATCACCGGACACGTGTCGACCTTTTTCCAAAAACCGTCGCGGAATGATTCTCGGGGAGGGCGGCGCCATGCTCGTGCTGGAGCCACTCGAGGCGGCTGTCTCCAGAGGCGCGCGAATTTACGCAGAAATTGTTGGGTTCGGTATGTCGGCCGACGCGCATCACATTACCCAGCCGAGCGTAGAAGGTCCGGCCAAGGCGATGCGCGAAGCCCTTCACGACGCTAATCTGAACCCTGAAGACGTGGGATACATCAACGCGCACGGGACGGGCACACCGGCCAACGATCCGGCCGAGACACGCGCTATTCACTTAGTCTTCGGCAAGCATGTAGCGAGGCTGGCTGTCAGCTCAACCAAGTCCATGCATGGTCATGCCCTTGGCGCCGCGGGAGCTATAGAGGCCGTGGCCACGGTGCTTGCGCTGTACCACGGCCTTATCCCGCCAACGGCAAATTTTGAAGAGCCTGACCCGGAATGCGACCTCGACGTGGTCCCCAATTACCCAAGACAGATACAAGTGGAGTGTGCGCTGTCGAATTCGTTCGCATTCGGCGGCCTTAACGCTGTGCTCGCCTTTCGCCGCTGGAACGGGTGAAACTACCACAGAGTGGTCTTGCGCAGCGCAAGCTTGCGCAAGACCGACAGGGCGCCTAGCTGTAAAACTCCGCGTTTTTCTCTGCGAAGTGCTTCAACTGGTCGGGCAGTTCGTCCAGTACGTAGATCGAGTTGGTAGGACAAACCGGCACGCAAGCTCCACAATCAATACACTCAGCCGGGTTGATATAGAGTTGAGGCACCTCCTCGAAACGCGGCTCATCCTTTTTGGGATGAATGCAGTCGACCGGGCAGGCCTCTACACAAAGCTCATCTTTAGTGCAAGTATCAACGATTACGTATGCCATAGCTGTTTTCTCTTTTCCTTATGCAATCCTGGTGCCACTGACAACGAACCTAAGCCGGCCTGCCGCTCCCAGCGTTGAAACACTCAAACCGCCCCGGGGCTACGGTATGATGTCAACCGGAAGTGCTTACACCGTCGGCTCGCTTCTTCTATTATTATTCCTTTGCCGCGTTACTGGTTTCAACGTTGCTGGCATCGAATGTGTACCGGGCACAGAAGCAATCCATCACCATTGATGAAGCATTCACGTTTAATGAATTTGTCGCACCCCCTTTCAGCCAGACAATGGGATCCTATGACGCCAACAATCACATCCTTTTCACACTTCTAGCTAAATTCACGACCAGCGTTTTTGGGCCTTCCGAGTTCACCCTGCGCCTACCTACTCTAATAGCTGGTGTGGTGTTTTTGTTGGTGCTTTGCGTGTTATCGGCACGCGCTTTCGGCCCGACGCCATTGTTTGCCGTAGCCATCAGCCTGACCGCTCTTAATCCCTTTTTGGGAGATTATCTTTCGGCAGCTCGCGGCTACGGCCTGGGTTTAGCCTTCTGGTTCACTGGATTGCTTGCATTCCAGCTGGCATTGAGACGTTCGCACTCGCATTGGCTGATGTCTTTGGGATGCCTCAGTGCAATGCTGGCCCTTACCGCAAATCTCACTTTTACATTCCCTTCGTTCGGCTTGCTGGGTACAGTTTTTTTGTTGCTCGGATGGAGACAAGGGTACCGGGCTGCACCGTACTTTCTGGTCCCCATATTGCTGGTGGGGAGCATGTTGTGGATGTCACCGTTGCGCAAGGCCCAGCCCAGACACTTTTATCACGGCTCTAACACTGTCTCGCAATGCGTTCAAAGCTTAGGTTCATACACTTTTTTCTACCGCTCGAACACGTTTAATCTAGACGGCAAGCCATATTGGATCAACTGGCCGCACAGGCGTGTGCTTGCCCGTTTGCAAATGGCATTGCTGCTTCTGGCCGCTGGTGCAACGGCGACCATGGCGCGTGCAATAGTTCGGGCCAAAAGGGCCGCCGGGCCTGTAGACGAACTATCGCTGCTCATTACTCTGCTTGGAGGCAGCAGCATTATTGGAGCTTTACTGCTTTGTATGGTACATGTTGCGTTCGGAGTCAAATATCCCTCAAGCCGCGCAGGATTGTTCTGGATAGTAAGCACAAGCTTTCTCGCACCGCTATTAGCTAGCAAGTTGAAGAAGAACTTCCCCGCCTTTCGTCCTATTGTAGGCCTGCTGACTGTATGCGGCTTTTTCTGTGCTGCCTATCTGGCCTCTGAAATACGCACCACCGATTATGCGGAGTGGCGGTTCGATGTCGGCACCCGGGACATAGCCCTAGTAATCAATGCGCAGGGAAATAAAGAAACATCCACCCGTGTTGGAGCGAGCTGGCTGCTGGCTTCCAGCTTGGATTTCTATCGCAGAATTTGGCGCCTTCCCTGGGAACCCGTACGGCGCCTGTCTAAGGAACAATTGGCCCTGGGGGCCAGAGCAGGCCTGTTCGATTATCTGGTACTACTGCCTCAAGATCATGCGATCTTGCCGGAGGCGGGATGGCGCACCGTTTTGCACGATTCCAGAACAGGCGCAATCGTGCTATTGCGATCATCAGGCTGTGGTCCGCGGGTTATCGCACCTTCGGACAGAAGAGCAAAGGCGATCACACCTTAAGAGCAATCGATTTTACGCCCCCGTGCAATCTAAAGACACGGGTGCTATCTTGGGCAGGAGACTCGATGGATAGCAACCGCCGCCGGAATTCGCCGGCACCTCCCGCTATGGCGAACGCCAGCCGTATTCCCCCCGCGTACGCCATTGCGCTGTGGAGGTGGGAAGCTATGAAATTCAACCCCGCGCGGCTTCTCGCCTTCTACCTCGGGCTGGCGCTGGTGTTTTTGCGCTTCAGCATGTTACACGAGTTGTTGAGCTGGCTGGCAGGCTTCAGGCTTTACCTTCTGAACGCCATAGGAGCCCCGGCAATTTTGGGAGTTCTGTTGACGGGGGGTGTGCGCCGGACCTACGGCTTGAGGCCCGCATGGTATTGGACCGCGTTCTTTCTTTGGATGATCGCCGCAACTCCATTGAGTGTATGGAAAACAGGATCGGCGGGCTTAGCTTTCGTATACCTAAAAAGCGAATTTCCAATGCTTTTCGTCATAGGAGGGCTCGCCGTAACCTGGAGAGAATGCCGGCGCCTGATGCACGTACTGGCCGCGAGTGCTGTGTTTTACCTAGTTGTAGCGTGGCTTTTCGCACGAGAGACTGACGCGCGGTTGAGCATGCTGTTTGGTACGACAGCCAACCCGAATGATCTCGCGGCACACCAGCTTCTGGTTCTGCCATTTCTGTTTTTCTTCGCGCTGGATACAGAAAAGCCGCGAATTATTCGGCTAATAGCTGCGGCTGGTACTTGCTTTGGTCTATACCTGATCGTAGCAACTGGGTCCCGGGGCGCCATTGTTGCACTGTCGGCGGTTTGCGGACTTGTCTTACTCCGGGGCAGTTCCAAGCTGCGGCTTGCCGTTTTGGCCCTCATAATTATCGGGATAGCCGTTCTGCCCCATGTTGTACCTCAAGAGCGCTACCGCCGCCTACTGGTTTTCACGCCAGCACCGGATGCACCAGAGGAGGCCGTGGCGGGAATGAGAAATCGCCAAGAGTTACTTGCCAGCAGCCTGAAGATCACTTTGCAGCATCCTGTGTTCGGCGCAGGCCCAGGGCAATTTATGGTTCAAGAAGATATCCTCAAACGTGCCGAGGGTGCTTATAGAGGAGCATGGCATGAGACACATAACGCATACACGCAAGTTTCCTCCGAGTGTGGCATTCCGGCGTTGATTTTCTTTGCAGGCGGTATTATTTCCGGCTTTAGGCTTGTTAGCAAGATACACTGGCAAGCAAAACAGAACCCTGCACACCAACAGATTGCAGCTGCGGCCTTCTGCGCGATGCTCTCGTTTATGGGATTTGGTGTGGCGATGTTTTTTCTGAGCATGGCGTACAGATTTTGCTTCCCGGCGCTTGTCGGCCTGAGTATCGCCATACACAACACAGCCACACGAGAGCTGGCTGCCAGCCAAGCAAGCACGTCTCATTCCGCAGGGGGCTCCGATCACGGCAAGCTTTCGACGGCGAGCGCCTCTGCATCTCTTCCGAGAAGTCTGAGATAGATACGGGCCAGAGTTTTCGCGCGAGCCTGGGGACTGAAACGGGCAATCATATGCTCATAAGCACGCGCGGCAATCTGGTGGCGGAGGTGGCCGTCCATAAGAAGGATGGTCATCGCTTCCGCAAGCTCGCAAGGATTATCCGGGGCAACCAAGAGGCCGTTTTCGCCATTAGTCAGGATCTCCGGAATACCTCCCACCGCAGTGGCAACCACCGGCACCCGAGTCGCCATAGCTTCCAGCAGGGCATTTGGCGATCCTTCCGAGCGGGATGGCAAGACCGCCAAATCTGCGATGGAGTATAAGGGAACCGGATCGGGCACATATCCCGTGAGAGTCACCACCCCATTGAGCCCCAGCGTCCTAGTTGCCCATTCGATCTTCGGCCGTTCGGGGCCTTCACCAACAATGAGGAGGCATACGGGCAGTTGAGGCCTGGCCGAAACCATGATGCGGAACGCACGAAGCAAATTGATGTGATCCTTTTCGCGGGACAAGCGTCCGACGGCAATCACGATTTTTTTTGACGCCTCGATTCCCAATTTGGCCCGCAGGGTGGAGACGACCTCAAGGGAACATTCACGAGTACCCCAATTAGGGTCGATAGCGTTATGGACCACCTCGATGCGTTGCGGCGGGACTCGTCTGCGTATCAACTCGTTTCGGAAGGGTGCACAAACGGTGAGGACGCACGAGGCGGCGTGCAACGACCAATAATCCAACAAGTTATATAGCCGCATGCGCCAATCTGGGCTGGTATATCCATGGTGAAAAGCTACCCAGGGGACTCGGCGATGCAGCCCTGCCAACCGGATGAGACAGTGCGACTTGACGGCATGGGTCTCGATCAGATCGGGGGCGATTTTCTCAACGAGCTCACGCAGGGTACGGAGTACCGAGTAATCAAAGCGGCGCTGCTCGGTCAAAACGGCAACCCGAACGCCCGCCCGTGGCGCAATTTCCAGTAATGCGTTCCTGCGTCCATCCCGAACAAACACTGCCATAACGACATCAAAACCAGGGTTGAAGAGTCCGGAGCGAGCTAGCTGGGCGAACTGCAAGAGGTTCTTGGCGGGCCCGGTAAGACTTTCCGCCTCAAGGATGGCCAGAAGCCGGACAGGACTCATGATTTATGCGCCAACCACTCAACGTAGGTGGAAAACAGCGATGCACCCACGACATCCCAAGCATAACGCGTCCTGACCAATTGCAGCGCGGCGTCCACGAGGCTTTGGCGCTGCAAGTCGTCTTGCCAAAGGCCTTCAAGCGTTGGGAGCCACAAACTGTCGTCGTCAACAACAAGGAAATGTTTTCCTGGCAATACATCAAGACCTTCCACGCCCAGAGTGGTTGACAGAACTGGAACACCGGCAGCCATGGCTTCAAGTACCTTGAGGCGTGTTCCTCCGCCAAAACGTAGGGGGACGATGGCGGCAAAGGCCTGGTTGTAATAGGCACGGAGGTCTGGGACTGTTCCGGTGACCTCTACTGCTGGCTCTGACTGGAGGGCAACCACTGCAGGGTCCGGGTTCGCGCCGGCAATTGTAAACTTCCATTGGGGGAAGCGCTCACGGATAACAGGCCAGCATAGGTGTGTGAAGCGCACGGCAGCATCGACATTAGCGTAGTAACTCATCAAGCCAACGAAAAGAAGGCGGAAACGATCACCGGAAGGTTGTGTTGTTCTTTGGAAAAACTCGGTATCGACTCCGTTGGGTATTACGGCGATGCGAGCGCCGGGTTCAAAGGCCAGGAGTTTGTCGCGCTCTCTTTCGCTACACACCAAGTGGCCAAAGGCTGAGGCAAGCACGCGGGTTTCAATAGCAGCTATTCGCCGAGCGGTAACTGATGCGTACACTGACCTTGCGAAGGACGGAACAGTAGCAGCGTAACGATTCCAGAGCTCTGACTCTATGTTGTGCCAGTTATACACGACCGGAATGCTCTTTCCTGCGCGAGCGAATAAAGGAGCATAAGCGGCCATGTGGATGCTCTCTAACTGCACCAGGTCGAAGGGCTGATTCTTGATGAGGCGCGAAAGTGTAGCTTCCATCGCGACTGACCAGTAGTTAAGAACTGGCAAAGGATGCCGGCTGCCCAGACCACGCAGAAGTTTCCACGGAGTATTTTTCCGTGGTGGCGGTACGGCAATAAGGCTGCGGCAGAAAGGAAGATTCTCGCGATCCAGAGGAGGTGAGTGAGGAGAAGCAAAAAACACGGAAGTTATTTCGGCATGACGGCCAAGATACCGAGCCAGGTGGTATTCTCGCAGCCGGGCGCCATTGGTCAGGGGCCAGCACTGGCGGGGCGAAACAATCAAGACTCGCATCCGTGGAATCATTATGCAACAAACCATCGGGGACGCCCGCCGAGGACACGGCTGCACGATTCATTCACGGGGCGGGAAAGTCCTTCCTGCTATTTCTAACCTTCTGATTACACACGTTGTATTAGGGTGGCCTGCTGAAACGAGGCAGGCGGTACAACCGGGCCGGTGCTAGATTGTGGATGCGAGAGACACTGATGAAGCAAAGCAAATTTGTCGTGATCTTAGCGCTGGCAGGGGGGGTCGGCTGGCAGGGTACGTATCTATGCGGCCAAACGAAAGTAGATCTAGGCAGACAGTCGCGCAATATTGATTTTTCGAATGCCAGCGCCACAAAACCCGCCAAACTCGGAGTGATGCTCCCGGCTACATGCGAGCAGGGCGAAATTTTTTTCCATGCCGGCGCATCACCGGGGTCAAATCTGCACCTCTGCACAGCGACCAATACCTGGACGCAGCAAGCTGGGGCAATTACTACGGAAAATGACGGTGCAGTTGTAGGTACGCGCGGAGCGCAAAATTTCGTTCCAGGCGAGGGGTTAATCACCGTGCTGAGTGATACGGGGGCTAAAGTAAATATTCAGCAAACGGTGGACACGGCGGTCATACAGAGCAAAGCCAGTGAACAATCAGGATCGACTGTGCTATGCGTCTCCCAGAGCGGATCGCCCACAACGTTCACTTGCTCAATGACCCCAACTTTACGCAGCTACACGCAGGGAATGGTGGTGCAGTGGAAACCGGATGTAAATGGGGCCGGTGGAGCTACAACGTTGAACATCGACACACTTGGCGCCAAACCGATCAAACTGGCAGACGGCGTGACAAATCCCACGGCTGCAGATTTGGTCGCCGGACGTCTCGTGCCGTTGTGGTACGACGGGGCAACCTTCCGCATCCAGGTTCCAGGTATCATGGGAGGCCCTATAGAGGCTCGGCCGACCTGCGAGGTTACCTTAAGGGGCCGCTTATGGTTGGTTTTCGGTGCCGATGGCACTAAAGACGAGTTCGCTGTGTGCGCGAAGGATGCCGCAGGTCAGTACAGTTGGCGTACGCTGTACTAATCAGGGAATCAAAGAGAAGGTGATCTCATTCCAAGCCGCAGTGGGAAAATAGGGGCATGTGCGGCATAGCCGGAATGGTTTGGTCGGATCCAGGGGAAGAGTCGCGAAGCATTGTGGACAAGATGCTGGCGACGATGGTCCGTCGAGGACCGGATTCTCAGGGAATGGCAAGCTGGCCCAACTGCACGCTAGGACACCGCCGCCTGGCGGTTGTCGACCTAAGCCCCGCCGCCGGTCAGCCGATGGTGTCAGAAGATGGGCGGACAGCCGTAGTTTTCAATGGTTGCATTTATAACTTTAGGGAATTACGGAAGCAACTGGAACAATGCGGGCATCGCTTTCGGTCCCATAGCGATACAGAGGTTCTCGTCCATGGATACGAAGAGTGGGGCGTAGACGAACTGGTAAAGCGATTGCGGGGCATGTTTGCTTTTGCCATATGGGATGCAGCCCAGAGGCGGCTAACACTGGTTCGCGACCGGCTAGGAGTGAAGCCGTTGGCTTACGCTGTGGAAAATGGCAGGCTGGCTTTTGCGTCGACTGTGGGCGCACTTCGAGCCTCCGGGTATGGCAGCGACATTGAGCCGGAAGCGGTGCTAGAGTTTCTTGAGTTTGGTTTCATTACAGATCAGAAGTGTGTTTACTCAGGCATTCAGAAACTCCCGCCGGCAACGATATTGGAGTGGCAAGACGGCAAAATCACGCAACGAACGTATTGGGAGTTGACAGTTCCGGCAGAATCGGAAAAAATCGGGTTCGCCGAAGCAGTGGAAGAGACTGAACGGTTGATCGTGGAAGCGGTCCGGTTACGGTTGCAAGCTGACGTCCCGGTTGGAGCGCTTTTAAGCGGTGGGATCGATTCAGCTTTGGTGTGCTGGGCCATGGCTCAACTGAACGCAAAGGTAAAAGCATACACGGTAGCTGCAAAAGACGATCCAACGGACGAGAGTACGCAAGCAGCCGCCACAGCCAGAACACTCGGAGTGGATCACGAGGTTGTCAACCTCCCAGAGATGAGGCTTCCCCTGCTTGAGGAACTTGCCGATGCCTATGGCGAACCCTTTGCTTCTTCGTCGGCGCTTGCTTTGCTGACGGTGTCACGTCAAATGAAACGGAGCGTGACAGTTTTGTTAACAGGTGACGGAGGCGACGATATTTTTCTTGGGTACCCATTTTTCCGCAACGCCTTTCTGGCACAAGGAGTTGCCAGGATATTGCCGGAATGTGCTCCCAAGATATGGAAAAGAGCCGATAAATTTCTTTCCTCCTGGGAGGCTTTGCGTCGCTGCAGGAATTTCCTGAACTATGCCACGCGAGGTTTGAGCGCGCACGCTGCAGCACATGAGGGACTACCGTACTTCGCAAAGCATTTGCCTTTGGGGGAGCGGCTGACCAGACACGACCTGCCACAGCGAAAAATACCCGAATCATTCCTGTCCGCGAGGCATTTACTTGATGAGGTGTTTGCATACCACCTTCGGACACATTTTGTGGGTGAATTTTTACCCAAGATTGACGGTGCCACGATGTATCATTCTCTGGAGGCACGTGCGCCGTTGCTCGACCAATACATATGGGAATTTGGCGTAGCGATCCCAGCTTCTGTCCGGATGCAAGGGGGACGACCTAAAGCGGTACTGCGCGCCATAGTAAAACGCCGTGTTTCCCCGGAGACAGCCGCGCGGAAGAAGCAGGGATTCACAGTTCCTATTGAGCGGTGGCTGGCAAGCCGTTGGAAGAACGCGCTCGAAGTGTTGCAGGGAGAGACCTTATTGGAGCAAGAGGGATGGATTCGCCGCGGGCGTTTGGCGGTAGCAGTCGATGATGGCTTAAAAAGAAGGTGGGTGCCGGTACAGGTTTGGCGCCTGCTGGTGTTTGAGCACTGGCTACGGAAACAAAAAGACACCTGAAAAGGAGCAAGAGGCAAAAGGGAGGTGTGAGATGACGCGGCATTACGACTTGAAACGCTATCTCAGGTGGGCGGCACTGGGTCTGGCGATGACGATCGGCAGGTTGGGGGATTTCTCCCCTGCGTTCGCCGCGCAATCCCTCAGCTTGAGCTCATCGTCAAGCGGAACTTTCGCAATCCCTAACCGAACGCCTTTCACCAGCGTTGGCACATTTCGCTGGGAATTGCGACTACACAATGTTATTCCGGCGTCTGGAACGGACACAGAGCTATTCCGATTGAACAATTACATTATCAAGATTCTGGCGTCAAACCAGATCGAGATTTCTGACTGGAATGACACGCTGGGTGGCACCCTGGGGCATGAAGTCCGCTTCGACCTCTCTTCGCGTCCCGATTGCCTTCTCCGTATCACAAGAGATGTAGAAGGCATGACATTCTACGCGGAAATCTGGAATGCTGACGGCACAAATTATGTGATCAGCCCGAAACTGCCTATCACGACTTTAGGCTCCAACAATTTCAGCGGCACGGGCTATTTCGGCAAGCAGGAGTGGCAATCGGCTTCTCCCACAGCGCAGATCGCGTTTTACCGCTGGTACAGCTTCAAGGTGCCCGATGGTTCTGCGCCGCCACCGTCCGTTCCAGCGGGCGGAGACCTAGCCGACTGGGAATTTGAGGGCAACGGGATGGATTCAAGTGGCAATCAGTTGAACATCAGCTACACAGGCGGCATCGCCTATACAACAACTCCTACTTACCCGCCAGCGTGCAATGCGGGAGTTCAACAAACATTCCGGGCTGGTTTTCCTGCTTCTTTAGACGGGTCGAAGTCTTACCCGCTTGACAATGGATCTACTCTTACGTACACCTGGCAGCAATTGAGCGGGCCGACTACCGTGTTCTGGAGCGGGCAGGCTACGGCGCGTCCTACGGTGTCCGGGCTTGTGTTCGGCACCTATAAATTTCAGCTAACGGTAACCGACGGCAGCGGCAACTCCAGCCAGTGTACGGTGACTCACGGAGCGGTGGCTACCGACGATAGCGGCGTCGTAACTCTAGCCGACCCGCAACTGGCCAAGCTGTTTGGTCCAATGATCCGTTACGGAGCTAACCCATGGCCTTGGTACGACGAACGGCATAAAGCATTGGCTGATTTTTTCGGAGCACTGCAAGAGACGGACTACATTGACTATTGGAACAAGCCGAGCACTGGCACGGTGCAAGTTACTTACAACAGCCGCACCGTGGTTGGGGCGGGGACTTCTTTTCGCAGGGATTTTTGCGGCGGTGGGAACACACCGACAGATGAATCATTCATCGTGATCTGGTATCCCCTGCCGGGAGGTGGAACAGGACGAAAGGAATACCGTGTCGCCGCCTGCCAGGATGACACTCACCTCACACTGGCATACGACTACCTAGCATCCGCCGATGCCAGTGGTTTGAACTACACCGTGGATGCAAATCCTTGCAGACTCGGAATATGGATTGGCGGGAGCACCAATGTCAATTACTACGACAATGTGCTAGCCTTTTATGCGCTGTACTATCGTTCGGGTTTAGAGGTTTACCGAGATTACGCCCGCAAGCTTGCCGATCGATGGTGGACATCGCCGTTTATCGACGAGGGTAGATCGTGCAGCGACGGGGACGGCAGCACCTGTCTAGCGCCCCGGCTGCGATCCGTCGCCGGGCTGGTAGCCCGCGCTCTCGATGGGAGACCGGATATGTGGTCCGGGCTCAGAAAATGGTTCGATAACGATCGCAAGAATATTGTCACATCTTCAGAGCTGTATGACATTCGCGAGGACGCCTACAACCTGGCCAGTGTCGCCCTGTGTGCGAACCTCGACCCCGATGAAACCCACCGCGCAGCATGTGCGGCTGATACGGTCACATCACTAACGAACAAATGGGGGCCCCAGCAGCAACCTGGAGGCTACTGGTTGAACAAGAGTTATGGTTACGCGTCGTGGAACGGTTATCCGGGATCAGTGACGGTTGAGCACGGTTCAAGCACGGTCACGGGAGTGGGAACAAACTGGACTGCCGCAATGTTTCCGCAGGGCTACTCTTTTTGGGTCACTAACGCGCCTTCCGACCCCAAGAATGGCGATCCTGTAGTTTACAGGGCGAGCTACGTGTCGCCTACGACAATCACTTTAGACCGGCCATATGAAGGGCAGAGTGGGAGCTTGAAGGGATGGCAATCGAACGATGACGTAGGTTACGGAACGCAACCCTTTATGCTGGGCATTGTTGGAACAGCGATGCGGTACACCTATCTGGCCACAGGTGACGAGCGAGCCAGGAAGTTCGCCGTTGATATTGCCAATTGGGTCCGGCAGTACGGGTACCGGGCAAGTACAAAAGGATTGTATTATGCCCGTTACTTCCTCAATTGCGAGCCCATAACCGAAGGCATACCATACTGTTCCAGCGAAGACACGCCTGCATCGCGGTTTCTGTCAGGTGAAGTTTTGGGCGCTATTTCGGCTGCGTATTTGTACTCATCCTCCCCGGACATAGCAATGATGGGTGACATCCTTTACGGGGCAATGTTTGGGAAAAAAGGCGGGCCTTTCGAGGACCAGTACTATGTGACGGAGATAGAAGAGGGAGGCTGGACGGAACAGACTAAGAAGGCCAAGAATTTCGGTTTCATGTTCGGCTTCGGAATGGGATGGTCGTGGCCCGCGGCCCGGCTTGGGGGTGGGCAGTCTGCCCGCGACGAGGCACTCAATATCAGTTTCAATCTCTCGTCCGTGCCCACTGCGGTCAAAGCGCGCATCACCCTGACCAGGCCTGATGGTTCATCAACGCAGGTAACGTGTTCCTCATCGCCCTGCACAATCGTGGCTGACGCGCGGCAAGGTGATCACCTCCTGAAGGTTGAGTATCTAACCTCCACAGGCTCCGTTCTGGCAGCCGGATCGCCAACCATGGCGGCAGTACGTCATTGAGCCAACTTTTGAAGAATTTAAACCATTGAATAGCTTCAGACGGCGCTGAGCATGGTTTACCCTAATGCCCTAATTTGTGGCGTTGATAAGTCCGGTAAAGGAAAATTTTGTCAGTGACGATTTGAGAAAAGGTGAGCCTTCCAAACCGGGGTATTAGATCCAAACGGAACTGAATGGCAAAAAGAGTCGTGTAGACACCGCACAATGTGGTTACGGCAACCAACGCCACTTTCCATTTCCCAGATAGTCGTGATACAAGAATGGCAACTCCCATTGCGACCAAAGGAACGCAAGAGGTCAAGGTCCTCATGCCAAAGGATTCGCCACCACTCCAGCCGGTGGGTAGGGAACCGATGATAGCGAGCTCTAGAAAAATGACGAGAATCCAGGGCCACGAGCGCCTTATCTCTACCAACAGTCCCACAAGCCCAATCACCGCGATAGGTGTCCACACAAACCAGCCATGATTCGTGGAGAAAAGCACCTTGCCGATGAAATACGGAGGAAAAACAATGAAGCTGCGACCGTATGGCATGGTGATGTAGTGCCCGTAGACAGCGTGCCACTGTACTATTTGCGGAATACAGGGGACTCCAGCCGCTGCAACATACACTAGCCACTTGCGCCAGGCCACGGGACGTTGGCGTATCTCGAACAACAACGGAGCCAACAAGAACACCCCGTCCTGCCAACGACAAATGAACAACAACCCACCACAGAATCCTAAAAGTCCCCAAACCCACAATGCAGGGCCATCTTTAGCGCGCGACCAAGTCAAAAGAAATGCGCAAGCCATAAGAAAAGTCGCAGCGTGTGCTATGGGGGTATAGGTGTAATAGACAAGAGTAGTAGAAAACCAGATCGTAAGAACAACTAAAGCGGCCGCCGGCGGTGGTATTCCAAACCGCTGAAGAAAACGGACCAAAAAGAGTAAGCCGACGCCTACAAACACAGGATTGGCTAAATAAAAAAACCGCAGCGCAGCCGGTCCATACCCGTCAGGTGACCTACCCTCCACAGCGTCAACAAGACTGCCAACGGCCAAAAAAGGGATGGAAAGAATGGAATAGCCTATCGCCCAGGGACTGCCTGGACGCCCCTGAGCGCCTTTGTGACCTGGAAAGATTCTAAGTTTCGGGTCCAGTTGAAGCGTATCGAGCTGATTGGAGAGGTCAAAGTCAAAATCAAAAAGTAACGAATGGGCATTTGCGAAGTAATATACGGGGTCAATTCCACCCAGTTTGACTACAGGACGGCCACCGGGCGCCAAAGAATCCAAAACAAAAACACCAACAATCAGACAGCCGGCCCAAGTGGCGATCAGCAAATCCGCCCAACGTTTTCGCAAAACGCCACACAAGGTTGACCACTCATTTGGATTTGCGGACACAAGTACACCTCCCCTCTACTTATGCCACCGGGCCCGCAACGAAAGGCGCCCGGACCGATATTTTAGAACCAGTCATTGTACTTTATAAGGCTGGCCACAGTATGCCTACTTTATCAACCTTGCGCAAAGTCACCGGGACCGATACGCTTGTGTATGCGGGGGAGTTGATGAAGTTTGCAAACCGGATTTTGATCGAGATAAGGCCGTAACTGCACATAACGACCTGTGGATATGGATATGGTGCAGAGGTTGAAGGAGGCTCTATTTCGCCTTTTCCGCCTGACTGGCATAAGTGCTCTCGTGCTCGCCAGCCGGTGGCGCCGTTCGCGTTTGCTCATCCTGTGTTACCACGGAGTGTCTCTTGATGATGAGCATATCTGGTCGCCCCTTTACATGGCTGGTGAGCTATTCGAGCGCCGGTTGGAATGCATTCGCCGAGCAGGATGCCATGTTGTGGGGCTCGACGAGGGAGCCAAACGTTTGGAGGATGGTTCTCTGCCGCCGGGAGCTGTAACCCTGACATTTGACGATGGGTTCTATGATTTTTATGCCGTAGCCTGGCCGATTTTGCGTAAATTCAACTGGCCAGTCACCTTGTACGCCACAACTTATTACATGGTGCACAGCACTCCCGTATTTGATCCGATGTGCAGTTATTTACTTTGGAAAAGTGCTATCCCTTATTTTGAGTGGGGAAAAATAGGGGTGAATGAAACCCGGCTGGATAGCGCCGGGCGAACAGCCATAGAGCATCAAATCCAACAGTATTGTCGCCAGAAGAAACTGTCAGGTCAGCAGAAGCATGAGCTTTTGCAAGAACTGGCCGCTCGCCTGGAAGTTGATTTCGAAGGTCTGTCTAAACGTAGGGTTTTACATCTCATGACATCTGAAGAAGCCGCCACGTTGGCTAGCGCGGGACTGGATATAGAACTGCATACACATCGCCACCGCGTGTATCGCCGCTGGCCATCTTTTGAGAAAGACCTCCACGAAAACAGAAGCATTGTGGAAACCATTACCGCACGGAAGGCGCAGCACTTTTGTTATCCGGGCGGTTACTATTTACAAGAACTCTGGCCGCAACTGGCTACGAGCGGGATTCGTTCCGCAGTCACGTGTCAGCCAGGTCTCGCGTCCAAGCGAAGCAACCCCTATCTACTCCCGCGTGTGGTGGACACTTCATCGCTGAGCGAAACAGCCTTTTTTTCCTGGCTCGTTGGAGTGGCAAGCTGGTTGCCACACAGGCATGTAAAGCTGGACGACAGCCAATTGGCGGCCGAAGATGCATAAGCTGGCTGAACGGAGTCTGAATTTAGTTAACCATGCTCAAATGGAGCAGGCATTCCGGCGGACACATAGAGCGAAACAAAGGCGCGCCATGCAGGATGTGTTGTGAACTCAATACGTGCAAGCCGGCTTATCAGGAATAACAGAAACAACGCGCGCACCTGGCCGGCGCCGGAGAGTCCATAGCGGTTCAGCAACTGAAATGTGAGGTCACGACCGCGAAGCCATAATGGCGAGGGTTCGAAAAAAACCCTCCAAAAACAATGCGCCAGCTCCAGGGGGTCGGCGTCGTAGCGCGAAGACAAGCTAGCTAGAAAGGCAAAAAGGTCGTCCGTTATCCCTCCGAAATAAAAACAGCTCCAATCCACAACCGAGAGCGTTCCTTGATCCTCAAGGATATTGCCGGCCCAGAAATCTCCGTGAACAGCCACAGCAGGAATTTTCGAAAGCAGCGACGATACTTCAGTAGCAGCACGCATGAGGGCGTGTTCCTCCAAGGTCGGAGTGGATAGATTATCGGAAGCAATGCTCATTAATTCCCTCAGGGCAAGGTCGGCGCATCCCCGGGGGGGAAGAAGAGATTGGAAATGCACGAGCCATGCGACCGCGCGGACGAGCTGCCGCGACGATTCTTCGAGTGAAACCGGCTCGTCGGGCCAAGGGTTCCCTGGCATTCCACTCTGAACGACCAACAAACCACCTGCGGTTTCAGCGCAGAGAAGAAGTCTTGGGATTCCAGCTTGCGCGGCCACTGGAGAAAGCAGCTCGAGCGCGGCCGCCTCTCTCTTGCCCCTGAGCACGCTCTGGGGAAAATCGTGGAACTTGGCGACAACGGAAGGATATCCTCGCTCGGGTTCGAAAATAGCTTGCATTAGGGTGCCAGGTCTACGCAACTGAAGAACGCTCCAGCTAAGCCAACCCATATTTTGGAGATAGTCGAAGAGCACCGGTAGCATCACCTTTTATCCGCAATGAGCACGAAATCGGAGGCAAAAAAGGGCCAAAGCCCTAGACGGGCGCAAAGGATCATTGCTTTACGCTTCACAGAATGGAAAGAAGGACCGGCAACGTGGGTAATAAACCAGAGTATCGCTTTGGAATTTTCCAGCGGTATCAGCGTTTTCGGCATGTTGTAGCCTTCCCACGCATGGTAGCTACGGATACTTGTAAAACCAGCTTCTTCGAGCAGCCTATGGTACCCGTGCAATGAGTATGTATAGGTTCTATATCCAACGTTTGCAGTAGCACGGTATCCCCCCGACCATGTACGGCATATCCAATTAGCAAGGAAGCGCGGCACAAGGCTCGTATAGGGCAAGCCGCTGTGATCCTTCGCCCCGCGAATCATTGCCCAGCCGAAACGGTTTTCGATGCCAATACAGACGAGTCCACCGGGTGTCAGAAGCTCGTGGATGCGCCGGAGAAAGTTCAACTGGGTTTGCCTCGGAGGATCCATCGAGGTCATAGCACTCCATTCGAGCACGCCGTTGAGAACAACTGCCTGAAACTGTCCGGGCGCAAAAGGCATACGCAAAAGGTCGGCACAAATCACGGAGACCCCCGGCCTGTGGAGTTGCTCCATGCGGATGCGGACGAAGCGTGCCCGCTCCAGAACCCCCTCTACCGCAACGACGTTCGAAAACCGAACGGACAGTGATGCTGTTATCGCTCCTAACCCGGCTCCGACATCGAGGACTGTTGCGTTTTCCGGAAGGTTCCACAGATACTGGAAGTCCGCGCGCGAAGGACTGCAGACGTATTCGAGAAAATCCTCATCCTGTATCCGTTCTCGCAGCGCTTTTTCCCAGCCAACAGACTGCGCCCGTTCATTCGTGGTCTGCATGTCGGATTTGGAAATTTCCCCCCAGTAATAGTCCGGGTCAGTGAAGCATGGGATACCGTCAATGATCCGGCCAGCCGGTTCACGGCAGGTAGGACAAAACAAGTCATCTTGGAGGAGTGCGCCGCAACTGGGACACGTCAATATTAAGTTAGCAGCCATGCCATTTTTCGTCATTTTACCCCTCTGCCTAGCAGCCACCGCGTTCCGGTCAAGGCAAGACACCGCATCACGATTCGAACCCGCGAGTATTCGCCGGGGGTCGGAAAATTGAGCAAAATCAACACAAGCGGGTAAGTTGCAATTAAGATTGCGGCCCAGACAAGTCCAGGAAGGATTCCTTCCGGGCAGGGCAGGAGGAAGAATGCTGCGATAAGTGCGGCGGCGGTAATGACAATTTTAGCCAGCCTGCGGGCCTCAACAGGGAGCGGACGGAGTTTCCGCGTCCACACGACCGCAACGGCGCTAATGGTGGCAAAGGTCACCAGCGTGGCTATAGCGGCGCCCTGACTTCCGAAAGCTGGGATAAAAATAAAGTATCCAGCCAAACAGACAACAGCCCCGAGGATGTTACAAATGGTATCAAAAACAGGCCGGTTTTCAACAAGGAATAAGTAACGGAAAAAGTCGCCAATCGCCCTAATCCAATATGCAAAAACAATTACGGGAACCAGGGCAGCAGCGCTGTAAAAGGCTGGTGTGGTGAGTATGCGGAGCGCCGGTTTGGAGAGCACAATCAAACCGACAGCAGACCAGGACAAAATTAGCATCAAGTATGTGAAGACACGAGAAAAGACGAATTCACCGTCCGCACGCCGGAGAATGTCAAACACTTGGGCGCTCCAATAAGCATGAAAGGTGCTATAGATGAGGCTGATGAGCATACCGATTTTATACGCCAGCCCATATAAGCCGACATCGGTCAGATTACGATAGTGCTGGAGGAAAAAGCGGTCGCCAAAATGGATGAACAACAGGGCCAAACTGGTCATACTTAGGGGGATTGAGAAGCGTAGCATGCGAAGAAAGACGTTGGGGTCAAAGTGAAAGCCGACCTGGGGAGCAGAGTAAATAGTAAACAGGATCGCCGTCAGGGAGGTCGCGATGAGATTACTGACCAGTACACCCGTGATCCCCAGATGAAACACCACGAGCAATGGTAGCGTGCAGGCAACTGTTAGACAGAGCCGCACAATAGAGGCGGTGACATACACTCTGGGACGGTTCACTACGCGCAGCCATAACAGTAAGCTCTCGAGTAGAAAATCGGCTGCCATTGCGGCGAAAAATATTCGGCAATATGGCACAAAAGAGGGTTCATGTAACAGATGAGAGCACAAAGGTATGGAAAGTACCCAACCGAGAGCTGAACCTGACAGACCAAGTAACGTCGAGCCAAGAATACACGTACTAGTGACAGTGCTCCTCCAGCGCGTGGAATCATAAAGAAAATAGTGGTAGCCGAGCGCGGAGGAATACGCACCACCGAACAGAATGCTGAGCACGTACATTACCTGGGTGAGGAGTTCAATAACGCCATAGTCGGAAGGAGTAAGAAAGCGGGTATAGACCGGTAGGAGGATGAAACCAACGAGTCGTTGCGCAAGAAGGGCAAATCCGTAAAGCCCGCTCGAGCGGAATATATCCAGGAACAACAACTGCGAGGTGGGCAATTTGCTGTGGACGTCAGAAGACATTACCGGTTCACTAGCTACCAGAATTTCCGAACACGAGGCGCAATTAGAACTGTCAGCCCATCCCCATGCGGGATCAACACGTCCCCTGTTGTGCCCGCCGGCTTCTGGCACGCGCCTAGACCTACAATACCATTGTCAGGTTTAAGCAATCCGTGGACATAGCGAAAAAGAAGTCCATAGCTGGACACGCTGACCCGTTTCAACCGAAAATGGTGGGCGCAGTAGAAGCTACAGATCTTCTATGTCTGCGCGGCCCTTGGCGAAAAAGGTGTTTCATTTCATCTCCCTGGTGCTGATGCTCCCGGCCGCCCTGGCATGCGGTTTCGGCCGGATCCGGAATGCTTATAGCCTGCTTACGCACGCGGTGGCGTTGCTGCCAGGACTTGTCGGCGTCTACTTGCGAGGAGCGTTTTACCGGATGACGTTGAAGGAATGTGCCCCGAACGTTCACATCGGCTTCGGAACAATCTTTGCGCATCCAGAAGCCTCTGTGGGTCCTTTTGTCTCCACCGGTCTTTATTGCGTCATTGGACGGGCTAGTATCGGAGCACGCACACAGATCGCCTCCTTAGTGCAAATCCCCAGCGGGCGTCGCCAGCATGCTCGAGATAGAGAAGGGAGACTGGACGGCGCCCAGCTCGGGGAATTCCAGCAAACAATTATTGGGGCAGACTGCTGGATCGGGGCTTCGGCCATCATCATGGCGTCTGTAGGGAATGGTACGACGGTGGGAGCCGGCGCGGTGGTGGTGCGCGAGCTTCCGCCAGGCGTGGTGGCGGTCGGAAATCCGGCGCGCGTGCTGGCTAAAAAAGAACAGAGTTGAGTATGATCCTGTCGCAGACACAGTCAAAGAAACGGGAAGTTCTGTGGTTACTTGGGGCGGTGACTACAGCGCTGATACTGCGATGCCTGTTTCTTACAAAAGAAAGCCTCTGGCTCGACGAAATCGCATCATGGCAGTTTGCTTCCCGCGATCTTTATTGGGCATTCCATGCGGAGGCCACGAATCCACCTCTGTATTACGTTCTTCTTCATTTCTGGATCCAGCTTTTCGGCACGAGTGAGGCTGCTCTCCGCTCGCTTTCGATTTTCCCTGGTTTGGGCTCGGTGGTTTTGGTATACCTCATCGGGAGGCGGTTGTTCAGCTCACCTATTGCGCTGATGGCCGCCTGGTACCTGGCCATTTGCAGCTTCCAGGTGTATTACTCTCAGGAAGCGCGAGCTTTCGCTTTGCTTTCATTCCTTGTATTGGTTTCCACGCTCTTGCTCATTGTAGGGGCGGAAACCGCTTCAGCTCATGCTCGGATGGGGTGTTTCTTTGGTTATGCCGTCGTAACTGCACTCAGTCTTTACACCCACTTTATTGCTGTGTTTTACTTCGCTGCGCATGGTTTGTACGTCGTCTTAAGAAAACCCAAAATACGGGCTGTGATTACCGCTTGGAGTGTAGCCGCATCGTGCGCACTTCTAGCTTTCCTTCCTTGGTTGCGAGTCATGCTGCATACCGCCTCGGAAGGTGGACAGATACGCCGGTACATTTGGTTGAAGATCCCTCAGGCCTATTTCAGCTTTATGTTCGGCGACACCCTGGTTCCGCTAGATGAACGCGCTGTTCGTGACATTAGCGGGACATTAAAGGCAAATGCAGCAATACTCTTCCTGGCAGCAGCTGCCACGGTAATGCTTTTCCCGTTCTGTGTAACAGCCCTCAGGCGCTTTAGGGCGGGAGCTCTACTGACCTTGATGATGGCGGTAGGACCGGTTCTGATGGCCTTCGCGGTATCGCTTCATGTGCCGTTTTTCGATGAGCGGTACCTGATCGCCTCGTCTCCTTTTGTGTATCTCATCGTGGCCACGGGGGCAACCGAAGCCTTTGAGCAATGGCAGCAGCGGCGGGATGGGCTCAAGGTGTTTGTGGGAACCTTAGGGACAGCTCTTTACACTGCGCTGGTGCTGTATTCACTAGGTAACTATTACTTCGGAGCCCGTTTCGGCAGGGAGCAGTGGAGGGAGGCTATCTTAGTTCTGGAGACCCGCGCAGAACAGCACGATCTTGTTTTGTTTGAACCGGATTACCTCAAGGGATGTTACCAGTATTACCGGAGAGGGCATCTCCTTTATTGGGCGCTGACGCCGCAGCGAGCCGAACGCATCATCTCCCGAGAACCTAGCGTACTGGAAACCCTTTCCTCGCACCTCAGAGTGTGGCTGGTGCGTAGCCACTATGAGGACGACAGGCTACTCGACACGCTGCGCCAAATATTTCGGGAATCTGAGCATTTCGTTTTCCCGAAAGCAAAGGGCATCGAAATTTATGGGTTTTGGACCAGCGGCAGGCGGCGGTAGGCGTCAACGACGGCGTTCAATAAGGCTTCATAGCGGCTGATGACTGCATGCGTTGAATAACTGGCCAATACAGATGTTCTGGCAGCATTACCCAGGCGTAAACGTAAGCTCTCGTCCTTAAGGAGACGCGCCAAGGCAGCCGCAATGGCAGTCTCATCGCCAAGAGGCGTCACCAAGCCGTGCACTTCGTGCTCGATGAGTTGCGTGTTGCCTGGGATGTTACTCACCACAGAAGGCAGCGCGACAGACATGGCCTCAACAAGCGCACAGGGAAATCCTTCATTTGACGAAACCAGAGTGAACACATCGGCAGCCTGAAGCCATTGCGCGACTACATCTGCCGGCACCCTGCCTAGAAAACGAACTTTGGCGTTCAGGCCGAGGCCGCGGGCAAGCTCGCAAAGAGAATCCCGCTCCGGACCGTCTCCTACAAATACCATCAGGGTCTGAGGTAGTTCGGTTGTAATCCGTGCAAAGGAACGCAGAAGCACCGGCAATTCCTTCTCAGGCGCCAGGCGACCGGCGTAAACAATGATCTGCACGCCTGGTGGTAATCCCAGGTTTGCGCGCAAGGCTAACCGTTCCCCAACTGGCAAAGGCGCAAATTGACCAACGTCAACAGGATTCGGCATCCAGAGCAATTGAGCGGGGATAAAACCTGCACGCAACGCTTCTTGCGCCATCCCGGGATTCAGGATCATAACCCTGCTGGCCCATTTGCGAAGCCAGTGCAGTTCCAACCTGCCCAGCCAAGACAGCTGCAAGTTGCTGATAAGTCCGCTGCCGGAGAACTTCATGATTACCGGCTTGTTTAGCAGGCGGGCGACAGGCAGTGCAGCAGCGAGGTGCAAACCCTGCATTAGGAAGTAGACGACTTGGTATTGCTTACGGTGCCTGAAAAGGTGCCAGCAAACGCCGAAAGCAAAAGCATGATCGCGCCAACGCTCGGGCCAATGGATTCCGAAAATCCGCACCGGCACGCCATAAGGATCAATCCAGTTGTGCGTCTTTGGCATCGGGCTTCCCCCGCCGCAGGTAACTGTGACACGATGTCCACGGCGGATTAAGGCAGCCGCAACCCGTTGTGCCTCGGTTTCAGATCCTCCTAAGACTGGGGGGTAGGAGCGCACCACGAGAAGTAGGGAAACGCGGCTACGATGATAAGCGCTTTCATTGAGTGCGTGCAAAGGCAGCCACCAACTCCTCGCTTGGATTATACTTTGCCGCACGTTACCATCGCCGAAAAGCTGGCTATGCTCGGAGTCAGGTGTGCTAGCATGGTGATTTCTGCAACGAATGCGCGTGACCCACAGCGAAACCCTACCTGGCCATATTGACCTTGCTTGGACACCATACGCGAGAGCGAGGAGACCGTGATCCACGCTGTCAAAGGCACTCGTGACATATTGCCGCCATCCAGCGCTGTTTGGAACCATGTGGAACAGCAGGCCAAGCGGGTTTTGTCGGCATATGCCTACCAGGAGATTCGCACGCCGATTTTTGAAGAGACGCTGTTGTTCGCGCGTGGTGTAGGAGAAGATACCGACATTGTCATCAAGGAAATGTACACCTTTCAGGACCGGGATGGCGCCTCTCTTACACTGCGTCCTGAGTGTACGGCCTCAGTAATCCGAGCCTGCATTGAACACCGTCTAGATCAGTACCCCGGCTTGCTGAAGCTCTATTACATGGGGCCGATGTTTCGCCGCGAGCGCCCGCAAAAAGGACGGTACCGGCAATTTCACCAAATCGGCGCCGAAGCGATTGGCTCTGAATCTCCGGCTGTAGATGCGGAGGCCATTGAGCTCAGCCTAGAGCTTTTGCGGTCTGCGGGTTTGGAGGGATCTCAACTGCTACTCAATTCGGTTGGTTGCCCGAAATGCCGCCCACAATTCGTTTCCCTTCTCCGGGAAGCATTAACGGAAATTGCTCCTGCATTGTGCAGCGACTGCCGCCGGAGGGCAAACACCAATCCCTTGCGTGTTCTTGACTGTAAGTTGGAAGCGGATCAGGAAAAAATCGATAGTCTGCCTTCTATTCTCGCGCACCTTTGCCAGGATTGTCGATCGCATTTCGAGACAGTCTGCCAATACTTGAGTGACAGGGGAATTTCCTATGAGATTCGACCAAGGCTGGTTCGGGGGCTGGATTACTACACGCGTACAACCTTTGAGATCATTCATGGCGCCTTAGGAGCGCAGAACTCAGTTTGCGGAGGAGGGCGCTACGACGGGCTAGCAGAGGCTCTAGGATCGAAAGTTCGCATGCCGGGAGTCGGCTTCTCCATCGGTGAAGACAGATTGGTTTTGCTACTTGAACAGACGCGGCCCGGCCAATACATCCCTAAACTGGATCTGTTTGTCGCGCCGCTCGGAGAAAAAGCGTTCCGTCATATAAGCCCATTGGTAACCAAGATCCGTAGGGCAGGGTGGTCGGTAGAAATCGCGATGGAAGGTAAATTAAAGCGCGCTCTCGAGTTAGCCAATAAAGTTGGCGCGCGCTACGCCCTGATTGTCGGAGACGACGAAATTAGCGCGGGCGCATACCAGCTCAAAGACATGGTCACTGGGGAACAAGAGAGCGTGACTGGCGAATCGTTCGAGGAAAAATTTAAACATAAGATCGAACATGCCTGATAGCATACCGTTGGATTTTCTTGGAAACTTGCGGCGCACCCACACTTGCGGACAGTTGCGCCCTGCTGATGCGGGCAAGCGCGCGGTTCTCATGGGGTGGGTACATCGACGCCGTGACCTCGGCGGAGTGATTTTTATTCATCTGCGGGACCGGGACGGGGTCACACAGATTGTTTTTCGCGCCGATGCGGATGCAAAGGTGCATGAAAAGGCGGAATTGCTGCGTTCCGAGTATGTCGTAGCAGTAGAAGGCGAGGTAACCCTTCGTAGCGCCGAAACGGTCAATCCCGCCCTCGCAACAGGAGAAATTGAGCTAGTAGCAGAGCAGCTTTGGATCCTTAATGAGTCCCGCACACCCCCCTTCCCCATGGAAGATACAGTGGACGTGAGTGAGGATGTGCGGCTAAAGTATCGTTACGTCGACCTGCGCCGGCCGCGCATGCAGCGCAATATTATCCTGCGATCGAAAATCTCTTTCACTGTCAGAGAGTTCCTGACTTCCATAGGATTTTTGGAAATCGAAACACCATTCATGACGAGATCGACGCCGGAAGGCGCGCGGGATTACCTGGTGCCGAGCCGTTTGCAACGTGGCCATTTTTACGCCCTGCCGCAATCGCCACAGATCTTCAAACAACTGCTCATGGTAGCCGGATTTGAGAAGTATTTCCAAATCGTGAGATGTTTCCGGGATGAGGACCTGCGCGCAGACCGGCAGCCGGAATTCACACAAATCGATCTCGAGATGTCCTTTCCCCAGGAAGAACAAATTTTCGAAGTCATCGAGCCCCTCATCCAGAAAGTGTGTGCCATCGCGGGAGTGAAAGTTGACATCCCGTTCCCGCGTATCACATACCGGGAAGCAATGCGGTCTTACGGCATTGATAAGCCGGACTTGCGCATCCCGCCGTTCCAGATTGTCGATGACCTCTTTCCAGGTAGCGGCTTAACCATGGAAGGCCTGCCGCTGGTAGCGATTCGGGTTCCGAACACCGGCGTGCTCAGTCGCAAGGAGAGGAACGAACTCAAAGAGTTTGGCGCCCAAAAAGGGCTGCGCGTGTACGATGATATCCGGCGGCTGGAACGAGATTTTCCACAATCTATGGCAGCCGTCCGAAAGCGCACCAGCGCGGGCGAGGAAGATTTGCTATTGCTGGCAGCCTGGGCCGGGGCACCCAAGCAACCACGACCAGTTGATACGGTGTTGATAGCTTGTGGGCAATTACGCCTTTTCGTTGCACAGAAGTACAACGAGCGACATAAGTTACTGGACCCAGGAACATACCGGTTCCTATGGGTTGTGGATTTTCCGATGTTTGAATGGAACGAAGAAGAAGGGAGCTGGGACGCAGCCCATCATCCTTTCACCTCCGTAGCGGATGAAGACATTGATAAGTTAACCTCGGACCCGGCCAATTGCAGGGCCCGGTCTTACGATCTGGTGCTCAACGGCGTAGAATTGGGCTCTGGTTCCATGCGTATCCACAGGCGAGACGTCCAAACGAAGGTTTTTCGAGCACTTGGGTTCAGCGATGAAGAAGCACGCAAGCGCTTCGGATTTTTACTCGATGCACTCGAGTACGGCGCACCACCGCACGGCGGCATCGCCTTGGGTCTAGACCGTCTAGTAATGATCTTGGCCGGAGAAAATTCCATCCGCGAGGTCATTCCTTTCCCAAAGACTGCCAAAGGGACCGATCTTATGTGCGACGCGCCTGCTCCGGTCCCGGAACATCAGCTGCGCGAGCTTGGAATTGCAGTACGCAAAAATTGAGGTCCATAGTAATTCGCCGAGCAGAACAATGCAGAATTATGCCGGTTGCACAGTGGAAAGGGCAGTACACAGAGCCCTATAATCAGGCGAGTAGAATCACCGGGGAGGCTCGAGACTTGGTAGCCGGGGCTCTATATCAGACACAGCATGTGTAGAACTAGGCGGCCATTCCAGACGTAAATCCGCAGACACTTCATCGAGCATCTCGAGTGTTACTGTTCGAGTCTCCATTGCAAAAGCAGTCAGCAACAAATTGTCACAGATGGTGTTAATCACCCGGGGTATCCCTTGTGAACGAATATGAATTTCCGAGAGGACCTGTGGCGGGAACACCGTCTGATCTGGCATTCCAGCTTTCGCCAATCGTGAACAGACGTATTGGCAAGTTTCTTGTTCACAAAGCGGCTTCAAGGAGAATCTGAGGACGATGCGCTGTTTCAGTTGCCGGAGATTAGGGGCATCGAGTTTGCGGTCAAGCTCCGGTTGCCCCGCAAGGACTATTTGCAGCAGTTTGCCAGAGCGGTTTTCGAGGTTTCCGAGCATCCGGATTTCTTCCAGCACATCCCAATCAAGATCATGCGCTTCATCGACGATAAGCGCCACTGTGCTCCCGGCAGCTGCCTGCTGCAGAAGAAACCTGTTCAGTGCGATCAACACCTCGGTTTTTGACTGTATCTGGCACTCCAGCCCAAGATCATAAGCAATCATCTGAAAAAACTGGTCCACGGTCAGTCGCGTGTTGAACAGTGAAGCATATTGGATATTTTCTTCGTCCAAGGCATCCCGGAGGCACTCGAGCATGATAGTCTTGCCTGTGCCCACTTCACCAGTGAGAACGATAAAACCTTTGCGACTTTGAACGCCATAGAGAAGGTTAGCCAGAGCCTCCTCGTGCTGAGCGCTCGGATAGAGGAAAGCAGGATCGGGGCTCAGATTGAATGGGCTTTCACGGAATCCGAAGTACGCGTTATACATAAGGGAGCTGTTCCACTGGCTGCGGCCTAACCCTGGCATCTTATCACAGAGGGTCGCGGTTACTTGCCTTGAATGCGTTACAAACCCGCCCCTGTGTTAGTCAGGAACTAAAAACTTCGAGCAGAGCGAACCCAGGTAAGGTTGCCGGCCGGTTTCCCAAAAACACAACCCGGCGAGTCTTTGGGAACGGAAACAACGAGGAGATAGCTTTACCATATTGAGGTGTCTGGCTAATAATTTCGCGATACGTTTGATCCTCAGTCTGTAGCCAAGCCACCTTGCCAAGCAATCCCCCTCCCCATCCTATGGAAAGCAGGCAGGCGTCACCGGAACCGTTGATTTCTGTTAGGCGCTTGCGCAAGTTTTCCATGCTTTCTGCCACTTCCGATAGCCCCACAGACTCTGCGTACTGTTTGTGCAAAGTTATCAGCGATTTTGCATACTCATTGGCCGCGCGGAAAATTTTCGGCCGCGACACAGGCTCTTCCCAGCTCAAGCTGCGATGCACCTCTGCATGGGCAAGAAAGTCGTTGTCTTGCCATGCTCCTTCAAAAACCACGCCGGGAACAGCCATTTCTGCGAATATGGGTGCGCTCTCATCCACCCGTTTGGCGTCCACTGTGCCCCTCGGGCTCTGCTTCCAGCCGAGCTCATAATGCTCCCGTCCACGAGCGATCAGGGTAGAGATGCGAAGAAGGTAAATTTTAAAAGAAGAAAAAGAGACCGGTTTGGAGTCGAAGATACGGACTACACGCATACGGCATCTGCCGTTCCCTCCGACGGTTTCCTCTTCTACCGGCTCGGCGGGGCGCTTCGGAGTGCGCTCGCTGCGAAACCGAGCGGCAACCCGTTCCAGCCCGTAGGCTTTTAATCCCTCAAAAACCAATCCCGTGCGGAGCGCCCCCTTGATGGCGCTCCCAGGAAGATAAGGTCCGGCAGATCCAGCAAAAAAGATCGGGATATGAAGGCTGTCGCTTTTGGCGTTCTCCCAGTGAGCCGTTAAAGAGGGATGCTCAAAGGGGATACGCCGTCCCGCAAAATTTTGCGCAAATCCGCCCCAGGATGCAAAATCCAATTTCTCAGCTTGCTTCAATTGCTTGAGGTAATTGTCCAATCGCGGACCTTTAGCTAAAAGATTGAAGATGCGGCGCTGGTCCAGCACATTGACGTGGTCTTTCCAAACCATATAGTCGATGGGAGAAAGTTTACTACCATCCCCGACTAACACAGGCGTGAGGCAGGTAAGGCGGTATTTCACAGAAGCGTCCTCCAAGGAATGGAGATCGCCAGACCGAACCCGGCGCGATAAACCGGATGAGGACATCCCTCTGGGGCGACGTTCAAAGCTCGCCCGCGCAAGGGGGCTGATGAAAAAAGAACCGAACCTTCGGCCACCATCCGGGTTGCCTTCTTCATAGCCCCGCACGCCGCCGGACTTTCCACACGGCCGGTACGCGTGATAAGCGAATAAAATCCTCTCGACCAGTCCACGGCATCCGCATCTGAAGGATTAAATAAAGAAAGCAGCCAAAACGCATTTTCAGGGGCTTGTTCGGCTTCAGCTTTCGCTCCGTTTTGCTCGAGAATAGTCTGTGGAAAAATCATCTCAGGCAAAGAGCCAGACAAAAACTCAACCATCTCGGCACAACCCCAACCAATAGACCGTTTTCCTCCCATGCCAGAATCAGCCAACAGCCGCAGCGCGGCCTTCACCGGCTCACCCCAGCGCGTCATCGCCTCATCATTCTCGAAGGCTACAACTGCCCAAAAGCCACTGCGTTCGCTAAACTCCAGGCATGCCATGCTGTGCACACACCACTGGCTGGTCGTCCGGTCCACCCCCGCAAAGGAACGGTAAGCTGTCCGGAAGGGCCCGCGGGGGGCTGAGGAGGGGACCAAGCATTTACTCAACCCGTCCACAACCCAGGCATCTTCATCCAGGGATTCACCCGAGGCGAGCCGGTGAACCACTGCAAGCGGCACAAAACCGGCGCCCTTCCAGCGCACTTTGACAGAACTAGGCAGGGGCCATAAGCAGCGCGGTGGGGGCACAAACAGCAGCTCCTCCCGCCAGGGGAAACACGAGCTCAAACGTACAGCAGGCCCATCAGGATTCTCGAAAACGTCCTCCAGCCATTTCTCGAACATCCCGAGACGCTGCATAGCCAAAGTGAGCGCAGAATAGAGCTGGTCACTATGCAGGATGCGGTCCGTACGGTCCCGAGCTCCGGTGTCTGTGCCAATACGCCAAGGGCCGTTTGGTCGGAAGCGAACGATGAAAGCTGCCGCCATCCTTTATTCCACAAGCTTCTCGGGAAAATCTGGCGCGCTGACTAAGGATTGCACCACAGCCAAGTCCGCGCCACTGACGAGTTCCTGTTGCGGCGCACCAGAGGAGTAAAAATTCCGGCTACGCCACCAAAGCTTAAGGTTGGCCAAACGGACACGGCCGCTGCCCCGTGAACCACCCCCACCCAGACTGTCGTCCTCGAGCAGGCGCAGGCCCTCCAGCAACCGAGCGGGCAATACTTTATCCTCTTCACACAAAATGTCTATGATGAAACGGACATGAAAGCGGGCGCCCGCCGGCACACGTTCGAGCGTGCGCGGATTGGCCTGCGATGTAATCCGGTCAATAGCGTTCTCGCTTTTGACCTCTGTCAGCTCATCGTCCAGATTTTCACGCATCTGGGGAGTGATGCTGTTCGGATCCAGTGGCGCATCGTATACCGTCAGGCGCGAGGGACTGGCATTATTGCTCTCCAGCATATCCCCGCTAACCCGTTCTACCCGACCAGGATTGCGGCCGAACAACAAACAGATTTCATCGTTTGGTCGGTCACTCTGATGAATCCGGACCTCCTGCCCTTTCCTCTTGGAAAGGTAGACAAGTTCCGAAGGGACGGCCATGCCCTCTGACTGCTCCAAAAGGGAACGCAAGCGGCCCCTTAGTGAGCTACCAGGAACATATGGGCGTCCAAAGGAATCCTTAACCACCGGGTTGTCGGCGCCTCCGATCTCCAAGGAGCCCTTGCCCGCACCGATGTGCAGACCGGTTTCGCAAACTAATTCCCCTTCAAGAATCAATTTCCCAATAAATTTCAATTCAGTTTGAGCTGTATGTGCGCTCATGCTCCCTCGCTACTCGTTGTAAGCGACAATGGCCTCAAATAGATCACGAAACCTTTCATAGCCTCGCGGATCGTTCTTGCGCGTCACCTGGAGGAGAAGTTTCTCCAAAGTGTCCAGACTACGAAGCGAATGCCGCGCGATCGTGTAAGCCAGGCGTGCCCGCAGCATGACAAACTGGTGCTGACGCTCCTGATCCGGAGCTCGGCAGGCGCGCCGTACGGCATTGTAGAGACGCCGCAGTTGGCTACGAGTCCCCGAATCCATGTCGCGCATGCGACTTACGATGCTGTGCGCCTGATTATCAAGATATAGGCTGTCCGCTATTAGCTTATCCAGATCAATTTCTGGCGGACCTTCGACGCGTCCCCGCTCTGGCCGGCGGTCTTCCCTGGAGCCGCCCTCCCGCGGACCTTTGCCTTCGCGGTTCCCGCGCCCCTCGCGACTCTTTACTTCCTGTTGAGCTTCTGCCATTCCTTTACACCTCTGCTAATAGTTTGGCCCACTCCAGGGCTACACGTCCCCCAGGGCGTAACTTCACCTGAGAGACACTTTTGGTCAACATTTCGTTAGTCAGTTGGGTACGCAGCTTTTGGAGCTCTCTATCACGCGCCTCACTGAGCGCCCGGTTTAGCCGACGGAGAATTCTCCAAGGCCTGTCAAAATTCCCTTCCGAAACTCGCGAAGAGTGTCCTGCAGACGCCGCCTTCAAGTAAATCCCAGTCAGCTCGGAAAGAAACAGCTCCTGCGATTCCTGCTCAGCGACTATGCGTTCTATAGTTTCCCGCAATTCGCTGGCTGCCGACAATTGTCTCCATTCGAGCGTACGGCCGAAAACATAGACACTGTCCTTGGCTACCGACTTCGCTTGTTCCAAACGCTCACCTGCCATCTGATATACGGAAGCAAGCGAGACGCTTGGATCAGCAGCTAAATAAATCGCCATGGTGATGGTCTTGCCTTCAGGCCCAGGGAACTCCTTCAAATTTTCCTCGGTGAACCGGTGGAACAAGCGCTGAATTTCCCTGGCCAAGGGGATGAGGGAATCCCACGAGCCGTAAATGGCGAAATCATCGCCACCCGAGTACAGGATACTCACTTTCCGCCAGTACTCCGGCATGGAGCATAACAGTTCAAGCTCTCCCGCGAAAAATTGCTTGTACATGACAGAAAGCTGTACATGCTCTTCAATAGTGTGAACGCGCCGTAGACGTATTCCAAAATTGTCGACATCACCACACAGGACACCCCAGGTCCGCCGTCCCTTTGCTCTTTGGGCGAGTTCCTCCAGGCTAGCCGGCATAGCGCCGTCGCCTCGCATCGCAGTATGGCGAGCCAGAGGAATAGCGTCCGGAAGCAGCGCAGAACTCAGACTCCATGTGTACTTGCCTGAGGAACCTGCCAAAATCTTCCCAGGATTTTCTGGGGACCAGCTTACCGCATCGGCGGATTGCAAAACTGATCCCATCTCATCCGTGAAATACTCGATTTCTCCGGGCTCCTGGGAAAATACAAACGGAGCGAAAAAATCCATACTGACGCAAGCCGCAGGCGCACCACGCTTCCGCAGCATATCTTCGCTGAGCCGCTTGCGCACGACACTCCAATCCCCCAAGTTCTCTGTGGAAGCCCAAGCCAGTTGCAACAGGCCCCCACTGAGCGACAGCACCTGCGCTGCGGCGACAGATAAAAACATCTCCGCATCCGCCATCGCTTCCCCAGGCAAAACGACTAGAAACTGTCCACCACCACTCGTGCCGAGCAAAATTTTAGCCAGCCCCAACTCAGCCAATAAGGCTCGTGGCAGTACTTCGCTCAGCAACGTAACCCATCGGGAACGCCCGCACAGCAGCCGGCCATCGTCTCCTGTAGCTGGCGTGGCTGGATCTCCGGTAGCTGGAGAAGCCAAGAATCGCTCTATGCCGAGGAGTTTCCCCTGCAAAAAAACCTGGATGGACATCCGCTTAGAATCCCACCGAAAGCCGTCAGTCTACCACAGCCGAGAAGCGGCGGACAGGGGGTAGCGGCTCCGCCAGGCTTTTCGGAACTCTCGCGGTGCTGCAGACCGGAAAGCCCCTAATGCCAGGATGGTCGACGAACGCCTAAGCGGCGCAAACACAACCCACAGCCCAGAACATCCCGAAAGGCGCCTCACAGGTCAGCCAAGTTTTAAAATTACAGTCTCTGTTATCCTATGCATCACGGTGACGTTTGCAGGTAATATATTTCCGGTGCCTGCGTTTCTACTGGTTGTGGGTCAAGAAGCTGGCAAGATCCCGCTCGCCATGTTGCTCGTATTCGTGTCGGCCAAGTTGCTGGCCGAAATTTTCGAGCGACTTAACCAGCCGGGCATCGTCGGCGAAATCCTTGCAGGTGTCCTGATAGGGCCGAGCGTCCTCGGGTGGCTTGCCCCCAGCGAGTTCCTGACTGCAATGGCCAACCTAGGCGCGATGTTCTTGTTGTTCGCAGTCGGCCTGGAAGTGAAATCGTCCGAGTTATTTCGAGTTGGCGGACTCGCTACACTAGTGGCAACTGCAGGCGTGATTGTTCCCTTTCTGGCCGGTTGGGGCATCCTTTCGCTATGGGGAGCGCCTCACATAGAAGGTATCTTTGTGGGCGCAGCCATGGTGGCCACAAGCGTTGGGATTACTGCACGCGTACTTGCTGCACGACAGTTGCTCGCCGAGCGAGCCAGCAAGGTCATCCTGGTCGCTGCGGTTATTGATGACGTCCAAGGACTGCTGGTGCTGGCAGTCGTCAGTAGCATGGCACAGGGCGCAGTAAACGTCCCGGAAATTGCGTTAACAGCCGTTTTAGCCATCGGGTTTACGATAGTTGTCGCCAAGTGGGGTACGGCCACAATGGCCAAAATAATACCCCACGTGGACAAGAGGTTCCGGGTAACAGAAGCGCAGTTCTCTTTAGCCCTCATTTTGTTATTCGCCTTGTCCCTGCTCGCCGTATGGATCGGCGTGGCAGCCATTGTGGGCGCTTTTCTCGCCGGGATGGCCTTGGCAGAGCATGTGGCTCCGAGAGTGCACGAGCTGGCGCGAGGGGTGTCGGAATTTCTACTCCCATTTTTTCTGGTCGGCATTGGCCTGCATTTAGATGTAACTGTGTTTGGCAGCTTGTCGACTATACTTTTAGCGGTAACCATTTTCCTGGCCGCTTTTCTATCTAAGTTTTTCGGTTGCAGCCTTGCCGCCTGGAAACTTGGAGTAACCGACGCCGCGCGCATCGGACTAGGGATGGTCCCTCGCGGGGAAGTGGGCATGCTCGTTGCCCAACTAGGCCTCGCCATGGGCGTTATTGAGCAAAGAGTCTATGCTGTTACGGTTTTTATGTCCATAGCCACTACCATCGCCGCACCTCCTATGCTAAGGCGGGCCTTCCGCTCAGCGAGCGATTCAGTCCTGAAGGCAAACGGATGAAGAGAAGAGTTTTTTGTCTATTCGTTTTCACCTTTCTATGCTCCGCGCAGATTCAGACTATTACTGCAAATCGACTCCGTGCTCATGTGAAGTTCCTCGCCAGCGATCTTCTGGAAGGCCGCGGAGTGGGCGCTCGCGGAGGGGATCTTGCCTGTGGATATATTGCAGCACAATTGGAACTGGCTGGCGCCAAGCCCGCCGGTGAAAATGGCAGTTACTTCCAAGAATTTCCGCTTGTTGGGGTTTCGACCCGCCCAGAGGCGCATCTGTCAGCGCTCGGACATGGAAAGAAGGCATCCTTCCACTGGCTGGCCGACTTTGTGGGTTGCAGCCAGCGCCAGCGAACGCTCGATAGCTTCGATGCCGAAGCTGTGTTTGTGGGCCACGGAATCGTGGCTCCTGAATTTCAGTGGGATGACTTCAAGGGGGTTGACGTCCGCGGAAAGGTCTTGATTTTTTTGACAAATGAGCCGCCGTCAACGGATGAGAGGTTTTTTGCTGGACGCGCGCTTACCTATTACGGTCGCTGGACCTACAAGTTCGAGGAGGCGCTCCGTAAGGGAGCCGTGGCCGCTCTGATCATTCATACCACCCCAACAGCCGGCTACGGTTGGAACGTGGTTTGTAACTCCTGGGGGCGCGAACAACTTCAGAACAAACTCCAGAAAGGGCAACCGGCGCTTGCTTTCGCAGGATGGCTCAGCGAACAAGCCGGTGAGCGCCTGCTTGCGATTGCGGGGAAAACAGTAGATAAGCTCGAAGCAATGGCCAATTCGCCTCAGTTCCGGCCAATTCCACTTGGCGTCCGCTTGCATGGCCGTTTTTCCGCAACAGTCCGTGATGTTCAGACCCGTAACGTTGCGGGACTCATCCCGGGAAGCGACCCCCTGCTACAATCCGAAGCTGTCATATTCAGCGCACACTGGGACCACTTCGGTATCGGGCAACCTGTAAACGGCGACCGCATTTACAACGGAGCAGTAGATAACGCCACGGGCTGCGCCATGCTCATGGAAATCGCCAGGGCGTGGGCGTCGTTGGAACAGAAGCCGCGTCTATCGGCCCTTTTCCTAGCTGTTTCCGCCGAGGAAAGCGGCTTGCTCGGATCGCAATATTATGCCGCGCATCCTTTGTTTCCCCTCAACAAAACCGCGGCGGCGTTTAACTTTGATGCCTTTTATCCTTTTGGACTGACGGCTGATGTGCTTGTAACAGGGGCCGAACGGACTACATTATGGCCTTTAGTGAAGGAAGCCGCGAAGCGGATGGAACTAAAAATTGCACCCGATCCACGACCCGAACAAGGAAGCTATTTCCGGTCGGACCATTTCTCGTTTGCGAAGGTTGGTATTCCGTCGTTCTCTATCCAGATGGGTGAGAAGTTCGTGGCTAAACCAGACGGTTATGGCCGTCAGGTTTTCGAAGAATACAACACAAGGCACTATCATCAGCCCTCCGATGAGTACCATGCTGACTGGGATTTTTCGGGGATGATTCGTTTGGCGCGATTCGGCTTTCTATTGGGTGTAAACACTGCAAACCTGGAGAGATTGCCTGCATGGCAGGAGGAGGGTGAGTTTTTAGGTCTCCGGGTACGAAACCGCGTTAGGTAGGTTTGCCGCTAGTTTTCACAAGCGTAACCACAGCCTGCGCCTCCGCTGCCTGTCCTGTGCCGACGGGGCCCAGTTTTTCCGCGGTTTTGAACTTGACTGATACACGATCTACATCCAGTCCTAAAGTTTCGGCTAGTTTTTGGCGGATCGCCGTCCGGTATGTCTTGAGCCGTGGAGTCTCCAGGATTACGGTCGAGTCCACATTGAGGATCTCCAACCCACGAGCCGCAGCAAGATCACGAGCATGACGGAGAAAAAGCAAGCTATTCGCGCCTGCCCAGCGTGGATCCGAGTCAGGAAAGTGCATCCCAATGTCGCCTGCTCCGGCGGCGCCCAGAATTGCATCGGTAATGGCATGAGAAAGAACATCGGCATCGGAGTGCCCCTCAAGTCCAGCCTCGGAGGCAATCATTACGCCGCCAAGCATAAGCACTCTTCCCCGCGCCAAGCGGTGCACGTCCCAGCCAATTCCAGTACGAACTTCATCCACGGAGCGCCTCCCTTTAACTTGCCCGACGATGCGACTCCTCTGCCAAAAACAGGCGCGCCAAGTCCATGTCTGAGGGCTTGGTGATCTTAATGTTCCGGTCGCTGCCAGGCACCACGGTCACTTCGACCTGCTCCAATCGCTCCACAAGACTGGATTCGTCAGTTCCGATGAAGCCGTCCTCACGAGCTTTGACAAAGGCTTGTTTCAATAGCTCGTAACGGAACACCTGTGGCGTTTGTGCTAAAACGATCCGATCTCTGGGCAATGTGGCCACTACCTTGTTCTTGCGTACTTGTTTGATGGTGTCTACCGGAACGATCCCTACAATGGCAGCTCCGGATTCTGCGGCTTCTTTAAGGGCCTTTTCAATCACCGACGGATCAATGAAAGGACGCACGGCATCGTGGACCGCCACCAAGTCGGTATCAGGAGAAACAGCCGCCAGCGCATTCTCCACCGAAGCCTGGCGCGTATTCCCGCCTTCGACAACTCGCACTTGACCTTCTGACGCCTCCGCGGCCAGCATGTTCTCCGCCCATGCCATGTCCTCCTTGCGCAACGCCACGACGATCTCCCGCACCGAAGGACAGCGCAAAAACTTGCGGACCGTATGTACCAAAATCGGCAAACCATCAAGCAGCATGAACTGTTTTCGGCTGGTCCCTGATTTCTCCGGAGCTTGTTGCCCCATTCGCGTACCAAGTCCAGCCGCTGGAAGAATGACCGCCACTTTCATCGTCATCGTTGTTTAGAGCCTGGCTAGAATAGTTCTCGTCGTAATAACCCGTCGCAATCTCTTGTGTCCCTACTTGGGGACGGGAGGGGTAGCAGGCGATTCCTTTGCGTTGCGATCGTGTTTTTCGTTATGCGACAGCTTTTCATAGGTCGCATGAAGCTTTTCGTCATACCGCCCAAAGATCATCTTGCCCGCTGTCGTTTGCAGCACGCTGGTTACGGAGATATCGATCGTTTTGGAAATCATCTTCTTGGCATTATCTACCACCACCATCGTGCCGTCGTCCAAGTACGCTACTCCTTGGTTGTACTCCTTCCCTTCCTTCAAGATAAAGACCCGCATGGTCTCTCCTGGCAGCACGATCGGCTTTAAGGCATTCGCCAATTCATTGATATTCAGAACGTCAACCCCGTGCAGTTGGGCCACCTTGTTTAAATTGAAGTCGTTGGTGACGATTTTGCAGCCGTAAGCCTTCGCTAACTCGATAAGCTTCATGTCCACATCCCGCACATTAGGGAAATCCTCCTCCAAAATCTGCACATCAAGGTCCGGCATTTTTTGGATGCGTTGAAGAATATCGAGCCCGCGTCTCCCCCGGTTGCGCTTCATCGAATCCGGCGAATCAGCGACAAGTTGTAATTCCCGGAGAACAAATTGCGGAATAACAATGACGCCATCAAGAAAGCCGGTCTCGGCGATATCTGCAATACGGCCATCGATAATCACGCTTGTATCCAAGATTTTGAAAGCATGCTTGCCGCTCTTTTCACCGCCAAAAATACCACCGAGAGCCGCCAGGTTGAGCATGTCGCCTTTACTGGCTCCCACAACCAAGCCGACATATGCCATCCACAGCAGTAAGCCAAGCTGTAGAAAAGGCACCGTATCCGTATTGTTGGGGAATGCTGTACTCAATACCAACGACATAACATAGGCCCCAACGATGCCCAAAATGGAGCCGAACGCTGCCCCAATCAGCCTTTTAAGACTAACTTCTTTTACGCGGATTTCAAACAAGACGATAATCGTGCCTAGACAAAAACCCAGTAACGCCGCTACCGGACCTTTTAACTGAAAAGGTTGTATGAAGTAGCCGGCACTGGTAAGAAGCAGGATGAAAACTGCACGAATCACCCATATATCTATCACCGGTCAAGCCTCGCTGCGGGGCTGGTTCACTCAAAAAAACAAATATTAAGTCCCGCGAATTGAGTATACACCACGCCTAGGTAGGAAATTCCGGCAACCCAGATGGGCCGTCCGGGTGAAAGCAGCCGGCGCAAAATGCCTTATAAGACCTTGGCCAGCTCTTCGGCGAACGCGCTCTGTGGAACCTTCGGTTCGTTCTTGACGCGCTTGAACCTCTTGCCCTCCCGTTGGGAAGTACGAAGGGGAGGTTTTGCATGTGGTCCCTTGCCTTTAGGCGGCTGAGCAGCGTTTGCTCGCAAAAGACGGTCTTCCAGAGGGGCACGGTCAAAGCGGCGAATGATCGAATGCATTTCCTCCGCGTTGGGCGCATCTATAAAGGCAAAGCCCTTGGATTCCTGAGTTTCGAGGTTGCGTATGACCTTGATCGAATCTGCGACCAGGCCTTCTGTAGTGAGCCAGGATTGAATATCATCCGCGGTCACCCAGGTTGGTAAATTGCCGAGAAAGACAGTAAAACCCATTTCTTCGGTGTTGTTCACTCCGTTAGTTTTGTTGGAGGGTAGCTCGTAGGAAGGAGCTCCATTGCAGCACTCCCATCCTAGCAGAGGTCATGAGAGATTTGCAAACCATGCGGACTCCCCGGGCTTCTAAAAAACTCCCGCCGCACACAGAACACCTTGATCTTGCTTGCGGCTATAAGTCAGGCATCTTCGCGCTCCGTGTGTGGACAGCTATTGTGAACGCACAGGACGTGGGGCCTCAGCCCCGCACACTTATGGCTTTAGGGTCACTGCTCTTGCAAGCTTGACAGCCGGGTTTTGTAACAACTGTGCTAGAACGTCCTCCGACAAAGGCTGATCGACTTCCACGACCGCTACAGCCTCCAGAGGCTCGCCCGGCTTCAGTGGTACGTCGCGACGCCCTAAGGAAAAATTGGCGATATTGATCTGGTTATTCCCCAGCACCGTGCCTATGTGCCCAATTACGCCCGGCACGTCCTGATTCTTCATGAAAATCAGGTTGCCGGAGAGCGGAGCTTCACAGTATATGCCATCTACTTGAAGCAGGCGCGCCTTACCCAAAACAACCGCTCCTTCCACTGAAGTCACGCCCACATCGGTTTCGAGCTCGAGACGAATGGAATCCGTATGACCGGAGCGTTTCTCATGCACCTCTGCCACATTGAGTCCCCTCTGGCTGGCAATCTGCATGGCATTAATCAGATTCGCCTTTTGCGCCAGGGAGCGGCTCAATACTCCAGCCAGTCCCGCGTTGCGTATTAGATGCGTATTGTTTTCGGAAATTTTGCCAAAATACACCAGCCGGACCGCAGCCGGGTTCCCAACTGCAATATGCGCAGCAAAAGCCCCCAGGTTCTCAGCCAGCGCAATATATGGGCCAAGTATGCGGTATTGCTCCGGTGAAAGCGCGGGCATGTTGACAGCATTGATGGCTACGCCACTGCGCAAGTATTCGAGGAGTTGTTCGGCGATGCGCACCCCGACGATCTCCTGAGCTTCTTCGGTAGAACCGGCGATGTGTGGGGTGGCGATTACCGAGTCAAAAGCTAGCAATCGGGAGCCTTGCGGAGGGGGCTCTGACTCAAAGACATCCAGCGCGGCGCCCGCCACCTTCCCCGATTCCAGAGCTTCCTGCAAAGCTTGGGGATCAATCAATTCACCCCGCGCACAGTTGACAATACGGACACCGGTCTTCATTTTCTGAAAAGCTTGTCGGGACAGTATCCGTTTCGTTTCCGTCGTAAGCGCCAAATGCAAACTGATGTAGTCACTTGAAGTCAGAAGCTGATCGAGATCGACAAGCTCGACCCCCGCGTCCTCGGCCACCTGAGGGCTCACATAAGGATCGGTGGCGGAAATTTGCATCTCAAACGCACGCGCCCGCTTGACGACTTCGCGCCCAATGCTTCCTAACCCGATAACACCTAGCGTCTTTCCACGCAACTCGTTGCCAATGAATTTCTTTTTTTCCCACTTCCCACTCTTGGTGGAAGCGTTGGCTTGAGGAATCGAACGGGCCAAGGCGAGCATCAGGGCAAGTGTGTGCTCGGCCACAGAGACCGCATTGCCGCCCGGCGTGTTCATCACGAGCACCCCGGCGGAGGTCGCGGCAGCAAAATCCACATTGTCAACGCCCACACCGGCACGACCGATGACGCGGAGCTTTGGCGCACGTGCAAGGATTTCCTTCGTCACTTTCACCGCGCTTCGAACGATTAGAGCGTCCGCGTCCGCCAGGTAATTGGCATACTCCTGCGGGTTGGAGACAACCACATCCCAGCCTGGTTGAGACTGGAGAAGTTCGATCCCTGCCTGGGCCAAAGGTTCAGCAATTACGATTCTCATATGCTTCCGTATTCAAACGCGGGCTGCAATTCCGGGTAGCGCCGCGCTAGCGTAAACGTTTTGAACGGCCGCTACTCCCGCTCCCAATTTCACAGGGAATCCGTTGGCGGCCAGGATGAGTTCGAGCTCCGCGACAACGGCAAACAGGTCTGCGAAATCAAAATACCCGAGATGCGCAATGCGAAAGATCTTCCCCTTCATCGTTCCTTGACCATTGGCAATAATTGAGCCGAACCGTGTGCGGAATTCCTTGACGATGACACCTGAATCCATGCCAGACGGCGCCTTGACGGCGGTCACGGAACTGCCCGGCGAGGAGGCGAACACTTCGAGCCCGACTGCTTGTACCCCGGCTCGTGCTCCACGGGCAAGCAGCTGGGCATTCTCCACCAGCTTCTCCATGCCCACCGACTTGATGTATTTCAATGATTCGTGAAGAGCCAGTAACAACGAGGTTGCCGGAGTCCAGCTTGACTCGCCCTTGTCTGCGCTCTTCTTCTCTTTCTTCAAATCGAAATAATAATGCGGCAAGCTGGCGCTGTCAGCCAACCGCCAAGCCTTCGGACTTATAGCAAGAAACGCCAAGCCCGGCGGGATCATAAACGCCTTTTGGGAACCGCCGACCACAACGTCAAGCCCCCACCCATCAATGTCAAGGGGCATCGTTCCCAGACCCGTTATAGCGTCTACTATGAAAATAGCGCCGGTTCGGGCCACAGCTTGGCCCATAGCGCGGACATCGTGCTGAACACCGGTAGACGTCTCGGACGCCTGTACGAACACCCCGCGAATGCCGCGATCGTTCGCCAGTGCCGCCTCTACCTGCTCGGCTGACACAGCGTCACCGTATTCGGCCGAGAGCACTTGCACGTTCAAGCCGAAAGCTTTGGCAATCTCCACCCACCGCTCGCCAAACTTGCCTGCTGAGCAAACCAGCACCTTGTCGCCGGACGAGAAAAGGTTGGATACTGCCGCTTCCATGGCGCCGGTGCCGGAGGCGGCGAACACAAGTACGTCGTGCGACGTCCCCATAACTTCTTTCAGGTCGCTCAGGGTTGAACGATATAAGTTCCGAAAATCCTCCGTTCGATGGTGGATGTCGGAGCCCATCATCGCATGCAACGCGGGTGGATAAAGGGGCGTTGGCCCCGGAGTTAGAAGTCTGACTTTCCGTATATGCATGGCGCAGGGTAGTCTAATAGAATAGCAGACATTATGATGCTACTCGAGCGGATTCAGAAAGACATGATTGAGGCTATGAAAGCCAAGGATCAAGCGCGGCTGAACGCTATCCGGATGATTAAGTCGGCCCTGAAAAAGCGGGAAGTGGACTCGATGAAAGCCCTAGATGCCGCGGCGGAGATCCAGGTTCTGAATATGCTCATGAACCAGCGCAAAGACGCCGCCGAATTGTATAGGAAGGGCGGCCGTCCCGAACTCGCAGAGAAGGAAGAAGCAGAGCTGAAATTGATCGAGTCCTACATGCCTACTGCTCCAAGCGAGGAACAACTGGAACAAGCCATAGCCGCCGCGATTGCCGAAACAGGCGTAACCTCCGTCAAACAGATGGGCAGTGTGATGAAAACGGTGCAGTCCAAACTAGCTGGGCTACGAATAGACGGAAAGCTGCTCAGCGAAAAGGTCCGTGCCAGACTTTCCTGATGAAAACGCCCCTCAGCGCGCAAACCTGGCGGTGAGCTTCCGACAGACATAGTGAGTCAGCCCCGCCAGAAACGAGATCCCATTGTAAACGTGATAGAGCAAGTGAAAGGGTATGGCTGCTAAAGCAAACAGCTTCCCCTGTCGCGCCGCGAGGAATCCGTAGAACCGGCTATTGAGAATTACAATCAAAGCGGAGATCAGGAACAAGGAAAAGATCAGTATGTGTGCGGGGAGACGGGATATCATGAACACAACAGCGGCCACGATGTAACCGCCCAGAATCATTTCCATCGTCCGTCGTTGACGCCCGCTGGAACATGGGTAACAGCGCACCAACATCAGCAGGAGATACCCGAGAAGAAGAGGTGGCAGGATTCCCAGCATGTGGTGGGTCCAGGAAAGCCAGACAATACTCGCCACAATTGCGCCCATGACCAACATTGCCCGCGTGGATGCCGGCTGGGAGGTTGATCCCAGCCAGTATCGCGAAAGCAGAAAGAACAGAATCGCCATCAGAGGCGTGATAAAGTAACCACGCCACCAGATCGCCGCCAACATCGTGAGAAGCATCAGGAGAAAAGCCAGGGCGACGCTGACACGTTGACTGATTTCAAGATTCAAATCATTCGGCATACACCGTTCCCTGAGAATGAGCTCTGTCCAGGGAATGCCGCGATCCAAAATGTCGGTTTTCACGAGTCCCCAAAACGTCCAGCGTTTCCGGTGCTTCACCAGCACGGTTTTATCCAGGATCAGCTTTCTGCCCGCGTGCTGCAGCCGATATCCCAACTCGATATCTTCGATCGCAGGACGCCGGTACTCTTCGTTGAATCCGGCGTGGTCCAAAAACACTTCTCGCCGAATAGCCCCGCAGCCGCTCCAAAAGGTGCATGCCTTGGTCCGAGCAGTTTGATGGACGAAAGAATGCATCAGGTTACGATATTGAGAAATAAAATCCTGGCAATCAGGGGAGTCGTCATAGGAGCCGATCAGCGCATCTAAAGTGGGATCGGATTGGAATGCGGACAGTATGCGCGCAAGGGTGTCGGGATGGGCGCCAACGTCTGCGTCCAGAAAGAGGAGAATATCCCCAGTTGCTTCTCTTGCGCCCAGATTGCGCGCGTGCGCCGGCCCCTGTCGCCGGTTCGTGGAAATCACCTTTACGCCAAATCTTCTGGCCACCTCTGCCGAATCATCCGTGGACCCGTCATCCACGACGATGCATTCGCGAAAAGGCACAGTCGAGCGCGCCAGGTCAGCCAGGCAGGAACGCAGGCATTCCGCAGCATTATGAACGGGGATTACAACAGTGAGAGTTAACGCTGGTTGCTCGCCCACAACTCCCGGCGTTTGTGAAGCGCATAGTGTGGGCGGGCTTTGGCTTGGCTCAGGATTCACAGATCCCCCGTCAACTCTTATCTCCTTTCGTATCTCCCCATATACCTTGCCTCAGCGAGTATATGGCCGGCTAAAGCAGTATTAAGTGCTTTGCGCTTCGCGCCGGCGCTTAAGCGGAGTGACGGCACGTCCACGGCGAACAGTTTGAAGAAGTATCTGTGCGGTCCATGGCCTTTGGGAGGACATGGACCTCCGTAACCTAGCTTCCCAAAGTCGTTTGTCCCGCTGACGCCGAGAGCCCCGGGCTTAAAGCCCATGGGTAATGAGTGGACAGCGGGCGGAATGTCGTACAGTAGCCAGTGATTCCATACGCCCACTGGTGCATCAGGATCATCCATGATCAGGACGAAGCTCTTCGTGCCTGCCGGTTCGCCCTCCCATTCGAGAGCAGGGGACAGGTCAGTACCCTCGCATGTATGCTGTTTGGGAATTGTCCCACCTTCAGCAAAGGCGTTACTCACTAGCCTGAATGCCATAACAACCTCCCTTCCTTCAAAGGATCACACTAGCTCCTTTTCCGAAAGCCGCAGGGCCCCATCCAGCGCCTCCACGAAAAAGTACTCACCCCACATTACAGATTCATTCACACCCAGGTTCTTGTGGATATGATATACACCGCCTTTTAGAATCCCTTCCCAATTGGGATCAGCTTCGGCAGTGTAATGGAGGCACAGCGTCCGCAGAACCTGCAAAGCCGCCGAACGGTATAAAACGGCTTTAGAGGGGTCGGTCACTGCCTGTGAGAGTTGCAACAACCCGCTTGCGGCGATCGCTGCCGCTGAGGTATCGACCAACTTCCGGCTTTCTGGCGGAGCATCGTAGTCCCAGGGAGGCACCCCGTCGGCGGGAGTCTGCGTGACGTAGTAGTCAGCGCACGCTTCCGCTGTTTTTAAAAATCGAATGTCCCGGCTGTAAACGAAGCTGGTGGTAAAGCCGTACAGTGACCAGGACAATCCCCGAGACCAGCAGGAATCACCGCGGTATCCTTGTTGGGTGCTCTGGCGTAGAAATTCACCCGTCTCCGTATCAAAAATGCCCTCATGCGCAGTCGAACCGTCGCCGCGAACTAAAACACGCCGGGATGCGAGGCAATGGCGCATGGCCACGTCAAACAGCCGCTCGTCGCCTGTTTCGAGAGCAGCGTAAAAGACTACTCCCACATTCATCATAATGTCAATAAACAAAGAATTTTCGGCGACAAAGGAACGCAAATACTCGCCCTTTTCGCGGAATCGCAGCGCCATTGTGCGCCCCGCCTGGATAAGAACATCCCGCAGCGACTGGTCGCCAGTGAGCTTAAGCCAGCGGTAATAGGTTGACATGAAGATGAAACCCAGATCGTGTACATCACGGTCAAAGCGGCGCGGTTCAAGGGGACGGGTATACCTGATAGCCTGCTCCAGCCACCATTTCGCTTCTGGGCTATCCTTCGGGCTCCGCGCGTGGAATATCCACATCATTCCGGGCAAAAATCCGTCGCACCAGCGAGTCCATGCGGGCAAATCGTGTTTCCAGCGGCCATTGCTGGTGTACATGGGATAGAAATGCGGGTAGCTTTCAACCAACCGTCGTACTTGCTTGCCTGCAAATTCCAGCGTCTTTTCGAAAACCTTACGGCTCCTGCCGCCCTCAAACTGGATCATCTTCACTCCGTATGTACTAAATTCCGTGTTAGCTAGGCTACTTCAGAGACCTTGTCACCGGCCCGGCGAGTCTTCAACCAAATCAGCGGTGCTCCAGACAACAAACCGGACGGAAACTGTCTTCAAGCCTATATAATCCGTCTGACTTCTGCGCAACGCAACTGCGGAGAACAATCATGCCTTTAGAACGATCGATCAGAAATAAAATCAGGCCGCAGAGCTTATAGAACAAGAAGCGAGACTCGAATTGGCGACGTTCTGCAATAAAAAAATACGTTTTCTTTATAGACAAAGGCCTTAGGGCCATATGCGGCTTTCTTGGCAAAGTTTACTATTTGGCGGCGTGGGATTTCGGCACCCTCTTTACCCTCGTCTTTACTGCTGGAGATGGCCGCTCTTGCTCCAGAATTAGCCGCAGCCCGGGCGTCTGAAGGCGGCTGGCAAGGAGCCTGTTGAGTACGTCCTGGGCAGTTGTGTCCACTGGTTTCAGGGACTGGTAACGAATGCGAACGACAACGTCCTCTGGAGTAAACCCGATCTCGTAGCCCAATAGTGGCACTGTCGCAGAAGGCCACAGTTCCTTCAGAATGGGCCCCAGACGGCCAAGCGCGCTCGCTCGCATACTCTCCAGGGTTTGGGGTTCTGGCTCAGCATGAGGAGGCTGAAGTCGCTCGCGCAGTAGCGCCAGTTCCTCCTCGCTGGCAACCTTCCTCACCCGGATTGTCGCTTCCTTACCTGTCCCCCGGATAATCATGCGCTCGGCTGCACGGATCTTATCGCTGGGCACAGTTGAGGCCACTGTCAGGTAAACCACGATCCGGTTCGGTTCCAGGTCGAGTTGCTGCGTTAGTACGGCGTCCGCCGGCCCCAGAGACCGAACCGCTTCCCGTACGATCGTGCGACTGATCGTCTCATCGCGCAATTGATACAGTGATTTGCGCAATGGGAAAAACAGGATAGCCAGACAAATCAGCAGCATCAGGATACGCCAGCGGAGCCGGCCAATGTCTCCCAATGCTTTGCCAAGTCTTGTCTTCTCGAGCAACCTAAACAAGCGGTCTGGAGAAGCATGTTCGAGTTCGGAATACCCAATTTTCACTCGCACGTCCGGCGCATCCATGCGTACGATGTAGAACACAATGAACGCGCTGGCAATGATCGCCGCCAGGTTGGTGACGTACAGAAGCGTCGCGCCCGAAATGATGGTCCAACTGATGCCGCTGCCCACGCCAAAACCAATGGTGCACAGAGGCGGCATTAATGCCACAGCAATCGAGACTCCCGGAAGAGCGGTGACGCCGCCCCCACCGCCGCCTCGGCAGACAACGATTGACCCCGCCAGCCCTGAAAGCAGAGCAATGCCCAAATCGAGCAGATTTGGCTTGGTCCGCGCCATAATCTCGCTTGTCGGCGATTGAAAGGGCAGCAGCCAAACCAGTATTGCGGAAAACAGGATCGCAGCAGTCGTGCTCAGGACAATGCTGACGAGCGACTTGAGGCCCAAATACAAATCCGCAGCCGCTAGAGCTAAACCCGCCGCGATGATGGGGCCCATCAGGGGAGAAATCAGCATCGCTCCGATCACAACAGCGGGGCTGTTCAAGACCAAGCCCAAAGTGGCGATCCCCGCGGAAAGTAGCAACTCGAGAGCGTAGTTTAGATTAAGGGCTTCGGATGCTTTGAGAACCTGCAAATATACCGCGGGCTTCGTCGACGGATCGATCTCCAGAAGGCGTTCAATCCGCTGGCGCATCGGACCGGAGCGCGACAACATCCCAACATTCTAGCCCCAATGGAACGACCCCTTGAAGCAGAGTGAGTACTGCCAAGCAACAATTGTCGCCACTTTTCAAGTGCGCTCCAAATTTTCCGGGTGGTGGAAACGCCGTTTTTGGGTGAAGCTTACTAGTGGCGTGAAAACATGGAGCGGGAGACGGGACTCGAACCCGCGACGTCCAGCTTGGGAAGCTGGCATTCTACCACTGAATTACTCCCGCTCTCCTTCACTTGCGAATATATCAGAAATGCCCTAAGCTTTCCAGAACATCTTTTCCGGCAAGCTTTTCCGCACCTACCGAAGCAAGCTATGATAGTACGCTATGATCGCACGTTTCGCCCCTCTGTCCACTAGGCTTCGTCTTGTACTCGCTCTGTTTCCCTTCATGTTTGCGGCGGCTTCGGCAGCCCAGGAAAACTTCTATCTTCATAACGGTGACACGGTTGTATTTTACGGCGACAGCATCACAGACCAGCGCCTGTATACAACCTTTGTAGAAACCTTCGTTCTCACCCGATTCCCGGAAATGCAGGTTCGGTTCGTGCATTCCGGCTGGGGAGGGGATCGTGTCACCGGCGGGGGCGGCGGCACTATAGACGAACGACTCGAACGTGACGTCATAGCCTATAGACCCACCGTCATGACCGTTATGTTGGGCATGAACGACGGAGGCTACAGGGCTTTTGACGAAGGCCTTTTCAAAAAGTACTGCGCTGGCTATCAGCACATCGTCGACATAATGAAACAACGTGTACCAGGTCTGCGTATGACGTTGCTCCAGCCCTCCCCTTTCGACGATTTCACGCGTGAACCGCAGTTTCCGGGAGGATATAACTCTGTGCTGGTGCGCTATGGCGAGTTCGTGAAAGAACTGGCCGAGAAAAACGGCCTAGCAGTCGCAGACTTAAACGGACCTATGGTCGAAGTGCTCCGCAAAGCTGCCACAGTCGATTCTGCTTTGGCCCAGCGTATCATCCCCGACCGTGTGCATCCCGGTCCAGCTGGACACCTCATCATGGCCCTGAGCTTGTTAAAGGCCTGGAGGGCGACACCGGTTGTCACAGCGGTCGAAATCGACGTACCCTCAGCACAGGTCCGGCGCGCAGTCAACACAACGGTAACTGGCTTGACTACCGGCTCTTCCGTGAGCTGGACGCAGAAAGATAAATCCCTCCCCATGCCTGTAAATATGAAGGATCCTGTAACCGCCTTCGCCGTTCGGTTGTCAAATTTCACGGATGCGTTAAACCAGCAGACTCTTAAGGTTACCGGTCTCTCCGCAAAGCTATACACTCTAAAAATCAATGGCACACAAGTGGGCTCCTTCACGTCTGAGCAATTTCAGAACGGACTGAACCTCGCGGAGATTGAAACGCCCATGGCAAAACAGGCTGCTGAGGTGCACAACCTCACTATGAAGCGCACTGCTGTGCACCAGATGAGGTGGCGGGAAGTTCAGATGGCCTTCCGCAATGATAACCTGCTCAGAGTGCCTTCCATTTTAGACAACCTGGACGCACTTGACGCAGACATTGGCGCACGGCAAAAAGCCGCCGCCCAACCGGCCGCAACTTTCTACGAACTGATTGCCCAGTAAGCAACCCCCCACGGGGTTAAACTTGATCCTCGAAAAATTGCTTCATTTGGGCGTGAAGCAATGGGGCTCAAAATTCTTTTGAAATGGACCCATTCTCGCCGCGGCGCAACATCCCTTTCGTGTTGCCCGCGCGGTCCATCAGTCTTACCACCAAAGGCATGCTTCCCGGGAGCGCATGGCTCGCGCAACCCATACAGGGGTCATATGCACGGAAAGCCATCTCGACCTTGTTCAGAATGCCTTCGTCCACTGCCCCGCCACGTATCATCCCCTTGGCGGCTTTCTCCACAGACATCGCAATCCGCGCCGCGTTTCCTTGGGTGGCCACGATCAGGTTAGCTTTTTTCACTACACCACGTTCGTCTGTAGCATAGTGATGGATCAAAGTCCCACGCGGGGCTTCGACGGCGCCTATACCTTCCGTGGGAACGCCCAGCGGTAGACGGCGGACTCGATCACTCGTGATTTCTTCGTCTTCCGCCAGTTCGCGTAACCGTTCCGCAGCGTATAAAAGCTCTATGACGCGCGCCCAGTGATTGGCCAGCGTATGGTGCACGGGCTTGCCGCCAAGACGGGTTACATACTCTTCGTAGGCCGCCTGCGCCTCGGGTGTGGCCATCCCATCAGCTACGTTGAGACGAGCCAGTGGCGCAACGCTGTAAATGCCACTATCGGCCCCATCAACGAATCCGCGCCACCCAACAGGCTTCAGGTAGCAAAACTTCACATAGGTCCATGGTTCAACATGCTCAGCGATGTATTTCAGGTAGTCTTTAGGGGCGAACTTCGCGTACTCTTTTCCCTCAGGGGTTACTACCCGGATGGCGCCATCGTATAAATTAACCCGGTTCTGTGCATCTACCATGCCCATGTAGTACGTGCGGTGTGTGTACGTTTCCGACCGGATCATGTCCAGGTAGCCACTGTTGTTCAGCACGACGTCAGCAAAAACCTTCAGGGTGAATTTGCCGAATTCGACCGCTTCAGCGGCCACTTTCCTCGCCAGTTCACGGTCCTCAGCCGACAAGCGCTTAGCCACACCGCCGGGTAACCCTAGCACCGGGTGCCCCGCTTTACCTCCAGCCAAAGCCACCAGTTCGCGAAGCTGCCGCCTGATTCCTATAACCTTGCGCCCAACTTCGACCCCAACTTTGGCAATCACGCCAAGAACATTCCGCTCAGTCGCTGGCGCTTCTGGCCCCACTACAAAGTCTGGTGCGCCTAAGAAATAGAAGTGCAGTGCGTGATCCTCCATCATAAAGGCGCTATAAACCAGCTCCCGGATTTTCCTGGCTGCTGAAGTAGGCTCCACTCCCCACACCGCATCTAAAGTCTTTGTTGAGGCCATGTGGTGTGCTGTAGGACATACCCCACAAATGCGCGAAGTTATCTGCGGCATATCCTCCGCCGGCCGCCCTTGGGCGAACTTCTCGAAACCACGCAACTCGGGGATCTGCAAATAGGCGCGCTCGACTTCGCCGTCTTCACTCAGAAAAATATCAATTTTGCCGTGCCCTTCTAACCTGGTGATCGGGTCAATCACCAGCCTCCTCCTAACTCCAGTCTGTGTGTTCGAGCTTTCCGGCTGCCCCATCACTCTCCTCCTTTCCGACGGCGCCGTATTGGAGAGGCCGCCAAACTATACCGGTACATAGTGCCAACGGGATCCACAATCTTCGCCAGTATGGCCCCGATCTCGGCTTCTTCGTTGGAATCTGCCAGCGATGCTATTGCTGACAGCGCCTTGGCGCCAAAGTCCCTCACCCGGCTAGTTGGCCCAAAGCATCCCGTACAAGGCATGTTGCCCTCAATGCACCTAGCTCCGCAGCCTGCACGCGTCGCAGGTCCCAGGCATAGCAGGCCTTGGGCTAAAAGACAGGTTTCCTGATCGGCTACAATCTCGTGAGGTCGCTTGAACTCCTTTAGCAACAATTTCTCTGGCCTTGTTTCCCGCCTCGGACATTCCTGGCACAGGGCGTGGTCAGGAGCAAGCACCGACCCCTTGGGCGGCAGCTTTCCACTTAACAAGGTTTCTACAGCATCCAGTAACAGTTTCGGTGTAGGGGGGCAGCCGGGTACTGAGTAATCTACATCTATGACCTGAGACAATGTCCGCACGGTGTTCCAAAAAACAGGTAGCGTAACTGTCCTCCCGTCTTCCTTGTATTGAGTTTGCGGCGTCGTGTGCTGCTCATTGACGACGCTCGGACACTCCTGATAAACCGCGCGGAAGATGCTTTCCCTGTCCCACAGGTTGGCCAAAGATGGAATGCCCCCCATCTGAGCACAGGCGCCGAAGGCTATAACAACTTTCGATTTACGGCGCAACAGCCGGGCCATCTCGGCTTGCTCGCTGGTACGGATAGCTCCATTTACGAAGGCGACTGCGAGCTGGCCGTCCGCCAACTCTTCCACATCCTTACGTTTAAAATCGAGGGCTACCGGCCAGAAGGCGATATCCACTATCTGGATCACATCGAGGATCTTTTCCGCAAGGTCCACCACCGCCTCTTCACAACCCCCGCAAGCGGCGCACCAGTAAAAGGCGACTTTCGGCTTTCCCTCACCCATTAACGCGCCACCTCCTCAGGCGCCTGCTCCTCTTCCAGCGTCTGCTCTTCCTTCGACAATTCCTTCATCCGTAATGGCCCTAGGGCGCGAATCTGCTCCACCATCTCGTTCACCACCGCCTTAACCTTTTCGCCTTCTGACGCCGAAATCCACTCAAGGCGAAAACGCTCCGGCTCTATGCCGAGTTCGGCAAGCGTACGTTTCAGCAATTCGGTGCGTCGCAGAGCCTTGTAATTACCTTCCTGATAATGGCAGTCACCGGGGTGGCATCCGCCGATAAGCACCCCATCGGCCCCCTTGGCAAAAGCTTCCACCACAAATTGCGGATCTACGCGCCCGGAACACATCACTCGAATTACCCGTACATTCGGGGCATACTTCATCCGAGAAATGCCCGCAAGGTCTGCGGCCGTGTACGTGCACCAATTGCAAAAAAACGCCACAATCCGTGGCTCGAATTGTCCCTCCGTAGAACTTTTTTTGTCTGACGACTGCATATTCCGGCCTCCTTTCCCCGGGTTCATATCTCACACGGTCTGGAGTAGACCTTCGACTTCGCTAAAGATCTCTTCATCTTCGAAAAGGTTCTGCTTGATAGAGCCTGAGGGACAAGCAGCTACGCATGTGCCACACCCTTTACACAACGCTTCATTTATGCTGGCAACGTTACGATCGTGAACAAATGTTATGGCGCCGTACGGGCAAAGTGGGATGCAGGTCCGGCATCCGGAGCATTTCTCTTCGACGACGTACGCCGTGTTTGGCTCCATTTCTACCTTGCCTACATCGATAAGCTTCATTGCTTCAGCAGCCGCAGCTCCAGCCTGCGCAACGGTGTCTGGGATGTCTTTGGGACCCTGGCAGCACCCGGCCAGAAATACTCCGTCTGTAAAAGTCTCCACTGGCGCCAGCTTGGGATGCCGTTCCAAGAAAAAGCCCTCTGTAGAACAGCTGATGTTGAACAGCCGCCGGACTTCCTGTGCATCCGCATGAGGCTCGAGACCTACCGAAAGTACGACCATGTCCACAGGGATGCGCCGCACTGTGCCGATCAAGGTGTCTTCTACTCGGATCACCATTTTGCCTTCTTCGGACGGATCCAGCACCCAGTCGGTAACTTCCGCAACCCGGCCGCGGATAAAGTGCACGCCTTCATTCAGAAGCCTTTGATAGAATTCCTCGAAGTATTTGCCGGGGGTCCGCATGTCAATGTAGAAGTTGAAGACCTCGGCGCCAGAGCGCTCTTTAATCAGGTGGGCCAGCTTGAGTGAGTACATGCAGCACACCCTGGAGCACCAGCGATTGGTGTTCTCATCTCTGGATCCCACACAGTGGATAATGCCCACGCTTTGAGGCTTGCGGCCATTCCGCAAGATCAGCTCCCCGCCGGTCGGTCCTGAAGCGTTCACTAGACGCTCTACTTCAAGCGAAGTGTACACGTTTGGATATACGCCATATCCGTAATAGGGAGTTTTCGACACATCGAACGGCTGCGCTCCCGTGGTTAGGATAATGGCCCCTACTTTGATTTCTTCCGTAAACTGTTTCTGTTCGAAGCTAATCGCCTGGCGGTCGCACGCCTGAAGGCATGTCTGTTTACACCTGCCCGACTTGAACTGGATGCACGTCTCCGGATCAATCAACACCACTGGTGGAGTGGCCTGCGGAAAGGGCATATAGATCGGTTTGCGCTTGCCAAGGCCGTAGTTAAACTCATCGGAGAACTTGGGCTGTTTGTATACGCACGCTTCTACGCACTGAAGGCAACCCGAGCACAAATCTTCCAGCACGTAGCGTGGTTTCCGCAAAACTTTAACAGTGAAGTTGCCCACAAAACCGTCCACGTGGGCAACCTCCGAATATGTCCACAAGGTGATGTTTGGGTGGGACTTCACTTGAGACATTTTTGGCGTGAGGATGCAGGCAGCGCAGTCCAGAGTTGGGAATGTCTTGTCGAACTTGGCCATATACCCCCCGATCGTAGCCTCCCGTTCGACCAGGTAAACTTTTTTCCCCGCATTCGCTAGCGTCAGCGCCGCATGGATTCCTGCTATCCCTCCTCCCACCACCAGTACGCCCGGATGGATACCTACAGAATGCCGCTCGAGCGGTCGGTGGAAAACCACGCGGCGCACGGCTGCCCGCAATAAATCCTGAGCCTTCCTGGTCGCCTCCGTGCGGCTTTCATGCACCCATGAAACATGCTCGCGCAAGTTGACCATGTGAAAATAGAACGGATTGAGTCCGGCTTTCGCCACGGCAGACCGGAAGGTTTGTTCGTGCAGTAACGGGGAACAAGAGGCCACAATGACCCGGTTGAGCTTATGAGCCGCCACGTCCTGCTGTATCAATTCCTGGCCCGGATCTGAGCACATGTACTTGTAATCTCTGGATATGACGACATTAGGCAGAGTGGCCCCGTATTCGGCTACAGCTCTGCAGTCCACCACACCCGCAATGTTAGTGCCGCAATGGCAGACGTATACTCCGATTCGAACGGCGCCGCCGTTATCAGACATAGCTCTCTTCCTCCTTGCGGGAGAACCACTCACGAATCAACTTTCTGCCGGAGACTGATCGGTGAAGCCCTAAAGCTTGGAAGTCAGCACCCAGTACCCATCCAAGGACCTGTGTCAGGTACAAAATGGGCATATCAAGCGAGGGCCACGTATCTTTCCGAATCTCGTTCTGGTAAACGTCGAGATTGAACTGGCACAGAGGGCAAATTGTAACTACAGCCTGCGCGCCCCTCCTGTGAGCGTCTTTCAGCAACACATAGTTCAGCCGTAATCCCACCTCGTGGATTGTCCCAGTGAGGGACCCCCCGCAGCATTTCGTTTTGAGACCGTACTCAATCGTAGGTATTCCGGCAGCTTCGAGTAGCTCCTCCATACGGACGGGATTTACCGGGTTGTCTACTTCTCCATATGGGCGGACGACTTGGCACCCGTAATAACAAGCTATGGGACCGCCTTCCCAGCGGCGGGAAACCTTGGCCCGTAGCCGTTCCGGACCTACGTCGTTGTACAGCACTTCGAGCGGGTGGCGTACATGTGGGCAGTTGTCCGCCAGAGGTTCTAGGCGAGCTCGCTTGAGAGCAGCATCCACCTTCTCACGAATTACGGGATAACGCCGGTGGTAGTCTTCGGCCTTCCGCAGAACCAAATAACAGGCACTGCACGGGGCTAGGATATCGGTGGCGCCGCTGCTTTTGGCGAGCGACAGGTTCCTGGCTGCTAGAACGAAGGCGGAGTCCTCCTCTATGTCCATGTACGAGGTGGCCCCACAACAATTCCAGTCTGGCAATTCCTCAAAGGGTAAATCCAGCAACTGGAAGACAGCCAAAAAGCTCTCTTCATAAGCCAAGCCCGTACTTTTCAGCGAGCAGCCGGGATAATAAACGTACTTTTTGGCGCCATCACCGTTGTGGCTTCGATCAGCCGGCATGGTTATTTCCCTCCTGGGCTGCTTCCAGCGCGGCCTGCAACTGACGTATCTGTTGAATCCCTTCAAACTTCAGGGACATTCTGCCGGTACGGATCAGCGACCAACCTGTCTTGGCCATTCCGAGCAAACCCAGTGGGTTGGTCTTGAGCATCATCCGGAGCACGAGCCAGAACTCCGAGTTACGCCCGTGCCGACGAACCAGTTCATAAAACTCGCGTGCCAGAACTGGAATCGGAAAGCGTTTCGGAAATAAGTGCGACTGGATGGCCTCGCGTTTCAGTGTGTACATCAGGTCGGTGATTTCAATGTTTTGAGGACAGTGCACCGCACATGAATAGCAGGAAGCGCACAGCCAGATCGTCTGTGAGCGGAGAACGTCTTTGCGAAACCCTTCGCGGACTAAGGCAACGATACGCCGCGGCGTGTAATCCATGTACAGCGAAAGGGGACACGTACCGGAGCACGTTCCGCACTGGATACATGAGAACAAACGTTCGCAACCAGGGTGGGAAGTGATTTTGCGGGCCCAGACAGGATCCGCCTCCCGCTGGTATCGAAGCTTCCGGCTGATTATGTCACCCGATTGAAGGTAAACTTTTGACGGATGCTCCTGGGGTTGAAAATGTATTTTGCCTTCCATGATTCCGGTCCTGTTATTCCCACCGCAGCACCAAAGGTGAGCTTGTAGGGCTGAAATGGTGATAATCGGTATTTCCGATCCTGTAATCTGAAATTATACTTCTTTCACAATGCCGGCGGGTTGTGCCAGTTTAAAAGTGCCACGAGGATGGCTGCGCCGGAAACTCTGACCGTGAATCGTGCGGAAAGGATGGTGGACGGCATGGGATTCGAACCCACGACCCCGGCGTTGCGAACGCCGTGCTCTCCCAGCTGAGCTAGCCGCCCACACCGGTTCTCTTCACTTCACTATACCATGGCGAACAAGTTGCCTTTCGAGGCGAAATCATTTTGCCCATCGCAGGCTTCGGGCTCCAACAGGCCTTGAAAATCGGGGGGAACGTACTTTGTTCTCACTACCAGACGCTGCTTATAATTTGCTTTCCCTGGCGCGACGGTCAGCCCAATACTTTTTCATCCGCTCTGATACGCGGCGTCTTTGCTCGGCGCTCATCCGCTTCCGGATACGCTTTCTGCTGGGTGTTGGCGCTTGTTCACCCGCATCCACCTTTTTCTCTAAGAGCTTTTCCAGCTCCATGATGACTTCATCCAACCGCTTCTTTTCGGCGTATAAATCGCGGATAGCCTTATACAGGTCCATGCTGAAAAGCTTTCAAATAGCTGATATCGTATGTGAAATCTTCCCACCAGTCCGTCGGTATTCCCTCCGCCGGGCCTGAAACTCTGCTACCTCCTCAACAAAGGCCAGTGTACTACGAAATGGTAGCCATATTTCTTCATTATCAGGAAGGCAATGGGGATGGCGATCGCCAGAATCAACAAGGCCTTTCGGAAAACTGGCTTCCACGGGAACTTACGCTTCTCTCGGTGGAGCACCAGGAGGTAACTGGCAAACAACCCTACAAAATACAGGGCGCACATTGGCACGGAGAACAACATCAGATTGAATACGTCAGGCGTAGGCGTAATCACCGCGGCGACGATAACGATAATAAGAATGGCGTATCTGGTATTGCGCCAAAGAAATCCAGGGCTCAGCACGCGGAGCAAGGTGAGAAAAAACATTAGGATGGGCAGTTCGAAAACCAGGCCCAGTCCCAGGGTCACATTGACGAACAAGTCAAAATACTCGGTCAGCGAAACGACAGGCTTTACATGGATATCCCTGCCGATGCCCAGCAGGAATTCCAGCCCAAATCGAAAAGCGACAAAGTAGGCGAACAAGCCCCCAAGGATAAACAAACTGGCCGTACAAATTACGAATGGACCAGCCCAGCGGCGCTCCCGGCGGTATAAGCCGGGGGCAATGAAGGCCCACACCTGATAAAGAATCCACGGGGAGGCCACGAAGAGCGACGTGAGCATCGGCACCTTAAACCAAATGGTAGTGAAGGCATCCATGGGCTTAATCTGAGCCAGATTCGGCTCAGCGCCAATATTTTTCAAAGCCTGCACCGCTGGCGCGCTCACGATCAACCAAAGCTCGTTGGCGAAAATCAGACACAGGATAAAAGCAATGCCTAATCCCGCGAGGCTGAGGAGGATTCGCCTGCGCAGCTCTTCCAAATGCTCCAAAAAAGACATGCGCAGGAGTTCTTCTTCCTCATCATCGCGATCACCCTCGTCCGAAGAACTGCCGCCGCCGGGCGGTGTACTCCCCCCGCCGCCATCAGAATCTGACGAGGTAGCTTCTTTAGCCTCCCCTGGGGCATCCGTAGGCGGATCCACGTCACTGTATGAGTAATCTCTGGAAGGCTCTAAAACGTCACCCGAGTGCAAGTCGGAAGAGGAACTCTCTCCCGTGGACATGTTTTCACTTTGTGGGGTGCCAGCCCCCGGTTTCTCTTGGTCTGATGCCATTTCCTGTAGAGGTAGCCTACCTCGTGACCACGTGGGATTCAGACGCCGCTTTCTCGCCTGCAGCTTCAGTTGCGTCCGCGCTTGCCTGGTCCGCCCCTACCGTGGCAACCGGCTGTTCAGCCGGGCCTGGACCTTCAGGGGCATATGCAAACGACTGGGCATCGGAATCCGGCGTCGTACCGGTTGTTGATTCAGCGCCCTCAGTTGCGGATGCGCTTACAGTGGCGGCATTGGCTGCGGTAGAATCATACGAATCGGAACCGTAGGAACCGCTTTCGTAATCGTAGGACGAATCGTAGTTGTAACTGTAGTTGTACAGATCGTTCTGATAACTGCTGGTGATTTCCTTCAGCGATTCGTTTTCCCGCTCCAAGTTGCTCATTTCACGGTCGAACGTAGCTTTCAGCTCGTTCGAGGCACGACGGAATTCCGTAATCGCCTTGCCAATGGTTCTGCCCAATTCCGGCAATTTCTTTGGGCCGAAAAGCAGCAGGGCGAGGACGAATATGAATACCGTCTCTTGCCAGCCCAGAGGACCCATTTGTGTTCCTCCCTTGGAGAGTAAATCACTTTCATGATACCGGGGACCTCTTAGAAGCGTCAACAGCACATCAGTGACCCTTCCATTCGGTCTCTCGGTATAAAACAACGGTACTCGGCGCCCTTGGGTTGAGCAACCAGTATAGATATGCTGTACTGTCGTTGATGAAACACAACGCGCCGGCGTTTATTTCTTTTTTCCTCACGTTACCTCTGTGCGCCCAAGTTACTGTGCGTCACAGCATCGACCGAATCTCAGTGGAAATCGATAAAAAACCATTCACGGACTTTTTCATAGGAGCAGACCTAACCAAACCGTTCTTGCACCCTATCAGAGCCGCCTCTGGAACGATCGTCACGCGGCTCTTTCCAATGGAGCTCGTGGAAGGTGAAAGCACGGATCATCCACACCAGAGAGGCTTGTGGTTTTCCCACGGCGACGTCAATGGTGTCGATTTCTGGTCTAATGAAGCCAGCTACACCACGCCAAACCGCGGTATTATCGCGATCCGCAGAATATTGGACTTGCAAGACGGAAAGAAAAAAGGGGTAGTAACCACCACGTTTGGTTGGCTTGACCCGAAGGGGAATACACTGCTCGATGAACTGCGGACCATGACATTCTATGCGGACCCAAAGTTTCGGGTGATCGACTTTGACATCACGCTGACCGCTGTCCAGGAAGTGAAGTTCGGAGACACCAAAGAAGGCACCTTCGCTATCCGGCTGGCTCCAGGGTTGGAGGAGCCTCACAAAGGTGCTCCTGCAAATCCTCCCCGCACAGGCAGAATGGTGAACTCAGAAGGGCAACAGACTGAGGCTCAAGTGTGGGGTAAGCGCGCCAAATGGGTTGACTATTTTGGTGAAATACGAGGCGAGAAGCTAGGAGTGGCGATTTTTGATCATCCTTCCAACCCCAGGCACCCCACCTACTGGCATGTGCGTAGTTATGGCTTGTTCGCAGCCAACATTTTCGGTCTGCACGACTTTTTGCACGACAACTCCAAAGATGGCAGCATGATCCTGCAACCCGGCCACTCTGTGCGCTTTCGCTACCGGGTCATGATTCATCCCGGGGATTATCAAAGTGCGGGCATCGAAGCGCTATACCAGAAGTATGCGGCCATGAAATGAATTTTGGTGGAGTGTGGGATGAAGATCACAGCCATCGAAACATTCATCGCTGGCAATCCGTGGAAGAACTGGCTGTTCGCAAAGGTACAGACGGACGAAGGAATCTACGGGATCGGGGAGGGCACACTGAATTACTTTGGTAAGACGGTCGAAGCAGCCATCCATGAACTCAAGCCCCTGATCCTTGGCATGGATCCGTTCCAGATCGAAGTCATTTCCCAAAAGCTTATCCGGGATGTTTACTCTGATGGCGGGCATATTCATATGTGCACCGTAGCGGCGATCGAAATCGCCTGCTGGGACATTATTGGCAAAGCACTTGGGCAACCGGTGTACAACCTCTGGGGCGGCAGGTGTCATGAAAAATTGCGCGCTTATGCAAACGGGTGGTATCGAGGTCCGCGAAACCCGGAAAGCTTCGCTCAAAAGGCAAAAGCGGTAGTGGCTCGAGGGTATACTGCCTTGAAGTTCGACCCCTTCGGCAGTAACTGGAGAACGCTGACCAAGTATGAGTTCGATCTGTCGATGGATATTATCCGCGCTGTCCGGGAGACCGTGGGCTGGTCGGTTGACATTCTCATCGAAGGACACTGCCGATTTAACCCTGCTACCGCTATCGAGCTGGCCGAGGCCATGCATGAGTTTCGACCCGGCTGGTTTGAGGAACCGGTGCCTCACACCAGTATTGCGGCTCTGGCGGAAGTAGCGCACCGCAGCCCCGTTCCCATAGCCACCGGGGAAAATTTCTCCAACAAACAGCAATTCGCCGAGCTATTGAAACTCGGGGGAGTAAATATTTACCAACCGGAGCCGCTGAATCTGGGAGGCTTATTCGCCGCTCGCAAGATTGCGGACATGGTGGATGCGCACTTCGGAGTCATTGCGCCTCATAGCGCCCAGGGACCTGTCTGTTCCGCCGCTTGTGTCCAACTCAACGCATCGCTACCGAATTTCTTTATTCATGAAATATTCGACGAATTCAATGCACCCTGGGAGCGGGACATTGTCACCCATCCTGTTGAGGTAGTGGACGGTTTTATTTCAATCCCTGACCGCCCTGGCATTGGAACGGACCTGAATATTGATGAAATTTCGCAACATCCCTATCAACAAGAGAACTACATCCCCTTATTCCAACCGGGCTGGGAGCGGCGGGAGGGCAAGTCTGGGCGGTAAGGCATAAACACAAAGCTAGACCTCTGCAGAAAGCTGTGGCAGCGGCTTAAAAAGGGCTCGCACGCATGGTTTCACAGCTACTGCAAAATAATAATTAGGCAAGTTCATGCATCCCGGTGCTCGCAATAAACGTCCTTGTGGGCGTCAAAGGGTACCTCATCAGGAGAAGATCAACTAACTGGATACTCGGACTGACACTGGCACCGACCAGCGCTGGAAGGGAAGAACGCAAGCATGAGTTTGGACGGAATGGTTACAAAGACTTCAACGGAATGTTGCGATTGTCTCTCGCTCTTTTGATCATGTTCAGCCCCATGATCGCAAAAGCCATGCCGGAGCGTGCCATCTCGACAGAGCGTATCATCTTGCCGGTAGAGAATAAGCACGGTGGCTTGACAGGAAATTCATGAACAGCGGTATTGGCCAGCAAAATTCTGATCGTCCGCTTGTGGCGGTTGTAGGTCCAACGGGCTCGGGCAAGAGCGAACTCGCCCTGTCCATCGCCGAACGCTTCAAGGGTGAGATTGTGAATTGTGACTCACTCCAGGTTTACCGCCACTTCGATATCGGTACAGCCAAGCTTCCGGAGCCGGCGCGCCGGGGCATCCCACACCATCTCATTGACGTCGCGGACCCAGATGAGTCCTTCACTGCTGGTGAGTACATGAGACGCGGACGGTTGGCGCTCGAGGAGATTACCACACGCCGTTGCTTGCCAATCGTCGTGGGCGGCACAGGTTTTTACCTTCGCGCCCTGCTCGATGGTCTGTTTCCCGGCCCCGTTCGTAACGACGCATTGCGCACACGCTTAAATGAGCACGAACAACGCAGGCCGGGCTCTTTGTACCGACTGCTTTGCCGCATGGATCCGGTCTCGGCCGAAAAAATCCATTCCCATGATATCCATAAGCTTATCCGCGCCTTGGAAGTTTGTCTTACGCTGAAAAAGCCCTTGTCCAAGGCATACACCGAGGCACGGGATAGCTTAAAAGGATATCGCGTGTTGAAGGTCGCTTTAGATCCTGCCAGGCAGGCACTTTACGAAAGATTGGATCGCCGCTGCGCCAAAATGTTCGAAGCCGGTCTAGTGGAAGAGGTCAGAAAAATTCTTTCTTTAGGATACCCACCTTCAATTAAGCCCCTTGAATCGCACGGATACCGGCAGGCTTTGCAGGTCCTACGCGGCGAACTGGATCTTGCCCAGGCTTTGTTTTATGCCTGCCGGAATACGCGCCGGTATGCCAAGAGGCAATGGACATGGTTCCGCCAAGAGCGGAATGTAGAGTGGTTTTCAGGTTTCGGCGACGAGCCTGCTGTACAGGCTATGGTCCTGGCTCGCGTGGAGCAGTTTCTATCTGAAAGTGCACAAGGTTTCCTGAAAGCGAAAAATTGACAACCTCTCTGCTAGACTGGGCTGGGTGTATAGTTTGACACGTGCCATTATCACTTTTTTTATTCTTCTTCTGTTGGTCTGCCCCCTTTGCGGGCAGGCCGTGGTAGTACTCCCTTTTTTCAACCAGTCTGAATCAGCCAACTTTGGGTGGATTGGCGAAAGCATCGCAGAATCTCTCCGTGAAGCCCTGGCTTCCCAAGGAGTTCTGGTACTGGACAGGGACAGCCGTGAAAAGGCCTACCGGCGTCTCGGGTTGCGCCCGACTGCACAAATCACTCTGGCCTCTATCATCAAAGTAGCCGAAGTTCTCGATGCCAGCAGCGTGGTCTATGGGCAGTTTGCAGTGTTACCTCCTGGCGACCAGACAGGACAGTCCAAGGGACACCTTGTGATTACGGCCCAAAACCTGGACCTCGTAGCAGTCAGGCAGCATCAGGAAATCGTGGTTTCCGGCCCTTTAGAGAATCTGACCGGCCTACAGGATAACCTTGCCTGGCAGCTGTTGCAGGACCTTTTAAGACCTGAACAGGCGCCCCCTCATGACAAGTTCTTTGAAAATCGGGCCCCCACTCGTCTTGACGCCATGGAGGCATACATACGCGGGTTGCTAGCGAAGGATTTGGAGCAAAGGCACAGATATTTCACGCTGGCGGCACGCCTTGACCCAAACTTCTCTCCCCCCTGTTTCGAGCTGGGCAAAATGCGCTGGAACCGGAAAGATTACGGCATCGCTGCAAGCTGGTTCGAACGTGTGCGGCCTACCGACACCCATTACAGGGCGGCGCTTTTCTTTCTCGGATTATGTCGTTACCAAACGGGCGATTACGTCCAGGCCGAAAAAGCCTTTAAGACAGTTTTGGAGAGCGTACCCGTCAGCGAGGTCTGGAACAATTTAGGGGCAGCTCAATCCCGTCTCAATCTTCCTGCCGCACGAGAAAGTTTCCAAAAAGCACTGGAGGGCGATCCCAATGATCCGGTCTACCACTTCAACCTGGGATATGTACTTTGGAAGAAGGAACAATTCGACGAAGCCGCTGAGCAATTTCAAGCCGTGCTCGATCGCCTCCCGGACGACAAAATAGCCTCCGCTATGCTGGCGCGCTGTCAGCAAAAGGCTGGTCCTTTGAAAGGCGAAACCCGGATGAAAGCACTAGAGCGGCTGAAGGTGGACCTCAACGAATTGGCATACCTGCAGCTCAAGGCTATGCTCAACCAGAAAAGCCGATGAGCCGTGCGACCATGATAAGTTCGATAAAATTTTCGATATTACCCATGCGCAGCATCGCTTTGATCGTTACGGTGTGTTTTACCTCTTTGTTTGGGGCAGAGGATGGGAGTAAAGACACTGCCGCCAAGCGGGAAAACTCCGCGGAGCAAATGCCGGTGGACATCTTACGGAAGACTCCACTCAGCGAGGCTGCGCAAAGGAATGAAAATATCCCGGTTTATCACATTGACAACAACGCCTTAAAGGAGGCTAACGTACGGTTAGGGAACAAGATTACTATCATCTCGGAACCTCCCGTCGAATTGAATCATTTTGCGACCGAACATGGCCAGCCCACATCGGAGCCTTTCACGCTGCGTCCAGTCCGCATTCTTCCGTCCTGGCATAGTGAGCTATATTGGTGGCACCAAAACAGCGTCTTTAATTCGCGAACGTTTTTCCAAGTTGGCGCTGTGCAGCCGTCGCATCGGAACGGTTATGGTGGGCGTGTCACGGGCAATGCGGGCAAATTAGGCTTTTTTACGGGAAGTTTCTCTCAAAGTGCGATTCGCGGCATGGTGAATGGTAATGTGCTTGTGCCGCTTCCTTCCGAACGCGTGCCACTGGCCACCGATCCTTCCACCCGCGCCTTGGTTGCCAAGTTTTTGGCCGCCTATCCGAATGAACTGCCGAATCGCACGGATTTTGATCCACGCGCGCTAAACACTAATGCTCCGCAACGCATCGATACTATTGCCGCAGACATGCGTCTGGACAAGGTGACGGGGCAAAAGGGCCGTGTTGCTACAGCCTTCGGACTTTCCAGGCAGCGTATCGACGCCTTTCAGCTAGTCGCCGGACAGAACCCAGACACGGAAATCCACGCTCCGCGCACCGACTTCACCTACCACTATACGTTTTCCCCTGCCACAGAGCTAGCTTTCGGGGCGGGATTCAGAAGGATCAGGTCGGTTTTATTGCCCGAGCCTAACGCGGTGGGACCGCGCGTTCGCATCGGGTTCCAGATTCAGGAGCTAGGCCCTGACAGTGAGTTCCCCGTCAATCGGGCTCGGAACACTTTCCACTGGGGAGCGCTACTCAATCGCCAGGCTGTAGGTGGCAGACACTCTCTCAGTCTGGGTGGCGATGTGTGGCGGCTTCAATTAAACGGAATTGAGACCAACAACCAGCGTGGTTACTTTCAGTTCACCAATAATTACGGCCGGTCCGCCATTCAGAATTTCTTGCTCGGAACTCCAAGCACCTACGAGGTGACGCTCGGGGATATGGCGCGGGGATTTCGTAACTGGCTCGGCAACCTGTACCTCGCGGACCACTGGAGGATCCGCCCTAAGTTCCAGGTCTATTATGGGCTGCGCTACACGTTCGAAACCGCGCCTCAGGAGGTCAACGGCAGAGACGTGATCCCGTACCATTGCGATTGCAATAACTTTAGCCCTCGAATCTCTCTGGCATGGCTTCTGGGAAGCGGATACGTCGCCAGAGCCTCCTATACCGTGTCGTTTGCCCCTATTCCGCCGGTAACATACCAGCAGGTCCGTTACAACCCTCCAGGGGGACATTACATCCAGGTCCACAACCCGAGCCTGATTGACCCTTTACATGGGATCCGTTGGGATTCTACTTCGGCGCGCTATTCCCCCACTTTTTTATCCCCCGATCTTGTCGAGCCTTACGTACATCAGTACAACTTTTCCCTCGAAAAGAAGTTGAATGACCGCTTGCAATGTAGGGTCGGCTACGTAGGAAGCCGAAATTTGAAACCTCTGAATGCCTTTACGATGAACCGTGCCGAGCCTGTCCCTGGCATTCCTACAACCACAGAAACCATCGACTTGCGCCGCCCCGACCCGCGGTATTACGAAGTGAATTACATCGTTAATGGAGGCATCGCTTACCTTGACGCCGCGCAGACAGCCGTGGAAATGAGCCTCAGCCATGGACTGATGTGGGGCGCAACATATACTTTCGGCAAAGCCATCGATACGGGTTCAGACTATGCCTTCACTGCAGCCAACAAAGACCTTACCGGCGGACGAAATCAGTGGCAGTATGAATCTTTCGCAGACAAAAAAGGGCTAAGCACGTTTGATTCAACGCACGCCCTACAGGTGTACTTTACCTACGATCTGCCCCGGGCCCATGCCATACATGGCTTGCTCGCCGAGTTACTCAATGGCTGGCAGATTTCCGGAGCGGTTCTGCACAAGACAGGAACGCCGCTGACTCTCTATATAGGCTCTGATGCGCCTGGCTTCGGAAACGTGGATGGTGGGCCAAGTGAACGTCCCAACATCCTGGACTCTTCCATTCTGGGTTCCACAATTTCCGATCCCAACACTGCGCCGCTGATCCTACGCCGTGATCGGTTTTCCTACATCACGCCCGGCGAACACCGCGGATCCTTGGGACGGAACACCTTCCGGAAGTCAGGCATTGAAAACGTCAACGCGGCCTTGACCAAACAGTGGCGTATGGGAACGCAACGGGAATGGATAGCCCTGATTCGTGCCGAAGCATATAACCTCACCAACCATGCCCAGTTCGACGAGCCGCAACGCAATCTGACTTCGCCAAGTTTCGGGCGGATCACTAATACGCTGAACGACGGACGCGTTCTGCAATTTTCGCTTCGGTTCATAATTTGATCAGGCACGCTGCCGATGCCCACAGGACGGGCTGCGTATTAGCAATGGCCGCCGCCATGAAAGGCCCTTTAAAGACCGCCTGATAGGCCACGTCCTCCACCAGCGGCAGCCCGTCATCCCTTCAAGCCGCAAAGTTCCAAGCAAACTTTGATAGGCAAGCGCCACTTCCTTATTGAAGCGGCAATGAGCGCAGGTAGACCGGGTAACATCATCACTGTTCCTCTCCGCAACCTGTTACCGAGCGGCGCTTCAAAGAGAGCCGCAAGGAACACGCGACTAAGCCGCATCACGTGAGATGGCCATGAATATACAAAGGAAACTTCTCCATTTTCGTCTCTCGTTGCCCTTTTTCACCTGGGGAATCGTTCTCCAAAGCGCCGCGCCAGTTGATCAGCCAAAAGCACGGGAATCGCTTATAGAAATTGTTGTTACCCGCGGCCAGGGCGCTATATTCAGCGCTGGGATGCGCACGCCAGCTCCGCTGGCTGTCGAAGTGCGGGATGAAACTGGCGCTCCTGTATCCGGCGCCATTGTAAGCTTCCACTTGCCGCCACGAGGCCCAACTGGGGTCTTCTTGAATGGCCTGACAACCGAAATCGTTACCACCGGAACCGAGGGGGTTGCAGTAGCACCCACCATCGTCTGGAAAACCGCCCAAGGTCCCCTTGAAATCGAAGTCACGGCTGTTAAAGAGAAGTTGCGCGCCGGAATTGTCATACCCGTCGAAATCGCCAACAGTTCTTCTTCCCAACCAGCTTCGAACGATAATCAGGAGTTCTACAAACCGCCACGCCGCTGGGGCAAGTGGGCAGCCATCATAGCAGGAGCTGGAGCAGGAGTATTTGCGACCAAGTACGCACTGGCTAAAAGGGCGGCAGTAACAAGCCAGGGAACCGTCACAGAAACTCTCCGCATAGGGACGCCCGCAGTGACCATTGGAGGACCCCAATGAGGCTCCGCTTCTTCGCCGCTTATCTTCTATGGGCGACGTACTCCGCCGCGCAATCCGGCATCTATCCGCCACTAGCCGGCATGATTAAAGACAACAACGGAATTTTGCGGCCTGTGTTTGGGACTACCGGAAATTTCGTTGTAGGCAATGGCATAGCCTCGGGGGTTGTTTCAGTAGCTTTCGATGGGAATCACGGTCTGGCGAAGATGCCCACAAGTTTGTTAATCATCGGATCCAATGGTCTGCCCGTCTGTGAACTGCCAGCCCCTCAAGGGGTTGCGCTGCTCGCTTTGGGAGCAAACCTCGGCAGGGACTTGGTCTATTATCCCGAAACCTCAGAACTTGTCTATCTCAGAGGTTGCGACGCCTCACCTGAGATTCTGCCAAAGCCGGGAGTTGGTGGGGAAATTCTCTCTCTGGCGTTGACCGGTGAGGGTAGTGCAAGAGTGATTTTTAATCTGGACGGCGGTTGCTGGTTGGCAGAGATTTCCTTGTTTACCGGAGTTGTCATTCAACAGAGTTATCTCGGCGAACTAGAGTCGCCGGTTTTGCTTGGACAAAACGGAGCGCTTGCTTTTATGCGCGAAGGCGACCTGGTGGTGCGTACCCGAAACGCAATTGAGCGACATTACAAGATCGGTGCGCCCGTTAACAAAATCAATCAGATCGGTACTGACTGGCTCACGTTGGAGCTAGCCACTCAGGATAACGAGCCGGGCGTGCGCTTTGCTCTCCGGCTGGTGGCTGAAGGCGATGAACGATTGTACCGGCTTCCGGAGGTGCACCCATGAGGCGAAGCTTGCTGTTTTTGACAGCGTTGCTGCCATGGCCCCTTATGGCGCAGTTCCAAATTTTCATCGTAAGTTCTTCAGGCGAGCTCCCGGTAGGCGAATCCTACATCGTGGGGACTGTCGAGGTCGGCGACCAGCTTGACACAAAGTTTCGCCTGAAGAACACCTCCCAGGCCCCGGCACAGGTTGAGGCAATAAATCTCGGCGTTGCCGGCCCATGGTTTTCTTTTGCCACAACGCTTCCAAAGCTCCCTGCAAACTTGCTGTCCGGTCAAGCCATCGACTTCGTTGTCCGCTTCATTCCGGACACGGCAGCTTCCTACAGCGCTTATCTGAATATCAATGGGGTCCGATACACGGTCCTGCTGGGATATGTTTTGCCTGCCCCTGCTGTTATGTTTCAGCAAGGGTCGACACGCGTTACCTTGGCGACAGGGCAGATAGTGGATTTTGGTTCTACGCCGGTCGGCACCCAAGTCGCGCGTCAGTTCAGCCTAATTAACCCAACCACACAGACGATGGTGATTGACGTTCTTTTGGTTGAAGGCGACGCTTTCATCGGTCCTACGGGAGTGACGTTGCCTGTCTCTTTGCAACCACAGCAATCGGTCTTGTTCCAAATTTTGTTTAAGCCGATGGCAGCCGGAACTGCGCAGGGCTCGCTGGTAGTCGGTCAAAGGCGTTTCCTGTTAAGCGGAAAAGCCCAGGATCCCTCATTTCCCAAGCCGGTGATTCTGATCACGCCGCAAAATCTCAGAGCTGGGCAACAAGCCAGCGTATCTATTCATTTGGAAGGCCTCCCTATTACCGCCGGCAGCGGCGAACTGCGTATAGAGTTCCGGCCTGACGTTCCGAGCCAGAGCAATGACCCGGCGCTCATGTTTCTTTCCACAGCAAGCCGGTCGGTGACATTTACAGTTTCACCCGGCGACTCCGAGGCACATTTCGGCAATCGTACCCAGACGGAGTTTCAAACGGGTTCCACAGCAGGAACTATCGTCTTCACGGCGACACTCGGCCAATACTCCGAACAGGCTTCGGTCACAATCCCGGTCAGTCCCGTCGTTTTGGACTCTATTCGTGCCCTTCGCGCAGCACAAAGCGTGGAAGTGCAGTTGAATGGCTTCGATACTGCACGGTCCGTGTCTCGGATTTCCTTCACGTTTTATGATCTCCAGGGCTTTGTCGTACCACCAGGAACCATTACCGTGGACGCCAGTTCAGCCTTTACCAGCTATTTCCAATCCTCCCAATTCGGTGGAATGTTCGGACTGCGGGCCGTTTTCCCTGTAACCGGCAATGTGCTTCGGATTGGCGCCGTGGAAATCGAGATGACAAACTCTGCAGGGAGCACAAAATCCCCCCGAACAGCTTTTCCATAAAGTCAGAAACTTAAGTTCGGGGCCACCGTTCAGGCAGAATGTGTAGCAGGAGGATTCGTACCTGATGAGCCATTTAAATCCCCTGGCGGTGGTAACAGGGGCGTCAAGCGGAATCGGTGCAGTTTTCGTTCAGAGGTTGGCGGCTGCTGGCTACAATTTGCTTCTGGTAGCTCGCCGCAGAGAAAGACTCGAAGCACTGGCCAAACAACTTCATGAGCAAAACGGCGTCGAAGCCGAGGTCCTATCCGCCGATCTTACAGTGGAAAGTGACTTACACAAGGTCGAGCAACGGATCGCTGGAGCTGCCGACTTGGAATTTCTGGTCAATAACGCAGGATTCGGCACTCGAGGGCGCTTCTTTGAAGCTGACCCGGAGAGCCAAGACAAGATGCTCCGCCTCCACATAATTGCAACCTTGCGCCTTACCCGTGCCGCGTTGGCAGGCATGGTCGCGCGCGGCAAAGGCAATATTGTAAATGTCTCCTCCGTCGCGGCCTTCAGCCAAAGCTCGGGTAACGTGTGCTATTCCGCTACCAAGGCGTGGATAAATAGCTTCACCGAGGGACTGTACCTGGAACTCAAAGCGTGCGGGTCGCGCGTGAGAATTCAGGCACTCTGCCCGGGCTTTACAATCACTGAGTTCCACGAAAGAATGGGGGTGGACCGGAACAACATCCCTAGCTCCTGGTGGATGTCCGCCGAGTCTGTTGTCGACGCTTCATTCCGTGGCCTTGAGAAAAACAGACTATTTGTTGTCCCAGGCGCTATGTATCACGCTTTCGTCGTGATGTTGAAGCTGCTTCCGCAACCGCTGCGCCATGCTTTGGCCATACGTTATGGTTTCAAGCGGCGGGCGGTCCCAACAAACTAATATGCAGTGCCAACTACCTGTTGTCTGGCTTCGAGTCCGGGTTTCCTGAAGAAGCAAATTTATAGCAGTAATGAGGCATACTTGTATATATTGAGATGCGGCGACGCGATGTATTAGCTATTCCAGCCATTTCTGCCTTCGGCAGCCGATTGTATCCTGCCAGCACTCCGCGGCCGAATATCATTCTGATCCTCGCGGATGATCTCGGGTACGGCGACCTTGGATGTTATGGCCAAAAAGAAATCCAGACTCCGAATCTAGACCGCATGGCTTCCGAAGGTTTACGCTTCACTCAGGCCTATGCGGGCTCCACTGTATGCGCACCGTCACGATGCTGTCTGATGACCGGAAAACATACAGGGCATGCCACGATAAGAGGGAACGCCAAACCGGAGGTTGGGCTTGAAAAAGATGAGGTGACCGTGGGGTCACTACTGCAATCAGCGGGCTATCGCACAGCGTTACTTGGCAAGTGGGGACTCGGCGGACCGGGGACTGGTAGCGTCCCCAATACGCGAGGTTTTGACGAATTTTTCGGGTATTTGGACCAGCAGCATGCCCACAATTCTTACCCTGAACATCTGTGGGAAAACCAGAATGAGATCTTCCTTACGGGTAACTGGTTCTTCCGGCGGCGGCAATTCAGCAATGATCTGTTCACGGAGCGGGCCTTGAAATTTGTCGCGGGAGCCAAGGAGCCCTTCTTTCTTTACCTTGCCTATACCATCCCACATGCTGACAATGAATTGGGCGCCTGGACCGGCAACGGGATTGAAGCCCCAGACGACCGTCCTTACCACGACCGTCCCTGGCCACAGGTAGAACGGAACTTCGCTGCACTGGTTACGCGCATGGACCGTGACATTGGCCGTTTATTTTCGGTTCTCAAGCAGGCGGGACGGGACGAAAGCACGCTAGTAGTGTTCACCAGTGACAACGGTCCTCACCAGGAAGGGGGCCATCGTGCCGACTTTTTTTCCAGCCGTGGGCCATTACACGGAATCAAGCGCGATCTGTATGAGGGTGGTATTCGCGTCCCCTACTTAGTTCGCTGGCCTGGACACGTCCCTGGAGGGGTTACCAGCGATCAAGTGCTGACCTTCTGGGACTTTTTACCTACAATCGCACAGCTGGTGGCTGCCGAAATGCCCCGAGACATAGATGGCATTTCGATGTTGCCTGCTCACCTGGGCCGCCCGCAGACTCATCAACATAAATATCTCTATTGGGAATTTCACGAGCGCGGTTTCGCGCAGGCGCTACGGATCGGGGATTTCAAATGTCTCCGCTCTAACCTTGGTGAGCCCATAGAGGTTTACGACCTCGCAGCAGATCCTGGGGAAACAACCAACATTGCCCCTAAGGCTCCAGACGTGGTTCGCCGAGCGGAGGATTTGTTTCGTACCGCCCGGACCGACTCCAAGCTATTCCCAATTCGTCCGGCGCCAAAGGTATAGAGAAAAGATAAGCTTTCCTAGTACCGGTAGCTCAAAGCTGTGCGATAGTGGAGGCTGGATCCACGTGATTCGGCAAAACTGATGGTATGTTCGAAGAGCTTCTTACCGAACAGATCAACCCCGCATCAGAAGGCATCGACGCCCTTCCGACGGAGGCGATCTTGAGAATTATCAACGAAGAAGACCACAAGGTGCCTGCAGCTGTCCAGGCAGAGATTCCGAAGATTGCTAAAGCTGTGGAGGCTGCCGCCTCAGCAATACGAGCCGGTGGGCGGATGTTTTACGTCGGCGCAGGAACCAGTGGGCGTCTCGGGGTTCTCGACGCAGCAGAAATACCGCCGACATTTAACCTCGATACAAGCCTTGTCCAGGGAATTTTAGCGGGAGGAGAGCAAGCATTGACAAGATCCACCGAGGCTGCCGAAGATCATCCAGAGATCGGCGCAGCAGATCTGGAAAGTCGAGGCTGCAAGACAGGGGATATTGTGGTGGGCATTGCCGCTAGCGGGCGCACTCCGTACGTGTTAGGCGCAATCGCCGCTGCGCGCGGGATTGGCGCAGTAACCATCGGCATCAGTTGCACTCCTGACTCGGAACTCTCCAGAGCGGTTGACATTCCCATTACGCCTTTGACTGGGCCGGAGATCATTGCCGGTTCCACACGGATGAAAGCCGGAACGGCTACGAAACTCATACTCAACATGCTCAGCACTGCAACAATGATCCGCCTTGGCCACGTGTATGGAAATCTGATGGTCAATGTTCAGCCGAACAACTCCAAGCTCCTTGACCGCGCCACCAGGATCGTTTCCCAGGCTATCGGCGTGGATTATGCGGCAGCTTCTGAATTGTTGCGCGCAGCCGGGGGCGTAGTGAAAACCGCCATAGTGATGGGGAAACTTGGTATCGGCAGACAGGAGGCAGAAAAAAAGCTGGAACACTGCGAGGGTAGGGTATCGGAGGCGATACAACGGTATGGATAAATTCGTCATTCAAGGCGGCATTGCTTTGGAGGGTGAGATCTCCACAAGCGGCGCGAAAAACTCCGCGCTGCCTGCGCTGGCCGCGTGTCTACTTACCCCCGATCCGGTGATTCTGCATTACATCCCGTTGGTGCGCGACGTGCGAACGATGGTGAAGCTGTTAGAACGGTGCGGCGTCGTTATAGAGCGACAGGAAGACCAGCTTCGCGTACAAGCTTCAGAAATTACTACACCCGAAGCCCCATACGAACTGGTGAAAACCATGCGCGCGTCGAGCCTGGTGTTGGGCCCACTCGTAGCGCGTTCCGGTCGGGCCCGCGTGTCTTTGCCCGGCGGGTGCGCAATTGGGGCTCGTCCCATCAACTTGCATCTGGACGGCTTAGAACAACTGGGAGCCATCATTCGCCAAAGTCACGGGTATGTGGAGGCTGAAGCGCCCAATGGCCTGAAGGGAGCGTGCATCCAATTCGACAGGATCACCGTAACTGGCACAGAGGATCTGCTTATGGCGGCCGTCCTGGCTGATGGGGAAACTGTGCTGGAAAACGCAGCACGGGAACCTGAGGTCGTGGATCTGGCAAATCTCCTAACAAAAATGGGCGCGCAAATTGAAGGGGCCGGTTCGTCGAGCATACGCGTGCGTGGGGTTTCTAGGCTACACGGAGCAGAACACACCATTATCCCGGACCGGATTGAAGCCGGTACATACCTTATCGCTGGTGCTATAACTTACGGCGATTTGCTCGTTACCAACTGTGTGCCAGAGCACCTGACCGCGCTTATTTTCAAATTGAGACAAGCGGGCGTAGAGGTAACCGCACAAGGACCCCATCGCCTGCGTGTCCGGCGCACCGGCAGGCTAAGCGCTGCTGACGTAACTACCGAAGAGTATCCTGGCTTCGCCACCGACCTCCAGGCTCAGTACATGGCCCTTATGACCCAGGCCGAGGGCATCTCACTCATCACCGAAACCATCTTCGAAAATAGGTTTATGCACGCCTTGGAGCTGGTTCGCATGGGTGCCAACATTCGCATAGAAGGCAGGCAAGCAATCGTCGCCGGACCCCGGCAGTTGACCGGAGCAGCCGTTATCGCCTCTGATTTAAGAGCAAGCGCGTCACTGGTCCTCGCCGCCCTAGCAGCCCGGGGAGAAACCGTCATCGACCGCGTATACCACATTGACCGCGGTTACGAAAAGATCGAACACAAACTGGCTGCCGTAGGAGCGCGCATCCGCAGGACACAGTAGACCGGATGCGCGTTGCGAACCTGCTAAAAGCACAATCCGTTTGCAGGCGGTCGCATGTCTAGTTATTCGGCCCTGCGGCGGCGGCGCACAACGATCACCGCCAGTAATATTACCGCGATCACTGAACAGATGATGCGAATCGTCGAAGCTTCCATTGTTTTGTCCTTTCCCCGACTGCTGCTTGAAGTTACAGGTTGTTCATCATCGGCAGCAACTCCCGCACAATGCGGACCGCGACAGGTCCCACAGTAACCACGAACAGCGTCGGCAATATGAAAAAAAATATGGGAAAAACGAGTTTCACGCCCAGTTTGGCGGCTTTTTCTTCGGCCGCCTGGCGTGATTGAATGCGCATGAAATCCGCGTGTGTGCGCAAGCTTTGGGCCACGCTCGTCCCGAACTGTTCCGCTTGAATGAGCACTGCAACCAGCTTTTTGAGTTCCGCCAAACCAGTGCGTTCGCCCAAATTGCGGAGCGCTTCAGCTCGTCGCCGGCCTGTTTTCAGTTCCAGATTGACTAATGTAAATTCTTCGCTTATGGCTGGGTGGGAGGTTCTCAGCTCTTTGGCCGTTTGCAGCAGGGCATGGTCCAATCCGAGCCCCGATTCCACACAGATGACAAGCAAGTCCAAGGCATCTGGCAACCCGCGGCGGATGCGCCGTTTCCTGCACATGGCTTTTCTGCGCACATAGAACCCAGGCGCCATAAAACCGGCGAGCCCCACCAAAGGCAACATGGAGGCGTCGAATTGCTTGCCTGCAGCTCCTGCACACACGACAACGAAAGCCGGCGAAGCCAGAGCAAAAAGTAATTTGGAACCATAGAGAAATTTGTGTGCGTGTGGATGGCGAAAACCAGCTTGCACAAGTAACTTGCCTGCCGGGCCTGGCCCTTTTGTTGAAGCCGGAAAGACCGAACCTACACGACGTAGCAGATTCTCCAAAATTTCGCGTGGACGCTTCGTTGTACGTGCCGGGCGAGTGTGCGGTGAATCCGTTATCCGCTCCATGGCGGCCTTGGGTCGTGCCCAAAACTTCATGCCGCTCACCACCGCGATGATCGAAACGAACGCAAAGAGCAGAAAGGTAAATACAAGCTCCATACTTCAGGCCTCTATGTGCACAATCTTCCGGATAATCCCGTAACCCACCACTTGAAGCAGAACCGCCGCACCGATCATGATCCTTCCTGTAGGATCCTGGCAGAAAAAGCTCACGTAGTCCCGATTTACGAAAAACATGATCAAAGCAACAAATATGGGAATAGCGGTAAGGGCGACTCCAGTCATCCTCCCATGAGCGCTGACTGCGCGGATACGTCCACGCAGCTTGAACCGCTCGCGTATCAGGTACGCTAGTTTATCCAGCAACTCTGACAGGTTCCCTCCTGTCCGTTTCTGGAGCATCACTGCCGAAACTAAAAACTGCACGTCCAAAAGCGGAACGCGCCGCGCCAGCTTTTCCAGAGCTGCATCAAGAGGTAACCCGAGGTTATGTTCTTCAAAGGTCCGGCGGAATTCCCCGGCTAGCGGGTCTTCGAATTCCCGGTGCAGCATTTCAAGAGAAATTGAAAAGGCGTGGCCAGCGCGCATCGACCTTGCCACAAACTCCAGAGCTTCTGGGAACTGCTCCTCGAATCTTTTCAGGCGCAACCTGCGCTTGTGCAAAACGAAAAGCAATGGCCCGGCCGCACCAACAGTACCGACTCCCACCGCAGCAACCAAACCGGCCTTCGGAGCCCCCAGCCAGATGGCGCAAAATCCCGTCAAAAATAATCCCAAACTCCCGTGGACCAGCCTGCCGATGTGCCATTTCAAACCCGCCTGCTCGAGTAGTTCCCGCATCCTAATACTGAGACGCAGCTTGTCGAGTACCCGCAGCGCAATTTGCTCCTTGGTTTTGTCCTGCTTGGGAAGAAGCGTTAGAGCTTGTAGCGCGGCCTTTCCCTTGGCATCCTCAGCGTGGTAATCCCTGGATATACGGGCGCGGATGCGGTTCACGTCCGAACTTTTCAGTGCCAAGGTGACTCCCCACCAGGCGAGCAGCGAAATTAACCACACGAGTAACAACAGAATCAAGAACCAGTTCAAAGCTTGGATCTAAACCTCCAACACCTCATCGAATATGTCCCCCGGCAGTTCAATTCCAGCCGATGAGAGCTTGTCCATGAATTTTGGGCGGACCCCCGTAGCTGCAAACCGCCCGGCTACGCGCCCTTCCGGTGTCACGCCCATCTTTTCGAACACGAAAATGTCCTGCGATGTGATGATGTCGCCTTCGAGACCTGTGATCTCGGTGAGATTCACCACGCGGCGGGAACCATCGCTGAGCCTCGCAGCCTGGACAACCAAATGCACCGCGCTCGCCACCTGCTGGCGTATGGCGTGCAATTGCATGTTCCCGTTGGCCAGTGACACCATGACCTCAAGGCGCGACAAGGCATCTCTGGGACTGTTGGCGTGAATTGTGGTCAGTGACCCGTCGTGGCCGGTGTTCATGGCCTGCAGCATGTCCAGCGCTTCTTCGCCACGAACTTCGCCGATGATGATCCGGTCCGGACGCATGCGGAGACTATTGATCAACAGCTCTCTTTGCCGCACTGCACCTTGGCCCTCCAGGTTCGCAGGCCGTGTTTCCAGACGCACCACGTGAGGCTGTTTTAACTGCAACTCCGCCGCGTCTTCAATGGTCACTATGCGCTCTCTAGGAGAAATGAAAGCGGAGAGCGCATTTAGCAAAGTTGTTTTGCCGGCCCCCGTACCGCCGGAGACAATGATATTCAGACGCGCTCGTACAGCCCCCTCAAGCAAAGCCATTATCCCCGGCGTCATGGTCTTCCTCTCCACAAGGTCGCTCGGCATAAGTTTGTCCGTTGAAAAACGCCGGATTGACAATAGCGGACCGTCCACCGCAAGAGGAGGGATGATCGCATTTACGCGTGAGCCATCACGCAGGCGGGCGTCGACCATGGGCGTGGATTCATCAATTCGCCGTCCTACCTGGGAAACGATTTTGTCAATAATATGCATCAGGTGTGCGTCGTCACGAAATGTTACGCCGGTCAGTTCTAAAACACCCTGCCGCTCCACATATACAGCTTTGTGCGTGTTAACGAGGATATCGGAGATAGTGGAGTCCTGAAGAAGCGCTTCGAGCGGGCCTAACCCGAACACCTCATCCAAAACCTCCTCGCAAACCTGTTGTTTTTCTGGGCCGCTGAGCAGCGTCGGCTCGTCCTCCATCAAGGTGACCAGCGCTTGGCGAATTTCATTGCGCACGCGTTGATCCTCAATGGTCGCCAGAGCATCGTAGTTGATTTTTTCCAAAAGCTTGCGGTGTAAGGTAAATTTAAGCTGCTGGCACTCCGACTTGAGGGCGTTACGCGAACGGAAGGGATTTTTTAGCAGCCGGTCCTCCCAGGTCGTTTCTCTGCTCGAGCGTTGTCCTTTATCGGTGACCATGCCCTCCCCCGCTTCCTAGGCCGTTTATGCCGGTAAAGCCCGGGCCTCGAATGTTGCCCCGTTGCTTCCCCTCTCGCTTGAGCTCAGCCCGACCAGACGCCGAGCGAACTCGTGTACTGCTCTGCCCAATAGCCTGTCTTCATCGAGGGGCCCACAGCGCGCGAGAGCGCTTCGAACCGCCGCTTCATCGCTCGGAATGCACTGGGTTATGGGTGCGTTGAGAATCTTCGCCAGGTCCGACTGCGTCATTCCCGCACCCTTGTTCATCTTGTTCACGATGACTTCCAACCGGCTGTCTCCAACGCCGAACTGAGCTAGCAGAGTAATGGCTCTTCTGGCCAAGTGAAGGCAGGGCAGCTCAGGCGTGGCAACCAAGAACACACGATCCGCCTCCGCAATCGACTGCAAGCTGAGCTTGTGAAATATAAGTGGCAAATCCACAATCACCCAGTCATAGAGAAACCTCAAGCTGTCGAAAACTTCCCGGCACCGATCCTGGTCTAGGGGGCCATCATATGCAGTCTCCGGCGCTGGCAAAATAAATATCGGACCCGCACGAACCGCCATGGTGATCCACACGGCCGCATCCAAATATCCGGTTCGTTCCACGGCGTCTAAAAAGCTGTGTGCCCTTGTGGCAGAAACATAGTGACTCACTGTGCCCGCCAGAAGATCAAGGTCCACGAGCAAGGTGCGGACGCTGGCGTTTTTTCCCAGATACTGTGCCGTCTGCCACGCCAGTGTGGAGGCTCCTGCGCCCGCTTTCGCGCTGGTGAACGCTAGAATGCGTCCCTGGGGAGCATCATGCTCTTGCTGGTGACGGCCAACAAGCCGTAACACTGCCTGCGCCGCCTCACGCTGTAGGTCTGGATCGAACGGTGCACACAGAAACTCACCAGCACCCAGCTTTAACGCACGCAACACAGCCTCGGGGTCATTTTTCCAGTCCAGGCCGATAATACGAATCGCCGGAGCAGCGATAGCTATGAAATGGATCAGCCTCTCGGCCAAGCCTCTGTCCGTTACAAGATCTAACAGTACCGCTGACGGCTTGAGTTGCTTGAGGCGCAGTTCGAGCGTCGGTTCGGAAGGATATTTCTTGAAATCCAGTACTATCTGAAACGCGCGGCTCACTTCAAGCGAACGGCGGAACTGCTGCGCAAGCTCCCGGTCCGGCGCAATAAGCAGGGCTGGCACTTCCGCAAGGATCGTCCCGTTCCGAAGGGTCATAGGCGTTCAATCCCTTCTTTTTTTGTGCCCGGTCTTGGCGCCTTCGCCAGACGGAGACGGCACCGGTAGAAATCTGCGAGGCATTACGGGACCAGTCGTGACCACACCCTCGGTGGGGTGAACAATCTCCGGACTCACCAAAACAATTAAATCCGTTTTGGATTTTGTCTCTTGGCGGCTCTTGAAAAGCGTGCCCAGTACAGGAATGGCAGCCAAGCCGGGCACCTTGGACAAATTTTCCGTGACGCGATCATCGATGAGCCCGGCAATAACGAAGCTTTGCCCCTGGCTCAGCTCGATATGGGTTTCCATCTTCCTTGTGGTCAAAGCAGGGATATTAAAGCCGGACATGCTTACCCCGTTGGCGAAGTCCAGCGCGGAAACCTCAGGCTTCACATGAAGCTTGATAGTCTGAAGACTAGTTACTTCGGGCAAGAATGTCAGACGGATGCCGAATTCGCGGAATTGGACAGTGACCGCTCCTACGTTCGCTCCACCTTGAACGATGGGCACGGGAAATTCACCACCTACCAGAAAGCTCGCCTCTTTCCCGTCGCTCGTTACCAGATTCGGCTCTGCCAGAATCTGCAGCACGCCTTCGGTTTGCAGCGCCTTAATAAAAGCCCCCAGGTTAAGATCGGGACGGAACGCGAAAATATTCAGAGCATCGCTCAGGGAGAAATTGCTGGTTGTTCCCCCGGCATGACCAGGAACCGTGCCGGTGATGCCGGAAAGATCCTGGCCATTAAAAATCTTTTCGGGCGCGGGCGCAGAGAACTGCCCGGTCGTAACCCGGGCAGGTGTGTTCGCTGCGCCTGTGGAAAGAAGATTAACGCCTAACGCAGAAGCCTTGGAGTAATCCACTTCGGCAAATCGCACGCGGAGCAAAATCTGCTTAGTGGCTTCTGGCGCAGGAACCTCAAGATTGTTCACCACACTCTTGGCTACCGACGCAGCTAACGCGGCAGCCATTTCTGCGACCTTTTGGCTGCTAACCTTTCCTGTCAACGCAATGGCATCGCGACCGGCATGCACTTGAATGGCTTCTTTCGGGAAAGTTTCTTTTAGTAACCTGCGTAGCGGCTCCAGATCAGCGTTCACAGACGCCTTGTAATAGATACGCTCTCCCGACTTGGTCCACAAAATAACCGTCGCCGTTCCCTGCCCCTTCGCTTGCAACAATAGCTCTCGGCCGTTGAGAACTACCGCATCCACCACTTCTGGATTGCTGATAGCGAGACGGGCAATTTCATTGGGGCAATCGATTGCCATGCTACCCCCGTTCAGCATTTCCAACGGCTTCGTAAGAGTTTGCCCATAGCATATCGCGGTCCAAAAATATGTGACCAGGAAAGCGACTTGCCAGCGCCTTATATTGCCCTGGCCTGCACGGGACTTAATCAGAACTTCGTTCACCAAGCACCTCAAGGCTTCTTTGTGTTCCCCGGATGATCTCAATCCCCTCGCGGCGCACGGGCATGGGACCTTGAGCAGAGGATGGCTTCGGTGGGGCATCAGCAGCTTTTATTAGTTGGGTCTGGTGGGAATCCCGATGCGGGGAAACCCCCTGCGGCTTCGATGAGCCATACCATTCGGACAGCTCGCGCCCCGAAGTCCGGCTAATTCCTGCATCTGCCGCATTCCGCAGAACCAGTTGAACGCGTCCCGCATTTCCTGCCAGGGTCAGCACCTCAGCTTGTTCCGGAGTCACGCACAGGGTCACCACCGGCACATTGACGGCCTTTCCTCCCGGTTCTGGTTGAAGGTGTGATCCGGCGGAAAGCACCAGGATGTTTTGCAATACAGTGGTTGTCCTGGCTGTGCCCGGCGCCCCCATTTTTAGCGTGACTAGCACATCCACTCTCATGCCTGGAAGGACAAAACCCGCCACCCCCACGACCTCGTCCACTTTCACTGAGGCGGCCCGCATGCCGATCGGAATCATTGGGCTGAGCCCAAAACCACTCCCGCGTTCTGCAAGGCGCCCCTCCACAACAGGTTCGTTGGCCAAAATCTTGCTAGTTACGGGCCGGCCAAGTACTTGCTCTGGTTTCTGGAAACCTCCAGTTGGGAAATGGCCTTTGGGAATTTTCACGACCTTCACGTCGTCCTTGCGCAGAATCGTACCGACGGCAAGCGGCTCCGAGGCAACCACTACATTCACAAGGGCCTGCTTGTCACCGCTACCCCACGTTCTTCTTGCCCGGCTGCTGGCATAATAGAACACCACGGAAACCGCCAAAGCAAAAGCCAGGCTCACGCCGAGGACTGTAAAAAACCTGCGGTCCACGAAAACTCCTGGCTGCAAGCCGCCGTCCTATCTCATCGGCGCTGCGAACCAAAATTTACGGAGGCCCGATCCAAGGCAAGCGCCGAGGGGGGACGGGTATCCCTGCACCTGTTTCCTTGATCGTCCTCCTCCGCTTCTATCGGACGTGGGGCTGAAGGGCTTTAGCAGGCTCGCCTTTTCTTCTGCCGGAACGGACAAACAGACAACTTAAGCGGTCTTTATCCAACAGGCGCCATCCCGGTGAGAGCATTAACAGGGCAGCCAGGGGCCACTCGCGCGGGCATAGTACTTTGTCTACAGCGTACCCGTTGAGCACCTGTTCCCAATTACCCTGACCGTTAATGATTTGAAGGTAAAGTCTGCCCACCTGCGGCCCATAAAAGTCACTGCGCCCGTCAATAAAGATTTTTTGTGACGGCCAATTCTTGTAGATCAGGTAATCCCCCCACTGATCTGAGGTAAACACCCTTGACGAGGCCAGTTCCTGCTTATGCCTGGTGACCATCGCAGTCGGAAACTTGGTTTCTGGAAAATCCCTCGGCCACCGGGAAGCAGGATACAGAAGCACCACGGCCAGCAGTGCCGCTGGGCCCCACAGGCTGATGCGGCCAAACACGCCTGTGAGGTCCTTGCCCAGAGCATACAGGAGGGCTGGAAAGGACCCGGGACGGTGAGCCGACCAAGCACCCAGAATCCTGCTAAGCTCGGCTCCTACAACAGGTACCGCAGTTATTACAAAAATTGGCACATGACGGGTGGAAATCAGAGAAAAATGCGCCCAAAACAGTATCGAGACCGCAGGAGTTATTCTGCGGCGCGTCAGCTGCGTACCCACCGTAACAAGTGTGGCTATCAATAACAGCTCATAGTGGAACAGGTTTTCCGAACGGAATCGGGGCGCCTGGAATTCGTCCACGGCTTCACGAATCCAGTCCGAGCTGAGGTAGCCGGCGATATGTAGGTGAAGCTGGAAGCCGTAGGGGTTCAGAAGGGAAGCGGCAGAACAAGCCGCTGCCAACCCTATATAACGAAACAGTGCATGGCGGTTCAGCACCCCGGCGTTCACCCACGTCTCAACCAATGAGCCGGTCATGAGTAATCCGATCGCCGCAAGCAGAACGACAAACCCGCCATGGAGATTTACCCACAACACGGTTAGTGGGACAAGCACCCAGAGTACCCTGGAAGTTTGTTCGCGGTCATAGTCGAGAATCCACTGGCATACGGCAAACAGCAGCAGTGAAAATAAATGCGGGCGGGCAAGATAATGGATCGAACACGCACTTACAGTGAGTAATGTAAGGATCAGCGCAACCAAACTGTTGACGTTCTTCCATAGCATGTGGCGGAAAAGAACAATGGATGTGCCGACAATCAACGTGGCGGAGCCGACTACAACGCCAGCGAGCCCCCAGGTTTTGTGAAGCAAGGCGAAAATGACATCCGCTAACCATTCCCAGGCATACCATGGTGCGTGAGATAAGGAAAAAGAGAACAGATCTCGCCGGGGGATGATTTTTGAAGCGAGAATGAAATCCCCCGTTCTGATGTGCCAGCCAGTGTCTCCATCCGCCAGTAAGGCTTGCCAACCGTAAATGCCAGCAAACAGCCACAAGAATTGTGATACCAGCAGGCAATCACAGAGCGAGGGAGTGAAAAGCCTTCGCAGTGAGCGCCAAAGGTCCATAGCCCCATAGCATGGGTGGACAGATCGATTTTCAAGCGCGAAAGTTGTCACACCTCCCCTCTGACTCTTATCGGTCGCCACCCGGAAGGTGGTCGAAAGTGCCCGATCGAGTTTCCCTTGCGCGCCGGATCCTACAGGCTTACAATCGAATCAGGAAAAATGCAGCTAAGGTGGTTTCAAGGAGGTTTCCGCAGTGGCAAATCTCGAGAAACACAAGAAAAACTTAGTTTTAGAGTGGCTGGATGCAGAGGAAAGCACAGTGCCTGCACAACCCCGCAGTACACATATTCTGGGATCCTACATCAAGATTCAGAAACCCATAACTAAGAAATCCCGGCCCCCCGTGGTGGAGCAGGCACAGACCAAGATAGACCCTGCAAATTTTAGGGAGCCAGGAATTCCGCCAAACGTTGAGTTAAAAAGCACCCCGGCGGCCTCCTGGGAACATCAAAAAAAATTGGAGCGGTTGCCGAATCTGCGCGCGCCGTACAAGTACAAGGGGACCAGAGCAGCGCATTGAACGGTGGGCAAGCAGTGGCCTAGAGAATGATTTTTTTTCGAACGGCGTAGAGCACAAGCTCGGCGGTATTGTGGAGATTCAATTTTTGCATGAGGTTAGCCCGGTGGGTTTCCACTGTGTAGAGGCTAAGATTCAATAAATTGGCTACTTCCTTGTTTGATTTACCTTCTGCTAAAAGTTGCAACACCTCCTTTTCACGGTCTGTGAGCAGCTCATAAGAATCCTGGAGATTCCGCTGTTGCAGCTGCAGCAAGTAGTCCTCGAGCAGGGTTTGGGCGATGGTGGGGCTAAAAAACGGTCTCCCCGAACAGACTGTCTTTACAGCACGAAGAAGGTCAGTCTCCGCCGAATCTTTCAAAAGATAGCCTTTTGCTCCCGCGGTGAGAGCCCGTACGAGGTACGTCTCGTCGGAATGCATGCTGAGAATGATCACACCAACTTTAGGGTTCTTCTTAACGATCTGGCTAGTAGCCTCGATGCCATTTAAATGGGGCATGGCGATATCCATAACCACGACGTCGGGGTTAAGGTCCGCAGCCATGGCAACAGCTTCCCGTCCATCGGAGGCTTCGCCTACTACCTCCATTTCGGGAGATTTCTGAAGAAGGTAGCGCAATCCTTTTCTGACGACTCCGTGGTCATCGGCTAACAATATACGGATTGAATTCATTCCTGCCCGCCTCCTGGCAAAGGGATCTTTGCGCTTAAGGATGTCCCCTTACCGGGTTGGGAATGGATGGTAACCATCCCGCCCAATTCCCGAGCCCGCTCCTGCATGCCTATTAGCCCTAATCCACCGTGACCATGCGCCGACTCAGCAATGCCGACACCATCGTCCTGAACTGTTAGCACCACACAGTCATCCGTCCCATGCACCGTCACCCGGATGTGAGAAGCTCTCGCATGCCGGGCGCAATTGGTAAGCGCCTCTTGAACTATACGAAAGATAAAGGTGCGGTGCTTGTCGGGCAGGTTGTCAAGGCTGCCATCAATTTGTACCGACACCGGGACGCCGCTGCGACGAAAAAATTCTCGTGCCTGCCATTGGAGAGCCGGTCCGAGCCCCAGGTCGTCCAGCATGGCCGGCCTCAGTCCCATGGCAATGTTGCGGACAGTAGCAAGCGTTTGCTCGGCCAGCTGCTTAACGTCTTGTAAGCGTTCGGTGAACTCAGAACTCGAGGCTGCCCGGACGTCTTCTAGATTCCCTAGTTCCATGCGCAAGGCGGTCAGCTTTTGCCCCACTTCGTCGTGCAATTCCCGCGAAATGGATCTCCGTTCCGCCTCTTGAGCCTCGACGAGCTGCTGCGAAAGCCGCCGCAATTCCTGTTCGGCGTGTTCGGTAAGCTTCTGCTGACGTTCTGTCTTTTTTTCCAGCCGTGAGATCCGAAAGACGCTGACGACAGCGACCAAAACGCCCAAACACAACATAATGGCTACCATCCGCGCGAGGTACGTACGAAATTCCACTTCCCTCTGTTTCAGTTTTTCCTGCTGGCGGCGGAAATTTTCTTCACTAAGAGTCTGTATACCTAAGGCGAGACCCAGCACAGCGTCTCTCCTTGGCAAAACCTGCTGCCGGAGGAAAAGGGCGCTAACCGCCATTTTCTGCTGAGGAGTCCATGCGAATACTGGTTCAAGCGAATTCCAATACGCGTCGATTTCGTGTCGCAACTGCTCGAGAGCGGCTTGGTCCCCGCGACCCAACAGCTTCCCTAGCTCTTCGAGTCGTCTCCCCATGGAAGCACGAACTTCGACCAACTTACGCCTGTGCAAAGGAGCTCTTAGGTGAGACGGATCCAGCAAGTAGTCCCGCACAAAAAGTTCTGAGAGGTAGATTCCTGAATGGATATCGTTAAAGGTTTGCACCAACTGCTGCTCGGTCGCGTAGGACGTTGCCGCTTCCTCTTGGATCTTGCGCGCTCTGCGCGAAGCACCTACCCCGACAAGCGCAATCAGAATGACTAACGTGGAGAAGGCAAATATCAGAACCGGCCATGTCCGCCGACTCAGGTTCTGCTGCTTCATGGGGATCTGCCTTCATTTTTCCATGCCAGCACGCTTTTTTAAAGTTAGCAGACTATGCTGAAGTATGGCCTACATTGTCTTTACAGACCTCGATGGGACACTGCTAGACGCAGAGACGTACTCCCCGGAAGCAGCTTTGCCAGCTCTTGACCGGTTGGCCCGGCTGCGGGTACCGATAGTGCTCACCACAAGCAAGACCCGTGCGGAAGTCGAATTTTGGAGAGCAAAATTACGCAATTCGGACCCCTTCATTGTGGAAAATGGCGGCGCCATTTTCATTCCCCAAGGATACTTCCCTTTCCCGGTGCCATCCTCAAAACACCGCAGTGATTATGAAGTATTGGAGTTGGGGATTCCTCATTCAGAACTCGTTACGACGCTGCGGGAGGCTTCAGCAAGCTGTGGCATCCGGATCATGGGTTTTGAAGATATGACTGTTATGGCCGTTTCCGCCCTCTCGGGCTTGCCTTTAAAGCAAGCGGAACTTGCCAAGCACAGAGAATATGACGAACCCTTTCAGATTTTAGATTCGACCGTGGAGCCCCTGCTTTGCGAGATTGAGAAACGGGGGAGGCGGTGGACGCGGGGTGGCCGTTTCTTTCACGTCACAGGCAACAATGACAAGGGTGAAGCTATAAGACGCCTCACCACCCTATATAAACGAGTGTACCCGTCCGTGCTGACCATAGGGTTGGGTGACGGTCTGAACGATATCCCGCTGTTACTCAACGTCGACGTCCCCACACTAATTCGGTCTCCACAGCTGGACGACGTACAGCGGCGAGTCCCCCACGGGCGCGTGACGCGCCTTCCCGGACCAGCGGGCTGGGCCGAGGCCATACTAGAGATGATTCCAGAGTGACCTTTCCGATTCATCCCGCCCGGATTCCGATTTTTCTTGGAAATAACGTTTGACTGCCTCCCGTCCGCCAAGTCCAAGAGCTAGGCTTACCGCTAGAGCCCCGGCGCCCAACAGAATGATGAAAGCTGCAAGGAAGACATTTCTTGCAAAGTCCAGATGGTCAGCGGCAACGACCACAGCGACAAACATGATTACCAGGCGCACCGTTGCGGCCATTTTTCGCGGAGAGGGTAGGCCTTCATTGACAGCCCACACAAGCGTCCCTCGGCCCAGGTACTGCGCCAGCCATGCTCCTGCAACCAGAATCAGGCCCGCTACAACAAGCTTGGGCAGAAGAAGCACGAAACGCTGAGTCATTTGCGTGGTCAGGTCCGTATTGAAAACGCTAAGGCCTAGCAAAAACCCGGCCAGCAGGATGAGCCAGTATGCACCTTCTGCCGCCAACCTCGTGGCGCGTAATCGGCCGGAACGGTCGAACATAAATGCCAGTCCGCTGCGGCGCAGAAATCTGTCGATGGTAATTCCTTTGAAAATTCTGTATAGCATCCATCGGGCCAGCAGGGCAATCAAATACGCGCCGAGAAGGGTAATCGCAGCAGCCATCAAAGGTGGCAGATAAGTGATCATTTGATACCTGAGGCGTTCGAGAACGCCTTGTAGGATTTGTTGCATGGTTTCCAACATAGGTTATGCCTCCAGCCGCACCTCCGGTGCTCCACCGGCAACCGTGGTAGCAGGTGTTCCAGCCTGTTCTGTGACAGGTGTTCGTTCCCGGCCCCAGCGCAACTCCAAATAGGGCTTATTATTTTCAAAGCAGATGCATAGCTGTTCAATCTTTTCCTCGACTTCGGAAGAAACGAGATCCCGTGTCTCCATAACGAAAGAAGCAACCCGGGCTAGATATAAAGGAGTGAGGGATTTCAGCAGATGTGCGCGACCTAGGATCCCTTGCTTGTGGGCGCAGGCGAAATCCATAACGACCCGGGTCCAAAGTTCATCAGGCACGTGAAAACCAGCTTCGGCGCGTGAGACGCCACCCAGTCTCCGCACCTCGTGGAAATTGTCTGCCTCCAAAACTACCGACCAAATTTCAGAGAGCTCCTCACAACCACGCCGGAAAGCGGTTATCATCCGCTCCACGTTCACGGGAATCGGGTCAAGCCCCACATCGAAACGGAACCCAAATAGCTCCACCGGCTCGCTGCCACGCCGCGAACGCCAGACCCGTTCGTACTCCTGCATCAGAGTAAAAACGCTGCCCACCACCTGATGCAACATGGCGCTCAGGTCTGCCCCTGGATCTTTGGCATCGTGCAGCTTTGCTCCCAGGAAGCTCTGGCACACCCGGAATCCCTCCGCGATAGCAATGGTGGTCATCCAGATATCAATCCCGTAACGGGCGACATCGGTATCCCAGTCGTCCCGGACCACATAGCGATCCAAAAGTTTCGTAGACAGCCCGAATTCTCCCCCGATCGGCTGCCGGACCCGTTTGCCGTAAAGTGCACGTGTCAGCGGATAGACAATGCTGTTGGTGATGGTTCCGTCGTACTTGTGCCGGTGGTAGTAAGGCGCCACAAAATCATAGCCAGCCAGTAGTACAGGCCGGAGCAGAAGGTCGAACCATTCAGGAGTAATCGACCTCAGGTCCGAATCGACAACCGCGCAGGCTTTGGCCTGAAGCTCCTTCGCCATTTGAAAAATTAGGCGAAAAGCGCTGCCTTTACCAGGGATGCCGTGATAAGGAAGTGACAACCTGTGGGTGCCGTATAAAGGCGTGGAGAGCATGAGCAGATTCGCGTCGTCCAAGCGTGCCGCCAGAACCGCCTCGGCAGTACCGTCCGTCGAACCCCCGTCTGAGTTCACGATTACGCCCACCAGATCCGGAAAATATTTTGCCAAGCCAACGCAAGCCGCCTGAACTACGTGGCCGATCGTGCGAGCATTGTTATAACTTGGAATTCCGATAACAACATCGGCCCGCTTAATGGATTCCACGGCCCTGCGGGCGTCCACAGGTAAGTGACTTTCCGCCATAAGTTACCTCAAGCTGTTGCTGCAACGACACTTTTGGTATCCTTCTCCACGGCATCTTGGAGAAGTTCGAAGAACTCCGGGATGGCGGCAAGTACACGGTTCCAGTTGGGGATCAACGGCAAACCAAGTGGGTCTTCAAGGAATTCGGCGGCTGCCTGGCGCAAGCTTTTGGCAAAAGAGACCACAGCGGTCTCTTCACCATGTCTGTCAAATTTGAGACCATTCAGCCTTGCATCGGCGTAATAGCGGGCGATGGTGTCTTGCGCCAGCCGAACATAATGTACTTCCAGGCTTCTGAAGTGGTCCACCGTAAATACTAGCCCTTCAGAAGCCATGGTCCGGAACAGAGACTTGGCGATATCAGCAGCCATCCGTCGCAAGCCCTTGGTAGCATCATCCGCTGATAGAGCTTGGTGCTTGTGTTCGTACGTATCTGTAAGATCCACTTGGCAAATACGCGACACTGCGCAGTTGCGGAACACTTCCGCCAGGATGCCTACTTCCAGACCCCAGTCTCCCGGGATGCGGTTTACACGAGCTAAATTCGCATCCATGGCAAACTCTCCGGCAAGCGGATAACGAAAGCTGTCCAGGAATTTCAGAAACGGTGCGTCGGGAGCCATGTTAAGCAGAGCGCGCAGCAAAGGAAAAACAAACAAGCGAGTCACACGCCCGTGCATGCGATCCGTAACACGCGCATAGTAACCTTTGCAGAACTCAAAACCAAGATGCGGGTGTGCCACGGGATAACACAGTCTTGCCAGCAACTGACGGTCGTAGTTAACGATGTCGCAATCATGCAGGGCGATGACGTCGCAGTCGCGCATGGCCAGTATCAGGCCATAGGCCAGCCATGCAGAACGTCCTTTGCCATCCGTGCCCGCAGAAAGAGCGCGCTCATCAAGCACCTGAAATAGCCGCTGCACGCGTTCACTGTCGATCCACAACACATTGACGGGGGTATAAAAACTGTCAAAGAAATCCAGCACCCGTTCGTATTGGCTGCGATTGGCCCTGCCGAGGGCCACAACAATCCGCTGCAAGTACCGGACTTGCCGTAACTCAGGGACGATCCGCTGCATCGCCGGGGTGTCGAATTCGGAATATAATGCAGGCAGTACAAGGCCGATGGGCCGGCTCCGAGAAAATCGCTCTAAATCAGCTTCCAGCCGTTCCAGGTCATTTGGCCTCAGCCGGTGCAGCGTGGTCACAACGCCGGTTTGATAGAAATCCGCCATGGTTTTCCCGCCTCCTTCTTCACTGTAAAAAACGCCGCTCTCACAGCCTATCCCACCAACAGAGTAGGCGCGGCTTGAAAACCTGGTATCACAGGCGCGAACGGAAGAGACCGTTTCCTGAACTCGTGCTGAGGTGATCCGCAAGCCTTGCCTAGAGGCAGGAACCGGTACATGATTGCATCAGCCAAGCAGTACATTAGAAGAGTGAACGGCGCAAACGGAGCGTCCGGACAGGCGCATGACGAGAAATTGCGCGCCGCCATAACTTCGGTGGCGGCCGCTGTCGGCCTCACCAGCTTCAAGCTGGTCGTGGGGTTTACCACTGCGAGTCTGGGCATTCTTGCCGAAGCCGCGCACTCTGGCCTGGACCTTGTAGCGGCCATAATGACCTGGTTTGCCGTCCGGTTGTCCGACAAGCCAGCAGACCGAAGCCATTTGTATGGCCATGGAAAGATCGAGAATCTTTCCGCATTGTTTGAAACGCTTCTGCTAGTGGTCACATGCGTGTGGATCATCACAGAGGCTGTGCATCGACTGGTGGAGAGAATAACGGCTGTTGAAGTGACGGTCTGGTCATTTCTCGTAATGGTCACCTCCATTGTGGTGGATTTTTCACGGTCGCGCGTTCTACGCAAAGCAGCCATAAAGTACCGCAACCAAGCGCTCGAGGCAGACGCGTTACATTTCCAGACAGATATCTGGAGCTCTTCAGTGGTCATCCTGGGCCTTGCCGCTGTCTACATTAGCGAGAAGTTCCCCACGCTGTATGCGCTACGCTATGCCGATTCAGCGGCAGCGATCACCGTGGCTATGATCGTGCTGGCCGTGGTTTTCCGCCTGGGCCTACGGTCTGTCCATGCTTTGCTGGATGCGGCGCCGAGCGGCATGGAACACCTTGTTATCCTTGCCGCTCAATCCCTCCCCGGGGTTGCCGACTGCCACAATGTGCGTATTCGAACATCTGGCTCCAACATCTTTATTGACGTGCATGTCCTCGTCGACGGCGGACAGTCGCTCGAACAGGCGCACAGACTGACCGAACAAATCGAACGAGTTATCCGTGAAGTCGCCCCGAACGCTGATGTTACGGTGCATCCGGAGCCAATTGAAACTCACGCTAAAAACCCGAACGACTCAAATTCTGAACATCCCAAGCTGACCCTCAAGCCGCCAAGCGCCCCCGAGTCGCCATCCTCTTGACGTAGGTTGCCCGCCATGGAGCCTGTCTCCTTGCTAGCGCCGGACTTGCCTCTTTTTGTCCCGATTCACCGACGCGCTGCCCCCGGAGCGTGCACCCCGTACAAGCGCTTGACGAGAACTAGAAACGCTACGACCACCCAGCTCCGCGACAGGATATACTTTCGGAATTATGTTTACGCGACGGCATTTTTTGGCCCTTTCTGGCAGCTGGGGCATCTTGCCCCAGTCGTTAGGCGCGGCGGAAGCCGTGTCCCATGTAGCCTACCGCGACTATTCACGGTGTCTGCCGGACTACCTGCGTGGCTTAGCGGAAAAGGCGTACCAGTTGCGGAATCGGGAGATTGCAAAACTCACGACCACAACCGCTATCCGGGCTCGCCAGCGCTGGATCCGGGAGAACTTTTGGAAGCTGATTGGTGGCATGCCGGAGCGCACGCCTCTCAACGCCCGCACCGTGGGCTCTTTCGAGCGCCTCGGGTACCGGGTCGAGAAGATCATTTACGAAAGCCGGCCGAATTTCCACATCCCGGCAAATCTCTACATCCCGACCACTGGAAAACCACCGTACCCGGGTGTTTTGTTCCAGATGGGGCACACCACCAACGGTAAAGCAGGTGATTTATACCAGCGCTGTTGCCAAGGTCTTACCCGGCTGGGCTACGTAGTGCTTGGTTTCGACCCCATGGGACAAGGAGAACGTACTTATTACCCAGGCTCCTCGCTTTCTCGAAGCCGGCTGGGTGCAGATGAAGAACATACGTATCCAGGCCGACAGATGATCCTCAAAGGGGACACCAGCACCCAGCTACAAGTATGGGATGCAGTGCGTAGTTTGGACTTCCTGGCCTCGCACCCTTTGGTGGACCCCCAGAGGCTGGCATCCACTGGGCAGTCTGGCGGAGGTACAAATACCATGCTGCTTGCGGCAGTGGACGATCGCCTGGCAACTGCCGCAGTTTCGTGCGGTAACACAGAAAATGTTGCCTGTGCATATTTCATCCCTCCGGGTTCTACTGACGATGCTGAACAGAATTTGATTGGCTCCGGCCCGATCGGCCTTGACCGTTGGGACCTGCTGTATCCGCTCGCTCCGAAGCCTTTGCTCATACTGGCGAGCGAAAAAGATTTCTTTGGCACATACTCTCCGAACTATATTTCCAGCGGCAGTGAGGAATTCGAAAAATTGCGCGGAATCTACACGGTGCTGGGGCGCGCGGAGCAACTTGCATGGTTCGGCACGCCGCTGCCTCACGGACTGTCCTACGACATGCGGTTGCAAATCTATAATTGGTTCGACCGATGGCTGAAAGGTAGCAGCAGGCGGATAGAAGAGGAGCCTCCTACAGAAGTAGAACGAGATGAAATCCTCTTCGTAACACCCGTGGGAAATGTGGTCCAGGCCTTACACGGCGAAACCCCGTTTTCACTGAACCGCAAACGCGCAATCGTACAAAAGCCTGTACCACTGGACGCCTTGTTGCAGCTGGAACGCCCTCCAGCGTCCCCACAGGCCACGACGCTCGGTAAAGCCTCATCTCGCAATGCGTGGATTGAGGCCGTGGAATTCCCATCTGCGCCCAAAGTCTGGGTGCCTGCATGGCTTTACCTGCCCAAGCGCACTAACGTGTCCCAACCGCTGGTGATTGTACTGGAACCTTCCGGCCGTATATCGTGGCATGAAGGAGAGCTGTACGACCGCCTGGCTGCCAAAGGATGTGTCGTATGCGCACCTGACTTGCGTGGTATCGGGGACATGACCCCCGAGTTCGGGCGCGGCGCTGCACGTTCCGCGCGGGAACACAACAACGAGGAAATGTACGCCTGGTCATCTCTTATATTCGGGAGGGCACTGGTCGGTCAGCGGGTCACTGATATTCTGGCTGTTGTCCGGGGACTGCGGAACCGCACGGATCTGAAGGCCCGTCACATACGCATCGCCGCCCGCAACGTCATGACCGTGCCAGCCTTGTTCGCCGCCGCTATTGAACCGTCCATTGACAGCCTTTACCTGGCGGGTGGTCTGATCTCTTTCGAGAGCATTGTGAACACGGAAAACTACAGGTATCCGTTCGGCAATTTTGTCCCAAATATTCTCAAGCATACGGATTTACCTCAGCTTGCCACCACGCTTGCACCGCGCAAGGTGGTTCTGGCCGGGAGCGTCGACGCGGCTGGCGTGCGGATGAACCCCCAGGACGTGCGTGAGAGTTATGGCAATACCCCTAATGTCGAAGTAATCCCCACCGCCCAGTGGGAGGTAGACGCAATGATTCAACTGTGAGGTAATTACCACAAGTGAATTATTCAGTAATTCGTTTTTATGGTCTGTTTTTTTATTTTTTTGTTCGTTGTCGGGCGCTTTTAGAATCAAGGCGACTCTGGATGTGGCGTGCCGGGTAGGAGACCACAATGGATATGCATGCAGGGGAAAGGTGGTTACATCGGGCATTCCGATCCCGAGAAGTACAGTTAAGAATCTCTCTCGTCTTGCTATAACCGACGCAGCAGGCAGGGCCGTGCCCGCGCAGTTCGCAGCACTTGCGCGTTGGCCTGATGGGTCCATAAAGTGGCTGCTGGTTGACTTCGTCGCCGATTGTCCGGCCAATTCTTCAGCAACCTACCGTTTGGCGGACTCGGGAGCACGACCGGCCAAGATGCCATCCCCGGCGGTAGAAGACAGCGAGGATGCCGTCAGGACAGAGACTGATGTAATGCGGTGTGTGATGGACCGCAAGCAGTTTAATATGTTCCGCTCGGTTCACCTCGATCACGACCGCAATGGAATCTTTTCGGAATCAGAGCGTATTACAGCTCCAGCCCAGGTTGACAGTGTACGGCTTGTTGATTCTTTAGGGCACGAAATCTCCAGCATGTGGGGCACAGTCCGCAGTTTTAATGTATACGCTCGAAAGCCTGAACCCCAGCATCCCAATCCTCGGCAATCAATGGGTTCTGGGGCGCCCCGGAAGCCGCTACTTTAAGGAAATGTCGTTATTGACACGGCTTCAGTTCAGTGGTCCCATCCAGATGTCGGTGGGCAATGGCCCTGGAGATATCCTCGACCGTGTCGTGCTGACTGGCAAGAGTGGAATCTATCAGGATTGTTCCGTACGGGACCATTGGTTTCACCGCAGTCATATGGATAATTCCGGTAACATTCCACCCCGCTTTCAAGCCGCCCGGGTTGTCCTGAATGGAGTTGAACCATACAGCCGCAAGCGTCTGGACGCCTGGCTGCATGTGGCTGACCGGCAATTCGGCCTTGCAGTGGCGGTACGTCACTTTTAGCAGAACTTCCCCAAGGCGCTGTCAGGGCAGCAAGACGGACTCGTTCGGGCCGCCTGATCATGAGCTATCATAACCTTGAGTACGACCTCGGCTACGAGATGCTCGTTCAAAGCCTCCTCACCGCAGATACTCCGCTTGGCCAGCTGTGAGGGAGCTGGCTAAAGCTGCGCTTCGCCATGAATATGTGCTTGAGTACGCCGATTTCGTAAGTCGTTGTGTGGCCGTGGCCCTGACGCAAGCTTTTACATGCCATGATCCCCACCCCGGGGCGGCAGGGGGGACCACGGTCCGTGGATGTACCGGATAGCTGACATTCCAATGTACAGTCACAAATACACCTCCGATCCAGAGCTCAAAAAGCGCTATCTGAAAGCAGCTGCGAATGCGTTGGCCTTCATGGAACTTAAAGCCGCTGGGAAAGAATCTGTGTATAACGATTCCAAGACCACGACCATGCCGATCTCGGGAGGCCACGAGTACACGTTCTTTATTAACAACGGTCGCTGGCACGAATGGCCCTCGAGGTGGCTTCCAAGCGCCTCAAGGTTGCTCCCGGCGGATAGACTCTCTGGCAATGCCGCGCTTGCTGCGGCGAACGACGTCCACCAAGTGGAGGGTATGCTCGGTTGGAATTTCGGTCTCAATTCGCTGGAGGGCTAGTTCCAACTTAAGGCCGGAACGGTACAGGATCATATAAGCTTTCTTTAGCGCGTTAATATCCTCGCGGGTGAAACCTGCGCGCTTTAATCCGACGAGATTAAGCCCCATAGGACGGGCCTGATAGCCCGAATAAAGAAAGTAAGGAGGCAGGTCACAGTTCACACGGCAGTTACCGCCTACCATGGCGAGCCTTCCTATCAGCGAAAATTGATGGACTACCACTCCCCCAGAGAGGAAAGCCTGATCCTCAATCTCGGCATAACCTGCAATGAGGGCGCAACTGCAAATGACCGTGTTGTTGCCGATCTTGCAGTTGTGCGCTATATGACCGGAAGTCATGATGTAGTTGTTGTCCCCGATTTCGGTAGTGGATTCCGGCTGGGTGCCTCGGGAAATTGTGTAGTGTTCCCGGATCTTGTTACCGTTGCCAATGCGAAGGTAGCTACGCTCTCCCGTAAAAAGCTTGTCCAGTGGGTCGGTGCCCAGAACGGTACCCGCAGAGATCTCATTGCGGTCACCGAGCGTGGTCCAGCGCTTGATGTGTACATAAGGTTCCAGACGGCAGAAGGCGCCGATGGAAACGTCCGATTCGATAACGCAGTACTCGCCCACGACCGTGTGTGGGCCGATATGCGAGTCCGGATGGACGCGGGCAGTAGGCGCGACAAAGGCGGATGGATCAATCGGCATAAGCTTGTATGATACTGGATGAAAGAAGCTCTTAAGGAGGCTCGCAGTGCGCGTACGTGAGCTGGCCGAATGGCTCGGCGCCCCGTTTGAAGGCGATGGCGAGAGAATTATTGATCGGGTAAATAGCCTGGAAACGGCAGGCGCCTCCGAGCTGGCTTTCGTAAGCAGCCGCAAGGCAGCACAACAGGCGGCTTGCTCGGCGGCAGGGTGCCTCATCGTGCCTCCGGATTTCGATAACCCGACTCGGCGCACTGTGATCCGCGTGCCCGATCCCCGCACGGCGTTCGCTCGCGCTGCGAACCGGTTGCACCCAGCGCCGGAGATCGTGCCTGGAATCCATCCCACGGCCGTGCTGGGCCCAGAGGTCCAGATCGGCTCCGGCGTAGCTGTAGGACCGCTGGTTTCCATCGGAGAAGGTTCACGCATAGGCGCCGGCTCAAGCATTGGAGCGGGTTGCATCGTCGGGCGGCGGGTGGTTATCGGCGAGAAGTGTGTTTTGCATGCCAATGTCACCATTTACGATGACGTGGATATTGGTGATCGTGTAATTCTCCACTCCGGCAGCGTAATCGGGGCGGACGGTTTCGGATTTGTGCTCGAAAAAGAGCGCTACCAAAAGTTTCCGCAGATTGGACGCGTGTCCATTGGCGACGATGTAGAGATCGGCGCCAACTCCTGCGTTGATCGTGCAGCGCTCGGCGTTACATGGATCGGTGAGGGAACCAAACTGGATAATCTGGTGCACGTGGCGCATAACTGCAGGATTGGCCGTCATGTAGTGGTTGCCGCGCAAACAGGGTTTTCGGGTGGGGTAGTGGTGGAAGATTACGCAGTCATCGGTGGTCAAGTCGGGGTTGGAGATAAAGCGCGTATCGAATCACGGGCCGTTCTCGGCTCCGGCAGCGGAGTTCTGACGTCGAAAATCGTCCGTGCGGGGCAGGTAGTCTGGGGTATTCCGGCTCGCCCCCTCAAGGACCACCTGAATCTGCTAGCCAACTTGGGACGGCTCCCGGAAATGCGAAAAGAGCTCGCCGACATTAAGCGCCGGCTCGACGAGTTGGAAAGCAAGGCGCAGAACGAGGAGTAGCGTTAGTACAATGCTTGTCGTTGTAGGTGGGCATAGCTCTGGTATCGGAAACAAGTCAATTGTCACCGAGCTGATTCGGGCCATGCCGCGGGCCAACTGGACGGCGGTCAAGATCACACAGCACCGGCGAAAGCCTTCACAACAGCCGCCTTGTGTTTTAACCGAGCAAAAAGATGCAGGTTCCATGGATGGCGGTCAATATCTTGCCGCCGGGGCGCGCAAAGCCTTCTGTTTGATGGTGACGCCCGGCCACCTGGAGCAGGCTGTCGCAGCTATTAGCGAGATCATCGCTACCAGCGAAAACACCATTGTGGAGTCCAACAGTATTCTCGAATTTGTACATCCGGATTTGTACCTGGCGGTGCTTGATTTTGCGGTGAAGGAATTTAACGAGTCGTGCCGCCGTTTTTTGGCGAGGGCAGACGCATATTTGCTTGTGAACACCGACGCGCCGGCTCAGACTTGGCGGGCGGAAGTCCATCCTCTGCTTCTTGGCAAGCCACAATTTTGTCTTGCGAGTGCGGACCGCATTCCGAAAAAACTGGTGAGTTTCCTCGAAAGCCTTTTATGGCCACAGCGCAAGGCGCGCGGTCAGGCCAAGGCGATGTAGGTCGTAGTATATTGAGGCTTATGACTAGCCTATCCTTTGCTGAAATGCGTCAGCTGGTTCTTCCTGCGGGCGCTTTACTACTGTTATTTTGTCTCGGAGTTTCCGGGCAGCAGACCCCGGAACCAGCCCAGTCCGCCCCTAAGCCTGCGCCTCGCCGGACCTTGCTAAATCCCGCTGTATTGGATGAGGTCGCTCCAGCCACCTTCAAGGTTCGGTTTGAGACCAGCAAGGGCGACTTTACAGTTAAAGTGACAAAGTCATGGGCGCCCATAGGGGCTGACCGGTTTTATAATCTTGCGAAAAACGGCTTCTTCGATAATAGTCGTTTCTTTCGTGTTTTGAGTGGATTCGTGGTTCAGTTCGGGCTCCCCTCCGATCCTCATGTATCAGCCATCTGGTACAGGGCGAGGCTGCGTGACGATCCTGTAAAACAGAGTAATAGAAAGGGCACTATCGTATATGCCACAGCGGGTCCCAACACACGAACCACCCAGCTTTTCATCAACCTGGCGAATAACTCCAGCCTCGACTCGCAAGGGTTCGCGCCCTTTGGTGAAGTTATCGAGGGAATGCAGGTTGTACAGGCTCTATATAGCGGATACGGTGAAAGCCCCGACCAGGCTATGATCATCACGCAGGGCAATGCATACTTGCTGAAGCAGTTCCCCAAGCTGGACTTCATCAAGACCACAGTTCTTGAGCAGTAGCTTCACCCTTTTTCGCTGCAGAATGATCAAAAGTAGCGAAACTAGAAGGGGTTGGCAGGCTCGCTCCAGGCTATAGGAAAATAGCGTATACTACTGCCTTTGGAGTCCAACCCCTTCGCACGGAACCGGTCATGGTGGTACCGAGGTCAGTGAATTTGCCCGAATTAACTGCTCGTTTCTCCCAAGGCGCTGACCCAGAAGCTCAGCTCGCCCTACGATTTCTCCACTATATGGTGCTGATGCGGGAAGTAGAAGACCGTATCGAGCGAAAATTGTACCGGCAGGGGAAAATCGTCGGCGGGGTATATGTTGGAAGAGGTCAAGAAGCCATCCCGGTGGGTACTGGCATGGTGGCTGAGCCGGACGACGTTCTTTTCCCATCGCACCGGGATCTCGCCTTGTATTTCATGCGAGGCTTTCATCCTCGTGAGATTTTCGCCCAATATATGGGTCGTGTAGGCGGCCCAACCCGGGGTAAAGATGGCAACATGCACATGGGAGATATGAAGCGCAAGGTGGTGGCGATTATCAGCCCGATGGCTGCATCGGTTCCGGTCGCCGCAGGCGCTGCTATGGCTCTCAAGTACCGTGGGTCAAGGAATATTGCGTTTGTTTTCTTCGGTGACGGAGCGACCAGCCGCGGTGATTGGCATGAAGGCATCAACCTCGCGGCGGTACAAAAAGCGCCGTTGGTTTTGATCTGCAACAACAACCAGTATGCTTATTCCACACCACTCGAAAAACAAATGGCGTGCGAGCATGTGGCCGACCGTGGGCGTGGGTACGGCATCCCGGCTGAAATCGTGGATGGTAACGACGTGTTTGCCGTTTATGATGCCGCACGCCGTGCCGCTGATCACGCACGCTGCGGCCTTGGCCCCTATCTTGTCGAGTGCAAAACGTTCCGTATGACTGGCCACTCAGCCCACGATCCGGCTGACTATGTGCCAAAACAGCTCTGGGAAGAGTGGGGCAAGAAAGATCCAATCCGCCGACTTGAGCAGCGCATAATCAGCAATGGTTGGGCGGACCAAGCAACCATCGACCGCGTCTACGATGAGATTCGTGAGGAAATCGACAGAGCTGTAGAATGGGCTGAGCAAAGCCCGTTTCCGCCAGTCTCTGAGCTTTTGCAAGGCGTTTATGAGCAACCGGTCGAGCCCGTTGCTGAGGACTGACGATGCAGGTTACTTATCTAGAGGCCGTCCGACAAGGCATTTGGGAAGAAATGGAGCGGGACCCCAACGTGTTCCTTCTCGGAGAAGATATCGGCGTTTACGGGGGTGCATTCAAGATTACCGCCGGCATGCTGGAACATTTCGGCGAACGCAGAGTGATTGACACCCCCATCTGTGAGTCAGCCATTGTCGGCGCGGCGATCGGCGCGGCTCTGGTAGGCCTGCGCCCGGTGGCTGAGATGCAGTTCGCCGATTTCATTACTTGTGCTTTCGATCAAGTCGTGAATTTCGCTGCTAAATGCCGGTATCGCTGGAACGCCTCCGTTCCCATTGTCATCCGCGGCCCTTCCGGCGGCGGCGTCCATGGCGGGCCGTTCCATTCGCAGAATCCCGAGGCTTGGTTTGCGCATGTACCTGGACTGAAAGTTGTCACGCCAGCTACCGCTTATGACGCCAAGGGACTTATTAAAGCGGCTATTCGCGATAACGACCCTGTTCTGTTTTTCGAGCACAAGGCGCTGTACCGTCGTATTAAAGAGGACATCCCGGAAGGCGACTACACTGTGCCTATTGGCAAAGCCCGCGTATTTCGCCCGGGAACGGACCTTTCCATCATCACTTACGGCGCTATGGTGTATGTAGCTCGCGAGGCCGCCGAAATACTGGAAAAAGAAGGGATCTCGATTGAGATCCTGGATTTGCGGACTGTTTTCCCTCTCGATGAACAAGCTATCCTGGCAGCCGCCCGAAAGACAGGCAAGGTGATTTTGTTACATGAAGACATTCTCAGCGGGGGCATTGGAGGAGAGATTGCCGCTCGTATCGCCGAGAAAGCTTTTGATTGTCTGGACGGGCCAATTGTAAGAATCACGGCACCGGATACTCCCGTGCCGTTTAGCCCCCCTCTCGAAGAAGCATTCCTTCCCAGTGTGTCCCAGGTTGTGGAAAAGGCTCGCAGCCTATACTACTACTGAGTCGTTTTCGGCGGATCCGAGCTTTTGACAGACCGGGAAGCACTTCGTAACATCAGGGAACGCAGGTCCAGCAGGTGCAAGGGTTTGTACTGGCGAGGGGACCATCTGCACCCGCTTGTAAACTGCACGCCCACAAAATACCCAATGTCTCTGTACATGCAGTAGCGCACGACTCCCTGAAACTCTGCCTTAGGATGAGAAATGCGTAGACTCGTATTCACAGGGATCGGCGAGTCCAACTGGAGGCATACCCCGGAGAACGAGATGTCCTCCAAATTTGCGACAGCCTTCCGAGCCCGCCCCTTGTGATCTTTGTAATGAACATCTACTAGGTCAGCACAAAGCATCCTGGCTTCTGCGCGCCTCTCTACCATATATTCCCTTTATCGACCCGCTCTCGAGGAAGGTTTAGTGATCCGCAACCCTACGACCCGGTAGCAGAGAAGCACTTAAGCGGACATCCACAACCCAGCAAATCTGGGATCATTTTAGACTCACCTTTGCAAAGCGCCGCCCCCAAACGATGGGAGGACATTAGGTTAAATCCGGTTGAAAATTTGCACTACTTTGCTTAAAGACTTGTACTGGCGAATTAGGGGGACCATCTTGCTTTCCCGGGCGTCGATCTCCTGAGCCCGCCGGAGAATCTCCATCGCGCGCTGCTTGGGAACGCTGACAACGCCGTCCTCGTCAGCAACGATGATGTCCCCCGGCGCCACCATAACACCGGCACATTCGACAGGTACATCTTTGGCAACGCTGGCAAACCGGCCCAGAGTTGTACCGGGGACTACGCTACGGGAATAAACCGGGAGCTTCATTGCGCGTAATTCTTCCACGTCACGTACTCCGGCGTCGAGAATCATGCCAGCCATGCCTCGCACTTTCGCAGTGGTTCCCATTAGCCCGCCGATTGCTGCAACATCCAGCCCATTTTCAATAACAATGACGCCCACTTCGCCCGGTTTGGCTTCATCGATCATACCAACGGAATGTCTTGCGGTGAGCACGGCAGTGGCTTTCTCGGCAGGCGCAGGCCGCAGCAGGGCGGTTCTGGCCCTGCCCACAATCTTCCCTTCCACCCTAGGCCGCATGTCATGAGACATAAAACCACGCCTGCCAACCACTTGATCCACAGCATCAGCCACAGATGCCGTGGAGAGCTTAAGGAAACCCGCAATCAACGGGTCCTGCTGACGGGCTGTTTTTCCCGTGGGTTGGAACCCTACAGACAGCAAGGCCGTCAGCAAGGTGCTAAACACAAAAATTGTACGATTGTATTTCACTCTGAGTTTCATGCGCTCAAACCCGCTTCTTTGTGGTTTCAGCCAGCTTGCCGCGAACCGGACTGCCACCCCGGATGTGCCGTTCGCGCCAGCTCATCGACTATGGTATGTTTAGCTCGATTCGAATTCAACACAATGGAGGCAATTTCGATCGCTCTGAACGGACAATGATGCCGTCGGACGGAAAGGAAGCAATGAGAGTCATTTCACAAGCTCCCTGTCGCGTAGATTTAGCCGGAGGCACACTGGATATCTGGCCGCTCTATCTCTATCATTCCGGAGCTGTTACAGTAAATTTTGCGATAAACCTCTATGCGCGCTGTGTTGTTAAGACACGTTCGGACAAGCGTATCCATGTGCGCTCTGAGGTGCGGGCAGGCGAGGAAATTTTCAACTCGCTGGAGGATTTACGCGCGGCGCGTAAATACAAGGTTCCTCTGGTGGCCTATCTTCTTCGGTTTTTCGCCCCAACCTGCGGACTGGACGTGATTACGGAATCAGAAGCCCCGATGGGTGCGGGCATTGCAGGATCTTCAACATTGATCATTGCATTGATTACCGCCCTCAACAGGCTGACCTCTTCCGGTTACCCGCTGGAAAAGCTTCGCCAGATAGCACAAAACATTGAAGCCCAGATTATCCGTGTGCCCACGGGCGCGCAAGATTATTACCCAGCGATGTATGGCGGGGTTAACGCCATAGAGCTAAGCGTGGATGGAATTCATCGGCAGCCGATCTCCGTCGATCCGACCGACCTCAACGAGCGCATCGTGCTCGCCTATACAGGGGTGCCGCGCAACTCGGGCATTAACAACTGGGAAGTGATGAAAGCCTACATTGATGGCGACCGCAAGGTGCACCGCAATTTCGAACAAATCTCCGTTATCGCTCAGGCTATGCGGCGAGCCTTGGAAAAACAAGACTGGGATGAAGTGGGCCGGCTATTAAGGGAAGAATGGCGACACCGGCGGAAGAACGCCCCCGGAATCTCTACGCCGCTCATAGATCGTCTCGTTGCGGTGACCGCAAGAGTCGGCGCAACAGGCGCCAAGGTGTGTGGCGCGGGCGGAGGAGGGTGTGTATTTTTCCTGGTGGAGCGGGGAGCCAGCCAAAAGGTTGCTGGTGTAATCGAACGAGAGGGAGCGAGGGTTTTACCTGTGCGTCTGGCTATGTCGGGCGTGCGTACCACGCTCGATGCCTGATTGGAGCTTCGATGGCCGAACAATCTCGGTCCAAGCCACTGTGGGTTGCGGCGAAATGCGCGGCGTACGTGCTTCTGGTGATGGCGGGGGTGCTGGTTACCGGCCAGTTGCTGGCCGAATACACAGGATACTTGACAGCCAGCATCCTGGGAGTGTTTGTGGCCGCGACCTTCGCCAACTTCGTGGCCTTGCATCTATTTGAACGAGCACACCTTAATGACGTTGGATTAGCGTGGGCGCCAGCCTCTGTTCGCAATTTGCTGGTGGGCCTGGCTGGAGGTACTGGAGCGGCCTGTGTTGTGTTGGTTGGGCCAGTTATGATCGGCTGGGCTGAGTTTCAACCTTCGGTAGAACAGCATATTCATTGGGAAAACCTTGCCTTTGTCATGACGCTGCTGGCGCTCGGAGCTGTGGGTGAGGAACTGGTTTTTCGGGGGTACGGCTTTCAAATTCTCGTAAATGCTATCGGACCTTTCGCCACGATTCTTCCGGTTGCGGTACTTTTTGCCTTGGCGCATTCGTCGAATCTGAACGTGACGCTCTTGGGCTTGGTAAACACCGGGCTTTGGGGAGTGTTACTGGGTTGGGCCGTCATTCGTAGCTGCGACCTCTGGCTGCCTATCGGGTTGCACTTGGGGTGGAACTGGGCCTTCCCTTTGTTCGGGGTACGGCTCAGTGGGTTTACAATAAAGGTGACGGCTTACGAGCTGCATTGGAAGGTCGGCTCCCTGTGGAGTGGAGGTGCATACGGGCCTGAAGGGGGTGTTCTAACCACTGCGGTAATGGCAGGCTTAGCGGTTTACTTGTGGAGAGCCCCTGTACGAAAACAGACCGCCTTACTGATGCAGTCTCTTGAGGTGGAATAATGCCCACCGCTATCCTCGTCGCCGCGACTTTGCTGTTCGCGACTTTGCCAGTGACCGCTCAGGCTCTGACTGAACAGGAACGGATAGATTTGATCCGGGGACTGACAGCCGAGTACGCAACGGCAAAGACATTGTTGCCCCGCTCCAAAAAAGCTCTGACTGTTGACACCGACGGACATTTCGATAAAAGAGCTTGGGAACAACTTGCCAGGGAATACGGACCCGCAGCTCGCGCCGGCGAACTGGTCCAGATTACGAAGCTTAGCCTTGAAGACGACCGCATCGAGTTGGAAATCAACGGAGGTTGGAAGGGTGGGCGTAAGTGGTACGAGGGCGTGCAGGTAGGTATTGGTTCCCGCACTACGCCTGTAGTTTCCGGCTCTCCCTTGATCGCCCCTGGAGGCACCAAGCTCCAACTGATGTTTGCCAAAAAGATGCCAGGGTTAAAGGTCGCCCAAGTGAAAGAGATGTTGGCTGGGATACTCGATTTTAATATGCATAGCGCCTCTGAGCAATATCTGGAAACAGTGCCGCCGGAGATCAAAACCGCAATCGAAGAAAAAAGGGCGATGGAGGGCATGGATAAAGACCAAGTACTATTGGCCCTTGGACATCCTCGAAACAAAGTGCGCGAGATAAAGGACGGCGTTGAAGTTGAGGATTGGATTTACGGCGTTCCCCCTGGAAGAATCATCTTCGTCACGTTCCAGAACAATAAGGTGATTCGCGTCAAGGAGAGCTATGCCGAGCTCGGAGGCGAAGTGGCCGCGCCTTTACCCACACCCCGCTGAACTGCGCTCTACATAGGGCACTTGCGTCCCCAGCTGCCCCAACTGACTCTGGTCACGGCAGGGCTGTTCTGTTATCATCACAAATGAGAGTCGTTTTCCCCTCATCCACAAACAGGAGATTTTCTAACGATGGCAATCAAAGTAGGCATTAACGGGTTTGGCCGCATCGGCCGGAATGTGGTGCGCGCGGCCCTGGGTAACAATGAAATTGATTTTGTGGCGGTGAATGACCTTACTGACACAAAAACGCTGGCACACCTTTTGAAGTACGATTCCATCCTGGGGCCACTGGAAAATTCGGTAAAGGCCGAAGCTGACAGCATCGTGGTCGATGGAAAATCCATCAAGGTGTTTGCGACCAAAGATCCGGCAGCACTGGACTGGACGTCGCTTGGCGCACAGATTGTGGTCGAGTCTACCGGAAAGTTTACGGACGCCAAGGCTGCCGCAGCACACCTGCGGGGATCCGTCAAGAAAGTCATCATTTCGGCTCCCGCGAAGAACGAAGATCTGACCGTGGTGCTCGGCGTGAACGACAACATGTACGATCCTGCAAAGCATCACATTGTGTCAAACGCCTCGTGCACGACGAATTGTCTAGCGCCTGTCGCCAAGGTGCTTAACGATACTTTTGGGATCCTCAAAGGATCGATGACCACCATCCACAGCTATACAAACGACCAAAACGTCCTGGATTTCCCACACAAGGACTTGCGCCGCGCGCGCGCTGCTGCCGTAAACATGATCCCGACCACTACGGGCGCGGCCAAGGCGATAGGTTTGGTGATTCCTGAACTCAAGGGCAAAATGGATGGCTACGCGATGCGCGTACCGACACCGAATGTTTCGGTCGTCGATTTAGTGGTTCTGACAGCGAGGAACACCACAGCGGAGGAAGTCAACGCCGCATTAAAAGCCGCTGCTGAGGGTCCGATGAAGGGAATCCTGTCCTACACTGAAGATCCTGTGGTTTCTACCGACATGATGCACAATCCCCATAGCTCGATTGTCGATGCACAGATGACCAAGGTTCTGGATGGAAATTTGGTGAAAGTAGTTTCCTGGTACGACAACGAATGGGGTTACTCTAAACGGATTGTGGACTTGGTCGTATTCCTTGCAAAGAAAGGACTGTAACTGAAACGGGACAGATGCCAGCCCCTGAAAAACAGGAGCGGCATTTGTCCCTTTTGGATTTTGCTCACATGCACAGAATTCAGCGCGCGCTGATCAGTGTCACGAATAAGTCCGGCATCGTCGAGTTTGCAACGGGCCTCAGGGAACTCGGAATAGCGCTGCTTTCTACGGGTGGCACCGCTATGCTTTTGCGCCAGGCCGGACTGGAGGTCCGAGATGTGTCCGAAGTGACCGGATTCCCGGAAATGTTGGACGGCAGGGTGAAAACCATCCACCCGCGGATCGCTGCTGGAATTTTGGCCATCCGCAGCAACCCCGAGCATCGGCAGGCGCTGCAAGAGCTTAACATCCATCCCATCGACATGGTCGTGGTCAACCTGTACGCCTTCGAACAGGTGGCAGTTAGAGAAGGGGTACAAGTTGCCGAATTGATCGAGAATATTGATATCGGCGGACCCACCCTGATCCGAGCCGCTGCGAAGAACTACCAGGATGTCGTTGTGGTGGTTTCTTCGGAAGACTACCGGCTGGTCTTGGATGAGATGAAAGCCCATGACTGTGATCTCCCACTTGCCACTCGGTGGCGGCTCGCAAAGAAGGCTTTTCGTGTGACCGCTGATTATGACCGCGCAATCAGCGCACGGCTGGCTCAAATCGAAGTTCGTGACGGAGACTTTACGGACGCGACTCCAGTGTTACCACCCGTGCTAGATATCCGCGCTGACATGGCGCTTCCACTCCGATATGGGGAGAATCCCCATCAGGCGGCGGCATTATACAGTGACCGCCGGAGCGGTATTGCCGGCGCACAGCAGCTTCATGGGAAGGAACTCTCTTTCAACAATCTTGTCGACCTTGATGCCTCCTGGCAGCTTATTCAAGAGTTTCAGGCTCCAGCCTCGGCCATCATCAAACACACAAACCCCTGTGGTTGCGCCGAAGCCGATACGCTTGTAGAGAGTTACGTGAACGCGTATGCCTGCGATCCTGTTTCGGCCTTTGGCGGAGTACTGGCCTTCAACCGTGCTGTCGATGCGGACACCGCCCGGGAAATCGTCAAAACCTTTGTTGAAGCCATCGTGGCCCCAGATTATTCCGAGCAAGCGCTGGCTCTGTTACGAGGCAAGCGAAACTTACGGCTTTTAAAACTGATCCGGCCAGCTATGGATGCTTTCGTGATCAAATCCATCAGTGGAGGCTTCCTGGTTCAGACGCCGGACTCGCATATGCTGGTCCGCGCCGAAGCTCAGGTTAAAACTAAGCGGGCGCCCACTGAACAAGAATGGCACTCACTCGAATTCGCGTGGAAAGTGGTCAAGCACGTCAAATCTAACGCCATCGTTTTTGCGCGAGACAGACAAACCCTTGGCATTGGCGCGGGGCAAATGAGCCGCGTGGATTCCGTCCGCATTGGAGCCATGAAGGCCGTCCTGCCTCTCAAAGACTCCGTCCTCGCCTCTGATGCCTTTTTCCCCTTCCCGGACGGAATAGAGGAAGCTGCTCGCCACGGAGTTACAGCCGTTGTCCAGCCAGGCGGCTCCGTCAAGGATCAGGAAGTCATAGATACTGCGGATCGCCTGGGCCTCGCCATGGTTTTCACCGGCGTCCGCCACTTCCGCCATTGATGCCAGACGACGAACGGTTCATGCGCGAGGCGATACAGCTGGCCCGGCAGGCCGGCCAGGCTGGAGAGGTTCCTGTGGGCGCGGTCGTCGTACAGGACGGAGTCATCATCGGAAGAGGCATGAACTCACCCGTCCACACGACCGACCCAACAGCCCACGCAGAGATACTCGCATTAAGAGAAGCTGCCATAAAAATTGGCAATTACCGGCTGGAAGGCGCCACCCTGTATGTGACCCTTGAGCCCTGTGTAATGTGCGCCGGTGCTTTAGTGGCCGCACGCGTCCGCAGGCTCGTATTTGGTTCACGGGATCTCCGCTTCGGCGCCGTACGCAGCAAGTTTCGGGTTGCCGACTCTAAACTGCTCAACCACCGCCTGGAGGTGGCCGAGGGTATTCTGGGAACCGAATGTGTCGTGCTGCTCCAGAGCTTTTTCACGTCCAGGCGGGATTGAGCACGGTAGAACTCAAGCCACTCTTTGGGAATGTATATGGAAGGAGAAACCGGTAGATGCCGTCTGGCTGGGCGGTTCCCCAACACTTGCGTTACCGTTTTTAGGAGGAAGTTGTCGGGGACCGTGAAAATACATGTCCAATGGATAAAGGCTGTATGGCTGCAGCTCTCGAAATGCACGGCCCAGTTTTTGTTCAATTCGGTAAACGGCGTGAAAAAAATTCCCCCGGTCCATGTTGAGTCGCCGCGTGCACAGTTTCCAATCTGCACCAAGCAGGAAATGATATTTAAAAATCTTATACTCTAGTTCGTTCAGTATCCTTTTGCTTACCAAACAAAAATCCGCTACATATTCTTCATCTTTGCGACCCCAAGTCAGCTTTCCCTGTTTTCCAGGGACATGCTCGAGCGAGACTTTGCTTATGTACTTTTCTTTTGAAGCGCAGTAGCGAAAGCGCTCATAGCAGGCGCGAAAGATTGCCCGTAGCACGCAATTACAGGGGCTTGGCTTATCTTCCGTACTGAGTCTTAGTCCTAGACCATGACAATAAGTACAAGAGTTTTTCGCAAGGGCAATTGTCTCGGATCGGGTCCATTCGAAATTGTTCGGCATGTATTCCTCCCGGCGAGCACCTTGTCACTGCGGTGCTGCTAACGGTAAACGTAAGACAAAGCGGGAAATCGTCAACTGTTTTTTGTCGCGATTTTTGACAAAAACTAAACAATAAAACTAGGAGGAAGCAACACCATTTTTTTTCAACCATTTGGGCAGGCTGACAATTGACTCAAAAAGTAATAGTACGTACAATGCTTTATTCTCATAACCGTTAAGTGGAAACACCTATTTCTGGCGGGAATAGGGAATTAGCAGAAAAAATGAACTTTCATCAACTCCGCAGACAGCTTATAACCCTCCTCAAAGCCCGTCTTGGTAACGGCGAGCTTTCAGAGCGCCGCCTAGCCTTACTAACCGGAATTTCACAGCCTCATATACACAATGTGTTGAAAGGACGCAAGAAGCTCTCACCAGAATTGGCTGATTTGATCCTTTCAAGGCTAGGCATCTCTGTGATGGATCTGTTGCCTGAACCTGATCTGCTTCTCAAGGAGCCAGTCGGGCAGCGCCAAAACACTTCCTACCAGGAAGTCCCAGTATTTGAGGGGTGGCTTGGCCCGGGACTCCCACTACCCAAAGTCCTTAGTCGCTGTGAAAGCTATCCGTTCCCCAAGTCCTTTCTGGCACCGCTCCACAAACCAGCGGTAGCCAGGCTTGCTGCGGATCCCGCAATGGCGAACGTACTGAGCGAGAACGACCTTGTCTTACTAGATCATTCCGCTCATGGCCGGACGCACATTGAACCGGGCGCTCTGTATGTCATCAACCGCCGCGGTGAAGGACTGATTCGGCGTCTTAGCTTCGATGCTTCCCGGTTGCATTTCCTGACCAACGAAACTCAGGAAGACCTCCATACGACTGCGGCCGTGCCAGTAACCCAAGAGCACATTTTGGACATCGTATGCGCAAAGGTAGTCTGGATAGGAAGACGTATAGGTACGCCATGACGAGCCTTCATTGCGGGGCTAGCGGGAACGCGCAACTTCCTCGTAAATATCGAAAACCTGTCTGGCGGTCTTTTCCCAATTAAACCGGCGAGCCTGTTCATAGCCTTTCAAAATGAGCTGAACTTTGCGTTCCTCGTCGGTCAGCGCTTCGCGGATGCCGCGCGCTATGTCAAAGACGTTTTCGGGATTTACCAGTATAGCTGCGTCTCCGACCACTTCCGGAAGCGAGCTCACATTGGAGGCTACTACCGGGACGCCGGAAGCCAACGCCTCGAGGGGAGGAAGTCCAAATCCTTCATACAGCGATGGGAAAATGAAGGCACAGGCGGCTTCGTAAAAAACACGCAAGGTTTCCAGGGGCACAAAGCCCAGAAACCGGACGACGTTCTCGACGCGTGTCTTGATCACTGCCCTCCGCACTGCCGGATATTTCGAGATCTCGTCTCCGATAATGATCAAATGAAGGTCTTTATAGATCGGGTGCTGCTCGAGATCGCCCCGCACAACCGCGAATGCTTCTACCAGCCGCGGTATGTTTTTCTGCGGCCGTATTGCCCCAGCGTACAGTAAAAACGGGTAGTTTATCTGATATCTCTCAAGCAAGCGGCGCCGGTAGAGGAGATGCGCGTCGCGTTCCTCACTGGTCAGACAGACCCCTATCGCCTCGAGAAACTTTGGATCGGGTGCGTTGTAGACAACGCGGATCTTCCCGGCAAGCGCGCCGAACAGAGTGGTAATGTCCCGTCGTGTAGCTTCGGAAACGGCGATCACTTTTGCCGCGCGTTGGAGGCCTCTGCGAAACTGATACCGCAGGAAGTTTTTGTACATTCCTGGTTGTTGCTCGAACAAAATACTGCTCAAATCATGTACGGTAACGACGAATGGGCGCGGCATGATCAGGGGCACTACATTGTGGGGCACATGAAACACGTCGGCGGAAAATTGGTGCAAGAACAATGGGAAGGCGATTTGATCACGGACACTTGTGTCCGACTTCTCATAATTCGCGGTCGTAAAGTTCTCCGGCAAGCCGGCGAACTCTTGCAAGCTATCCCTACCGGCCACGAGAAAATACTGGTTTTGCTCGTCGATGCGGCCCAGCGCGTGGACCAAGTTCCGGATGTAGGTGCCGATGCCAAAGTCCTTAACGTGCCGGGCGTCGATGACAATGCGAAGGGACATTCATCCTGTTGTTCAGGCGTCAAACTTCCAACTATACAGAGGAAATTGTTCGGTAAGAGCCGTCACTCTGCGGCGGACCGCCGCTATCGTTTCTTCTGAACCATGAGAGCCCAATACTTCTGCGATCAACGCGGCGACCTCGTTCATCTGCTCTTCACCGAAGCCGCGCGTAGTAACAGCAGGCGAGCCGAGCCGTATGCCACTGGGGTTCAATGGCGGGTTGGCGTCGAAAGGAATCGTATTTTTGTTGACGGTAATGTGAGCTTTATCCAAGGCGACTTCCGCGTCGCGTCCACGGATACCTTGAGCGAAAACGTCCACGAGCACCAGGTGCGTGTCCGTACCCCCAGAAACGATGCGGAAGCGAGCTTCCGCCAGCCCGTGCGCCAGAGCGCGGGCATTCGCCAGAACCTTCCGTTGGTACGCCACGAATTCCGGCTTCATCGCCTCGGCCAAGCAGACTGCTTTGGCAGCAATCACATGGACCAGAGGCCCCCCCTGTATACCGGGGAAAACAGCCCTGTCAACGGCGGCTGCATACTTGAACCGGCACAGAATCATCCCGGACCTTGGGCCACGCAATGTCTTGTGCGTTGTGGTAGTTACGATATCAGCAAATTCACAGGGATTAGGGTGTAGACCAGCAGCCACAAGCCCCGAAAAATGCGCCATGTCAACCAGAAGTATTGCTCCGACCGAATCCGCAATCTCCCTAAACCGCTTGAAATCCAGCGTTCGCGGGTAGGCGCTGCCGCCGGCAATAATCATTCTTGGCTTGTGCTCGCAGGCCAGTCGCGCGAGTTCCTCATAGTCGATGCGCTCATCATCACGCCGCACCCCGTAAGGAACCACCTTGTAAGTCTTTCCTGAAAAGTTCAGATGGTGGCCGTGGGTGAGGTGTCCGCCGTGGGCGAGATTCATGCCTAGAATCGTGTCACCCGGTTGCAGTACTGCTGCATAAGCAGCCTGATTCGCTTGTGAGCCTGAGTGAGGCTGCACATTGACATGCTCGGCTCCGAACAGTTTCTTAGCCCTTTCTTGAGCCAGGGTCTCTACCGCATCGACGTGTTCGCAGCCACCGTAATACCTCTTGCCTGGATAACCCTCGGCGTACTTGTTGGTGAAAACACTGCCGCAGGCTTCCAGTACGGCTTCAGACACAAAGTTTTCGCTTGCGATCAGTTCCAGCCGGGAATTTTGCCTAGCAAGCTCGGCTTGAATCGCCGTGTACACCTCTGGGTCGGCTTCCCTCAGGGGCACGGACATCCTTTGCGTTTCATTCATGCAGTCGCGAATCGGAAAACTTCATTCTAACACGCGTGTTACAATAGCTCCTTATTTTCGATCCTCTTTCCCTTCGAGAGATTTCATGTTTTGGAGCCATTGTTTCATCCCAACACTGCGGGAAATCCCTGCAGAAGCTGAGGTGCCCAGTCACCAGCTTCTTCTGCGGGCTGGTTACATACGCCAACTGTCTTCTGGCATTTACAGCTACCTTTACTTAGCTCAGAGATCATTGCTCAAAATCATCCGCATCATACGGGAAGAAATGGATGCCATCGGGGCGCAAGAAATGTTGCTGCCAGCCTTGCAGCCTGCCGAGCTATGGCAAGAGTCCGGGCGGTGGGAGATCATGGGTGCAAACATGTTTCGCCTGAAGGACCGGTGGCAGCGAGATTTGTGTCTTGGGATGACCCACGAGGAAGTAATGACCGCCATCGCCCGCAATGAGCTGCGGAGCTACAAACAGTTGCCTCAGATCTGGTACCAGATCCAAACAAAATTCCGGGATGAACCCCGCCCCAAATCGGGGCTTCTGAGAGTACGGCAGTTTTTAATGAAGGATTCTTACTCCTTCGATCTGGACGCAGCGGGTTTGGACCGTGCTTATGCGAAGCACCACCAGGCTTACTGCCGTATCTTTGATCGTTGTGGACTGCAATATCTCGTGGTGGAGGCGCACTCGGGCGCCATGGGCGGCAGTCAATCTCACGAGTTTATGGTCTTGGCCGATGCTGGCGAGGATTGGGTCGTCCTTTGCCCGTCGTGTAAATATGCAGCTAACCTGGAAAAGGCAGAGTCGGTACCGGCTCCCCCGGCGGTTCCAGATCCGGAGGGAGAGTTCACGCCGGAGAAATTTCATACGCCGAATAGGAAGACCATAGCGGAAATCGCCGAATTCACTGGCTTGCCAGAAACTTCCCAGATTAAAAGTCTTGTGATGGTAATTGATGGAGCGCCCGTACTGGCTCTGTTGCGCGGTGACCACTCACTGAGCGAAACAAAGCTTGCCTCCATTACTGGATCTGTCGAGGTTCGTCCCGCGCACCCGAGTGAGATTCGCGGATGGTTCGGCGCAGATGCCGGTTCGCTCGGCCCTGTTGGCGTCACCGGGATGCGCATTATAGCTGACCTGGCGCTCGTGGGGCGGCGTAACATGATCGCCGGGGCTAACCAGGATGATTACCATCTGCGTTACGTTACGCCCGGAAAAGACTTCATAGCCGAGTACCACGATTTGCGCGTCGTGGCAAAGGATGATGCATGCAAACGATGCGGCCACCCGCTTGAGCTGAAAAAAACTGTGGAAATCGGGCACATCTTCAAGCTAGGTTATAAATACTCTGCGCCGATGGGGCTACGCGTTCTGAATGCAGCTGGGGATTCGGTAACACCGATCATGGGATCGTACGGCATTGGAGTGGAGCGAATCCTGTGCGCAGCAGTTGAACTCTATCACGACGGCAACGGCATCGTACTCCCTCCCGCCATCGCACCTTTCAGTGTCCTGATTACTCCGGTAAACATTTCCGATGCCGCGCAGCGGGAAACGGCACGCCAGATCTATGAAGCCTGCTCCCGGAGCGGATTCGATGTTCTGCTCGATGACAGGGACGAACGGCCTGGTGTTAAATTTAATGACGGCGACCTGATAGGTATCCCTTACCGCATTACGGTAGGTAAGAAAGTGGCACAGGGCTTGGTGGAGGTACTGGAGCGAGGCAGTGGAGCCGTTTCAGACGTTACGCCCGAAGCCGCACCTGAATTTGTGAAGAAAAAAATCAGGGAGTGGAAGCCATGGATCAAACGCGGAGAGTCTTCCTGAAGGGAGCCTTGGCTGCTCCCATTCTTGCAACTCAAGTAAACCGCAAATATCGCACAGCTTTGATTGGGACTGGGTGGTGGGGGATGAATATCCTGCACTGCGCTCTGGAGTCCGGCGGATGTGAAATCGTCGCCATGTGCGATGTGGACATCAGCCAGTTGAACCCGGCTATCGAGAAGGTGAAGCAGCTATCCGGTGACAACCCCAAGAAATACAAAGACTTCCGTGATCTTCTGCATGAGCAAGAACCCGAAATCGTCATTGTAGCCACGCCCGACCACTGGCACCCCCTAATCATGATTGAAGCGGTCAAAGCCGGCGCTCATGTTTACGTCGAAAAGCCTGTCAGCCATACGATCCGGGAGGGGCAGGCTATGGTGAAGGCTGCAAGAGAAACCGGACGCGTGGTGCAAGTAGGCACCCATCGCCGGGTTTCGCCACACAATGTGTCGGGCATGCAGTTTTTGAAGTCTGGGAAAGTGGGGAAGATTGGCATGATCCGTGCATTTGTGCACTATCCTGGCGGGCCCGGACAAAAAACACCGGATTCAGAACCTCCTCCGGGATTGGATTGGGACATGTGGTGCGGACCTGCCCCGTATAGGCCTTTTAATAAGGCTATTCATCCCAAAGGGTTCCGCCAGTTTTTGGATTACGCCAACGGAACGCTGGGCGATTGGGGTATTCACTGGATGGACCAGATTCTCTGGTGGACCGAAGAAAAATATCCCCGCAAAGTTTTCTCCACTGGAGGACGTTATGTTAAACAGGACTCGACTGATGCTCCGGACACCCAGGTGGCCACTTTCGAGTTCGAATCCTTTACGGCTGTGTGGGAACACCGCACTTACGCAGGCAACGAAGCTGAGAAAACGAATATCGGCTGCTACTTTTACGGTACGGAAGGAACATTTCACATGGGTTGGCTTGATGGCTGGACTTTTTATCCCAGCAACAAGAACAAGCCCGTGATCCATGAAGAACCCAAGTTGCACAAGCCCGACGACCAAAACATCCGTGAACTGTGGGCGGATTTCCTCGAAAGCATAAAGACGGGACGCCGCCCGGTTTGTGACATTGAAATTGGCCACCGTTCAACAAATATGAGCCTGCTCGGAATGCTTTCTTTCAAACTGGGACGAAGCGTGCGCTGGGACGGGAACCGGGAGATAGTTCCCGAGGATGAGGAAGCCAGCAAGCTTTTGGAGCGGGCATATCGCAGCCCCTGGCGATACCCGCAGATCTGACTGGCCGTGCCTGAAGTTTCCGGAGCGCTCCAAAGATAAACGTGAATTCCTAAATCCTTAAGGCTTTTGGAGCCTGAAGGCGGCCATTGTGGCGGCCAATCGGAGAGCCGCCTGCATACTACCCGGGTGAGCGAGGTTGCGGCCTGCTATGTCGAATGCCGTGCCATGATCTACTGACGTCCTGATAATTGGAAGACCAAGGGAAACGTTGACGGCGTTGTCGAAATCCAAGAGCTTCACAGGGATGTGCCCCTGGTCGTGGTACATAGCCACCACAAGGTCATAAGCGCCGCGAACTGCCCGTACAAACACGCTATCGGCGGGCAACGGACCTTCACAATTCATGCCCGAGAGCCGCGCGGCCTCCACTGCAGGAACAATAAAGTGCAGGTCCTCGTCACCGAACAAGCCGTTTTCCCCGGCATGAGGGTTCAAGCCGCACACTGCAATTTTGGGATTCGCAACACCAAGAAGACGCGTCGCTTGACACCCCAATTCGATGGTACGCAGAATCCTCTCTGTGTCGAGCTCACAAGCCTTACGGAGTCCTATATGAGTTGAGACGTGTATAACGCGGAGCCGGTCGGTAACCAGCAACATTCTCGAGTCGGCGGCATTGCACATGCGCGCAATGAATTCGGTGTGACCAGTAAAGTTTTCTCCGGAGAGCGTCACCGCCTCTTTGTTCACGGGGCCTGTGACCATAGCATCAGCTCGCCCCCTGAGACATAATTCCACCGCTATCCGCACGTACTTCAACGCGGCCCGGCCTGAAGCAGGATTCAACTTGCCGGTTTGAAACTCGTCCGGCAAAAGGGCCCGCACATCAACGAAGTCCGCTGCTGGCGGAGAGGGGAGCATTCGCCCTGTTAAATTTTCTGCCCATCGGAGCACAAAGGCATCACCTACGATAAGCCACCGCGCCATCGATGCTGTATCAGCATCGGACAGAGCTTTCACCACCACTTCTGGCCCAATTCCCGAGGGATCTCCAATACTGACGGCAATTACGGGCAACTGTTGTCGGCGCTCAGTCATTTTGCACTCTCTGCGGCAAGCGGGTCAGAAAATCTACAACACAAAGCAGTGCGTCTGTTTTACCAAATCCGCCAGCTTTGGTCACGACGGGAACCCCATCCCCTTCTCCTCCGACAAGGCGCCCCCAAGCAACGCCCGGAATGACTTCGCCCTGTAGTCGAATCGCTTGTGCGGAAACGGCCCGGCAGACTTGTGTCGCCGTGTCGCCGCCTGAGAGGACTAGGCCGCGCACAGAAGGGCGTTTGAGAAAAAAGGCTAGCTTCTGCACCTGTAGCGGTTCCGGCACCCTCGTTACAGGCCACATCAGGTGATGGCCGTCCTCGATTGCCTTCCGCGCTGTGTCTTCATCCGGCGAGGCCACAGTTACCGGAAGAGTTTTCGCAATGAACTGCATCTGTTGGATCGTAGCTGGATTCGTGGAACCGATACATAAAATGACAGATCCAGAAGACGATGGCAACAGCTCAGTGTGAGCCAGGCGACTGTGCCCGCTCCGTTTGGCCTCGAACGCGGCGGTTTCGCGGGCTAAGCCTGCGGACCCAGCCAACAAAGGCGCTGGCCGTAGTTCCAGGGCAATTGCTGCCAGAGTGACCAGGTCCTCGCGGGAGAAAGTGTCAGCGACTATTACGCTGCCAGGCTCGACGGTAATTTCGGGCAGCTCTACGAAGCGCGGCCGAGGTAAGGAAACCACATGTTTCACGCCTTGATCCAGCAACAGCTCCGGTACGTTAATCCCCGTGGACACGCCATCGAGATAAAGGCGGCCCTGGCAAATCGTCCTTCCCATTTCCGGATAGGCGGGGGCCACCAAAGCAAACGGCGCTCGGCACGCCTCCATTGCGGCTTGAATCTCCAGTCCCGAATTGCCCCGAAGGGTCGAGTCGATCTTTTTATAGATACGACGCCTGGTGTCACGCAGGATGGCCTGGGTCGTTTCTCGAACTTTCCGGTAGGCTTCTTCTGGCAGGACGTGACGCGAGTCGGTTGTAAAAGCAAGCACGTCTACAGCCCCCTGGTTGGTAAATAAAGATTCCAGGCAGACTTGGCAGAAAAATCCAAACTCCCCAAACTGCGCACCGCTGTCGCACGCGCCCGTCAGATCGTCGGCTACAATAGCCCAGGCAAGTGGGTCATTGCGGGAAGCCATTTCTAGAAACCCTTTGGAAACAGGCAAGAAAATTTTTGACAGGTGCGATAATCGGCTCACAGAAAAATATCGAATGAATTCCGCCGCAGTTGGTCTTGGCTCGCATCGGCTGTGATCAGGCGCTCTCCAGAAGCCGCTTTATGCCGCGCACCGCCTGCTTAATTCTCTGTTCATTCTCGACCAAAGCGAACCGGACATGCCCCTCCCCGAGGGGCCCGAATCCAATCCCGGGGCTAACCGCCACCAGCGCCTTTTCCAGCAACAGCTTGGCAAACTCCAGCGAGCCCATGTACTGAAAGGGCTCCGGCACCGCAGCCCAGACGAACATCGACCCCCGCGGGGGTTCCACGGGCCAGCCGGCTTGGTTCAGTCCCTCCACCAAAACATCCCTCCGTTTTTGGTATGTGGCGCGGATTCTTTCAGTCTCCTGTTCACATTCTCGTAAGGCTATAATCGAGGCGATCTGGATAGGTTGGAAAATCCCGTAATCCAGATAGCTTTTGATACGGGCCAGCGCTGCAATCATCCTGGGGTTCCCCAAGCAGAACCCCACCCGCCATCCCGCCATGTTAAAACTCTTGGACAGCGAGTAGATCTCTACTGCCACCTCAAGAGCACCATCTATCTGTAAAATGCTCGGAGCCTTGTAACCATCGAAGCAAATATCCGCGTAAGCGAAGTCGTGCAGCACCATCGTTCCATGATGCGCAGCCAGACGGATCACTTCGCGGAAGAAATTGATGTCCACGCATTGCGTGGTGGGATTGTGTGGGAAGGATATCAGAATCATTTTGGGCGCCCGTAGCGCCGAACGGTAGTGATCTTCAAGGCGGTTTAAAAAATCAGCCGGATTCGTTGCAGGCAGCGCAACGGTGTGGCCCTCCGCCATGAGCACTCCGTACTGATGAATGGGATAAGCGGGATTCTGCGCCACAACTTCGTCGCCGGGACCAATTACGGCAAACAGCAAGTGCGCCAGTGCGTCTTTGGCCCCTATGGTGGTGATTGCCTGAGTCTCCGGATCGAGCTTGACTCCATACTTCGACTCATAACGTTTGGTAATTTCAAGACGCAAATTGGGAATTCCGCGAGAAACGGAGTAGCGGTGGTTGCGGGGGTTTGTGGCAGCCTCGATCAGCTTCCGTACTACCGGCTCGGGCGTCGGTCCATCCGGATTCCCCATCCCCAGGTCTATCACGTCCATCTGCGCAGCCCTGAGCCGCGCTTTCATTTCATTGACGACCGCGAAAACATAAGGAGGCAGCTTAGCTATGCGATAAAACTCACCGTTCGATAATGGCATCAAATCCATTATATGTGAGCCTACGAAGTGCCGCCTCGAGCGGCTCTGACTTGCACTCCACACACAAAAACGCGGCTTTATTTCTCTATAGGCGCAACTTTTATCAAATCTGTGCGCGTTTCGCCGCCTCGCGTGATACGAGCCAGTGCGTAAACAGATCCGTCCTTGCCGATGGCGATGGAGTTCACGTACGAAGGTCTGCCCCCGTCCGGATAGAAAATGGCTCCATGATCCATGTACTTTGCGGTCGGTATATCGTATGTCACAAGGTGTAGGTCCTCCTCGCCTTTCGCCTCCAGCTGGGCGGTATTGCGAGCAACCACCCGTTTCCCGTTTACGATAATGGGTCCACCGGTGAGATAGTACAACGTCCTTCCATCAGGTCCTAAGTTGAAGCCTAAATAACCGTAGTAAAATTTGTCGAACATTCCACTTCGTTTGGAAGGGAGGGAAGTTATCCGCTCCAATACGTCCACCTGTGGAACGTGCGGATCGAAGCGAAAAAGGTAGCCGCTGTTACCATGGACAGCATAAATTGCTTTCTCGGGCGCATACCAGATAGCTTGGCGCCAGTTGTAACCCATATGCCCGGGAGAAGTTGGGTCGTATGTCCCAAAGTAATCCTTGCGGAGATCTTCACCGGCGATGGCTTCGATAGAATCTTTGTCGTATCGGTAGCGCAGGATTTGTCCGTCTGCAGTAGTGAAATAGACGGAGCCGTCATCCGGATCCACCACCAAGGAACGGCAGAGCGTACGGTAGGTTGGTCCGTTGCCTGCCTCACCCTCGTAGGAAACGGGGCCGAGGTTTTTCATCTCGCGCGAGGCGAGGTCGTAACGCAAGAAGTACCCATTTGGCCACGTGAGACCGTACACACGTCCTCGTCGCGTATCCATAGTCATCGCCAGGATTCCCTGTCCTGGTGGCGCCTTGGCTAGATCCTCGAACTTACCTGTAGCCAAGTCATAAGAAAGAAAATGTCCGCCTGGGTAGGGTTTGTATCCAGGTGGAGGCACACCCATTAGCTCTCTGCCTCCTTTCACGGTGTAAAAACCAACGTGAGTCGCAAAATAAAGTTTCCCATTGGATTCGTAGAACCACACGTGGCTTTTCCCTTGCGGGATCGCTTTCAGACCTTTTTCACCCGCAGCCTCGGTAAGTTCACCGAGATGCCTTATCATGTCGGCAGCAGGATCGTAACAAAACATCTGTGCACCGGTATCGATGGATTGTGAGCACAAAACGTAATAAATTTTCCCGTCGCTGGCAGCGGAAAGACCGTTATAAGTATCATGGGATTGAGCGAAACCGGAGTTGAAAGTCCTAGCTGTCAGTTTTCCGGGCACAGTTGTGCCTGCTGTCATGGAAGGATTGTGCTGTTTGCAACAAACAGTAAGAATGGCGATTAGGGGTATAGTCGAAAATATCGGAGTTTTAATTTTCATGACCACTCCAGCGAGTCTCAGTTTACTATAGCCGTGGTAGCGCCCCCCCTTGCAGTGTTACGATCGGCAGCAGCGGAGGTACTGAATTTGAAGCGTAGAACATTTATCGAGTCAGCGGCGATGGGCGTCACTGGGACGTTGGGCGCCAATCAGGGGCCGGGAATCACACGTCCTGCCTCTCCTGGATGGAAGAACGTCAAACTGGCCGACAGGAGTTTACCGGAACTAAGAAAGCTCTATCACGACGAGCTGTTTCAGAATTACCTGCCGTTTTGGGAACAACACGGAATAGACCATGAACGCGGCGGGTTCATGTGTAGCATGGACTACGACGGAAGGCTCGTGTCCGAAGAAAAGTTGCTGTGGTTTCAGGGCCGCGGCATCTGGTTATACAGCTTTCTTTATAACCACTTCGGCAAAAATCCGGCACACCTTAAAATCGCACGCAAGACCAAAGACTTTGTACTTACTTATGCTCCCCAGCCGGATGGTTGGTGGGCTGAAGTACTTTCCCGAGATGGTAAGGTAATCAAGCCGTTCCAGGGCGATATCTATGGGATGTATTTCGTTGCGGAGGGTCTGCAAGAATACGCCTGGGCTACCGGTGATGAGCGCGCTTTTGAATCAGCACTGGCATTGCTCACCAAGCTACACCGCCATATTGAGAATTCGTCGTTTAGCTTCCCTGGCATTCCCTCGGGGACACGTCCACAGGGTCTGTGGATGGTGAACTTGAACATCGCCACGCAGATGCTGAAGCGATGGAAAAACCCCGCAATTTTAGCACTCGCTGAGCAAGCTACAGAAGCAGTCATCGATAAGCACTACAACCCTGATATCGGCCTCAACAATGAGCTGCTGAATCACGATTTCACCAGGGTTAAAGGAGAGGAGATGAAATCCTTGCTGGGGCATTCTGTCGAAACACTCTGGATGGTCATGGAGGAGGCAACGAGACGGAATGATCAAAAGTTGTGGCGCACAGCAGCCGAGCGTGTGCGCCGTCACATCGATGTTGGCTGGGACCGAGTTTTCGGCGGGCTTTCTCAGTGGATCAACGTGGATCAAGGCGGCTATGTTTGGCCCACGGAAAGCCCCATTGGTACAAACCTTAGGTTCCGATTCGTCGGAGAGTACCAGTACATGAAGGCGCTGTGGGCACTCAATGAAGTCCTAGTCGCATGCCTGAACATATTTGCCCATGCCAGAGCCGCTTGGGCAGCGGAATATTTCGGGATGGCTCAGCAAATTATCGAGCAGAAATTCTGGAAAAAGCAGCTCGGCTTGCCGGGGTACATGTTGTTTGGGGACCGCCGCATGACCCACCAGCCACACGTGACCCGGCAAGATAATTACCACCCTGCGCGGCAGATGATGCTAAACATCCTCACGCTCGACCGTATGCTGGGCGGCACAGGCGTTTAAAAAAGATAAACCTGGCTACTTAAGATCTTAGGGTGACCACCGCGAGCGTGTAAGTGTCTAGCCGTGGAACCACGAATCGGACCCGTCCCTCTCTTTCGGTAAAACTGACCTCGCGTTCTATTCCCCCGTCGGGAGACAGTACTTTTACTTTGGAAACTTTCTTGCCCTGAGGAAGGCGAAGGTCTACTTCAATGTTGCTCACAGAGGGGGTATTCGCCCGGCCATAGTTGACGAGGTGAACCAGCATCTCACCAGCCGCTTTCCTTTCCATTGGCTCGGCCACTACGGTAAGTGGAGCTTTTACCTCGAGCGACAAAGGACCGGCCGCCCACCGCACGGAGTCAATCAACTCCTTCCAGTTTTCAGGCAGCTTCCAGTACTGGCTGGTCATTCTTGCTCCCGTGGGTTTGAGGATGGAGGGTCTAACCTCGGGTATATAAACGACTCGTCCCTTACCAAACTGGCTTCTCACCGGGGAGGTCACTGTAAATTCAACCTCTCCACGCCTGCCAAGCTTTGGAGGGGCTGCATGGAAGAGGTCCTGAAGGCCAAATGTGGGCCGTCTCAATCTCCACTCCGTGAACAAAGTGGAAAGATCGGAGGCCACAAGTCCTCCTCCTCGAGAGACGAACTTTCGAATCAAATCCAGCTTCTCATCGTTGAGACATTCCTGATCCGCCAGAACCAGGACCCGGTACTTCGATAAATCCTTAAGATTGTCATCGAAGATCAAATCGAAGGGGACCTTGGCCTGAATTAGCGCTTGCTCAAACAGCATAGTGCTTACCGCAGGCCGGTCGTTGTTGTAACCCATGCTGGCAAAGGAGTGAAGAACCGCTACGTCAGCGATGTTATCCACATCCTTATAATGTTCAAAATTACGCCGGTAAAAGTTGATGTATTCCTGCTGGTCCCTGGGCAGGTCATATCCCGCCAGGGTACCGCCAAAGTCCCCCAGACACTGGCGATTGAATGCCATCGACTCGGCGAGTTGCAGTGTGTTACCGTTCTTACCGCCATTGGCGACAAACAGGGTGTTATTGAGAATACTGGCCATCTTGAAAGTTCTGATCCTGCTAACCAGAATTCCGTCCGCTGTGACTCCGGCAGGATCACCCTCTTCCGTCCACACAGCATCCATATGAGCCAGTAATCGGGGATAATCCACACCTTGCTCCCAGATCGTATTGCGCCCGGAAATACCAGAGTGAGGATTGGACTCAACGGCAACCTCCGGATTCAGGGAACGCAGCAAAGCCTCGAGTTCAGCATAATAGGCGGCCAACTGGGCGCAGCGAAAGTCAGCCCATTCCTGGAAAAGGGGATCATTGATGGCCCCGAGAGGACGCTCATACTTTGGTGGCAGAATATAGCGAGTTTCTGAGAAACCAAGCCTTTGTTTCAGCTGTTCAGGGGTATACTTGGCCTTCAGAAACTTACGGAAGTCCTCTATGGCCATGGGATGCTGGAAAATGGCGGGCTCAGCCTGCATGCTCGTGTTATCGAAGTGGATTAAGTCCGCGTGAAATTCTTTTTCCGCGATGGTCAAGACGCGTTTCATGTACTCGCGGTATTCAGGGTGCATGAAGTACACCCGTTTCCTGAAGGTCTGATCAGCATAAAACACCGGTCGCCCGAGGAAATCCGGGACAAACCACTTTTCCGCTTCCGGTTTTTCGATGAGAAAAGTCTCATAGGCGATGGTACTGCCCACATAGACGCCCACACGCATCCCGTACTTATGCACCAACTCCGCCGTACGCCGCGCTTGATCCATATGATCCTTTTCCGCCTCGAGACCAAACCCTTTGTAAAAGTGCAGAATCACAAGGGTCACGCCCATCTCCTTGAGCTTCCGCATAGCCTCTTCTGAATCTCCCCTCATGTAATCTTCTTCCATCGTCACCGGACTTCCTCCTCGCCGGCGCTGGAAGATCGGCATGCTGTCATGGTTCGACACAATGACCAAAGGGGTGTTATGAAGCCAGGTTGGCCTGGAACTCACAGCAGGCGTCTGAGGCGCAACCTTCCCCTCCCGGGAAGTACACGACAACGAGACAAGTGCCGCGGTTAGCAGCACGGAAGCACATGCAAATAAACCGACCCAGCATCTCTTCATAGAAGTCACCTCAGTTTTATCACTACGAGGCTGTAAGTAGCGAGCCTCGGTACGGTAAACTCCAAACGCTGACCCTTTAACTTGGATGCAATGTGCAGAGACTTGTCCTCGTCGGGCGATAGCGTATAAACGCTATCCACATTTTTACCATCCGGGATAAGCACCCGAGCGACGAGATTGTTGACCACCGGGTGGCGAAGCGCATCGTAGTTGATCAGATGAAGGATCAACGAACTGTTCTTTTCCTGGAAAATCAACTCGGCTGTCACAGTGGGTGGAGCCTTCAACTCAAGAGAAAGGTCCCCTCCCGCAGCCCATTTCACAGCTTCGATCAGGTCGTTTGCATTGAGGGGCAGCTTCCAGTATTGGCTGGTCATCGGCACCGCAGGTGGTTTTGGAATTGCCGGCTTGACGGCCGGAATATAGACCACACGCCCCTTGCCCACCTGATTCTTGACCACAGGAGCACTGGCTACCATTTCCTGACCTTCTGGCCTGTCAACTTGCGGAGCGCTGATCCGGAACAGATCCCTCAGCCCGAAGTCTGGCCTGCGCCTTCTCCACTCGGTGTAGAGTGAAGTGAGCTCGGTTGCCACCAAGCCGCCACCCCTGTTGACGAAGCCACTTATGGATTCTAGCTGGGCGTCGGTCAGGCACTCCTGGTCCGGCATGACCAGTACGCGATACCGCGATAGATCGCCTAATTGTTGGTCAAAAATGATATCGAATGGCACTTTCGCCTGAATGAGAGCCTGTTCGAAAAGCATGGCGCTCTGCCATGGGAGATCGTTGTTAAACGCCATGCTCGCATGGGAATGAAGGACAGCGACATCGGCAACATTATCTACATCACGGAAGTACTGAAAATTGTTGATAAAGAATTTGATGTATTTGCGCTGGTCTTCGGGCAGTTCGTAGCCGGCCAGCGCGCCGCCTACCATACCCAGACTCTGGCGGTTATACGCCATGGATTCGGCCATCTGGATCTTGCCGCCGCGCCCACCACCCGTATAGGTAATTACGCGTTTTTTCAGGCTGGTCGCCATTTTGTACGTTCGGATTTTGGAAACCAGGATACCGTCGGAGGTGACTGTAGCTTCGTTGCCTTCCTCAGTCCATACAATATCCATGTGCGGCAGGAAGGTGGGATAATCAACCCCCTGGTCCCAGACCGTATTGCGTCCGGAGATGCCCGAATGCGGATTTGTAGCAATTGCCACGTTGGGGTTCATGCTGCGGATATGGGCGGCCATTTCGGCGTAATAGCTAGCGAGCTGGTCACTCCGAAATTGCGCCCACTCCTGGAAAAGTGGGTCGTCGATGGTCCGTAACGGGCGGTCGTAGGACGGCGGCGTCACGTAGCGCATGTTGGCAAAGCCAAAGCGCCTGATCAGGGTTTCTGGTGGGTAGCGGTTCTGGAGCCAGTCCCGGAAATCCTGTACGGCCATGGGATGGTGGAAGATGGGTGGCTGAGCCTGCATGCTGGTATTGTCGAAATCGATTTCGTCGACTTTGTAGTCGTCTACGGCCAGACGCAAAACCCGCTTCATGTAATCGCGGTAGCCCGGGTGCATGAAATAGACCCTTTTGCGGAATGTCTGGTCATCGTAAAATACCGGCCTGCCCATAAAATCCGGCGCAAACCACTCGTCGGCCTCCGGGTTTTCCACCAGAAATGTCTCGTAGGCGATAGTGCTGCCGATGTAGACGCCCGCCCGAATTCCGTACTTTTTCAGCAACGATATGTAACGGCGCGCGTCCTCGAGGTGGTCTCTTTCCGCCTGTAGCCCGAAGCCTTTGAAAAAATGTGTAATCGCCAGGTTCACTCCCACATCTTTGAGCCTTTTGACAGCCTCTTCGGTCATCTCCTTTCGGTACTGTTCTTCCTGAGACGTTAAGCCTCCGCCAACACGCCGGCGGAAGATAGGCATACTGTCCCAGTTGCCCACCACAACCAGAGGTTCTGCTTTCAGCCATTCAGGCGTCACAAGCGCGGTCGATTTCTCAGGCGCGACCGCCTTGGTCTTGGCGGGAGGCCGCGAACACCCTGAAAACAACAGGCAGGCCCCTACCAGAAGCGTTAACGTATACGCACTTATCTTCATAAGAGTTGCCACCCCATATCACAGGCTAGTGACCCGTGAAAATTTCTGCCAGAGCCAAAACGCACCAACACCCGCAGCGACGGTCGCCAAGCCATAGAAAATAAACACACGGCCGGAGGTCAGGAAAACATATATCCAGCCTAGTAGCGCGATCACACTAGGTATCGGATATAACCAGATCTGGAACGGACGGTGTATGTCAGGGCGTTTGCGCCGGATGTAGTGAACCGCGAAGATCTGACCGACAAACTGAATCAATATGCGCGCCGTGAGCAGGGCAGAGACCACCCATTCAAGCTCTAGTAGGCTCGCTAGAATCGCCAGCCCGCCTACCACCAGCAGTGAAATATGCGGAAACTTTCCCTGTGGATGCAGGCGCGCAAAGCTTTTAAAGAAGTACCCATCCAGCGCAGCTGCATAGGGAATTCTGCTATAGCCGAGAGAGAGAGCAAATACTGAAGCTAGAGCGCACCAAAGAATCAGTAACGTTACTAGGGTTCCCGCCCAGCTTCCGTACAGCCGCTCCATGTATTCGGCCACGAGGAATTTCGATTGCATGGCCTCTCTCCAAGGGACCATACCTATGATGCACAGATTCATCAGGGAATAAATGAGAGCCACAGCAATGACGGAATACACAATAGCCCTGGGGATTACGCGCGCCGGGTCACGGACTTCACCGCCGACATAGCAGATATCGTAGTACCCAAGAAAGTCATACATGGCGATCAGCATAGCGCCCCCGAGCCCGTAGGCGAAGCCCGAAGAGAATGTAAATGCACTTGGGGGAAAGTCGAAGGCTTGTTTGGGGTCGAAACGAAGCAGTCCGCTGATTATGATCCAGAGCACCGCGGCAATCATCCCCGCCCAAAGAATTACCGTCAGCCGGCCTATCGCCGTAATCCGCCTGTAGAGCAACAGGACCACCAGAACACCTACGCCGGCAGCTATTCCGCGTGTCTGCCACACGCTCATCGAGCGCCAGAAGTATCCCAGATATTGGGAGAAACCAATAAAGCCTGAGGCGATCTCAAGGGGGCCGCTGAAGATGAACTGCCAGATAAATAGGAAAGGCAGTAGCCTCCCCAAACGGGTATGAACGAAGGCTTCCTTGAGGTAGTAAAACGTTCCACCTGCTGCGGGCATGGCGGCGGCCAGCTCGCTCCAGATAAGGCCGTCACAAAGCGCAAGGCACGCCCCAAGAATCCAACCGAGCATACACTGGGGGCCACCCATTGCCGCGATCATCAGCGGAATCGTGATGAACGGGCCGATGCCGACCATGTTGCTCATGTTGAGCGCAGTAGCGTGCAGCAGTCCAAAACCACGGACTAGTCCCCTCCCTTGTTCGGCCTTACTTTGTCCCTGTTCCATCCTTCAATCCCGGTGAGAATATCACAACCGTACCTCGGTACGGCAAGAGGCGATAACATATAATGCCTCAGAGGACTTTCCTCCACTGAGCAGGATCCGCCGAAGGAGACATCAGGAATCATGGTTAAAAGCAGAAGAGATTTTCTCAGCGCGGCCGGCGCCGCCATAGTTTATCAACTAGTTGGGGCGCGCCCCAGCCTGAAGGCAGCGTCCGCCAATGACCAGATTGGCCTCGGATTTATCGGCACCGGTATCGAGGGCGCCATGCTTCTGGGACAGTTCATGAAGATATCGGGCGTAAGGCCCATCATAGTCGCAGACCTTTACGACGGGTATCTTCAACGGGCCAAGGAACAGACCGGAGGCACTATCGAAACCACCAAGGATTATTATGCGGTTCTCAACAGGAAGGATGTGGATGCGGTAGTGATCGCCACCCCAGACCACTGGCACAAGCGTATGGTTCTGGACTCCCTCGCAGCCGGTAAGCATGTCTATATCGAAAAGCCGATGACGTGGAGCATCGAGGAAGGCAAAGAGATTATCCGCGCGGTTCAACAAAGTGGCAAGCTATTACAGGTCGGAAGCCAGCCTAAGAGCTCTCCGTTAACCGCCAAAGCCAAGGAGATCGTCAAGTCCGGCATTCTCGGAAAGATCACCATGGTGCGGATGTCAAATAACCGCAACACCCCTGAAGGCGCCTGGGTCTATCCAATTCCACCAGATGCTTCACCACAAACCATCGACTGGAGAGCTTTTTTGGGGCACACACGCAAGCGGCCCTTTGACCCGAAAATTTTCTTCCGGTGGCGGTGCTGGTGGGAGTTTTCCGGAGGGGTAGCTACAGATTTGTTCGTTCATCTGTTGACCTGGCTTCACGAAGCGATGAGTGTCACGGCCCCGGTTTCGGTGGTTTCCCAAGGTGGGCTGTACCGCTGGAAGGACGGGAGAACCGTACCTGATGTACTCAACTCGGTTTTTGAGTATGGGGAAGGCTTCCTTGCGGATATGTACGTCAACTTGTGCAATAGCCGTGCTGGTCAGCCGACGACGATTATGGGCACCGAAGGCACCCTGGTACAGGAGGGCGCACGGCTGGTCTTATATCCGGAGAACATCCCTCCAGACGTCCAGGTCTACGGTTCCTCGGCGTGGCCGAAAGCATTGCGCACCGCTTATTTTGAAAAGAACGGCTATACGCCCGACGGTCGTCCGACAACTCCGCTACCACCACCCAAACAGCCTCAAACCATCCCGGTCGAGAGAGGGCCTTCACACTACGAACATTTCATTATTTCCTTAAGGGAGGGGAAACCTAGCGTCGAGAACGTGTACGAGGGACACTACGCCGCCGCAGGCGCGCATTTGGCTAACATTGCGTACCGCAAAGGCCGCCGTGTGCGGTGGGATCCAAAGACCGGCAAAGTCAGCTAAGGGAGTTCGCCGCCGTAATCCTTGAAACGCACGCACGGTAAACGTCCGCTGAAGACCCTGGAGCGGGCGATCTCAAAAGCGGGCATCGGATCCCGGACCGAGGCCCGCCGCTGGATCGCAGAAGGCCGAGTGCGTGTTAATGGCCGAGTCATCCGGACGCCGGATTATTGGGTGGATGTCGAACACGACAAAGTGGCCCTGGACGGCAGGCCAGTCCGGCGGGGACAGAACAAATACCTGTTACTTTACAAACCGGCCGGCTATGTCACAACGTATCGTGATCCACAAAAGCGCCCTACGGTCTACGACCTGATTTCTGATACAAAGGAATGGATCTTTCCGGTTGGCAGACTCGACATGGACACAAGCGGCCTGCTTCTGATGACCAATGATTCGCAGTTTGCTGAGAGAATTACAAATCCCATCTACAAAGTCCCCAAGACATATCTTGTCAAGACCGCAACGCGCCTTACCGAGGAACAACTGGAAACTCTCCGTAGAGGGGTGGTGCTGTCTGACGGGGTAACCAAGCCCGCCCAAGTGAAACGGCTCCGCGACTCAGCCAGCAAAACCTTTTTCGAAATCACCATCACCGAAGGGAGAAACAAGCAAATACGCCGGATGGTCGAAGCACTCGGCAGTCGCGTCATTAAACTGGTGCGCACAGCTATCGGGCCGCTGACAATCGGCTCGCTGCAAATCGGCCATTACCGTTTGCTGACCTCGTCGGAGGTGGCGGCGCTCCAAGCATGCACCTCGGAGCGCCCCACGGCACGACGGTAGGAAGCAGCGCTGGTTATCCTTCTTCGATCACCCGGAAGCCAAGCAATGCGGCAACCGTTTCCACCTGGCGCTTGAAATCGCCGAAAAAAGTCACGCGGTGCCAGCCATAGAGGTCCCATGAAGTCATCAGCTTTCTCACATCCCGCACCTCCGCGGCCAGCTTGGTGCGACAGGCCTTATCCTCATCGATGTTGGCCACGGTTCTAGCCTGGTGAATGACCACCTCTTTCCGCGGAGGATGAAACTTGAGCGTGGTAGTTATTTCGCCGAGCGGTAACAGCGAACGCACCGCGGCACCCTTCCGGTCCTCTGAATGACTGCGGATGTGGTAAGGGTTACTAGGTCCTTTCGGCCCGTAAACCTTGTTTGGAGCCACACAATGCGCATAGATGATCTGGTTTTTAGATGTGTCTATTACGGGGTCGGAAATGTAACCCGGGCGTCCTACGAGGTACGTCATAGTCAGCATGGTAATTGTGGATTGCAAGTCGGCCTCGCAGGCTCCCACGAGCCCATCATTGTTAAACTGAAACAGACCCAGGCAAGGATAAGCCGGAAGTTTGCTTGCATAGAACAGATTCAGACAATCGATGGTCACAGCCTGGGACCTGTGCTGGTCCAGCATCCCCCTCATGGCCAGGTACATAGCGCCAGACTTCTGGATTTCCTCTTCAGTCGGCTCAACAACTTTTTTGGCCTCCTTGATCCACCGCTTGGCGATGGCCTGTGCCTGGGTCTTATCAACCTTTGTGTAGACCTCGGTAATTTCCGTGCCGCTAATGCGCCGGACGGTGGCACCGAACATTTCCTGAATGGCTTGGGCGTTGACGCCTGGATCCCGCTCAGTTACATCCAGAATCACCGAGGAACGCAGCTTCTTGATGCACTCGAAAGTCTTTACCGCTTCCACAACATCCTCGAACCGAGAGGAGGCGACTGCGGCCACTTTATAGCCTTTCCGTCTGGCATCAGAATAAGCGATGAGCAATTCTCCAGACCCCGCGTAAAGATCGTCTACAAAAAGCGTAGGACGCCCTGACGAAGCAATAACCTGAGGCGCACCGGTCCAGATCCCGATCATATACACGAGGTAGCCGTCAACCTCACGGTCCGCTTCCAGAAGCTTTCTTGCCTCGGCCGCATTCATTGCGGTGGTTGGTAAGAACTCGACGCTCGGGCACGCGGCACGGAGCCTGGCCGTTAGAGCCTGCTTGCGCCCTTCATAGTCGTAACCCTCATAAGGCCAAGTCGGTTTCTCCGGAGGAATATGTGTGAACACCAAACGGATTTTGGGTTTTTCGCCGTTTTGCAGCGCACCCTGTGGTAAAACAAGGGAACCCTTGGCCGCGGATGCTGAACATGACGCATATGCTACGCACGCACCACAGCGGGCTAAAAAGTTTCTTCTGCTATATTGCTGTTGATCCATCGTGCCATCCTTCCTGGGCCTAACTCGAAAACTGCGAATTCTACAGGTTACGCAGCGAAGCGTCCGACCGCAAGGGGTGGGGCGTGAGAACCCCGGCAGTTTCTAACACGCGATCCCGGACCACGTAACCACAGGCTATAACAGCCAAAAAAAGCGTGAGCACTTCACTGTCACCGAGATTTAACTCGAACAAGCCAGCCACCATGACGCCGATTACAACCCCAGCGCCGCCATAGAGCAAAAACTTCTCGTCGCTGCGGCCAGTCGGCAGCTTTGACAGAACACGGAGAAAATCCACCAGGATTTTCACGAGGAACCACACAAGCGCCAGCATCGTCGGCACGCCCCGCTCGGCCGCGTAATGGACATATATGCTATGCAAATGTCCATAAAACCCCCTAGGGAGAGGGCGCGGAATATCCTTCGGAACGTAACGGTTGAACTGGATGCCGACTTGTTCGGGACCCAACCCAAGCCATGGATGGGCGCGAACCATTTCCCATCCCGTCCGCCAGCAAACAATCCGGTGCTGGTTTGAGTCAATCTGCTGTCGAGGATAAAAGATGGACACAAAACGAGTGCGAACGGCCGCGGGCGACAATAAAGCCACCGCTAAAAAGAGCGCCGGCGCCGCAAGGACTAGCCACCGGCGCCAGCTCCAAATCAAATACAATCCCACAAAACCCGTAGCTAGCCATACGCTCCGTGTCAGGCTGAACAGCAGCGCAACTAGTAGCAGCACCATGCTCAACAGGAAAAGCCATAGAACCTTGCGGCGCGCCAAGGGTGAGAAAAAAAGCAACGCTGTCAGAAAAATGGTCACAATCATCAGTTCGCCGCTAAAGGTCATCCAGTGACCCATGAATCCGGTAATCCGCCGAGTAAGGTAGTACTCGTACAGGTCCTTACCCAACAGATGCGCCTCTCGGACAGTGTGTGCGAACTGCATAATTCCGCGGGCAGCGGCAACTGTACCCAGGGCGATCCACCACAGCACCAATCCCCGCACGTTGGCGACGTCGCGAAACGTAGAGTACGTCACCACCAGCATGAGAAACACGAAAAGTTTGCGAATCTGGGGGAAACCCGCTGTAATTTCTCCGGAGAAGGCCAACGAAAGCAAAGTCCCAGTGATGAATAGCGCCAGAGGAAGCCGAATGGGGGGCAGGCGAAGCTTCTCGCCAGACATCAGAAGAGCTGCGAAAGCAAGCGCAAGCAGGATCTGAGAAACTGCGATGGAAATAATGATTGAAGCCGCCGCGGCGCCACTGAGCCAAAAGGCTGCCTTCTCCAGACTGGCCTGAAATACGCCGTCGCGGGACATAGCTTCTCTGAGTCTACGGCCAAACGAAGACCCGTTCCAATATACACCGGTCCGTGCAGTTGTTTCCTATGCCATGCCCCAATAAGCGCTCCTCCATGGAACGCGGAAAATGGCGGCGGGTGAGAGAATCCGTTCAGGCTGCCGGTGACGGAATTTCTAGTTTCCCTTCTCGGAAAGCTCGCAAATATCCAACGCAGTACTCATCTCGCCCCAGCAGCGCCTCCGCAGCCGCTATATTGGCCATCAGATGGCGGTCACAGGGATCCACAATGGCAGTATCCAAACCTCGTCCCATGAGAAGCACCAAGAACGTTTGGTTCAACAGTCTGCGCGCCGGAAGGCCGAAAGAAATGTTGCTTAAGCCGACGCTGGTATGTACACCAGGATAACGCCGGCGGATCTCGGCAATAGCCTCGAGCAACGCAACGCCATGTTCGGGCCCGGTACTAATCGGCAGAACACACGGGTCTACGTAAATGTCGTCCAAAACCAACCCTTCAGAAGTAAGCCGGTCTACCAGCCTGCAAGCCGTATTGACCCGGTCCTCCATGTCTGACGGAGGCCCTGACTCAGACATACAAAGGGCGATAACTTTCGTTCCGTGCTCTTTAACCAGCGGGAGTACGGCATTGAAGCGGCTATTCTCGTCGGTAATCGAATTGATCATTGAACGTTGCTTGCACAACGGCAGAGCAGCGGCAAGAGCTTCCGGGTCCGAACTGTCCAGGCACAGGGGCAAATCCGTAACTTCCTGAACTATTTTCACGAGCCAGGTAAGGTACCTGGCTTCCTGCCCAGGGATGCCGCCGTTGACATCCAGCATGTTCGCGCCTGCGGCAGCCTGCTTCCGGACTGTCTCTTGGATGAAACCTGCATCTCCGTTCTGCACCGCTGCTCCGACGCGTTTTCGCGTACAATTGATGAGCTCACCGATTAAAAACATAAATTCCTCCTGCCAAAGCTGCCTCTGCCATAAACTCTACCCTTTATCCATGCTGGAAGCTGACAGCTTGATGCGCCTACCGGCGTTATCCAACCCTGCGAAACGGTTGGCGAGCGCGTTGGTTCGATCCAGGTTCCATCCCCGCGGCGGCAACAACGTCCTGGCAAATTTCTTGGGGTCGTCGCCAGATGCCAGGGTACTAAGGTAGACCAGGTTCCAAATGCACGGCAACTCAGGCCGCGCTTCGCAAGCCCCATCCGGACGAGAGCCACCGCAAGGGCCATTGCGCAGTTCCTTGTAACACCACCGCATGGAACACCCGGCGTAGTTCAGATGGTCTTGAATGCAATCTCCGCAAGAGACACAGCCCAAGGCAGCTTTCCGGTAAACCGAAGAGATTTCAAGCAGTCTGTACCAAAATCCCCGCCGCCAGGAACTCTCTGATGAACTGCCTGAAGGCCTCAGCCTCGAACTGAAAAAACGTTCGCCGATTGAACCTTCCGCAATGAAGTGACGATGTACAAAGGCCGAGATGCGCGCGACCAGCGACCTCCGAGCAGGATTGCGCGCGGTCTGGTACTCGCCATCTGTGCTGCTGAGGCCGTTCTGGTCTGGCGGAAGCAAATAAAACTCGCCGGGCATCGGGAAGATCAGCTCATCCACACGGTCTCTCCAGCCGCTTCCAATCGTTTCTGCGCGTTCGATGATCTTGATAGTGTCCCCATGTGAGAGCCCGAATCCCCCGATATGTGCTCCTGCAAAGCCCAGATCATGCACGGCCGCTACCATTAAGGCAGCGCGTTCCAGCCGCTCTGCTTTTTTCTCTTTTTCCAGGCGCGCGATCAACTCTTCCGAAATCACACAACCCGCCACTTCTCCGGATTTCATCAACCGGGCAATGGTCGCCGTAGGCACGTACACGTTAGCAATTATGGGCACGTCATCCAAACCTTCCCGCTCCATATACTGCTTCAGCTCATACAGCTTGCGGAGGTTGAAGCCGAGCTGCGGAATGATGAATCGCGCGCCCACGGCGATTTTCAGCTCCAGCTTGTAAAGCTGCATCACCAGATCCGGCTCCTGAATCTTATACGGATTAACCACGGCGCCGGCGAAAAAGTCGAAAGGCGTACTCTGCAACTGCCTGCTGCCGAGTTGATAGGAGAGCCCGTTCCGCATGTTCTCGATCAGCCAGAGAATCAAAACAGAATCTAGATCATGGACCGGCTTTCCCTTGCCGCCAAATCCCTCCTTCTGTGCGTCGCCTGTCAAAGCAAGAACATTTTCGACGCTCAGCCTAGCCAGCATGTGCAGCCGTGCCTCCAAAAATGAACGGTTGCCGTCCTTTCCGGTGATGTGAACAATCGGCGTGAGGCCATGCTCTTTGGCGAAGGAGACAAAAGCTTCTGGCGGCAAAGCCGGGTTACCCCCTGGCAGATCGGTAAGGCTGACAATCCTGATTCCGTTTGCTTCGTGCGCAGCATCTCGGACAAAGGTTTCGGCTTCCTGGGCTGTATGGTCCCGCCCTAGTACGAGCTCCGCCGAATACAAAAAATGGCGTGCTTGTAAAGCCTGTCTCAGGAAATTCATTGATGCATTCTCACTCAGAGGTAGATCCCGGCATTAACCGTAAGACTTGGCAGCACGCTCCCCATGTACGGACAGCGTAGCGCCGTAACTGGCGACCAGCCTCTTGCCGATAAGCCCGGCCAAGCGCTTGTAAAAGGAGAGCCCTCCGGCAGGATCCTGTTCCAATAACCGCATCAGCGCCACACTATCGAACTTCAACACTTTTACCAGCCCAAGGCACTCTGCCGACGCCGTATACGCATCAGACCCCACCATGCTTGACCACCCGAGCGCCTCACCGGGTTCACACACGATTTGCGCCAAAAGCCCAGTCCCACTTACGCTTAGGCGAATGCGTCCCTCTTCCAGAATATAGAAATGAATCGCCGGATCGCCGGTCTTAAACAGAAAAGCACCAGGCGCGTGGGATTCTTGTACAGCAATGTGGGCGATTTCGCCCACCGTGTGCGGACTTACCTCCTGAAACAGAACACTCTTTTGGAGAGACATACTCACCTCTGTATTCAGAATAAACCGGTCACCTTGCCGGTTTTCACATCCACATCCACACGCCGGAAGCCTGGGTTGGAAGAAGTTCCAGGCATCAGGCTGATAGAGCCTGCGCAAGGACATAGAAACTTCGCGCCGGAATACACCAGTACGTCGCGTATCGGCAGCAGCCAGCCTTTGGGTACGCCTTTCAGGTCCGGATCATGGCTGAGGCTTAGATGGGTTTTCACCATCATGGTTGCGTAGTCATCATAGCGCGGGTCGCTCTCGAAGGCTTTGCACTTCTGCTCCGCCTCGGGAGTCCAAGCCACTCCGTCGGCGCCGTAAATCTCTTTTGCGATGAGCTCCACTCTATCACGCAACTTCATCTCCAATGGGTAAAGGTAGCGGAAATTCACCTTCTCCTTGCAGGCATCTATGACGGCGTCCGCCAGTTCCAGTGCCCCTTCTCCGCCGAGAGCCCAGTGATCAGAAACCGCGCACCGCGCCCCGGTTGCTTCAGCAGCCTTTCGCACCAGCGCGATTTCATCACGGGTGTCAGTTATGAACCGGTTGATGCACACCACGGGATTAATCCCCGATTTCTGGATGACCCGGATATGGTGGACCATGTTGGGAATGCCTTTCTCCACAAGCTTCAGGTCTTCCCGCGTATATTCCTCCGGAAGAGCAAGTCCCGGTTTCACCGTGGGACCTCCGCCGTGCATTTTCAGTGCCCGAATGGTCGTCGTAAGGACGCTCACCTGCGGCCGGAGACCGCTGTAACGGCACTTCACGTTCCAGAACTTTTCAAACCCGATGTCGGCTGCGAAGCCGCTCTCGGTTACGTGGTAATCGAACAGCTTCAACCCCACGCGGTCACCGATGATCGAGGACTGGCCCACGGCGATGTTGGCGAACGGTCCAGCATGGACCATACAGGGTTGATATTCCGCTGTGCTGCACAAAGTCGGATTGATCGCGTTGCGCATCCAAGCGCACATTGCCCCAGCAACCTCGAGGTCACTGGTGGTAATGCGATTGCCTTGTTTATCATAGGCAAGCGTGATTTCACCGAGACGCTTCCTCAAATCGGTCAGATCTGTAACAATGGCCAGAATCGCCATAAGTTCCGAACTGGCCGCTATGGTGAACTTGGATTGCATCATGTAGCCATCGTTCCGGTCGCCGATGCCAATGATGATATGGCGGAGGGCCTGGGCGCAGAAATCAATAACCCAGCCCATTTCCACACGGCATGGGTCAATATCCAGCCGACGCATTTTACTGAGGCGAAAAAGCTGTTCGTCGTTGTAGTTACGCTCATGCTGCATCCGCGCAGTAAGGGCAACCATCGCCAGATTGTGGGCGTTCATCACGTCATTGATGTCACCGGTCAGACCCATGGAAAACTCGGTCATTGGAATCAGCAATGCGTTTCCTCCGCCAGCGGCTGTGCCTTTGATATTCATGGTCGGCCCGCCTGAGGGCTGGCGCAGGCAACCACCCACGTTTTTCCCGCGTTTGCCCAAACCCTCCATGAGTCCAATCGAGGTTGTGCTCTTACCTTCACCCAGCGGCGTAGGAGTAATAGCGGTTACCTCGATATACTTGCCGTCCGGCTTGTTTTTTAGCCGTTCGATGATTTTCAGAAAGTCGAGTTTGCACAGCCGGCCCACCGGAATGATCTCATCCCGCTGCAAAGCAAGCCTATCTTTCCAATCATCGGGGGCTGGCATATGCTGCTCAGCGGCATCGGAAATCTGCCAGTCTTGCATATGTACCGCATCGTACGGCATTTAATGACTCCTATGTCGTGATTTTCAAGGCATTAAAAAATTTTTGCGGTTCTTTTAACAGCAGAAGATGGAACGACCGTCCACGTCTTTACCGCGAGATGCGCCGCATCTTCGCCCAGTTTAATATGTTAAGGGATATGCCGCGCACCTGACAATTAGCCGCCAGTATTTACCACAAAACTATCAGCCGAACAGCTCCTGAGCCCTGACGAGGCGTTCGGCGACATGCACGCCGTTAGGACACCGCACTGCGCACGAGGAACATTCATTGCAACGCACTGTGCGGATCTGCTCGGGAAGACGGAGAAAGTGTTCCCGCCCGAGCGCAAATTGTCCGTAAAAGTCCGCGTAGCTCAAAAAGCGGAGAGTGTCTGCCACCGGCACACCTTTCGGACATTGGCTACGGCACTGGAAGCACATGCGGCAGTAGACCGGTCGGATTTCTTCGTTTAACTGGGCCAGTATCTTCGCATCGGCTTCGCTAAATTTTTCCGACATGGCGCGCACGTTAATTTCCAGTTGATCCGTGTCCACCATGCTCGGTACGGTTGAGCTAATTGCCGGGTTCTTGATCACCCATTTCAGAGCAGCCAGCGGCCCCGCTGAGGTTTTCATTTGGGGGAGACTGGAAGGCTTCCCCGCCGTCGCTGGGGCCATGACTTTCATTGCCACAAGGCCGATACCTGCTTTTCGCAGTTTCTCAATGGCAGCATCTCTGGAAGTCCCCATGGTGAAGTTGTAAGTAAAAAGCACGACGTCTATATTGCCAGCCTCGATGATACGGTCCGCCACAGCGTTGGGATCGTGTGTGCTTACACCGATGAACCGTGCCTTACCCTGTCTTTTGGCGTCTATAAAGGCTGCGATCAATTCATCAGAGATCGCTGCCGGCGAGTCCTTCGAGTGCATGTACCAAATGTCCACATGATCGGTGCCCAGGGCTTCGAGGCTTGTTTCCAGGTCTGCGAGGGCCTGCGTCCTGGTGCTGGCTTGGCTCTTGGTGCCCAGGATCACCTTGTCACGTAAGCCCCGTAGGGCCACGCCTACCATGCGCTCGTTGTTACCCCGCTGGTACGATCGCGCAGTGTCAAAGAAGTTAATGCAGGCGTCTACGGCTTGTCGAATGACGCTTGGATCCGATGTAACGAGGCACCCGAATCCAACGGGCGTTACTTTCAGCCCCGTTCTCCCGAGCACTCTGTAGCTTGGCGCCGCCGGCTCGGCGGCCACGGAACCCTCCAGCGGGGATCGACTGGGGCTTGCCAAGCCGGAAACGGGAACACTCATCGCTACTGTAAGGAATTTCCTCCGGGAAGTACCGGAATTCATAGCCCAATGCCCTCCTTCCATAACAACTGCCGGACAAGCAACATCTACACCACCAGTGCTGTTGATGGCAAGCTGTCCGGGCCCCGATGCCCCTACCCGCGAACACCGAACAACGCCTGCCGTTAAAGCTGCCTCACAAACCTGACATGCACTGAGACCGCCTCACATAACGATGAAACGCCTCCTCAGCGTAGGGTTAGGTCCCGGATCCAGAGGTTCCGAAAGCGCATTTTGGCTCCACCCCCAGGATGTAACTGAAGGGCAATGACACCGTCTGTGTTCCTGGGGTTGGGATACGTGAAATCGATCATTTGCACCCCATTCAACCGGGTACGGATGCGGTTGCCATGAACTTGTACCAGCATCTCGTTCCAGTCATGAGGACGGATCACAGTCTCGTTTTCCGGGGCGGGCCAAACGATCCAGCCTTTCGAGTCTTTTAAGCTAATGGCGTCACCGTGCAGACCGCCGGTGTGCCGTCCGATCCGGTTATCAATTTCCACCTGAATAAACCGTATCTTGCTGATGTCTTCTTCGATGGAGGAATGAAAGAAAAACCCACTATTGGTGGGTGACTCACATCTGAACTCAAAATACGCGTCGAAATCCTTATAGGTTTTTTCCGTTGTGAGGAAGCCGTCACCGTGCAGAGTCACACTCTCCCCGTAAATGGTTCCATTCTCCACCACCCACCGCTCCTTGCCGATGATCCTCCATCCGGTGAGGTCCTTTCCATTGAAAAGGGGGACCCACTCAGGTCCAGGTGGTGGCAGACCTTGAGCGGAAAGGCGCCAGTTACTACTCAGAAACAAGCAGACCACGAATAAAGCCCCGTGCCGGAACCACCGTGTCCAGCAACCTGTCTTTAGCCTCTCTTTCATAGAGTCACCCCCAGTTCTTTCCATGTGACACTTCGCCCTCTATAGATTGCTTCCCTGCCCATAATGGCCGAAAGCGCAGCTGTGGCCGCCACTGTGATATCGGCAAAAGGCTGGCGCTTCTCCCGAATGGCGTTACAAAAGTCTTCTACGGCATTGCGGTCAGCATCGAATTTTTCCGGGATGTTTTTCAACATATTGAGCGGCTCCGATTCGCCGTACAGGTCGAAAAAGCTGGCGGCCTCATGCGTTAAGAAGATACTCCCTTTTTGGCCATACACCGCATACCACATCCCGCTGGGAAGCATTTTCATTGTGCGGGGGTGAAAGCTGAGCTGGCTATACTGACAGTGAATGTCGTTTTCGTAGATGAACTGCACACTGAAGCCATCCATCATCAAGCTGCCCGCAGCAATCGGCTGCGGAAAGTATTTCTTACCGTGCCCGTAAGCACTCACTGGACGGCTGTTAGCGATCCAGTTGCAAGCATCGATGTTGTGGACTGCATTTTCTACGATCAGATCGCCCGATTGTTTGACATCAGCGTACCAGTCCGCACGCCTCTTTTGCTGGGCCGTAAGTTGCGCACTCGCCCGGCTACGGCCGCTGTGGCGAAAGGCTTGAAGGATATAAGTCTGTCCGTGCAAACTACCCTCGTGGATTTGCCGGATCGCCTCCCGGACGGTCGGGTAATAGCGGAGCTGCTGGCCGATTTGCAGAAACGCCTTGGAGCGGCGCGCAGCCTTTACCACACGGTCCACCTGCTCTGGGGTGATACCTAGAGGCTTTTCGCAGTAAACATATTTGCTCGCCTCCAGGCACGCAGTAGCCATCTCGGCGTGCAAGTAGCACGGGGTAGCTACAAACACGGCATCAATATCGCTAAGATCGATGACCTTCCGCCATTCGTTCACCGCCTGGGGATTGTGCTCTTTAGCCTCACTGAGCGCCCTGTCACGGGCTTCAGGATCCGGATCGCAGATTACTCGAACCTTGACATTAGCAACTTTTAGAGCAGCCCGAAGTAAGCCACCTCCCCGGACGCCCACACCAATGAAGGCTGTCCGTATTTCTTGACCCGGCTGCCCGGAAAGCCGTGACGCGGAGACTGTCGCAGCCGAACTGAGCAAAAAGCTTCTTCTATCTTGTACAGGGCCCATCGCAGGTCCTCCTTGTTCTTGTGTGTTCCAGAAATCATACTCCCGGCTTTCCAACTCGGCAACATAAAAAGCGCCATGAGTAAGCGGTGGTCTAAAGGAGACTAGGGAACTGTTCTGCTAAATGCTTAATGAATACGGTCCAGAGCACTGCCTTCCAGCCCAAGTGCGGGCGCCACCGCTCGCATCGCCTCGATGCAGAAGGCGATGTGGTCGTCGAGATCTATGCCCAACTCTGCGGCTCCCTTCAAGATATCCGCGCGGTTCACAGACCGGGCAAACGCCTTGTCTTTCATTTTTCGCCGTACGGAAGGTGGATCCACTTCAAAGATGCTCCGGTGCGGCTTGACGAGCGCCACGGCAGTCAGAAAGCCCGTGAGTTCGTCGCAGGCAAAAAGAGATTTTTCTAATAAAGATTCCCGGGGAACGCCAGTGAAATCAGCATGGGAGAGGATAGCCCTGCGAATCTCTTCGTTAATGCCGCGCTCAGCTAGAATTGGCTCACCTTTTAACGGATGGTCGGGCAATTGCGGGTGGATTTCCCAATCAAAATCATGCAGCAGCGCGGCGACAGACCATTTTTCGACATCCTCCCCAAATTTACGGGCATACGCTACCATACAGGCCTCCACAGCCAGTGCATGTTTGCGGAGATTGTCCAACTTGGTGAACTCACAAAGAATCTGCCATGCCTGTTCGCGAGTGGTCATCTTTGTACTATAATGCCAGATAGATAGCCAGTGGGCCTGTGGCGCAGTTGGGAGCGCGCTTCAATGGCATTGAAGAGGTCATGGGTTCGAATCCCATCAGGTCCACCAGGCATTCCCAATAAGGCTCTACGTTAAAAACGGGGGGACCCCGATCCCAAGACAATTTAATCAGAAGCCGAAGGCTTGGCGGTTCAAGAGCTCCATCTTTTTGTCAAAGCCTTCGGTGATGCCGTTGTTGCGAGTGAAGCGCCACATGGCGGCGATCTCGGCGGACCAGGCGTGCAAGGTGTCTTCAAGCTAGACCAACTGGGCCAGACCGGCCTGGCGCAGCCGGTAGATAGCTCGGAGCAAGCGCGGCACCCGGGCCTCGCACTGCTTGCGGCTGCGATGTTCCTTCAGCAGCAGGTGGCAGAAGCGCTGCTTAAAGCGGTAGATCAGCTCCAGGGCGGGGTGCTGAGCCAGATAGGCCAGCAAATGGTGGTTGATGAGGCGGCTTGATCTCTGCGCTCGACCCCGTGCTGCGCGCCTGCGGGCGCGTGTGGGTGGTCCACGACAGCGGATCTGCACAGAGCGATGGCGTGGATGCTCGGAAACACGCAATAATGCCGCCCGAATCGTTTGGATACATACTACGGCACCTCTGCCAAGGAGCAGGAAGCCGACTATACTCCTCCAATATCCCCAATGAGTGCATTTGGCCCCTGTACTACGTCGTGTTCACGCCGCGGTTTCTTTGTAGTTTTTTAAAAGTCTTTCCACGAAAGGCTCGGGCTCACTGTCACGGAGACTCTTTGGAAGAGGAAGACGGTCATCGACAATGCCATCGGAGGCATTAAGCAGCAGATTATCGGCCGCGTAAAGGGCTTTCTGGTCAACCCGGTCGAGTGCGCAGCCCTACCCGCCGGGAGGCTACTGGCCGACGCGGAGCTTCGCCAGACTCTCGGCGACAACGACCATCTTCATCTCAGACAGAACTACCTCATCATCCGCCACGTGAAGAATTACCGTCTGCTGATGCTTGCCCTCGATCACTGCGGCGAGCACCTCGTGTATCCGTACTCAAGCCACGGCAAAGCCACTACATCCGGTGCTCTTAGTTGAGTCTTTGACCCACTCTAACCGCGTGCGCAGAATATAGTGCGTTGTCGAGTTCTTTCAAAACGACGAAGCGCGATGAAGACGCTTGTCCACAATACGCCAAGCGAGTTTAAGGCTGGCTGGTGGCGCCATTAGTGCAACAAATAGAATAGTTGAGCCGATACGCCCGCATCGAATACGGCCTCGTGCTCCTTACAGGTGCGCCAGGGCTGTCTGAAACCGTTGACTGTGTTCATGGCGTGTGGCTTTTAACGGCCCAGCAGAAAATACGTCAGCCGGCTCTCAACACGCTATTGACTTGGGCCGCAGGTCGAGTACAATCGGGAGAGTCATCCTTGTCCTGATCGGAAGCGCATTCTCATGTTGAAAGCCGCAAAGAAAAGCCGGCCGCAAGTACCAGCAAGCGACGGCATCACCTATTCGAGCAGCGAAGTGGCAAAAATCGCCAGAGTAAGCCTACGGCAATTGCAGTGGTGGGACGAAAAGAACGTTGTGTCACCGCACCATCATGGCCATCGGCGATTGTACTCGCCTGCAGACGTACTCGAGATTACCGTTATTGCGGAATTGCGCCGGAAGGGGTTTTCTTTGCAAAAGCTGCGGCGCGTGCTCCGCTACTTGCAGCGCGACATGGGACGGCGCCTTAGCGACGTCCTGAATGGGCAGTCCGACTTGCATTTACTTACGGACGGCCGGTCCATATATTTGGAGGAGCGGCGGGAGCGCGTAATCGATATATTAAAAAACGCCAGACAACCTATGTTCCTGGTCTGCGTGAGCGATCACGCCAAGCGTCTTATCCCAGCGCTAAAAAAACCGGTGCGGGCGGAATCCTCTTCTGCAACGCATAGGCTGAAAGCGCGTGCCGTCTGAAGTAACCGACATCCTGGGTTATAATTAGTTAAATAGACGAGATTCTGGGAGACCCAGAGAATGAAACCCGGTCGCCGACTCCTTTTTCTGACGCCTACAATCATTTTGGCGTTCGCATTGTTCGGTGGCATTTATGGCTCCGGCCAGACGGGCGTTGCGGCTGCCACTTCCGATAACGACGTCGATGCCTCCATACGGACGTTTACGTATGTATATTCCGTGGTAGAACACAATTTTGCCGACCCGCTTGATCCAGATAAAGCGATTTATCGAGGCGCCGTCCCTGGAATGTTACGCACGCTGGACCCCCACTCCACGTTTTTCGATCCCAGGGATTACCAGCTTTTGAAGGAAGACCAAAAGGGCCACTATTATGGGGTCGGGATGAAAGTGGGGCCTCGCAACAACAAGACTTTGATAATGGAAATTTTCACCGGGTCCCCAGCTTATAAGGCAGGTTTGCGCCCCGGAGATATCATTGTGAACGTTGGCGGCAAGTCTACCGAGGGCCTCAGCACCACTGAGGTTGCCGACCTGCTAAAAGGCCCACGGGGAACTCGGGTAACAGTAACCGTGGTCCGACAAGGACATGACAAACCGCTCGAGTTTCAGGTAACAAGGGACGAAATTTCGCGTAAGAGCGTTCCGGAGGCCTATTTTATACGTCCCGGAATAGCTTATATGCGCATACTTCAGTTCCAAGAGACCACCAGCCGGGAAGTAGAAGACGCTTTTGAGAAATTAGGGGAAAACAACGTAAAAGGTCTGATTTTGGACCTGCGGGGAAATCCAGGCGGTTTGCTTTCGGAAGGCGTAGCTGTTGCTGGACGTTTTCTTCAAAAAGGCCAAACCATCGTTAAGCACCGGGGCCGTGCCTCCGCTGAACGACCTTACGTGGCGCGGCAGGGCAACAACAGCAGGGATTATCCCATCGTGGTTCTGGTTGACCGCCGGTCCGCTTCCGCCGCCGAGATCGTCGCGGGCGCCTTACAAGACCACGACCGCGCCTGGATTCTGGGTGACACCACCTTTGGCAAGGGTCTGGTGCAGACTGTCTACCCGCTTTCGGACAACACCGGGCTAGCTCTGACAACTGCAAAGTACTATACTCCGAGCGGCAGGCTGATTCAGCGCGATTACTCAAGCATGTCGTTTTTTGATTACTACTTCCGTAAGAAGACTGACACCAAGAACTCCCAGGATATTCGCATGACGGACACGGGTAGAACGGTGTACGGTGGAGGCGGAATCGCGCCCGACGAGAAATTTCTTCCTCCAAAGCTGAACCGCTTCCAAGCTGAGATGATGCGCAATGTGCGCGAGCTTATCTTTAACTTCACGTCGAAATACTTTGGAACGCACAGCTCCAAGCTGCCGAAGAACTGGGAGCCGGATGAGGCGGTTCTCAACGAGTTTCATCAGTTTCTGCTCGACAATGGGACACGGTTCACTGAGGCGGAATTCGCGGAAAATCGCGATTGGTTGCTCATACAACTGAAAAGGGAAATGTACGCGTACGCATTCAGCGTGGATGAGGCCAACCGCCTCGATGTCGAGACGGACCCTGTTGTGGCAAGAGCAATTGAATCCCTGCCAAAAGCCAGAGCCTTGCTCGAGAGCGCAAAGCGCTGGATGGCACAAAGGGCGGCTGCTCAGTAGCTGGATCTGCGCTACCCGGCTCTTGGTGCAGCGCCTAACCGTAGCAAAATGGTATTGTTTCCGCCATAGATGACGAAGTACATTCCCGAGCCCCAAGTTGTTGTTTTGGACACGGGTGGGCAGTACTGCCATCTGATCGCCCGTAAAGTGCGGGAGCTGGGCGTGTACGCAGAGGTTCAGCCTTGCGGGACACCTCTGCAGGCCTTACGCGACCGCCGCGCGATTATCATTTCCGGTGGACCTAACAGCGTTTATGAGCCGGACAGTCCCACCGTGGATCCGGAACTATTCTGTCTTGGCGTGCCTGTACTGGGTATCTGCTATGGCCTTCAATTAATGGCTCACCTTCTCGGAGGATCCGTAACCCTGGGGACAAAGGGGGAATACGGTTTGGCTTTGCTCTCTGTTGTCATGCCAGACTCTCTGTTTGAAGGTATCACGCAACGCCAGCAAGTCTGGATGAGTCACAGGGACGTCGTCACGGCATTACCGCCCGGGTTCCATGCGATAGCCAGCACGGACACATGCACAGTTGCGGCTATGTCCAACCCTGGCAGAAGGCTTTATGGGGTGCAGTTTCACCCAGAAGTCGCTCACACTCACCGAGGCACGGACATGCTCCGGAATTTTTTGTTTCGCATCTGTGGGTGCGTCAAAGACTGGAACCCGAAGCACCGGATCTCTGCCATTGAGGAACGCATCCGCGAAGTGGCCGGCGATCGGAACGTGTTTTTCTTCGTGAGCGGCGGCGTTGACTCTACTGTGGCTTTTACCCTGTGCGTGCGCGCCCTCGGACCGCAACGGACCCGTGGCATCTACGTCGACACTGGGCTGATGCGCGAGGGAGAAACCGAGTATGTGCGCAACGTATTTGCCGCACTGGACGGTCAATCCTTTATGGTCGTACATGCCGAGGACCAGTTTCTGTGCGCGCTTGCCGGTATCTGCGACCCAGAGCAAAAACGGCAAGTCATCGGCGAAGAATTCGTAAAAATCCAACAGAAAGTTATCGAGGCAGAACATTTTCTTGATGACCGCTGGATTTTGGGCCAGGGCACGATTTATCCGGATACGATCGAATCCGGGGGCACACCTCAGGCGGCAGTTATTAAAACACACCATAACCGCGTGCCGGGTATCCGTCGCCTGATGGAAATGAATCGCATCATTGAGCCCTTAAGCCATTTCTACAAGGATGAAGTGCGTGAGGTAGGGCGGGAGTTGGGCCTGCCGGAGGCATTCCTCGAGCGCCACCCGTTTCCGGGGCCGGGTCTGGCCATTCGCTGCTTGTGCAGCCGCACGGGGGCGGTGGTACAGAAGGTGCAACATGGGTGGTTGCTGCCCATACGGTCGGTTGGGGTGCAGGGCGATTCCCGCAGTTATCGCCCCGTGCTGGCGCTTGACTCGTTCTTTGATGAAAAGGGCGGACTACAAGTCAGAGCAACAGAACTCATCAACCGCCTCAGCGCGATTAACCGGATTGTGGCATGGGTGGACGGAAAAGTTCCCCTGAACAGGCTCGCCCTTGTTCCCGCCAGCCTCAATAAGGAGCGTTTGGCACGGCTGCGGCTGGCCGATGCGGCTGTCCGCCGTTTGTCTCGTGAGAGTGGCTTCGATAGAAAAGTCTGGCAGTTCCCGGTGATCCTTATCCCTATAGGGTCACCGCAGATGCCGGACTCCGTAGTTCTGCGCCCAGTGGATTCCGTCGATGGCATGACCGCTTCGTCGGTCTACATGGAAGACGATCTTTTGAAACGGATGGCTACGGAATTGTTGCGAATCGAAGGCATCTGTGCAGTTTTTTACGACCTGACACACAAACCGCCCGCTACGATCGAGTGGGAGTGAGCTCTGGTGGCCGGGTCAAGCCCTTACCTCGCTCAGCCAGGAGCCACAACGCTGCAGCCAGCAGTCCGCTCCAACTGGCTAATGCGGCTAGGCGTGACTCCAGACTGCCCTCGTAATTCAGTTCAACGGTACAGAAGCCCTTGCAGTCCGGCTCAATCACAAGTTGATGAAGATGGTCCCCGTACGTCTTACATCGCTGCCCATTCGCTTTCGCCGACCATCCTGGGTCATAGCTGATTTGGACGGACAGAATCTGATCGCGAACCAACTGCGCGGAAATGACTGCCGAGTGAGCGTTCTGCCATCTCATATGTGCAAGCGGATAGGCAGAGTTCTCGAGCGCCGCCACATACGGCCGGATTGGATCCACATCCAGCCCTCCATATGGCGTACGAGTAGGTAAATCTGACTTCCGAAGCACGCTGGCAAGACAACTGGACCGCCGGGGCACCGCATAAATGACATCGTCCTGCTGGCGCCACAGCACGGGCAACAAGCCCTCGAACTTCCCGGGATTCCGGAAAGGTTTATAGTACTCCTGGCCATGGGGACCGCTCACCGCTACGGCGTCCACCCCGAAAGATTTTAGCCACAATACAGCGATCTCTCCCTCTTGGCTGCCAGCGTTTTCGCCACTCAACACCTGGTAATGGACGTGAGCCCAAAGAGGGTTGAGTACCCCCTGATCGAAGCCCCCAGCGTATTGGGGTACGTTCGTAAACACGTTCAAGAAGAAACCGACCGAGCCGGGCGCCATGACGCGGCATCCTGGCATGTTTTTCTCGAACCACTTTGCCTCCCGATACTCGATTGTGTTTTCGATGCGAATGGCGCGGATGAGCCGCTGAGCGTACCGGAAGGACTTGACCGCGGGGTAGCTTCCCAACAGGAACAAGGCGCAAAGGACTAGAGCACGCCTTTTGCGGCTGATTCCCACGAAGGCTTTTTCCGCGGCGCAGATGCCGGCCAGGGCTAAGGCCATCTCCATTTCGAGCTGATAGCGGTTCGGTTGATGCACCAGCGAAATGTGGAACCATGAGTTCAACAGCGGCAGCGGCCCCATGAGGAGAAGAAAAAGGATTGGAAAACGAACGCCAGGGGATATTGCCCTCCTGTGGAAGCACCACAATAACACCGTGAGAACGCAGAACAGCACACCAAAGCACGCTAACCGCGAGGGAAGAGCCGACAGCGCGCCACTGACGCGCGGTTCATTACGCACAATGGTGAGAATTGTCGACGGTGGAATGAGAGGTGAAACAACGACATATGCCCAGGCGGCCAGCGCAGTTACCTTCAGCCAGTTCTTCAAGCCGTGCCCCTCCGGTACAGAGAGCATCCACGCCAGAGCGGCCACGGCAAGTGAGAACGCGCCCAACCAGTTGGTGAGCGCCACCGCGCCAAAACCACAAGCCGCCACCGCCCACCATGCCGCCCTTTTTTTTTCGAACGCCAGGCTGAGTAATATTAACGCCACCGGCAGGAGCGTCAACGAGGCGACATGCGGGCCTTCACCGTACCGTACCAGGACGCGCAGCCTCCAAGGCGTCAACCAAGATCCTAGATCATGACGCACCGCAGCAACCAGCAGTGCTGCCGGAGACACTAGTGAGTAAAATAGAGCGCCCAAAAAGCTGATCGAAACCGATTGCTTCAGTCGCACAGCTAGTCCGAAAAGCGTTACGGGACCTAGACTGTAAAACAAGGCCGCCAGTATATGATAGGCGTGCGCAGGTGAGACGTTCGACACCGCCGCTACTCCGGCGACCATCGCTGGCAACAGAGGAGGATACACATTCTGCCAGGGAATACCGCCGTACCATAAAGGAAACCAGGAAAGGTCGCCCCAGTTGTGCAGGATCCAGCGTCCGGCCGCGATGTAAGTCCCTTCAATGGAACCCATTTCATCGAGAAACTCGATGGCGAAAAGTCTTGCTATAAGTGCGGCATTCAAGACGAACAGCAACGCCGCCGCAGCGAGAGTTTTTCGTCTTTCCGAACTCATCCCGCACCCAGGTAGAGGAATCGGACGATAAAGAGCGCCGTAAGAAGGTAGACCAGCCAGTTTACGGTACGGAATTGTCCACACAGGACCTTCAAAAGCGTATAGGCTGTGAAGCCAAATGCAATTCCGTTGGCGATGCTGAAGGTGAGTGGTATCGCGGTCATAGTGAGAAAAGCCGGAATGGCAAGGAGAGGATCCGACCAATTGATCTCGCTGATGTGGGAAATCATCAGGCAGCCCACGATAATTAACGCTGGCGCCGTAGCGGAAGCGGGAATGGCCCCCAAAACGGGCGCCACAAACAGGGCAGCCAGAAACAGTATTCCGGTGACAACAGCGGTCACACCCGTGCGTCCCCCGGCCACTACGCCCGCCGCACTCTCGATGTAATTCACAACTGTTGAAGTCCCGCTGAGGGACCCAATGACGCTCGCCGAAGCGTCACACAAAAGAATGCGATTAACGCGCGGTATCTGGTTCGCCTCATCAAACAAACGCGCCTTTTTCCCTACCGCGACCAAGGTTCCAACGTTGTCAAAAAGGTCAATAAAGAAAAATACGAAAACAATCTCCAAGAAGCCGAGCCTGAGCGTGCCGCGAAGGTCCAGCTGAAAGGCGGTCGCAGCGATGTCTGCAAAGCTATACATATGCGCTTGCCAATGCACCAATCCCAGCGACGCTCCGAGAGCCGTCGTTGCCAAAATTCCAAGGAGCATGGCGCCACGGACGTTCCATACCAGCAACGCGGAAATCAGAAGCAGGCCAAGAATAGCCAGCAGCGTGCTTGGGTTTTTAAGGTTACCCATGGCGACCGTCGTGGTGGGGCTGGCCACGATAATTCCCGCGTTACGGAAACCGATCAGAGCAAGCAAAAGTCCGATACCAGCGGCAATTGCGGAATACAATTCGGTAGGAATCGACGAGACGATGCGCCGGATTATTCCGGCCAGAGTGAGCACTACGAAAGCAATACCAGACAACAGCACAGCCCCCAGCGCCACACGCCAGGAAACTCCCATCCCTTTGACCACGACGTAGGTAAAATACGCGTTGAGGCCCATGCCGGGAGCCAAAGCGATGGGGTAACGGGCATAAAGCCCCATGGCCAGACTGCCGAGCCCGGCAGAAAGGCATGTGGCTGCTACGACGCCCGCATAGGGCATCCCAGCTTCGTGGAGAATCGACGGGTTGACAAAAATGATGTAGGCCATGGTGATGAAGGTCGTCATTCCAGCGAGGACCTCTGTCTTCCAGCTTGCTCCCAGGGCCTGAAAGTCAAAGTATCGCTCCAGTCGCGCTACCATAGGTCCGTCCATGAGATCGATGTCCGTCATGCGCCCGGTCCCAACCGCATTGTATCGAGCAGTTGCCTGGCCTTGACAAACACGGCCTGGAACATTTTTTCCGTCAGTCTGCCCGTTGAAGTATTTTGCTGGCTGGGATGGTACGAACTGAGTAGCCAAAGACGCCTGGACTCAATTCTGTGCGCAAGGTTATGCGCGAAGGACAAGGCAGCCGAAGTCTCAATGAGTCCTGTGCGCTTGAGGCTCGTTTTATAGACGTTGTGGGCCAAGCGGCCTAAAGTTACAACAACCTTGACATCTTCCAGCAAGTCGATCTCCCGCTCCAAAAAAATCCGGCAGTTTTCAATCTCCTCACGCAAAGGTTTATTTCCGGGCGGCGCGCAACGCACGATGGCTGTTATGTAAGCTCCTTCGAGTTTCAACCCATCGTTTCGGTAACAACTCAGAGGCTGCGAAGCAAAACCTGTGGCATGAAGAACCTTGTACAACAAATCCCCGGAGCGGTCACCCGTAAACATCCTCCCGGTCCGGTTGGCGCCGTGCGCCGCCGGCGCCAGACCTACGATAAGAAGCTCCGCGGCAGGATCACCAAAAGAAGGTACTGGCTTGCCCCAGTATGTCCAATCCATGTAAGCACGGCGTTTAACTGCCGCGATTTTCTCACGATGTTCGACCAGCCGGGGGCAGCGCCGGCAGTGGATAATTTCCTCCTGGAGCGCGGCAAGTTCTGTGGCGCGGCCCTTATAGGGTAATCCGTTCATACCTCAGAGCTTGGCCAGGACAACCGTATGTCCCGTCCCTCCCAATCATCTTAGGCCTGGCGCTGCAGGGGCTCTCTCGCTGATCCTTACCCGCTCGCTGGCAAAATGCGCGCGATTGCGTCCTAATCTTTATTCGCGGATCAGCGGATTCTCTAGCGCGCCGATACCATCGAGTGCAACCCGTACCGTGGAGCCAGGCAACATAGCTCCCACCCCCGGCGGCGTACCAGTCGCGATCAGGTCTTCCGGTTCGAGAGTCATGAACTGGGTAATGAACTCAATGATTACCGGAACCGGAAAAATCATGTCGAGCACAGAAGCGTCTTGCTTTTTTTCTCCATCGACAAAAGTCTTGACGCGAAGTTTCTCAAAATCCACCTCCGCGCGTGGCACGATCCAAGGTCCCACCGGGCAGAAAGTGTCGAATCCCTTGCAACGGGCCCATTGATCGTCTCTGCGCTGGAGGTCACGGGCGGTCACATCGTTTACACAGGTGTAACCGAAAATATACTTTTCCGCCTCAGCGGCCTTAACATGGCGCGCTCGCTTGCTAATCACTACGCCCAGCTCCCCCTCATAGCTGACCATTTCTGAAATGACCGGATAAACAATAGGGTCGCCAGAAGCAACCAGTGACGAGGGCGGTTTCAAGAAGATGACCGGCTCAGAGGGAATGGCATTACCCATTTCTTTGGCATGCGCGGCATAATTCCGCCCGACACAAACGATTTTGGACGGGTTACATGGAGGTAGCAACCGCACATTGGCGAGCGCGTGCGTGGCGATGCGTTCACTTGAAAAAAGGGAAGGTGTTTCATAGATTAGATCTCCTTCCAGGATTCCGTAGCGGCCTTCCCTTGTGGTGGGGGAGGCAGATTTGTCAAGAGCAAATCTGATTCTTTTTTCCATGTTTGTTCCTCTCAGGGTACAGCAACTTCCACCGGCTCCGAACGCGGGCTCTCATTCCCTGACTGATCCACAGATGAAACACTATAGCGGTAATGCTTGCCTTGTTGAACTTGAGAATCGCTATAGCTCGGGGTATCAAGCAGATCGGCGATGCATTGGTAGTCCCCGCCGTCTTCCGACCGGTAGAGGCGGTATCCACGGAAGTCAGGCTCCGTGTTTCTGTTCCAGGCCAGTTCCACCGTTTGGGGCCCTACTACCACCCTCAGGCCTGTCGGTACAGCAGGAGGAAAATGATCTTCTGGCGTAATTGTCACCGGGGAGGAAAGTTCGCTAACCACTTCAGAGGAATCCTCTTTGAGAAATGTCTCCACAGTGTACTCATACGTTTTCCCGTACTCGGTGGTTGTATCAGTGTAAACCGTTCCGGCGGTGATGACCAAAGGCAAGGCTTTCTCTTCTGAAGCCGCTCGACGGAACACGCGAAAGTTCAGCCCGGGACGTTGGTCAGTCGCTTGCCATTCGAGCCGTACTCCCTGTGCGACCGCTTCAGCGCGCAAGCCAGACGGCCTGCCGAGAGGTTGCACAACGTGCAGCATGGCAAAATCGGACCAGTCGCCCGGCCGATTTTTGGAGCTGACAGCTCGCACGCGGAAATACACGACCTGCCCCATCCAGTCCGCTGCTGGTCTAGCGACCTGACAGAAACCTGACTTCATGCAAGAAGTCTCGACAAACCTCGCGCCGCTTTGCCAGGCCTCAACGTTAAAGGTTCCCTTTGCCCATGGTCCGGCTTGGAGTTCAACGGCTTTCAGTTTCAAGACCATACCCTCGGTGCTGTGAGTGGGAACGCTGAACTCCACGACGACCTTATCTCCGCGTTGCATTACTCTCAAGTCATCAATTCTCCTAGGAATATTCAACGCCGGAGGCAAAGGCTCGCCCACATAACCACAGCCGGCCAGCAGCACGCCCACCCCAAGCATACATCTTGGAAAAAACGGCATCGGGATCAGAGGATATAACGGCTCAGGTCTTGATCTTTTACGATCTCGGCCAGTTGTTTCCGCACATAGGCGGCGTCGATCTTGACCGTTTTCTTACGCAGATCGGGACCCTCGAAAGACACCTCTTCAAGGAGCTTTTCCATGATGGTATGCAGACGCCGGGCCCCGATATTCTCGGCGTTTTCATTGACGCGGGTGGCAAACTTGGCAATCTCCGCCAGCGCGTCGTCGGTGAAAGTAAGCTTAATCCCCTCGGTTTCGAGCAACGCCTCATACTGCTTCACCAAGGCGTTCTTGGGCTCCTTCAGGATTCGGATGAAATCCCCTTCTGTCAAGGATTTCAGCTCCACGCGAATGGGAAACCGCCCTTGTAGTTCGGGGATCAAATCACTCGGTTTGGAAACATGGAAAGCCCCGGCGGCGATGAAAAGAATGTGATCGGTGCGTACAAAGCCATGCCGCGTGTTAACAGTTGTGCCTTCCACAATCGGCAGAATGTCCCGCTGCACTCCCTCACGGCTCACATCCGGACCATGTCCCGATTCACGCCCGGCGATTTTGTCAATCTCATCAAGGAAGATAATTCCATTGCGCTCGACGCGGTCAATAGCAACGCGCACGACTTGGTCCATGTCGATAAGCTTTTGCTCCTCTTCCTGGATCAAGTATTCCATCGCTTCGCTGACACGCATCTTGCGTTTCCGCGTGCGAGAGCTGAACAATCCGGGCAGGACGTCTTTTAGGTTGATGTCCATCTCTTCAATGCCCATGTTAGTTGCGATTTCAAAGGTGGGGCCACGGTCTTTGACGTCGATTTCCACGATACGGTCGTCCAGCTTCCCGGCTCGGAGCTTCTCCCGCATCTTCTCCCGCGTCCGCTCTACACTCTCACTCGGCTCCGGCTGCTCGGGCAACAGTAAGCCGAGGAGGCGGTCCTCGGCATTCTTCTCCGCGCGTTCGGCAACTTCATCAAGGCGTTCCTCGCGCACCATATCGATGGCGATGTCCACCAAGTCACGAACCATCGACTCCACGTCGCGACCCACATAGCCCACCTCGGTGAACTTGCTGGCTTCAACCTTGAGAAATGGGGAATTGGCGAGTTTGGCCAGGCGGCGCGCAATCTCCGTCTTCCCTACGCCGGTCGGCCCCATCATAAGTATGTTCTTAGGAATGACCTCTTCAGCCATTTCTGGGTCGAGTTTTTGCCGGCGAATTCGGTTACGCAAGGCGATGGCGACGGCCCGCTTGGCTTCAGCTTGGCCGATGACATACTTGTCCAGTTCTCGCACGATTTCGCGAGGGGTGAGCTCATCGAGGGGCAGCGTCTCCTCAGAAACCTGGCTTGGGAGATAAATGACCATGGTTAAGCCAGCTCCTCATAAGTAACCAACTCGTTGGTATAAATACAAGACTTGCCAGCAATGGCCATGGCTTTTTCGGCGATTTGACGGGCATCCAGCTCCGTATTCTCCATCAGAGCAATCGCAGCTGCTTTAGCGAAAGGCCCACCTGACCCGATAGCAGCTACCGCTTCATCGGGCTCGATAACATCTCCGCTGCCACTGACCAGATAGGTCACCTCCTTGTCGGCCACTAGAAGAAGCGCTTCCAAGTGCCTTAAGACGCGGTCCGTGCGCCACTCCTTGGCCAGCTCGACAACGCTACGGGCCAAGTTGCCCGCATACTGTTCAAGTTTTGATTCGAACCGCGAGAACAGCGCGAAAGCATCGGCAGTCGAACCTGCGAATCCGGCGAGAACTTTGTCGTTGTACAGCCTGCGCAATTTGCGCGCGGAAGCCTTCAATACCTCTTGTCCTAGGGTGACCTGCCCATCGCCGGCCATGACGACTTTTCCGTTGCGGCGGACACAAAGCACTGTCGTGGAGCGTACTTTTGGTTTCATGGTGAGGGCAGTCCTATTTTACCGCAGCGGTAGCACCAGGCCGAATATGGCGCCGCCACATCACGCCGAACAGATAGAATGCTTCCATCTGCCTGCGACCAAAAATATACCGCAGCAGTCCCACCGCAAACCACGCGAAGTATACTACCGTCACATACCAATGAATATGCGTTGCGAGAAAACCGAGCAAACCCGGCCCGGGCGGGACAGGGGAGAAGGCGAACTGGACAAACCATAAAGAAAACAAAGTACTCGCTTCCCACCACGCCAACTTCATGTTAACCAAGAACAACATGCCGACCAATGATTGCCCAAGTGTCATCAAAATTTCCAGCTCCTGTTGTGCGTCAAGGGGAATTACTGAGGGCTCACCACGGCTTATCGAATAAACAATGGGGAGCATCGCTGCCAGAAGGGTCCACTGGTTGATATTGCTGGATACCATGTTCATCAAGGCCATAGATGACCGGTCGACAGTGCGCGCCCAGTAAAAGGCCGAAACCTTCTCGGGGAATTCTGAGACTAGCGGAGCCACCCATTGCACGAACACAAAACTGGGGATGCCCAACACAGCGGAGATCGCCAGGAGACTCCCGAGGAAGGGCTCGGCGGAAAAATAGATCAACGCGCCCCCACACACGAAGAAGCTGACAATGAGCAAATTGCGCAGACGCCTGCCTGCGTTGACAATGTTACGGGGAATGAATTCGAGCGTTTCAACACCCTCAGCCCCCTCCGGAGGCATACGCCGCAACACCATCAAATAGGCCAGGTAGATCAGGATCAACATTCCTGCATCGAGCAAATTCAGCGAGGCTTTGACCCATACAAGACCGAAATACACAAGTGGCACGAGAAGTCCCACCACTTCCACACAGTGGGTTTGCTCGAGCTGGATCGCATTGAGCGGCCCCCCTTTTCGCGTCCTGTGAGCGACCGCGGCCACTCCGTATATCATCGGCCACCCCAGCCCCATCAGCAGTCGCAGGGACCCAGTAAGGTTCGCCATGAGCAAGGGGACCTGCTGTTTCCATGCAAGAACCGCCTCTACGGCAAACTCTGGCAGCGTTTGCAGCCACGCGAGGATAGCCAACGCGAAACCTTGGGCGATAAAAAATTGAGCCGATTCCGCAGCCCAGGCAATCAGCATAGCGGCAAGAAGGATCGCTGGCGCAGCCCAAAGCGCCGCTGCCGGAGAAACTTCCTTGATCGCCGCAGCTGACAAAAGGAGAATGAATAAAACCGGTCCCATGCCGGCAGAAGCTCCCCTCCGATCCTGTCCCCACCTCGTCTTATGAAACAAAAATGACTTCATCATGGGACTTGTCTATAAGGGAGTGCTTTTCGTATTCAGCCGACTTCTCTGGATAGTCCGTGCGGTAGTGTCCTCCACGGCTTTCCTTGCGCGCCAGCGCACACCGAGCGATCAGCCAGGCTACGTCACAGATATTACGCACCTCAAACAGATCCCGGTGTGGTTCAACACAGGGATTCATGGGAACCGATTGGAGTAGTTTGCACATTTCAGCCAGCACTTCTCCCGAACGCAGAATTCCACACTTCTCCCAAGTCATCCGTCGCAGCCTATCCTTCGCCAGGTCGGGAAACAGCGGCGCCAGAGGGAGGGACGCGCGGATGATAGACGAACCGGCCCACTCACGCATTTGGATTCCTGCCCTGGCGCCGAAAACTACGGCTTCAAGCAGCGAATTGCTCGCCAGACGGTTGGCGCCGTGAACCCCGGTGCACGCTGCTTCTCCGGCAGCGAAAAGCCGCCTCAAGTTTGTCCTTCCATAAAGGTCTGTTCGCACCCCACCCATTGCGTAATGGGCCGCCGGATGCACGGGCACCGGCTGCCGCGCAAGATCGACGCCGTAATGTAGGCAAGTCTCGTATATATGCGGGAACCGGGTCCGCACGAAAACCGGGTCAAGATGTGTCAGGTCTAAAAACACATGGGGATCCCCTATCCTCTGCATTTCGGTCACGATCGATCTTGCCACTACATCCCGTGGCGCCAGGTCCTTGAGAGGATGGTAACGCTCCATAAACCTCTCGCCACGGCTGTTGCGTAGATATGCGCCTTCTCCGCGCAAGGCTTCTGAAAGCAGAAAACGCGGAGCGCTTTCAATATACAGGGCGGTGGGATGAAATTGAACAAACTCGATGTCGCTGATTTCGGCGCCGGCGCGATAGGCTACGGCGACCCCATCCCCGGTAGCTACATCAGGGTTAGTGGTCTCCTGAAACACACAACCTAGCCCGCCAGTGGCCAACAATACCGCACGGGCATAGATGCGGGCTGATTTGCCGGTGGAACTATCGCAAGCCACAACTCCCGCTACTTCACCGCCTTCGACTAACAGATCTGTGACCGCGGTGAAGCCACGAAACTGGATGTTTTTATACGAGGACGCCTTCCGGTAAAGCGTCCGGGAGATTTCTCTCCCGGTCGAATCTCCGTGGGCGTGCAATACCCGGCGGCGGCTGTGGGCTCCTTCCCGGCCAAATGCTAGACGGGAGCCCTCACGGTCAAACTCGGCGCCCCAGGCAATCAGTTCCTGGATCCTATCAGGTCCTTCACTAACCAGGATGTGAACAGCCTCCCGGTTGCAAAGCCCGTCTCCAGCGACCAGCGTGTCCTGCTCATGTAATTCTATGCGGTCATCGTCACTCAACGCCACGGCTACCCCGCCCTGTGCGTACTCAGAGGACGACTCCTGAAGGCTATCCTTAGCCAGGACCAAAACTTGACCGGCCTCAGCCAGTTCGATTGCGGCGCGCAAGCCAGCAACCCCTGCTCCGACCACCAAAAAGTCCGGTGTCATTGTAAATTGCGATTCTAGCATCTCAGGCGTGGTACAACTCTTGGTATGCGGTCTTTTCACATCCAAACACGACCGCGGCCGTACCTGGCCATCATCGAACGTGGCATCCTCGGACGCATTTCCCGCTACATTCCGAAGGACACGGGCAAAATATTTATCCTAACCACTCGCGACGTCTGGGAGTTGCACGGCGCCAAATTGGAAGAGGGCCTAACCGCGAGGGCCGCCGAAATTCTTTTTTTCCCTGGCGGAGAGGAAAGGAAGAGGCTGGCCTCACTTGAGATCCTGGCCGAGCAGATGGTACGCCGAGGAGGGGACAGGACCAGCCTGGTAGTGGCCTTCGGAGGAGGAATCGTAAACGACCTCGGCGGATTTCTCGCCTCCGTTTTTATGCGCGGGGTGCCGGTACTCCAGGTTCCTACCACTCTGCTAGCCCAGGTAGACGCCGCTATAGGCGGCAAGACTGGCGTCAACCTTACAACCGGGAAAAATCTGCTGGGGACTTTCCACCAGCCGGTGGCGGTACTCATCGATCCCGATGTATTGTCCACACTGGCCGAACGCGAATACCGCGCGGGCGTGTACGAGGTGCTTAAGTGTGGCATTATTCGCAGCCTGAACTTGTTTTCTCTGATGTCTGCCAAGCACGAGCAAGTGCTTGCGCGGGCCCCGGCAATAGTGGAGCTTATGATCGCTGAGTCCGTTCGCATCAAAGCGGAAGTGGTTTCCGCCGACGAACGCGAAGGAGATCTGCGCCGCATTTTGAATTTCGGCCACACTTACGGCCACGCGCTTGAGGCAGCCACTGGTTATGTGCAATTTCTTCACGGAGAAGCCGTGGCTTTCGGCATGCGCGCGGCAACGCATCTGGCCGAACTACTGGGACTGCTGCCACCCGACGCCAAGGCGCAGATCCTCCAGGCGATATCCCTTTACGGGCCAATCCCCTCTCTTGAACGAGTCTCCGCAGAGGAACTGGTTGCTCGCCTAGCCAGCGACAAAAAAACCGTGCGTGGCAAAGTTCACTTCGTGCTTCCTGAAGCGATCGGCAAGGTCAGAATCGTTTCGGGCGTCAGCGATGACCTGCTACTGGCCGCAGCTCGCGCCGCATTGTCATGAAAGGCGCTACTCCCCCTGGAACAGCTCGTGAAGACGACGCTGCAGACTGGATCCGCGCAATGTTCGGCCGGGTGGTCGCGAAGTACGATTTGCTGAATCACTTCCTGTCATTCGGCGTGGACTGCCTGTGGCGGCGGCGTACGGTCCGCCGTCTCCGTGAGGTCCTCTCACGGCAAGACGTACGCGTGATGGACCTTTGCTGCGGTACCGGCGACCTCCTAAAGAAGGTGCAGTCGGAAAGCCGAGCGCCTGTAATCGGTTGTGATTTCTGTCATCCCATGCTTGTCGCGGCCCAAAAGAAAATTGCAGGGTGTAGCCCTCGCCCGCTCTTGTTCGAGGCTGATGCTTTACGCCTGCCGCTTAAGGACAGCTCCCTCGACATATTGACGGTTGCTTTCGGTTTTCGAAACCTAACGGACTACCGCGCGGGACTGGTTGAAATGCTCCGCGTGCTGCGCCCCTCAGGGACCGCCGCGATTTTGGAATTCTCACGGCCCCCGAACGCAGTGCTGGCTATGCTGTACAACTTTTACTCCAGCACTGTCATCCCTTTCATCGGCGGGCTGGTGTCGGGTTCCCGAGAGGCATACTCATACCTGCCCGATTCCGTGCGGAAGTTTCCCGATCCTGTAGAGCTTGCGCTGGAAATGCAACGCGCAGGCTTTAGACAAGTTGTCTTTGAGCGGATGACCTGCGGTATCGTAACGCTTCATGTTGGTAGGCGCCCGGAGGCTCCCGCATCCGCTAGCTAGTCTTGAGCGGCACGCCGCAAGGCTTCCTCAAGCTGTGTTCTGTCGAGGGATGTACTGATGAACAGCTCTTGCCGCGCACCCGCGCTTAGCGCAATTGCTTTCCAGCCATTAGTGGTGGGCACTGTCACCCGAACCTTTATCTTGCCTCGAGCATCGCGTACGGGACGTATGGCGCCCGGGATAACCGACCGGATTTCGGGATTCTGTGCAATTAACCTGCCCAGCAGCTCCCGAACTCCATCCAGGATGCTATGCTCGATTTTCAACTTCCCCTGTTGCGCTCTCAACCGCACCCTGTATATACCTCACTTTGCGTCTCTCCAGTTGTCCCCTACGCCGATCTCCACGACGAGGGGCACATCCAGATGGTAAACATTCTCCATTTCCGATTTGACCAAGCTAGCCACTTCCACAACTTCTTCAGGAGGCGACTCGAACAATAATTCGTCATGAACCTGTAATAGCATGGCCGTCTGAAGTTTCTGGGAACGGAGTTTCTGGTCAATCCGTATCATGGCCAGCTTGATTAGGTCAGCCGCCGTACCTTGTAAGGGGGTATTCACAGCCGTGCGTTCGGCAAATCCACGCGCACTGGCGTTGGCGCTGTGAATATCGGGGATCGGACGCCGGCGACCGAAAAGGGTCCTAGTTTCACCCGTTTTTCGGACTTCGGCTATAGCTTCATCTATAAATTTTTTCACCCCCGCATAACGGGCAAAATAGTTTTGTATGTAACTCTGCGCCTCAGCTTGCGGGATACCGAGCTGGGCAGAGAGCCCAAAAGCACTGAGGCCGTAAATGATCCCGAAATTAACCGCCTTGGCGTTCCGCCGCAACTCCGGGGTCACCATCGAGGGAGGTACGCCGAAGACCTCGGCGGCAGTTCGCGTGTGAATGTCCTCACCGTTGCGAAACGCCTCCACCAAGAGAGGATCCCTGGACATATGAGCCAGCAGGCGCAGCTCAATCTGTGAGTAGTCCGCCACCAATAACTTCCATCCTTGTCGGGGCACAAACGCGGCACGGATCTCGCGACCGAGCTCCGTCCGGATGGGAATGTTCTGGAGGTTCGGGTTGGAAGAAGACAGGCGTCCGGTAGCAGCTCCTACCTGATTGAAACTGGTATGCACCCGGCCGGTCCTTGGATTAATCAGTTCCGGTAAGGCGTCTACATAGGTGTTTCTCAGCTTGGTGAGTTGTCTGTATTCAAGCACCTTGGCGGCGATAGGATGGCTGGCAGCCAGCTCTTCTAACACTTCGGCGGCCGTGGACATAGCCTTCGCCTTCCCGCGCCTTGCAGGCGTGGGCAAGCGGAGTTCCTCAAACAGCACTTTAGCGAGCTGCTGGGGTGAATTGATGTTAAAAGGGCGCCCGGCAAGAGCATAAATTTCGCTCGTCAGACGCTGAATTTCCTGCTCCATTCTTTCGGAGAGGCTTCGCAGAGCCGAGGGGTCAATCCGGATTCCTATGCGTTCCATACGGGCTAGCAGAGGCGCCAGAGGCAAGTCGATGTCGTCGTAAATCTTGCGGAGCCCTTGCCGATCTACCTCGGCGCCAAGCACTTTGGCCGCTTCCAGCACGCACTCCGCCCGTTCCTCGACTGAGAGGCCCGGAGCCCGGCCCAGGAACCTCTGCGCTACTTGCTCGAGCGAACACCCAGAAGGGTCTCCTGTGAGAAGAAAAGCATACAGCATCACGTCGTCTGTAAAGCCCTGAGCTTCAATCCCTTGGTGCGTGAGGGCTAGAAGAACACTCTTGACGTCGTGAGCCATCTTTGGGCGTGCGGCGTCTTCAAGCAATGACCGCAGATGACCCAGCATGGCGCAAGGTACAGACCGTGCCTCACACTGTTTCCATGACAGGCCAACTGCGCCCACAGACAGTTCATCCTCCCGAACTGGCTGTACCACAACAGCTACCGGCGATCCCGCTGGAATGGAGGCAAAATATTGCTCCACAGCTTCAACCGTCTCAAGCACGCGATAATCATGACCTCCGACCTTCTCATCACCAAGTTCTTTGAGTAGACTGTAAAACTCCAGTTCCCTATATAGCTTGCGGAGAGCTGGTACATCCGGCTGCTGGACGTGCAACGAGTCGAGATTCCATTCCAGGGGAACATGCGTATCTATGGTAGCCAGGCGCTTGCTAAGCAGAATTTGCTCTTTGTAATGCAGAAGGCTCTCCCGGTAGGTTTTCCGCTCCACTGCCGCCGCGGCTTCCAGCACCCTTTCTACTGACCCAAACCGCGCAATCAGATCTCTTGCCCCTTTATCCCCTATGCCGGGAGCTCCCGGGATGTTATCGATGGGATCACCCTTGAGCGCCAGCAGATCCGGTACTTGTGCTGGTTTCACACCCAGGAATTCCTCCACTTTGGCCGCATCGTACCATTCGTCCTCTTTGGATGGATTGAGCATGTGGATTCGCGAATCCACCAACTGCATCATGTCCTTGTCACTGGACACGATCACAACTTCCACCCCGGATTCTGCCGCTTGGCGCGCAATGGTTCCGATTACATCGTCGGCCTCGAAAGCCGAGTATTGGAGCACAGGGATACGCATGGCGCGGAGGATCTGCTCCACATATGGGATTTGCTCGAGAAGATCAGGGGGCGCCTCGGCACGGTTGGCTTTATAGGCTGTGAATTCTTTTTCGCGAAATGTAGGCTCCTTGCTCTCAAATACGGCGGCGATATATTCGGGTTGATACTTCGATATCAGCCTCCGCACCATGTTGTGAAAAATATAGACTGCCTCCGTTGACATCCCGGAGCTGTTACGCATGGGTGGAGCGCCAGTGCGCGCTCGAGCGTGGTAAGCGCGGAAGATGAACCCGAAAGCGTCAATCAAAAATAACCGGGGTCGGTTCATGTCCCCTCATGATAACTCTACGCGCGCGTAGCGGCGTTTTAGCCACACCCAGCGGGGGTGTGTGTGGTGTTTCAGCCACACACGCTTAAGCAGAACTCATTCAAATAAAAGAAAATATTTATTGGGCGCTTGGATTGCAACAGTAATTGCTGAAGTGATCGTGGCTTCGGTTTTTTGTGAGGAACACTTATTGCGCTTTGAGACGACGACAATGCGCCCGGTGGAAGCCGCCGGGATTGGTCTACATAGCGGGGTGAAGGTTTCCATTAGGATTCTCCCGGCCCCACCTTCAACTGGGATTGTTTTTCTCAGAACCGATCTCAACCGCTTTCCCATCCCCGCCAGTTGGCGACATGTAGCACGGGTCAGTTATGCCACCAGCCTGATGCGTCAGGGTGTACTGATTTCGACGACTGAGCATCTGCTAAGCGTCTTCTATTGCATGGGTATCGACAACGCTTACATAGAAATCGACAATCTGGAGGTGCCTATCCTGGATGGCAGCGGTCTGCCGTTTGTCAAGATGCTCAACCAGGCCGGACGCAGGACCTTCCGGCGAAGGCGTAGGTACATGCGCATTAGCCGCCCCGTGACAGTAGAGGACAGGGGGCGCAGGATTTCGATATTGCCTTCGGATCGTTTCATGCTCACCTGCAACGTGTTTTTTAACCATCCGATGGTCGGGCGTCAGGTGCTCGAAATGGAAGTTACACCCGAAGGCTATGCTTCGGAGATCGCGCCAGCGCGAACCTTTGGGTTCAGTTACGAACTGGACCAGATGCAGAACATGGGACTGATCCGTGGCGCCTCGCTCAGCAATGCTGTGTGCTTTGACAAGGAGGGAATTCTGAATCCCGAAGGGCTCCGGTTCCCGGATGAACCTTGCAGGCATAAAGCTTTAGACTTGATCGGGGATCTGGCACTCATCGGGCAGCCGCTCGTAGGGCACGTCATCGCCGAGCGGGCAGGCCATGCCATGCATGTTGCCCTGGTGTCGCGCATTATGTCCGATCCCTCGTTTTATGAGCTTGTCACCTACGATGAACTGGCAGACAAAGTCCCCCACGCGTTGGTATCCTAAGCCTTGACAGCCGGGGTGTTGAATCCAGCGAATCTCCTTTCGGCTGCGCGGCTCGCAGTGGCTCCGTTTGCCGTAGAGGCCATCGTTCATGGCGCTTACACACGCGCGCTGGTTATTTTCGCTATCGCTGGGTTTACAGATGCGCTTGACGGCGTGCTGGCCCGCCGGTTTGGATGGGTGACCAGCGTAGGGGCCTTTCTCGATCCCATAGCAGACAAGGTATTGCTCACGACAAGCTATCTCTCCATGGGAGCCGCCGGTTTGGTGCCCTGGTGGTTGGTGGCTATTGTCATTGGCAGAGACGCGGGCATCCTTATCGTTGTAGGCCTAATTATGATGTTTTCCGCTAGGAGAGAATTCGCGCCCTCCGCCTGGGGCAAGGTCAGCACGCTAGTGCAGGTGTGCGTGGGCGTCAGCGTGATTGGTGAACGCGCTCTTTCTATTACCTGCCCCTGCTTATTCAATCGGGGTTTGATCGCTCTAGTGGCGGCTGCTACATCCTGGAGTGGCCTACATTACGCTTGGCAGGCACAGCAGTGGTGGAGGACGGCTAAGAAAATTCCCCCAGGCGCCAGAGCAAAGTAGAAAATTCTTTTGTTATAAGCTGGAAGGTTCTTTTGCTCCCGAGTTCCCTGTAACAGGAAACGGCCGGCGCTTTGCCGGTTGCGGGCTGCGCCGGTTTGCATTTGCACCCGGATAAACCTGCTCGACGAAGCCGGGGCTGTTACCCAGCGTTGCCGCCGGTCGGACTCACGGAGGACAATAAGAGGTTGGCCTGTATCCTCCGAAGCTCATCATGCTGGACCGCATCAGCGTTCACGGAGCGCGCGAACATAACTTGAAGAATATCTCTGTGGAGATTCCGCGTAACTCCTTCACGGTAGTTACGGGTCTGAGCGGCTCGGGAAAGTCGTCTCTGGCTTTCGACACAATTTATGCGGAAGGGCAACGGCGTTATGTGGAGACCTTGTCTCCTTACGCGCGTCAGTTCCTTGACAAGCTGGAGCGACCAGATGTGGACTCGATTGATGGCCTCAGCCCCGCCATCTCCATTGAGCAAAAAACCACCAGTAGGAGTCCAAGGTCCACGGTCGGGACCATTACCGAAATCAACGATTATTTGCGGCTGCTCTATTCTTCAATCGGCGTGCCTCATTGTCCGACGTGCGGCACGGAAATTTCCTGTCAGAGCGTCGAACAGATCCTCCAGCAAATCATGGCCTTACGAACAAATGAACGAGTCATGATTCTGGCGCCGATAGTACGGGGCCGGAAAGGGGAATATAGGAAAGATCTCGATAAACTGGCTCGCCAGGGTTTCCTCAGGGCACGTATCGATGGGGAACTGCGTTCGCTGGAAGAGCCCATATCGCTGGATCGGCGCAAAAACCATACTATTGAAGTCGTCGTGGATCGCCTGCTTATCCGTCCCGGCGTGGAGAAGCGACTGGAGGCATCTCTGGAGACGGCGGCCAAGTTAGCGAATGGCATGGTCGTAGTGGCCGTCGTCAACGGCGAAGAAAAACTCTTTTCCCAACAACTGGCTTGTCCACAGTGTGGCCTTAGTGTCCCGGCGCTTGAGCCCCGTTTATTTTCCTTCAACAGCCCATACGGGGCGTGCGAAGTCTGTGGGGGATTGGGGAGCCAGTGGACTTTCGATCCGGCCAAGGTGATAGTCGACCCCTCCAAACCGTTGCTTGAGGGCGGACTCGGCCCGGGCGCAAGCTCGACTCTCCTTACCCAAGCGCTCGAAGAGGAGGCGCGACACCTTGGCATAGACCTGGCAACACCATTTGAGCAGCTTTCTGAAAAAGTGCAGGCAGCCTTGCTCTATGGAGCTGATGGTTTTCGTGGAATTTTAGGTCTTTTAGAAACGACCTACGCAGAATCCTCGGAGAGCTACCGTGAATGGCTGATGGACTACATGTCGTCAGTCCCTTGTTCAGCGTGCCACGGAGCGCGACTGCGACCAGCCAGTCTGGCCGTTCGTGTGAAGGGTGTGTCAATCTCCGAGTTTTCGGCGTTGCCCGTAACCAAGGCACTAGCGGTTCTCAGGCAGTGGGTTCTCACAGCTCGCGAGCAACAGATTGCCTCGCGCCTGGTTGAGGAAATCCGCAACCGGCTCGAGTTTTTGGAAGCCGTCGGCCTGGGGTATTTGAGTCTCGACCGTTCGGCCGCTACACTAGCTGGCGGCGAGGCGCAGCGCATCCGGCTAGCTACACAGATCGGGTCGAAGCTCCGTGGCGTGCTCTATGTGCTGGATGAGCCTTCCATTGGCTTGCATTACCGGGACAACAACCGGCTGCTTGATACGTTAATCCGCTTGCGAGACCTGGGTAATACCGTTTTGGTAGTGGAACACGACGCAGAAACGATCCAGCGCGCTGATTATGTACTGGATCTCGGGCCAGGGGCGGGGAGGTTGGGCGGCGAAGTGGTTGCTAGCGGGACTCCTGCGGAGATTGCACGAAACTCCGCGTCTCTTACAGGGCAATACCTAGCGGGCATTCGAAAAATTGAGCCTCCAGTCGTGCGCCGGCGCGGTAATGGCAACAAGCTGGTCGTTCATGGCGCGCGTGAGCACAATCTAAAGAACATCGAGGTGGAGTTTCCCTTGGGACTTTTTATTGTTGTGACCGGCGTTTCCGGGAGCGGCAAGTCTACACTGGTCAATGACATCGTTTACCGTGCCCTGGCCAAATCGCTGTACAAGAGCCGGGATGAGCCTGGCGAGCATGACAGCCTAAGCGGCGCCGAGCATATTGACAAGGTCATCCGTATTGATCAGTCTCCGATTGGCAGAACTCCGCGTTCCAATCCCGCCACCTATACGGGTGTCTTTGGGTCGATCCGCGACCTCTACGCCATGCTGCCAGAATCCCGCGAGCGCGGCTATAAGCCAGGCAGGTTCAGCTTCAACGTTAGAGGAGGAAGGTGCGAGGCCTGCCAGGGCGAGGGGCTGAAAAGGATCGAAATGAGTTTTTTGCCCGATGTATACGTGACCTGCGATGTTTGCCGCGGCCGCCGTTACAACCAAGAGACCCTACAGGTAAAATACAAGGGCCGCTCCATTGCGGACCTACTGCAGGCGACGGTTGACGAGGCCTTGGGGGTTTTGGAGAACATTCCACAAATCAGAGCGAAATTGGAAACGCTGCGTGACGTGGGACTCGGTTACATTCACCTCGGTCAATCCTCAACGACGCTCTCTGGCGGTGAAGCGCAACGCATCAAGCTAGCCCGTGAGCTCAGCCGGCGGCAAACAGGACAAACACTATACATTTTGGATGAACCGACCACTGGCCTACATTTCGATGACGTCAAAAAGCTGCTGGACGTACTCCAGCGCCTTGTCGAGCTGGGGAACACCGTGGTTGTCATTGAGCATAACCTTGACGTTGTGAAAACAGCGGACTGGATTATTGACCTTGGCCCTGAGGGCGGCGACAAGGGCGGGCGCGTAGTGGTCGCGGGCCCTCCCGAACGCGTGGCGCGTCATAAGCTCAGCCACACAGGTAAAGCATTGGCCAAAGTTCTTCAGAATGGAATGGTGACATGAGCCTATACAAACAACAGCCGATGGACTTCACACGCTTGCACACGGTACCGCTTGCCGAGCGTGGAGGGAAAGTGCGTACAGAGTGCTTCGCCTTCCCTTATTGCAAAGGGACAGGCTTACGGGGCTGGCTCGAGTGCCTGCCCAGGATTTTAGCGGGGGATTCTTTCCGCGAACTGGTGGATCGCATCTTGCACGCACGTAGCTGTGGGAAGCCAATTCTGTGGGGGCTTGGAGGGCACGTAATCAAGTGCGGCTTGGCTCCTGTTTTAATCGATCTTATGTATCGCGGCTTCGCTACCGGGTTCGCGTTAAATGGCTCAGGGGCCATACATGATTTCGAGATTGCACTTTCGGGCGCAACCAGCGAAGACGTCGAGGCGGTTTTGCCAGATGGCCGATTTGGGGTGGCAGAGGAAACAGGCCGCGAAATGTGTCAGGCCATTAATTACTGTTCGGGTGGCAATGTGGGAATCGGGGAAGCCCTCGGACGCAGACTCAGTGAGATCGCACGCCCGGAATTTGCCTGCAAAAGCCTTCTGCTCGAAGCCTGGCGCGCCTCAAAACCCGTCACGATCCATGTGGCGGTAGGTACTGACACGCCTCACATACATCCTGAGCTGAACGCTGCCGCTCTCGGGGAGGGAACCTACAGGGACTTTCGGCTGTTTTGTTCACTAGTCGCGCAGCTTGATCATGGTGGCGTGTACCTCAACGTGGGTTCCGCAGTTGTTCTTCCGGAAGTCTTTCTTAAGGCGGTCTCTGTTACGCGGAATCTTGGATATCCGCTGGCGGAATTTACAACCGCGAATTTGGATTTCATTCAACACTACCGGCCCAGGGTGAATGTCGTCGAGCGGCCGCATGCCCGGGCGGGAGGCCGCGGACTAGCCATAACGGGCCACCATGAGCTGATGGTGCCTTTACTGGCTGCCTCTCTGATCGAGTCCGGGACATGAACGGGATAGAGCACTCCGGCGTTTCTCAGGCAGCACCGGGCGCAAGAAGTCCTGACGAGAAATACCCCTTTTGGGATGTTAAAGATGCGCTAGTGTTTCTCACCTCTGGCCTCCCCGCCCTCATAGCGGGAGGTTTTGCAGCTCGGACGATTTTCTCTTTTCCTGTGTTATCGCGCGCTTTCGGCCAAGCGCCGGAGCTACTCACCGCCCAATTTCTCGGCTACCTGGTGTGGTTTGCCTTCTTGTGGATCATTTTGCGCACAAGGTACAGGCGCCCTTTCTGGAAGTCTCTGGCCTGGAAACTGCGTTGGAAGGATTTCCCCCTGCATGCCCTTTCCGGCGTTGTTCTGGCAGTGGGCGTTGCCGCCGGTGGAGTTTTGCTGCAAGTTCCGGATATCGACATGCCTATCAAGCGCTTGTTGAGCAGCCGCAGCTCTATGCTGCTTATCGGGCTTGCAGCAACGACAGCGGGTCCGTTGTGTGAAGAACTGGCCTTCCGCGGTTTTTTCCTTCCTCTGCTCATCCGCGGCCTGGGACCGGCGTTTGGCATCCTCGCTACAGCTTTACCATTTGCACTCCTTCACGGCCCTCAATATGCATGGTCGTGGCGCCATTTGTTATTTATCACGATTGCCGGAGCTGCATTCGGGTTGAAGCGTTACAGGTCCGGATCGACGGCTGCTGCGGCCATCATGCACGCTGCCTATAATGTCACATTTTTTACAGCTTACGTTGTTTGCGGAAAGGATTTGCCCGCCAAATGGTAGAAACCATTAGCTGGACCAATGACGCGGTGGTGATGATTGATCAAACCCGGCTACCATCTGAAGAGGTGTATGTGAGTTGCCGCGACCACCGTGAAGTAGCCGATGCGATTCGTTCGATGATCATACGCGGAGCGCCGGCCATAGGCGTGGCTGCGGCAATGGGAATCGCCCTGGGAGTTCTCAAAGCAGATGCGACAAGCCTGGATTCACAGTTCGAGGTTATCTGCAACAGCATGGCATCCACACGACCAACGGCGGTCAACCTTTTTTGGGCTATTGAGCGGATGCGCAAAATATACGAGAGTTTCCGCGGGCGGCCGGCAGTGGAAATAAGAGAACGTCTTGTGGCTGAAGCACAACAAATCAAGGAAGAAGATATCGCTATCAACCGAGCCATAGGCCGGAACGGTGTTCCACTGGTTCCTGACGGCAGAACCGTTTTGACGCACTGTAACGCCGGGGCTTTGGCTACGGCAGGGTACGGTACTGCACTGGGGGTGGTCCGCGCTGCTGTAGAGGCTGGCAAATTGATCGACGTATTTGCGGACGAGACCCGTCCTTTCCTTCAGGGGGCACGCCTGACGGCGTGGGAACTTATGCAGGACGGTATTCCGACAACGGTGATTACTGACAATATGGCGGGTCACTTCCTTAAATCCGGCCGGATCGGCTGTGTTCTGGTGGGGGCTGACCGGATTGCAGCAAACGGCGACGTGGCGAATAAAATCGGTACCTATAGCCTCGCCGTGCTGGCTAATGAAAATCATGTACCTTTTTATGTGGCGGCGCCGATCTCGACACTCGATCTGTCTACGCCTAGCGGAGATCACATCCCAATCGAGTATCGTTCTCCGGAGGAAGTTCGGCGCATTCACGGGGTGTTGGTTGTGCCTGAGGGGGTAGCTGTAGAAAACCCCGCCTTTGATGTAACGCCGCACCGTTATGTAACGGCGATTATCACTGAACGGGGGGTGGCGAAGCCGCCGTACATGGAATCACTTCGCAAACTAGCGCAAAGGTGAACTTATGAAACAGTTAAGCCGATTTCTGATGCTTTTGCTTTTTATGGCAGTGGCAGCAATTTGGGCTGCGGGGGGAAAACTTTCCGGCCGCCGCGCCCCCGGCTTCTGCCTGCCGGACGTCAATATGAAGTTGCACGATCTGGCCGACTATCGTGGTAAGACAGTCCTGCTTGAGATCATGCAGACCAACTGCCCGCACTGCCGGGATTTCGCCAAAGTCCTCAAGGAGATTAAGGCCAAGTATGGCGACCAGTTGGTGGTTCTTTCGGTAGTCAACCCGCCGGATACGCTTGACTCTGTGAAGCGATTCATAGCTGAGATGAAGTGGACGACACCCATGCTGTTCGATTGCGGTCAAATGGCGGCCTCCTACATGATGGTGACGCCGCAAAACGCTGTCATGAGCATCCCACACATCTTCATTATTGACCGTAACGGTTGGATTCAAAAGGACTTCGGCTACGAGTCGGCGAACAAGGGCATCTTCGAGGGACAGCAACTGTTTTCGGAGCTCGAGCCCTTTGTTTCAGACTCCGGTTCACACACTAAGCCCGGACGATCGAAATGAACCGTCGGCAGTGGATGGGAGGAGTTGGGGCACTGGTCGCCGGCTGTGGTTGTTTTCGCGAATCTCATGGTGGTCCAGGAATCTCGACCGAAGCGCAAATCGTTCGCCTCGAGCTGCGTCACACGTGGAGGACCGTGATGTCATCCAGCCAGTACCGTGATAACGTCTTTTTACGGTGCCGGAAGGAAGGCATTACAGGCATCGGAGAGGCAGCCCCTATCATCCGCTATGGGGAAAACGCAAAGCTTGCGCAGGCGACGATAGCCTCCGTGCGCGGCCTGTTGGAATCTACCGATCCCTGGCAATTTTCCACGCTGATGGCGGAGATCTTCCGCCGGGTGCGAGGTGAATACGCCGCCAAGGCTGCCATCGACATGGCCCTTATGGACTGGATTACGAAAAAGCTCGGGGTGCCTCTGTACCGTTATTTCGGGCTGGACCCTCGCCTTGCTCCGGTGACGAGTTTTTCCATCGGCATTGACACGCCCGAGCTGACGCGACGTAAGGTACTGGAAGCCAAAGAGTTCCCGGTTTTGAAAGTGAAGGTGGGACTACAGTCGGATGAGGCCACCATAGAAGCTGTCCGTGGCGTAACCGACAAGCCGCTCCGCGTGGACGCCAATGAGGGATGGAAGGACAAAGAGGAGGCGGCACGTAAAATCAACTGGCTGGAATCGCAAGGAGTGGAGTTCGTCGAGCAGCCCATGCCGGCAGCCATGCACGATGAGATCCGTTGGGTCCGGAAAAAAGTGCACATCCCAATATTTGCCGATGAAGCCTGCCTACACCCGGAGGATATTCCCAAGCTCGTCGATGCTTACGACGGGGTCAACATCAAGCTCATGAAGTGCGGAGGCATCCAACAAGCGGTCCGTATGATCGCGACGGCCAAGATGTTCGGACTAAAAACCATGATTGGTTGCATGATCGAAAGCTCCGTCGGCGTCACCGCCGCTGCCCACCTGTCCCCTCTGGTGGATTATGCGGACCTGGATGGCAATCTTCTCATTGCCAACGACCCTTTTACGGGCGTCAAGGTGGAACACGGCAAGCTTATTCTCCCCAACCGTCCCGGTTTGGGGCTGCAACCCGCGTAATCTTTTGGCGGTTCAAGAAAGCCCGTAGCGATAAATATCGTGGATGCGGAGCAAGCCAAGACAACGGCCGCCTTGGGACTCAATCACCGGGAGTACAGAAATCTGGGACGGACGGTCTTCCATAAGGCGCAGGGCGTCTACAAGCCGCGCATCCATTCCGATGGTGGCCGGTGACCTTGTCATTACATCCCCTGCTTTCAAGGGCCGTATATCATCATGCGCTTGGAGCGCACGGCGAAGGTCCCCGTCGGTGATCAAACCTATCAATCGCCCCTCGCCATCCACCACGCAGGCTGCTCCAAGAGGCCGAGCCGTCATTGCGATCACTACCTGCTTCAAGGAATCTTCTTCGTGCGCCCAGGCAACCTCGTCCCCGTAGTGCATTACCTCGCTCACTTTGCACCGCAGATTGCGCCCTAGCTGACCGCCCGGATGGTAACGGCCAAACTGTTCAGGAGTAAATTCTCGCGCCTCCATGAGGCTCACAGCCAAGGCGTCGCCAATCGAGAGGGCCACCATGGCGCTTGCTGTAGGAGCCAGATTATTCGGATCAGCCTCCCGTTCAACCGAAGCATCCAACACAACGTCCATAAGAGGAGCAAGCGGAGCAGAAGGGTTACCCAGAATCCCAATGAGCTTGGATTCCAGATCCCGTAACGCCGGTATTAGACGTAACAGCTCCGCACTGGAGCCACTTTTGGAAATCACAACTGTAGGATCTCCGGGGGCATAAATTCCAAGATCGCCATGGGTCGCCTCAACAGGATGGAGAAAAACGGCAGGAGTGCCCGTACTGCGGAGGGTCGCTACGATCTTCCTCCCCACATGGCCCGATTTCCCCACGCCGGTCACCACCACTTTACCGTCGTGCGCAAGGATGAGATCCACGGCGCGAGCCAGGCTTTCATTGAGCCGTTCGGCGGCCCGGGAGATAGCCACCGCCTCAATTTCCATGGCCCTACGGGCTGCTCGTAGCCATCCCGCAAATCGCTCTGAACCACCCTCACTTTGGAACTTCATTTTCCACTGCGCTCCTAAGCCTTAAACAACGGCGTCTTGCCAGCAGTCGCAGCCAGGAGTTTTTCCCGTTCCGTAGCCCGCATAGGTTTAAAGCCGGAAGCAATATTAACCGCCATGTTGAAAAGTTCCTTATTTCCTGGGGGAATCGCCGCCGTCACATCCTCAGAAAGGGTGAACCGCAAGGCTTCGGCGGCAAGCTGAGGATCATCAATCGGCCGATACCAGCTTTTGGCGTACTTAGATCCTCTGCGTGTTGCCGCATCCGGCCAAGGCGTGTAGGCTAACGCCTTCAAGGCCAACCGCGCAATACCCTTCTCCCGAGCCTTGGCCATGATCTGAGGACCGAAATTACCGCGTGCCCAACACACGAAGTTCACAGGAAACAGAATGGAATCCAGAGGCAAACTGTCCATTAACGCAATCGCAGCTTCTCCGGAGTGAGCCGAACAGCCGATGTAACGTACTTTTCCTTGTTTCCGAGCTGCGAGGAAAGTTTCCGCTGCCCCACCGGGGGCAAGGATCTGATCTATGTCCTTCAATGAACTAACCGCATGGAATTGATAAAGATCGAAGTGGTCCGTCATGAGCCGCTTCAGCGATTGTTCCAACTCACGGGTAGCCCCGGCAGCGGTCCTCTCCGTGGTCTTGCACGCCAAAAAGACTCTGTTGCGGTACGGACGTAACGCTGGCCCAAGTTTTTGTTCAGCTTCCCCGTCCCCGTATGTCGGTGCTACGTCAAAATAATTCACTCCTCTGTCTATGGACTCAGCAACAGTGCGATCAGCCTCAGGTTGCTCCAGCCCTACGACGACAAGCCCGCCGAAACCGATGATCGACAACCGGACGTCATCGCGGTAAGGGCGCTGGGCCAGCTCATTATCCGCGGCGAATGTCTTGCGCGCAAAGCCCCCCACGACCGCTGACTTGAGAAATTGGCGACGTTCCATAAAGTTCCTCCCAGACGGGTCCATTGTACATCGTGGCCAGAGTAGCCGGCGTGCTGGTACAAGCGCGGGTTTGTCAAACTACTGCTGGAAGATAGGAGTCGGAGTGCGCCATGGGCCGGTTTAGATGATAATGAGGAAAGGCGGAACTTTATTCATGGGGCGGTTGCAGACACGTTCTTTCGTAAGGAAAAAGCTCCCATGAAAACGCAAACTGCTGCGAAGTTGTCCCTGATAGCGGGTCTCGCATGTTTGGCGTTTGCCAACGCTGCGATTTTTCCGGCGATTGGGAGAGTCGAGATTTTGAAGTCCTCAGAACTGAAACCTGGCATGCGGGGTTATGCCTGGACGGTTTTTCAGGGCTCCGAGCCGGAACCCGTGCCGGTGGAGATTATTGGCCTTTGGAAAAACGCCTGGGGCCCGCGACAGGACGTCATCCTGGCGAAACTTGGCGGAAAGGCATTGCAAACAAATGTCGCAGCCGGCATGAGCGGCAGCCCAGTTTATATCGATGGGAAATTGATTGGCGCGATTGCTTTGCGCCTAAGTGTCTTTTCCCCCGACGCTATCTGTGGCATCACTCCCATTGAACTGATGATGGAGCTTTCGGAGTTTGACCATTCTGTGCCTGGCGGCGCGCGTGCCCCCGATAAAGCGGCGGGTGTAACCGGGCTACCTGTTCCAAGCGAACTATTGGCGCAAGTCATGGGGCCGGGGAAAGGAGGGACCCTGCCTCGGATGAGCCAGTTGTTGGTACCGATCGAAACCCCACTTATTTTCTCCGGCGTTCACGAAAATGTACTCCGCTATTTTGCCCCCATTTTCGATGAGCTCGGTGTGGTGGCGGTGCAGGGTGGGGGCAGCGGCAACCTCCGTGGGCCTGAACCTGGCCCTGGATGGCAGAAAGCGCTCAAGCCAGGCGAAGTGGTAGCCGGGGTGCTAGTCTCGGGCGACATGACAATTACCGGTCTGGGAACGGTAACATATAATGACGGGCGGCAGGTCCTGGCTTTCGGCCATTCCTTCTTCAATCTGGGACCGGTGGACATGCCGCTGAGCAAAGGTGAGGTGCTTACGGTCCTTTCTTCAAGCTTCCAGCCAGCTAAGGTAGCCAACGCTACCGAAGTCGTTGGAGCTTTGAAGCAGGATCGTCATAGCGGAATTCTTGGGGTCCTGGGCGCCAGGGCAGAAACGATCCCTGTTACGGTTACCGTGCGCGGCTATGATGGAGGACAGTCTGTGCGGCGCGAGAAGCGTTTCCACTACAACGTATTTGCGCAGCAGAAGTGGACGCCAACACTGATGGTGCTGACGCTGTTCAACTCTTTATCCGGCATTAATGATTTCGGCGAAGAAAATACTTACCGTTTGAGTGGCACAGTAGAACTGGCAGATGGACCGAATCTGTCACTTGCTACCATGCAAGCGCCCGTAGACTTACCCGTCCCTGCCCCGATGCTGCTGGCAGGATGGGTGGGGGACAAGTTCAACCGGTTGTTTACAAACTCTGTGCGAGCTCCTCGCTTGAAAAATGTTGACGTGACCGTTGATTTACTACCGCAGCGCCGCGTAGCCACAATTGAGAATGCATGGATATCCAGAGACGAAGTCAACGCCGGGGATATGGTTCAAGTCCGAGTTGTTCTTCGTCCGTACCGGGGCGAACGCCTGGAACGCGAATTCCCTGTCACCATCCCTCCGGGAATCCCGCCGGGAGAGTATCGAATTTTGCTCAGTGACGCAGATACACTCAACCGGATGCAGACCGCGGCAGGACGCATGAATCGGTTTGTCGACCTCCAGCAAACGGTCTCGTTGATCAACCAGGAGCGCACGAACAACAGGCTTTATGTCTCCATCCAGGAGGCCAGCCCCACTGTCTATTACGACGACAAGATCATGCCTAATCTTCCCATGTCAGTGCTGAATGTGATGCGCACCGGCAAAGCATCCAGCCGGCCGTTCATCACCTCACGGGAAACGGCTGTCGAACAAGCGTCAATATCTTTTGATTACGTTATTGACGGAAACTACTCGCTCAAAATCACGGTGAAATAAGTTTAAAACCATGAGAACAATCTGCGCTTTCTTGGCGCTCGCAGGCGGGCTCTTTGTAACGAGTTACGCCGTGGAAACTGCCGCATGGCAGCAAAATCAGTACGGCGATTTCGAAAAAGGTACGTTGCACAATGTATCCCTACGGAGCGACGGGCGCCTGTCGCTCGCGCCTCTTTTTACCGAAATCATGGATTCCTCTTCTGCCTATTTTTGGACACTGACTCAAGACTCCAAGGGTAATCTTTACGTCGGCGGAGGCGGACCCGGAGGTCCTGGGGCCCGAATCTACATGCGCTCTGCCGAAGGTAAAACAAAAGTACTGGCGCAATTGGAAGCCCTCGAGGTCCACGCCCTGATCGTAAACGCCAGAGATGTTTTGTTTGCGGCGACCTCACCCGATGGTAAGGTCTATAGGATTTCCGCCAATGGCAAAGCTGAGCTTTTTTTCGATCCCCACGCCAAATACATTTGGGCGATGGCGTTTAACAGTAAAGACGACCTGTTTGTCGCCACCGGTGATGAGGGCCTCATCTACCGCATTTCTCCAGACGGAAAAGGGGCCGTTTTTTTCAGAACACAGGAGAGACACGCGCGGTCTTTGGCGATTGATTCTCAAGACAATCTGATTGTCGGCACCGAACCGGGGGGATTGATCATTAAGGTGAAGCCTTCTGGCGAAGGGTTCGTCTTGTACCAAGCCCCCAAAGGAGAGATTACCGCCATCGCCGTCGACGGGAGAGGCACCGTTTATGCCGCCGGTGTAGGGAGCAGGAAATCAATAGCGACGCCTCCTCCCTCGCCCGCTCCCCCACACGTGATACCAGCGCCGACAACTTCCGTCCCAACTGCACAAAGTGTCCAGCCATCAGCTGCACTTCAGCCCATACCTCCAAGTATTTCAATGGCCGTTCCCACCGTTGCCGGGTCGGAAGTCTACCGAATTGATCCGGACGGTTTTCCGCACAAGGTCTGGAGTCATCCAATAGACCTTGCCTATGCCATCGGTTTCGACTCGGCAGGATGCCCTTTGGTCGGCACAGGGAATAAGGGTATGATCTACCGTCTCGACTCGGATCACCTGTACACAGCGCTAGTAACAGCCGCCCCAACTCAAGTTACTGCATTGTATACCGGACGCCAAGGCGAAGTTTACGTCGCTACGGGTAACATCGGCAAAGTTTACCGTTTGGGTCCTGAGCTGGAAAAAGAGGGATCTGTGGAAAGTGAAGTCTTTGACGCGAGTTTGTACTCTCTCTGGGGTCGCCTGTCGTTCCGCGGCGCCTCCAACGGCGGTACGATACGCTTCGAGACGCGTAGCGGTAATCTAGACCAGCCTCGCAAACATTGGAGTGGGTGGGCCCCAGTTATACTGAATGGTAACAGCGGGCAAACCCGATCTCCCAATGCCCGGTTTTTCCAATGGCGATTGATTCTGCACCGGTCGATGGATAACCGCTCCCCGGAAGTTTCCGAAGTTACCGTGGCTTACTTAGAACGCAACGTTCCCCCGGTCATAGAGCAGATCGAGATCACTCCGCCCAATTACAGATTCCCGTCTCAGTCTCTGACTCTCACGCCTTCAGACACCATCACCCTCCCCCCTCTCGGCGGAAAGAAAGCCTCAAAACCACCGGCGCCACTTCCATCCACTGGAGTATCCATGCAATATGCCAAAGGAGAAATCGGCGCTAGGTGGGCAGCTTCAGATGAGAACGGAGATGTCCTTATTTTCAAAGTGGAAATCCGTGGAAAGAACGAAACAACGTGGAAACTTCTCAAAGACGAAGTGAAAGAAAATCATTTAAGCTGGGACTCAACGGCTTTTTCAGACGGGGAGTACCAGTTGCGCGTCACCGCTTCAGATAGTCCATCGAACCCGCCCAGTGAGGCTTTGAGTACGCAAATTATCAGTGAACCTTTTCTCATCGACAATACGCCTCCCGTGATCTCAGGGCTTTCCGCCTCGCAGTTCGGCGGAAAAATCACCATCCGGTGGAGCGCAGAAGATGCTCTCAGCCTAATCGACCGGGCAGAGTACTCTGTCAACGGCGGAAAGTGGACCTGCGTGATGCCTGTCACAAAGCTATCAGACTCACGTAAGCTCGACTACGCCTTGACATTCAACGAAAACACAGTTGGTGAAAAGACGGTGACTGTACGCGTAAGCGATCAAAACGACAACCAAAGCGTGGCGACCGTGGTAACCCACTAGCACAAACGGGACGCCCGTTCGCTCGAGGTTCGGTGCTGCGTCCAGTGAGCTGAGTTACAAATTCAGGCTCTTGAGGTAGCCGCGGAACTCGGCGCCCAAGTCCAGCCGTCGCAAAGCGTATTCCACAGTCGCTTTAAGAAACCCGAGCTTATCCCCAGCATCGTAACGGGTTCCGGTAAAGCGATATCCGTAAATCGGCCGGTTGTGTAACAGATGCTTGAGGCCATCCGTGAGCTGAATTTCTCCACCTGTGCCCGGGGGAACAGCTTCTATGGACTCAAAAATGTCGGGGGTGAGGATGTACCGTCCGATAATGGCTAAATGCGAAGGCGCCTCGGATCCTTTTGGTTTTTCCACTAACCCGCGAATCCTGAACAGGCGGTCATCAGCCCCATCCGAACTCACTGGCTCGGCATCCACAATGCCATAGGCTTCGACCATCTTCTCAGGGACTTCCATCAACGCCAGCACCGGTGCGCCATATGCGTCATAAACATCGAGCAGTTGCCGCAGACAAGGAACTTCGGACCAGATCACATCGTCTGAGAGCACCACGGAAAATGGCTCATCACCGACCAACTCGCGAGCGCGGAGCACAGCATGCCCCAACCCCAACGCTTCCTTCTGGCGAACGTAGGCAACATCGATCATTTCGGAAATTGCCCGCACCACCTGAAGCAAGTCGGTCTTATTCCGGGCTTCAAGCATATGCTCAAGCTCGAAACTGACATCAAAGTGATCTTCTATGGCACTTTTCCCGCGCCCAGTGACGATAATAATGTTCCGAATACCTGCATCGACTGCCTCCTCGACGGCGTATTGGATCAAAGGCTTGTCTACAAGGGGCAGCATCTCTTTAGGTTGAGCCTTGGTCGCCGGTAAAAACCTGGTTCCCAAGCCTGCTGCGGGAAATATCGCTTTACGAACTTTATGAGGCATTTTGAACATTGTATGCACGTTCGCGCTGTGTAGTGTCCAGCACCGGGTGCTGTGCTATAACAATGGTGACCCTCTAGGCGGCGTTATGTTCGGACGAGCTCCTTTTTTAATTCTTATGAGCCTTTGTTTGCAAGTCCTGGCGCAGAGCACATCATCTGCCAGAACAGTGACCGTAGACGCGCGCGTTTTTCCAGGCCTTGCGTTCGCGGATGGGAACTGGTCTGCACTTTTTGTAGGCAGTGATGGGGAAGTGTACATCGGGCTGGCTTACCATGGCGGAGACGGGCACCTCGTCTACTACGATCCGGGCACGGACTCCATGCACGACACAGGGCCACTGACTGCTCTCTGTGGCGAGCAGTTCTTGCACCGCGGCCCTCAATCGAAGATCCATGTGAAATTCGGCGAAGGTAAAGACGGGCGCATTTACTTCGCCACCCACTACGGACTGGATTTTAATTTTGCCCGTTTCGCCACAAAGTTTGGATATCCAGGATCTCACTTCATGGCCTTTGACCCTAAAGAAAAGCGCGTAGTGAACTTTGGGCTGGGTGTACCCTGGCAGGGGTTGGTGACGGGCAATTACGATCCTTTGTACAACCGCATTTACGGGATCACAGATCCTTTCGGTCAGTTCGTTTATTACGACGTAGCTTCGAGGAAGGTTGTGAACATGGGCCGCTTCAACAATCCGGAGTCGCTTTGCCGGACCGTGGGTATAGATGAGCGTGGTAATGTTTACGGCTCATTTGGGCAGGGACAAATCTTCCGGTACGACCCGCGAACAGACAGTCTGCGCGAACTTCGCCTGCGCTTGCCCATCCGTGAAAAAGGGATTTCCCTTGGCCGGGATTACAACAAGTCGGAGACTGCCTGGCGAGTGGTTGTTTGGGACAGAGAAACTAAAAGATTCTACGGAGTAGAGGAAAGCGCCTCGATCCTGTTTTCCTTTGATCCCTCCGCAGGCGAAGAAGGAACAATACGCCGGCTTGGGCAAATGTGTATCCAAGGTTACGAAAACAGAAGAGACGTACCATTTGCCACCTTAAGTCTAACTATCGGCAAGGACCGGAAGTTATACTACGCGGCTGCTGGGCGCGAGTTCGACTATTCAGGGAGCGCCGGCCTTGCCACCTCGCACCTGATCACATATGATCTGAAGACGGAAAAAGTCGAGGATCTGGGAGAGATGCATCTTACGGACGGACGCAGGGTCATCGGAACGAATTCCGCTCACACTGCCCCGGACGGAACGATCTATTTTGTAGGCGCTATTGAAGTTCGCCCGGAGCAGGGCAAGGCCGTTGAAGCAGCAGGGACCATAGGAGACACCTATTACAGGCTGGCGCTCATCATTTACCACCCCGGAAAGTGATATGAAAGGCCCAAACCGACGCACCTTTCTCAAACAGGCTGCCGCGTTGCCGCTAGGAACCGGTACGCCGAGTTTCGCAGGTTCCGTTAGGACTGCTGCGCCGACAGTCCGCCCTCACAGCGCTGAGCTGCCGGACATGCTGGTGTCCTACCTGGCTCAAAAACTGAATGCTCTGGCAGCTAAATGGGATGCAGAGCGGGCGAAGATACGGACGCCCGCTGCGCTTGAAGCTCGCAATCGGTTTGTACGACAAAAAGCCATCGAGATGATTCACGGATTGCCGCAACGGACTTTTCTCAACCCCGTCACGGTAAAAAGCTTTGAACGTAAGGGATACCGAGTCGAGAACGTGATGTTCCAAAGCCGGCCGGATTTTTGGGTCACAGCTAACCTGTACATGCCGACTTCAGGCAAAGGCCCGTTTCCGGGAATCATCTCTCCTTGTGGGCACTCTGCCTTAGCCCGTATGAACCCGGCATACCAGTTCATGTACATGGACCTTGTTCTTAACGGTTTTGTAGTGCTCGCTTACGATCCTATCGGACAGGGAGAAAGGCGCCAATACTGGAACCCGGAGACAAACCAGAACGAGATCAGCGGGCCGGTAACCTGGGAACATTCCATGCCCGGCCAGTTACTTCTGCTTGTAGGTGAGGATCTCACGCATTACAGAATCTGGGATGGCATGCGGGCCATCGATTACCTGCTCACGCGGCCGGAAGTAAATCCAAACAGGATCGGGTGCACGGGCCAATCTGGCGGAGGTACGTTGACGCTGTTTATCAGCGCTTTGGATGAACGAGTGCAGTGCGCTGTGATCAACGAAGGAGGAACGCATCACCGCTGGCCGCTGGTCATCCGTCCCGAAACCCGCCTTCAAACGGGAGATGTAGAACAACACTTTTTCCCGGCAGCTATTTATGGGATCGACTTGTGCGACCTCCACGTAGCGATCGCGCCGCGCCCGCTTTTGGTTACCATCGAACATTACGACCCTGGATTCGAGGAAACCGCACGACATATCCGTGAACGGTACCGTCTGCTGGGCGCTGCTGAGAAATTTGCCACCGAGCAGGCGACCGATCCTCATGCCATGACTGTAAAGCTTCGCCTGGCAACTACTCGATGGTTTTCGCGTTGGTTTTATAATCGGGAAGGCCCAACAGTCGAGCCGGACTTTCAGTTTGAGCCCCCTGAAAACCTTTATTGCACTCCAAACGGCTCTATCCGATACTCCCGTCAGGGACAAACGATATTTTCGCGGCTGCTGATGGCACAAGCTGCCCTGCCACCGGCACGCAAAATCCCTGCGGACAAGATGGAGCTTGAACGCTACCGCTCGGAACTGGGCGCAGAAATTAAGAAGCTTCTGCGGTACCGTGAATCGCGCATACCTCTCGATGTTCGCCATGTCGTTACTACGCCGCGAAAAGGCTATCACATCGAAAAGCTGGAGTTTCTCTCCGAACCCGGCATATATATTCCGACATGGGTATTCGTGCCTCAAAAGCGGGGAGGGAAGCAGGCCATCCTTTACGTTCACGAAGCGGGCAAGCAGGCTGATGGCATGGAATTCGGCGTGATCGAGCAAATAGCACGCAAGGGAAACCTCGTCGTGGCGGTAGACGTCCGGGGTATCGGAGAAACCGTGCCACCGCACCCGGGAGAAGCCTCGCGCGGCGAATTTCGTCACCTGGATGACGTGGAAACGGTGTTGACCTATATGTGCTGGGAGATGGACAAGGCGCTTTTTGGCATGCGTGCCCTCGACGTAGTGCGCAGCGTGGACTATACACTAAGCCGTGAGGATGTTAGCCGTGACGGTGTCTTGGCCATCGGCAAGGGGATGGGGGCATTATGGCTGTTGTTCGCCGCAGCAATCGATTCCAGGATTCTTACCGCCGTCTGTGATCAACCGCTGCTGAGTTATGGTGCTTTAGCAAGTTCTGATCGATATCAGCATGGTGCAGATGTTTTTATTCCGGATGTGCTCAAGCATTTCGACCTGCCACAGGTTGCCGCTGCGGTAGCAGATCGTCGCCTTGCTATTCTGTCCCCGCTAGGACCGATGAAACAACGCGTACCGCTCGAGGAAGCGCTGTATACTTATCGCTGGACCGCACAAGTTTACAGAAACGTGGGCGCTGCCGACCGCTTCCGTATAGCCGAGCCATTCGAGGAAGTGCCGCTCGCGGATACTTATTTGAATCTGCTCCACATTTGATCGTTTTCAAGCCGTTAAGCCGCGCTGATCAACTTAAAATCAGGCAGCTAGAACAGGCGGAGCACAGGTATCTATCCTTGGCGCGAACGGTTATTTTCTGACAACCCGCCAAGCAGCGGAGGGTGTATGCTTAGAGCCAGCCGAGAGGCGCAACTGATCCCCGGTGGAGAGCCATCAGCCTCCCTCGGGGACGGTGGCTCTCTCAGCGTTAGGGCAGGTTGTGACGAACTTCCGGCCAAGCAAAGGAGGCATTGTCCCAATGAATAGAAGAATGTGCCTTCCCACTGTCGTTGTGAGGCAGATTCCCGTAACGTTGCTTGTGGCAGTCCTATTTGCCCTCCCACAAGCGGCCTTAGCCTGGGGAACCGCAACCCATGTGTATATCGCCAAGCAGCTGGGACACCAGCTTGGGCTGGCAAACGCGCAGGAAATGTATGGCGCTACCCTTCCGGACTTTCCAAATCTGCTGTTCGGCTACGCACACTCGACCTACCTTTACACCCAGACCCATTACGAATTTATGAAGCTTGTGAAACTGGCGCCGGTCGGTTATCAGCGAGCTATGGCTTACGGGTTCGCCAGCCACAACGAGGAGTGGGGAGCTGATGTAACTGCCCATAAGCAAGCGTTAGTCAGTGGCACGGGGGGGCTATGTCAATCAGCGGGTCCCGGGTGTGGCTAGCGCACTTTACCCCTCCGTCGCAAGCTTTCTAACCGGCAAAGTCTCGGACCCGACCTCAGCAGCCTACCAACTAGCTTCTCTTCTTGCAGACACCTGCATTGAAAGTGCAGTTGACCTGCTGGTTAGTGAGCGGGAGTTCAAAGGAGTCGGCCTTGAGATGATGTTGGCATCCGGGTTGCGCGGCTCTTTTGCTCCCACATTGTTAGTCTCTGCTTATGCCAGCGGCCTGGCAGCAGAAGCGGGAATTACCGCATCGGAAGCGGCCGCGGTCATAACCAGTGCCGAAGCAAAAAACCGAGAATACCTCACGACCTACGGTGCGGTCTTGACCCAACCCGACCGGTGGAATCTTTTGGCCGGAATGCTTGCGCAACTCGCTGCACAAGTGCTGGCTCTGTATCCGTACAACCTAACTGTGCAACCCGAGGACTTGGTCCCTCTTATAACTGAAGGTCTGAGTCAAGCGAAGCTCTCCGTTCAAGACGATTACAGCGCGGAGCTAGTAGCTACCGTGATGAAAGTGGGCGCCGAACTACTAAAACACAGGATCTTTACTTCGCTGATCCCATAAGAAGGCCCAGAAAACGTCAAGAAGAAGAGTGACTGGCAGCCGAGGCGCGGAAGTATCGCTCTGCGCTTGAGATTGACTGGCTAAACGATTTTGGTGTGGAATCGCCTTGGGGATTGGTACATGGGGAGCGGCACTAGTACTACGTTATCTGGAAAGCACCTTGTGAACCCAAACTTTGGGTGAGGTGCCGCCTCAGCCAATTGCGGCAATAACCGCACAAATTCAGCCTGATTGGATCCGGGGCAACACCGTTCCAAGTCCTCCCACCGTTTATTGGCTCAACGAGTTCGGTAGCGTGGCAAGGTGCTCAGCAACGTCACCGGATGGAGCTCCGGTTTAGACACCGGGGAAATGTCTAGCCCTTTGGCGGTCAAATGTTGCGACCACCTTCCGGAACAGTAAAGCAACCAAACCAGCAGGCGCCTGCCCCGCATGGTGCTTGCATTGGTATGGTGTTGAGCGAATACGCAGCATTGGGCTTTGAGATCCTGGAAGGTGGAAGATGCCGGTGGCTAGGTGTACAGTGCACATAGTATAATCGCACTATGGTGCTGCGGAAATCGCTCTCATTGGCCTTGGCCTTGTTTGGTCTGTTCGTTTCCTCATACCTGCTTTATACCTACACTTCCACGTCGATCCCGATGGTCTGCATCGGGATAGGTTGCGATGCCGTCCGCGCCAGCGCCTATTCCACCATGCTTGGCATACCCATGCCGGTGTTCGGGGTGCTGGGTTACTCGCTGCTGGCAATTATCATCGTCGCCGAATCCCTATTTTCCGCCCAAATGGCGAGATGGGCGCGTTACATTTTGTTGGGCTTGACGGGGTTCGGCTTTCTGTTTTCGCTATATCTCGAATACCTGCAAGCCTTTGTGATCCATGCCTATTGTGCATGGTGCGTTACCTCCGGCATTGTAATGACTGGACTTTTTGTGCTGGCTGTCCTGAACGTGGATCGTATTGAACCGGATCCAGACCCCGCGATGCAGCTTACGTGGATACGGAGCCTCTTGCTCGTATGCACGATTGGGCTGCTGGTGGGATCTCCTGCTTTTTATCTTTTGGTACGGCACAGCAAACTTTCCATGCAGACGTCCAACACCACCCTGGCAAATTTGGCGCAGAGGCTCACCCACCCCGATAGCCACGCGATTGGTAATCCTGAATCGCCGCTGACTGTGGTGGAATTTGGAGACTTTGAGTGCTCCGCCTGTGGCCGTGGCGAAGCCGTAGCACGCCATATACGTAACCAGTACGCCAATCAGATCCGCTTTGTTTTTCGACACTTTCCGCTGGAGCGGATTCATCCTTTCGCGCAAAAAGCCGCAGAAGCTTCCGAATGCGCAGGCGAGCAGGGGAAGTTTTGGGAAATGGTTGAAAAGATCTATTCCCGTCAGTCCGACTTGAGCATCAAGGGTTTGCAACGTGACGCAGCCGAACTCGGCTTGAACCTATCGCAGTTCAATCAGTGCCTGGTTAGTGGCGCTACGGCCGAACGCGTCCACCGGGATATAGAAGATGGCCGCGCTTTAGGCGTGCGCGGTACCCCCACTTTTTTCATTGGACAGCAGAGAGTTGAGGGTGTGCTGCCAACAGCGGAGTTCGCGCAACTCGTTGCGGAACACTTGGCCAGTCTTGGGGGACCTGTGGCTCTAAACGAACCCGCCAGGAAATCAGCACCCGCAGGTCCTGATAAACAACAAAAACAATCCTTACGACACAATGCCCCGGAACCTGGGACAGCTAAATTTAGTGTCACCAATAGCCCGGAGCAAAACATTCATTCCACGCATATTTCTCCTGGCCTGCTAGGCACAGTTAGCCAGGGGCCGTTATCCAGCGCACAACCACTGGTGCCTAGCGGCCCCTTCGGAGTGTTACAGGCCTCTAGCGGCGGTACGTGCAGCGAGGCTGATGTGACAAAGCCCCAGCCGGCACTGATTCATACCGCAGAACTGCGCCGGTTGCTTCAGAGCGGCATCCAGCCGCTTTTCGTTGATGTGCGCCCAGCCGCTGAGTATGGGGCAGGGTGCATCCCTGGAGCAATCAACCTTCCCGCAGACGAAATAGAGCGACGGTGGAATATTTTGCCAAAGGATCGCGTAATCATCATTTACGAAAGCGGCCGTTCGCCCGGGGACATTTGCGCCCGAAGCCGCGCTGCCGGACGCGCACTGTTGGAGCACGGCTTTCCGTCCTCACAAGTTAAGGTTTACGAGGATGGTTTTGCCGGGTGGAAGAAAGCCGGCATTGATATCCGCAGATGAACACGACCGCGCAGCGCTATGCGGATGGAAGCTTTCTAATTTGCATTTGAAGACCCGGCACGTAGGACAACGAGTTCACTAGAATTCGTGCCAGGGTATACTGCGCTTCTGCCGAAGGTAAGCCACGCGTCACAAATCGACAAACTCCAGCCGCGTGCCAGCCCCCACATCCTGCACCAGAGAGTGAAAGCGGGCTTGGAGGTTCGAGCGCGCCCTTAGGCCGGTGCAGTGGCACGGAGCAAGAATCCGTACGTTTCGCCTGCCGATGGCGTTCGCAGTTGCCTCCATTTCTAGCTGTGATGCTTGCCAGAGATGCAGCCCACCGGCAAGCGCAAACACTTCATTACGGCCGGTCAATGCAACAATATGCTCCAGGGTATTCGCCACGCCGGCGTGCGCGCACCCCGCGATTACGACCAGTCCTTTGCTGGTGTCAATAAAAAGCGCTTGGTCGTCGATGAGCGGGTCCGGTTCGCTGCAGCCGCTATCCAAAAAGAAGCCCGTCTCACGGTGACCGTCAACCGGAGCCCGAGGGATTTCTCCAGTGCACCAGACCCCTGGCACAACCTCTGTGACGGTTTTGGTCCACACCATTCGATCCTGGACCGCCCCCAGCGCATGGCGTGAAAATTCGGGAATGCCTATAGGACGGGCTGGTGAGCTTTTTACCTTGGCGTATTTCGGCTGCAATGCGGCCGGGTGAAGAAAAATGGCAGAGGGGACGCCTTCTTCGAGCACGACCCCTAACCCGCCTGTGTGATCGTAATGACCATGACTCAGGACAACGGCACTTAGTCCAGAAAGGCGTACACCCAGCGCATCCGCATTATCCTTCAGCACCTTGCCCTGACCGGTGTCGAAGAGAATCCGCTTATCGTCGGCCTCAATAAGCATCGACAGCCCATGCTCACCCAGTACATTTGTAGCGGCAACGTAGTTGTCCGCTAGCACAGCGATTTGTAACCGCTCAATCATCTCAGCGCCTCAGATGGAGTCAGCACCTCTTTCTCCGACGCCTGACCCCAAAGATTTTTTTGTTTATCCAGGGAAACTGGCAGTGCGCGGTAGGCTTGAGCCGTGGGAGATTCAGGATGCGCACTGAGCAAAAGAGTTCCAGTATTCCCACACTCAACAATTCGCGGACCGATCGGAATCCACCCCAAGAAAGGCACAGACATCTCTCCGGTCAGACGTTCGCCTCTGCTTTTGCCGGAGATAACTACCAGTCGGCGCCCGATCCGGGACAAACGATCTTGTAGCCGGAGATCCGCCTGCTTTTGGCGGTCGGAGTCCATGCTGACGACGTGATCTTGATGACCCATGTTTGTCCTGTTTTCCAGTGTTAAGGCTTTTGTGCCGCTGCCATTGCCGTGTGCTATTGCGGCTTGACATGCAACCGAGCGACAGAATATTCTAAGTGTCAGTTACATCTAAATTTATACCACAGCGCAGGCGTAGAGGAAATGGCACCGGCCTGCTGCTGTCCCGTTACGCCGCCGGAGCGCGCGGAGAATTTGGTGGGCTAGCGAGCGTGGTTTAGCTTCGTAGCTGAATTTTTTATGACGGAAAGGAAAACAAAAAAATGCGAATTGCCATTCCGATCGCTGCTGGAAGGCTTGCCCAGCACTTTGGCCACTGCGAGAAGTTTGCCCTCGTAGATGTAAATCAGGAGACCAAAGAAACTTCAGCAATTGACGAGGTTGCTGCTCCGGAACACCAGCCTGGACTTTTGCCGCAGTGGTTAAAGGATCAAGGGGTCAACGTCATAATTGCCGGAGGTATGGGGTCGCGTGCCCAATCCCTGTTCCGGGCAGCTTCGATTGAGGTTCTCACGGGAGCCCCCGCCGAGATGCCGACGACTCTTGTGCGGCAGTATCTGGATGGCACGCTGGTGACGGGGAAAAACTTGTGCGATCATTGAGTACCTTCCGTACTTAATGTTTAGAAGAATTCATCGCCAATTGTCTTTAGTATCGGTCACTGATCCACCTGTCCAGAATCTAGCTTACCAGGGGAAATTTTCTACTTTGCACAAAGAGGAATTTCTTATGTGCCAGCGACAAGCGGCGACAGGTTGTGGACGGCGCTAGCGCTCTCGATATACGATGAACTGCAGTTGCAATATACGGGTCCATACACTGGACGCTGGACGATTTTTCGACGTCTGGACCAGGTTGGACTCAGTCAGCTGTCGGACATGAACGGCGGTTTGCTTATGGGTATGTCAAGCCGCCAGGACATCATCGGCTTTCGGCGCGCGGCGGAAGGACTGGGGGCCTAATTAGTGGCGAGCATCCTACTATTTGCGCACTGCAACGGCACCATGCTCGCCAATGAGTGGAGTTATAGCGGCAGCAAGGTCCATGCGGAAATCTTTGGACTTACGCCTGACAGCATCCTGATACCGACCTGGCAAGCAGTTTCTACCGAAAACGGCCTGATATTGAGCGAAAGGGCGGAAAATCACGGAATTGAGAGTATTTTTCAGGTAGGGTGCACACCTATCTCCGTGAGGCTAATCGCAGTGGGATCGCCGGACGATCAGGGGGGCATATATGAAATCCGCTAATCCACGCATTCTCACGATCAATGGAGGTTCATCGAGTATCAAGTTCGCACTGTTCGATGCCGGTGACTCGCTACAGCGCATAGTGGAGGGCGGGATTGAGCGGATTGGACAGCCTGATGCCACCTTTCGTGTGAAAAGCTTAGGCCAGGCTTACGACTTCTCTCGTCTCGTGACCGCTCCCGATCACGCGGTCGCAGTGAGCATTCTGATGGATTGGATCGAGCAGCACAGCGGGAGTGTTCCATTGACGGCAGTGGGGCATCGTGTCGTACACGGAGGGGCAAAGTACAGCAAACCGCAGCGAATCACAGCGCAAATGGTGAAAGATCTGCACAGGCTCACACCATTCGATCCTGAGCATCTGCCGGAGGAGATCCTGTTGACCGAGGCGTTTCATCGCCGATTTCCTGACCTGCCCCAAGTAGCGTGTTTCGATACGGCTTTTCACCATGATTTGCCGCGTGTTGCACAGTTGTTGCCGATCCCGCGCCGCTATGAGGCGCAGGGGATACGGCGTTACGGATTTCACGGGTTGTCGTACGAGTTTTTAATGGGGGAACTGGCGCGTTTAGCCGGATCGGAAGCGGCGCAGGGCAGGATAATTCTCGCGCACCTGGGCAACGGCGCTAGTCTCACGGCGGTGCGTGGCGGCAAGCCAGTGGACACAAGCATGAGTTTCACCCCGGCAGCCGGAATCCCCATGAGTACCCGCTCAGGCGATCTCGATCCCGGACTGCTCTGGTATCTGTTCCGCACGGAGGGGCTCGATGCCAAACGGTTCAACGAGATGGTCAACTTTCAGTCCGGGCTGCTTGGTGTATCCGAGACTAGTTCGGACATGCGTGACTTGCTCGAAGGGGAAAGATGGGATGTTCGTGCATCTGAAGCAGTCGTTCTATTCTGCTACTACGTCAAGAAATGGATCGGCGCGTTCGCGGCGGCATTGGGCGGGCTGGATACGTTAATTTTCGCCGGCGGCATAGGAGAGAATGCGCCTACGGTCCGCGCCCGGATTTGCGAGGGACTGGCGTTCCTAGGAATCGAACTCGAACAAAGGCGAAATGCCATGAATGCGAGCGTGATTTCCTCGGCGACCGGTCGGGTTGTCGTCCGCGTCATGCACACGGATGAAGAACGCATGATAGCCGAAGCCGTTTGCAGCGTACTTGGTTTTGATTGCAAAAAAGGGAGAACTGAATCATGAAAACAGAAATCCTTTCTCCGGAACTACTCCACAAGATGGATGCCTACTGGCGCGCAGCCAACTATCTCTCGGTCGGCCAGATTTATCTTTACGACAATCCGCTGCTGAAGCGGCCGCTGAGGCTCTCAGATGTAAAGCGCATGCTTTTGGGGCACTGGGGCACGACACCCGGCCAGAACTTTATTTACGTGCACTTGAACCGGGTCATCAAGAAATACGACCTCAACATGATTTACGTCTCCGGGCCTGGCCACGGCGGCCCTGCCGTCGTGGCCAACACTTATCTGGAGGGCACTTACAGCGAGATTTATCCCGACATCAGCCAGGATGAGGCTGGGCTGCGGAAGCTGTTTGTTCAGTTTTCCTTTCCCGGAGGAATTCCCAGTCACGCGTCGCCAGAATGCCCGGGCTCAATCCATGAAGGCGGGGAACTGGGGTATTCACTCAGCCATTCCTTTGGGGCTGCGTTTGACAACCCAGATCTTATCGTCGCCTGCGTCGTCGGCGATGGCGAGGCGGAAACCGGCCCTTTAGCGACGGCGTGGCATTCCAACAAGTTTCTCGACCCGGTTAGCGACGGCGCGGTGCTGCCGATTCTTCATCTCAACGGTTACAAGATTTCGAACCCGACCGTCCTCGCGCGCATCACTCATGAGGAGCTGGAGCACTTGCTGCGCGGCTACGGGTGGACGCCGTACTTCGTCGAGGGTCACGAGCCCGAACCTATGCACCAGGCCATGGCCGCGGCGCTCGACACAGCAGTGGAGCAGATTCAAAGCATCCAGCGCGAGGCCCGTGTTCACGGCAGCACCGCGCGCCCACGCTGGCCAATGATCGTTCTTAATTCACCAAAGGGTTGGACGGGCCCTCATACAATCAATGGCCTCCAAATCGAGGGCACGTTCCGCGCACATCAGGTGCCGCTCTCCGATCCAGCCACCCATCCCGAACACCTAAAGCTTTTAGAAGACTGGCTGAGGAGCTATCGTCCAGAGGAGCTTTTCGATGAGCAGGGTCGCCTGAAACCGGAACTGGCCGAACTTGCGCCGAAAGGCGAACGGCGCATGGGTGCGAATCCTCACGCCAACGGGGGCATTTTGCTCCGTGATCTGCGGATGCCGGATTTCCGAGACTACGCGATAGACGTTCCCTCACCGGGGGTGCGCGGTATCGGCGACACGCATGTGCTCGGGCGCTTCCTGCGCGATGTCGCGAAGCTGAACAGTGAGCGGCGGAATTTCCGGGTCTTTGGTCCTGACGAGACTCTTTCTAATGGCTTGGAGGCCCTGTTCGAAGTGACCCGGCGCCAATGGGACGCCACCACGACGCCGAACGACGAATTCCTCGGACCCAGTGGGCGCGTAGTGGAAATGCTCAGCGAGCACCAATGCGAGGGCTGGCTAGAAGGCTACCTGCTCACTGGCCGGCATGGGCTTTTCAACTGCTATGAGGCTTTCATACACATCGTTGATTCGATGTTTAACCAGCACGCCAAGTGGCTCAAGGTTACGTCGGGCCTGCCGTGGCGGCAAAAGATCGCTTCGTTAAACTATCTGCTCGCCTCGCACGTCTGGCGCCAGGATCACAACGGCTTCAGCCACCAGGACCCCGGGTTTATCGACCACGTTGTCAACAAGAAGGCAGAGGTCGTGCGTGTCTACCTCCCGCCGGATGCCAACTGCCTGCTGTCGGTGATGGACCACTGCCTACGCAGCCGCCACTACATCAACCTCGTGATCGCGGGCAAGCACCCGGCTCCGCAGTGGCTGTCGATGGACGCCGCCATCAAGCATTGCACCGAAGGCATTAGCATCTGGCAATGGGCCAGCAACGACCAGGGTGGGGTGCCAGACGTAGTCATGGCCTGCTGTGGCGACGTGCCAACACTGGAAACACTGGCCGCTGTTTCCATCATGCGCGAGCATCTACCTGATCTGAAAATCCGCGTGGTCAACGTCGTAGACCTCATGAAACTGCAGCCACAAACGGAGCATCCTCACGGGTTGAGCGACACAGATTTCGACGAGCTCTTTACAAAGGATAAGCCGGTTATCTTTGCCTTCCACGGATATCCGTGGCTGATCCACCGCCTGACCTACCGCCGCACCAACCACGACAATATCCATGTCCGCGGCTATAAGGAAGAAGGCACCATTACCACGCCCTTCGACATGACGGTGCTGAACGATCTGGACCGCTTCCACCTCGTGATGGATGCCATCGACCGCCTGCCGCAGTCTGGCGGCAAAGGCGTTTACCTGAAGCAGCAACTCAAGGATAAGCTGATCGAGCACAAGCAATATATCGCCAGATACGGCGAAGATTTACCGGAAATTCGGAATTGGCAGTGGAGTGTGCCTGAAGCGAAATAACGAACAATGAAACAATGGAAAGCCGCACAAATCAGCCGGGAGAATGGGAGTTTTCGGGCGTTCCCCCATTTTTTGACTTTCCCCGTGACGTTTCCACGACTACTATTGCCATGGCCCGCAGCTGAGGGTGAAAGTAGAGATGCTCAACGAGCACCAGTTGACCATCGGCCCAGAAATTGCCGGGCAATTGGGGCTGAGTATCAACTTCCTAGATGACGGCAGCTCCGGCAACCTCCGCCTCCATGAAACTGTGCTGCTGGCGGAGTCGTTGAGAAAGCGGTGGTAGGCATGTCTGTGTTGGGTGCGATGGACACAGCCTGGGGGGTAGCCGGTGTTGGTGCCAAATGCGTAGATGAAAAGGCCTTTCATCTCCCAATGCGCTCAAGGGGCCTCCATTCTTCTTTGAAAGTCACGCTCGGATTGAAGTCAGCCGTATCGCTGAGAAGATATCCCCACGGTTGTTGTCCCAGGCATGCCCGTAACCGTTGCTAAGATCGTTGGTTTCACCAGTCACCGGGTTGCGGAATGTTTCCACGCCGCGAATACTTTGAGTGATTGAGTCGAAGACAAGATCTTCACTGCGTCGCCGGTTCCAACAGTCCTGCATCGGCATGAGTGCAATTTCGGTTGCGCTTCAGGCAATGATTCTCGCTCGGTCGCGTACGCCCTTCGTCTCGATTTGTTAAATAGCCGAGGCGGCTTTGATGACGCGAGCGCTGTGCAAAAAACTAAGCAACAAGCCTATTGGGTAAGCTGACCCTGCCTAACGTGTAGTTATAGCTAGCTTCAAGCGGAGGCAAGAGGACAGTACCGCCAGTCAGCGCAGGCACTCGCTCACTTAACGCAACAAGGGCCGCGGCACGGGCACTGGGAATCTGCCCTAAGCCTCTGCTCTGAAACGGCCGCTTGACCTTTAGTGCCGTAAACACGACGTGACACAAGGGCGCAACACTATAAAACTGCGGTCAGAAGGCTAAGCTAATACTTTTGTGGGGCCAGTCAAGGACACGGGGCGCGGGGATTTGGACCTAAATCGGACCGAAGTGGCTACATCGGAGGCACTCTGGACCTGGACTGGATCTGAAGGCTGAGACAGATTCACCACATCCCTCGCGCGCGTGCGCACGCGCGATTCTACGCCGATGGCTGTGAAAACTTGGTTTGCGAAACAGGAGAAGAAAAATGGCACGCCTATATATGGAAGACCCCACGGCGCCACAGCATCAGAGCGGTAGGCGCCGGGTGGCGTAAGGGATATAGGGCTGATGGTGCATAGGGAGATCGTCTGGCCTTGGCCCGGCCTGTGAGATAGTTCCTACGTTATCTGGCGGGGCGGTTCTGGAGTTCTCGCCCCAGGGCGGCCCGGACTGGAGGAACGCCGATGGAGCTCCGCGCAATCGAGACTGACAAGATCGCCATTCCCGGACAGAACACGGGAAACAAGCTGAAAGACGACCAGAAAGACAGTTCCCTTCAGGACCTTGGTGCCAGCATCCGCGAGAAGGGCTTGCTTCAGCCAATCATCGTTCAAGCGGCCGGTGAAAGCTACGAGCTGATCTCGGGCCAGTGCCGCCTGCTGGCTTGTCAGAGGATTGCGATGCGGTCAATCCCCGCCATTGTCCGAAGCGGGTTGGACGACACCGATGCCAGCGCTATCTCGCTCATTGAAAACGTTCATCAGGCGGACATGGCCCCTTCCGACAAGGCCCGGGCATTCCAGAAGTTGAGCGAGCATTACGCGGGAGACCACGAACGGGTGTCGAAGGAAACAGGAGTCAGCGTGGGCACGATCAGGAAGTATCTGAGTCTGCTGGCGCTGCCGCCTACCTGTTGCCGCCAAGTGATGTTGACGCGGTGGAAGGAGTGCGGGCCGATCCACTGGTGCGCTGGTAGCTTTGTTACTCGCATGGGATGCCGGGGCCTATGCCTTCGCTCGGCCTTGCGTTTGCTCTCGGCGGAGTGTGCGTTGGCATTGAAGAGACCCTCAAAGATTCGTTAGCGGCCGGCAGAATGGGTGCAGGGTTATTACGCCCCTTCAAAACCGGTAGCGAAGATTGACGTAGAGTGTGCGGCCGGCTTCTGGGTACCCATCGACTAGGATGAAATTCCGGTCAAAGGCATTCTGCATGCCCGCCTGCAACTCCATCTGCCGGTGCAAACGAGCTGACCCCCCAAAGCCTGTGACGGCGTAATTGCTGGCGCGGCCAAATCGGCCACCGTCGTTCTGGTAGTTGCGCCCCCCCTCATAGCAGAGGTCTGCCAGCAGGCTAACGTGTGAGCCTAGTTGATATGTTAGGGCGCCATAGGTCTTGTGACGGGGCGTGTCGACCATCGGCAGACTAGGATTGGTCATGTTCCTACGGCTCAGATAGGTGTAGTTGGCCTGCAAATAGAGTTGAGCCGTCAGGGCAGTGCGGGTTCTCAGTTCACCACCGAGGAACCGTGCCTCACCGAGATTCCTTAGTTGAAAGACATTTGGCTGCACGAAAAACCGTTGCGTCGAGTTCGAAACATCGCTTCGAAACAAGCTGACTTCGACGAAAGTGCGCTGGCCCAGCAAATGAGTGATCCCTGCCTCCCAGTTGTTCGCGCGCTCTTCAAGAAGATCCGGGTTTGGGATCGCCTGCCCTAAACGATATGAGTAGCGGTCCTTGATAGTCGGGAGCCTCGTCTTACGGGCAAAGGTGAAGTGTAATTTTGTTGAAACGCCAAGCGCATAGAACAGCGCGGCTTGCGGATTCCAGGCCCACATATCCCGCTTCGGGAACGGGGTCACAGCGCCAGCGGCGAAGTTCTCCGCGTTCAGGACCTGGAGCCGGTCAGCGCTAAATCCAAATATCGCGGAGGCCTTTTCGCTGAGCCGGGCAGTATCTTCAAGGCCGACAGAGAAAGACTGGTCACGAAAGCTGCGTGTCGGCTCGCCCACGTTGCCCTCGCGATGGGTGTCGTCCTTAAAGAAAAAGGATGACTTGATCGTCTGCCGGTCGCCCGCGCGCGTGCCAAATTCCAGCGATGTGCCGTAGGTGTCATCATCATACGGACTCGTGAAGGCCGAAGGCAGGCGCTGGGTGCAGTAACAGTCGTTATCGTATGCACGGAGGATGTTGTCGAACTTGTCGTAGTAGAGGCGTGCACGCAGGTAGGTAAACTCGCCGAGCCCCTTGTTGCTGACGAAGTAGAAGCTTTCCTTGTTCCAGGCGGGCCACCGCCAGAAGCGCGGCCTGACAGCCGGATCGGACCCCGCATAGGGCGGATTGCCCTTTTGCCCTTTCTGGTTGGCGTAGGTGAAAGTGTATTGGTCACGTGCGTTGGGCATCCAACCAAAACGGACGCGACCCTTGTAGTCGGTTTGATAGGCGTTGTTGCGGTTGCCAGCTGGTTGCAAGGGGACAGGCCGGAAGTTGGCCGATAGCGGAAACGTGTCGCTCGAAAGCCAGGCGAATCCGCCCTGCGCCCAACACCTACGCCAACGCACACCTGCGTTCACAAATCCATTGACTTGACGTCCTGAACCCAGCCCGGTCCCGATGTCCAGATTAAGAGGCTGCGTAGGCGCCTTCGTAATCAGGTTGATTGCCCCACCCAGCGCGTTCGGGCCATACAGAGGCGAACTGAAGCCCTTGGCAACCTCGATCTCCCCCACGTCGTAGGTCAGAAAACGATCCATATCGACGTAGCCGTCGTACGGAACATAGATGGGTATTCCGTCGATGTACAGGGGAATCTGACGCATGTCAAAACCGCGAATAAATACCCCTCTTTCGTTGCGCGCGCCAACGCGCTGAATAGATACTCCGGGGATGAGGTTCAGAGCATCTGGAATGGTCCGCTGGTTTCCGCGGCGATAGTCGCTCTCATCGAGCGTCGCTGCGGTAGAGAGTTGTTCCACGGAAGCAGTGACATTCACTTCAATCCTGGCCAGATGGAAGGCGGTGCCAGGTTTCAACCGCTGTCGCTCTTCGAGCGCGGCCCGTAAAGCGGACGCCTCCCTCAGCAGGGCGGCGCGGTCGTGGCTCGCCGCAGGCGCCGGAAGAGCCATTCTTTGCGTTTCCGGATATGCCTCGACTTCGCGCCGAAGGAGACGCAGATCCGCTTCGGCACGGCTGAGGTCTGCCCCGGCCGTATCCGGAATTGACCTAAGGTTTGCCTGGATCGCTTGCAATCGCGTCAACCATTCGATGACCGGATCGCTGGGTTGAGCCATTGAGAGGCCAAGCGAAAGGCCAAAGAGGGCGAGCAAGACCTTCATAGACAATAGCCCTACAGGCTTGACCATATCACGAAATCGCCATGATATGATGACAACGTTTCGTATGAGGTTCCTACCTCCTCCCGTGTACTCATTATTGAGCTCTACTACTGGGCCTCCGGCCTCAAGCATCTGCCGCCACAGCAGTCGAGGTCGCTGGCGCGGAGACGACCAGCGGGAAACCGCACCCGGGCGCACGGTTGCTGGTTCGCCTGGCTGTGACCTTCTGGAGGTCATTCTGAATATGTATCGCATACGCTTTGGCTTCTTCCTGTTGCTAGTTCTGATTGTTACCGGGCTCTGTTCGGGACAAGGCACGACTACCGGCAAGTTCTTCATCGTCGGCATGGGGACCGCACCAGATTTGATAACAATTCGTGCGGTAAATACGATTGCCCGAGCAGACATCCTGCTTGCCGAGGAGGGCGCGATTCCCTCGATGTGGTCCAAATTCGCCGCTGGAAAAGAGGTCTGGCAGTACCCGCACAGCCTCCGGAAGTTCTACGGCGCGAAACCGGAGAGTCTTGCAAGTCCCGCGGAGCGCGCCGAAGCCGAGGAACTGGCAAAGATCCGCCGCGACTTGACTGCAAAAATCACTGCTGCCGTGAAGGCCGGCAAGACCGTCGCCAACCTTCAAAGCGGCGATCCGATGATGTACGGCATGACGCTGTTCCTAGAATTGCTTCCTGCTGACATTCCGACGGAAATCGTTCCCGGAGTTGGGGCCTTTCAGGCAGCAAGCGCGGCATTGAAACGGAGTCCTCCGTACGGTTACGACACGAACGCTGTCATTCTGACGATGGACGACTGGCCCGGGCGCATCGATACCAACGAAAAATTGATGGCAACCGGAAGCTCGATGGTGTTCTACACCATGAACCTGGATTACCCGCGCCTGTTCAGAAGCCTAAAGCGTCACTACGCGGCAGATACCCCGGTGGCTGTTGTATGCGATGCGGGCGACCCGGTTAGAGAACGAGTCATACGCAGCACGGTGTCGCGCTTCCTGGCGGAAATTGATTACAAGTCGCTGCCCGTCAACCGCCATATCCTCTTCGTCGGCAAGTTTCTTGAAGTAGGGCAGAAGCGAAAGGATTTCACTCCGCGCGTTACCGAGACGGAAAACATGCACAAAAACTAAAGGCCTGTTAGGCTGCGGTCCGTTTAGGTATCCCCACGAAATACAATCCGCCCCCATTGGTACGGCTGTGGCACTCACAATAAGGTGGCCTCTACGGTGTGACCGGTAATTGTGGGACTCGCTTTGGAAAGGCAGCGGGCGGGCGAAGGGCCAGCCCGCGTTGAAGTCGCGCATGAGGTACCGGGAGGCTGGATGCAGCCAGTGTAGTTCGAAGCTCAGCGTGATGCCGGAGAAGTCGCCGTCGGGCAGGTAGGAGAAGCGCGGGTGGCCGAAGAAGTCGTCGCGATCCCAGAGGACCAGGACGGCGAAGTCAGCGGCGTCGCGGAAGACGCCGGAGACCTTGAATCCGGTCTCGGTGGCTGAGTGCAGGGCTGCGGCGGCGCCGAAGTCGGAAGCGCCTTGGAGGTGGATGGTGCGCGTGGGCTGGAGCTTGTAGATCGCGTCCATCGCTCACAGCCGGATGGTCACCACCAGCCGCTCGCCCGGATAGGTGGCGCCTACGCTGGTGATGTCGAGCGTGATGGGTTGATGGGGGCGGATCGCCGGCAGGTCTTTGCCGTCAGTCCAGCTGGCCGGGAAGGTCTGGCCTTTCTGAATGATGACGGTGCCAAGCGCGTTTCCGGCGACCTTGACCACGGCGTGGATGTCGCCGCCCAAGGGGGCGTTCTTGCAGTAGGCGTAGATGTCGCGGATCGAGGCCGCCTGGGGCAGATAAACTGGCGGCACGGCGTCGCTTTCGATCCCAATAATGCCGTCCACAATCAGATCCACCTGCCCGCCGCTCAGAATGCGCAACCGGCCATCGACGAGGTTCGAGGTGTAGTTGTTGATCTTGACCGGCGAGTTGCCGAAGACGTTGGTGACATAGAGCTCGACGGCTGCCACCGCCATCGAGCGGAAGGGCTCCTGCGCCTCCCACTCACCCGAGGCCGGAGTGCCGAAGAAGTCCCGGGGCACGTGGTAGACGCAGAGCCGCTTGTGGAGCAGGATGAGCCGCGCGCCGGAGTCATGCGCGGTGGCGGTCGAGTTCTTCTGCGCCCGCTGGATCTCGGCGGTTTGGCCGTTGATGGCGGTGATCTGGATGATCTCACTGTCGAGCAGGACGAGATCGCCGGGAGCGAAGCTCGCGAGGTTTTGGGCGGTGATCGAGGTCGCCTGCTCATCGATCGCGGCGCTCAAGGTGGTCTGGATGGGCGCAGTTTCGTCGTAGTGCCAGACGGTGAAAGTAAGGGTGGAGATCGTTTTCGTGTTGGCGAGGTCCTGGAACCCGATTCCGGCAAAGATGAGCATCCCGGGATAAGGCGCCACACCGAAAACCGGCTCGGGCGGCGCGGCCCAGTCGGCGCCTGGTTCCGTAGCCGAACTGACCACGGACCTCTGGGCCTCGATCGACGAGCCGCTCGATAAAGCGACGGATTTGGCCACCGTTATCTGCACCGGGAACCCGGATACCGAGCGCGTCTTCCGCGTGGGCGACTTCGTGGTCTTCAATGACAAATCCACCGATCCGGACAATCCGGGCCGCCGCTCGTATGAGTGCGCCCAGATCATCGGACCCGGCGCCGAGGGCGAAGTCGTGCCGTCGGCGACCTTCGTCCTCCAACGCGCCTCCGTCCACACTACACATAGCTTGGGATCCGACACGGACCTCCTGTGCATAACGAAGTGTCCGCGATGTGGCGGATCCGGTTTTGGCTGTCTAGAGGCCCAGGAACATGAAGACCAAGCCACCGCGCACTTCAGGCAACCGAGGGCATATCCGTCAGCGGAATTTGCGCTCCAGTTCGAGCGTGCGTGGGAAAAGGATGTTGTTTTCCAGGTGAATGTGAAGGTGTAGGTCCTGCTCCAGCTCTTGCAATCCGTTCATGAGCGCCCGGTAGGTGGTGCAGGCGCAATCCGGTAACGCGAAATTGCCGGTGATCTCTCGAATTCGCGCTAATGCTCCCCCAGCGGAGTTGTGCTCACGCTCCATCATCGCAATGGGATTCGCGAATGAGCCGAACGGCAGCGGAGGCATCATCCCCGAGGACGCCACCGCTTGCTCGGCGGCGGCGATATTGGGAAAGAGAATCCGCTCTTCCTTCATCATGTGCATCTCGAGTTCGGAGCGCAGCCCATCGTAGACCTCCGGCAAGCCCACCAGCGTAGGCCCATAACGTTCGTTATAGATGCGATAGACCTTGGCCAGCCTGTCTGCCAACAGCGGAAGCTCTCTCTTTAGATACTCATGGTGCGTGCCGACAATGTGATCCGTCAGTTCTTGCAAAGAGACCGATGCCCAGTCGCACTCTTGCTGTTGCCCGGCGGCCAGAGCTGCTTCCAGCTCGCGCTTTATCGTGTCCGGATCGATTCCTTTCTCGTTGCAGGCCTCAGCCAGCGGGCGGTGCCCGCCGCAACAGTAGTCAATGCCCCTCTGTTCAAACAAGCGCACCGCAGCCAGCGAACGGGCTGCGATTTCCGCCACAGTCAGATTCGATTCTAATTGCATCCTTCCCTCCTAATATCAGCTTAAAGCCGGCTTCAGCAGGCGGCAGTGATCTGAGTCACACACCTTCATCGAAGACCACGCCTTGCCTCCATTTCTTCTCCCATGAGCCTGAGCTCATCGGCTGACAGCTTGGCCGCAACCGCTGGGAACACCCGCTGTTCCTCAACGGCTATGTGATGTTGGTATAGGTGAGCCAAGTCCCGCGTCAGGGCACGGAAGCGCCCCGCCTCGGCGGCCGGCAGGGTTTGCACAGTCAACCACTGAACTCCCGGCTGGTTCAGTTCCCTATGCCAGCGATCCGCGACGCAGTGGTCCCGCTCCAGACCGTCCGGATAGACCAGAAGGGGTTTTATATCTGGGGATCTGAGACTCCGTAGTCGCGGAAATAGCGACTGCTCTTCATCTTCTGTGTGTTTTGGCGCCCCCTCCCGGAAATACCGGAGCGCAGCTCCAAGAGGGTGACGCTCCTCGCCCGTGAGCTGTCTGCCGTGTAGAGCTCCGGCCTTAACCAGTATCGACAGGAAGTTCTCCACCCGACGGTGGCAATCCATCATCCATGCAATCGGGTCTCCGAAATTGGCTGGGAGGCGCGAGCCGATCGTGACTGGCATAGGAGATTCTTTCTTGAATGCGAATACCGGCACAGCCAGAACTGACGCCGTTCGTTTTATTTCTTCTTGTAGTAATCCGCATTGATTTGCGTGAAATGAGTCCATTTTTCGGGAAGATCATCGAGCGCAAAAATAGCGGACACTGGACAGACGGGCACGCATGCGCCGCAGTCGATGCATTCATCCGGGTTGATATACAATTGTTCGGCCGTTTCAAAAGCCGCTTCATCTTTTCGCGGATGGATGCAATCCACCGGACACGCATCCACGCAGGCGGTATCCTTCACTCCGATGCACGGTTCCGCAATTACATAAGCCATGTCCACCTCCAATCAAAATCAGGCCATGATGCCGCATCCGGCAGAGGAAAGCGCTTCGTCTTTAGTCGCCGCGGCAGCGTGATTCAGGGGCTTTGCGTCCGCGCCGAAGGCGTTTCGATCGACGATTAAACGGGCGCGGCGGTTGCGCGTGAAGTAGTGAAAACCCCATTGAATCATGACCAAAAGCCGGTTTTGGAAGCCAACCAGATACATGAGGTGCACGAACAGCCAGAGCACCCAAGCCAGTATGCCCCTTACCCGGAAATTTCCAAAAGCTGCGACGGCGCGTTTTCGTCCTATGGCCGCCAGAATACCCTTGTCCCGGTAACGAAAGCCGTCCGTGGTTACACCTTGAAGCCGGTTAGAAATCAGGCGGCCGACATATGCGCCTTGTTGCATGGCGACAGGCGCCAGTCCGGGCAACGCCTGCCCTCGCTCGTCGCGGAAGGCCGCCATGTCCCCGATGACAAAGACATCCGGGTGACCGGGCAACGAACAATCCCTCTCGACCAGCACTCTGCCCATGCGGTCGAGTTCCGCGCCGGCGCATTCGTGCAGCACGCGCGTAAGCCGGTTGGCCGCAACTCCGGCGGCCCAAAGAACCGTTCGGGCCGGGATCCGGAGACGGCCTCGAGGCGACCGCGCAACGATTCCGTACTCGTCAATATCCTTAGCAGCGGCTTCCAACATGCAGTCGACGCCGAGGTGCTTTAGGTCGCTTTCAGCACGAGCCGGCAACGGGTCCGGGAAAGCGGGCAACACGCGCGACGCCAGATCAAGCAAGACAATTCGCGCTTCCTCCGGACGAATGTTGCGGAAGTTGCCCCTCAGCGTGTCCCGTGCTATTTCCGCAAGCGCGCCGGCCAGTTCCACCCCAGTGGGGCCGGCGCCGACGACCACAAAGGTGAGCCACTGCTGACGGTCCGATTCTCGTTGCGCCTTTTCCGCTGCTTCAAAGGCGCAAAACACCCGGCTTCGGATTTCAATTGCGTCCTTCAAGTCTTTGAGCCCAGGAGCAACCGCTCGCCAAGCATCCTGTCCGAAGTAACTGGTCTGCGCACCTGCGGCGAGCACCAGGTAATCATAGCGGACGGAGCGATCAGCCAGGATGACTTCGCGGCGTTCCAGGCTGAAGCCCAACACTTCGCCCAACAGCACGCGAATGTTTGGCTGCCGCCGGAAAATCCAGCGCAATGGCGTTGCGATGTCAGGGCCCGAGAGCGCACCCGTGGCCACCTGATAGAGCAGGGGCTGTGTCCTCTATGGCCGGTTCGTTTTCAGCAATCCGACAAAAAACCGGCCCGTAAAACCATACGCTGGCGCCAGGACCAAAGTCGAAGGCAGCCAGCCTGCTCCGGCCAACTGAAACCGTCAGAACGGCACCGCGCCACCAGAGAAGCTTCGCCACGCACGAAAGCGAAATTCCCGCGCGCCATTTTCAACACTGGCGGCCTCAAACCTGGTGGCCAGCAGACGCTGCTTGAGAGTCCGAGGATCGATAGGCGTGAACGTATCCCTGATGTGAATCGTGCGGAACAAAAAGCCAGCGTAGCTGTCAGTGCCCGCAAACGTCCCTGCTCCACGCAGGACCCGCGCCACCTCCGCCATAAGACGGTCCTGATGGGCCAAGCTAGGGAGGCGACGCAGCACATTGAAGCACAAGACGGCGCTGAACGCACTCTCCGCGAACGGCAGGTGCAAGGTTTCCGCCTGAACTACACGGATGTTCCTGCTAGTTGGCCGACGCGTTAAGCTGAGCGCCAGCGCCATGTCCAATTCCACACAAGTCAGATGATCCTCGCAGGCACTCTCCCGCAGCACGATTTCGTTGGACACTGATTTGCGATACAAGGAGTGAGAGATGTCCAACACGAATCCTTCGATTTCCGGGTCCGCAGAGGGAGCCCGGAGGGCAAGAGGTGCGGGAGAGGAACCCGCCCGCAGTTCGGCGCAAGGCACATGGCACAGCGGATCATGCCGGCGGCCTCGTGGGCGAACAGCTTTCAAATGGCGTCGAGATGTGCCCCTTGCGCACGGACTTCTCCCGCGACGCCTCCTTGCCAATCGCCTGGATGGGCAAAAAGTCCTCGATCAGCCTGCGGTCGTCCTTCATTCCGCACCCACAATGAAGCGTTCGACAACTTGCAAGAACTCCCGTGCCTGCTCGATACGGCGCGCAACCGATCCCGGCTCGAAGAACAC